>Ga0187771_10001873_pt1 | contig 14475 bp, 11 predicted proteins | sample 0116_SJ02_MP15_1_FD_133139 | JGI IMG/M metagenome (GOLD analysis project Ga0187771, IMG submission 133139) | Tropical peat soil microbial communities from peatlands in Department of Meta, Colombia - 0116_SJ02_MP15_10_MG | ecosystem: Environmental > Terrestrial > Soil > Wetlands > Peat | place...
GAACCGCTCACAGCCGACAGCTAACAGCTCGTAGCAGGCAGCTACTTTTTCGCTGCGCGCGACAAGAACGCCAACTCTTTAAGATACTCTCGGATTGGGCGGGCTGGGGTTCCCCAGAAAAGCACTCCTTTGCCGCGGATTACTTTCTTGGTCGGAATGCCGCTTTGTGCGCCGAGGATCGCTCCTGCTTCGATGCGCACGTGATCGGCGATGCCGACCTGGCCTCCGATGATGACATTGTTCTCGACGACGGCGCTGCCGGAAAGGCCGGTTTGGGCGGCGATTACGACATCCTCGCCAATCTGAACATTGTGGCCGACGTGAACGAGGTTGTCGATCTTGGTGCCGCGGCGGATGCGGGTTTCGTCGAGCGCGCCACGGTCGACGGTGGAGTTGGCGCCGATCTCGACATCGTCTTCGATCACGAGGCGGCCGATTTGCGGGAATTGCTCGTAGCGGCCGGTTTGTTCGTCACAGACGTAGCCAAAGCCTTCGCTTCCGAGAACTGCGCCGGATTGCACGACGACACGATTGCCTAAGACGGTTTTGGAGTAGATGGTGACGCTCGCGTCGATGCGGCAATCGCGGCCGATTTCGACTGCGTCGGCGATTACGCAGGCTGCACCGATTGTGGTTCCTTCGCCGATGGTTACTTGTTCGCCGATGATGGCGCGAGGGCCGATATCGACGTTGCCGCCAACAGTCGATGCCGCGACGATGGCTGTGGGATGAATTCCGCGGCCTTGGGGAATCGGACTATTGAGGAGTTTGGCGGCTCGCGTAAAAGCCAGGCGCGGCTGAGCGGCGATGAGCAGGGGCTTTTGATTGGTGGTGTTGGCCGCGAAGTCTCCGGCGATGACGGCGGCAGCGGAAGATGCGAGCGCCGCGTCGAGATGCTTGGCATCGTCGACGAAGACGAGGGATTCGGCGCTGGCGGAGTGGAGACTCGAAATCGTTGTGACGGTGATGTGGCCGTCGCCAAGCAGGCGGCAGTGCAGCCGGGCTGCGAGATCGTGGAGAGTGGTTTTCATGGCGTGATTATTGTCGCGTCAGGGAGGATGCGAAGCAAATGGGAACAGGTGTCCCAAACCGGCAGGCCGCCCCATTGGGCTCGGCCGATTCCAGCTGTCACAACTAATACAGCGGCTTCTCCCCCTCGGGGCGGGTTTTCCAGCGGCGATGGACCCAGAGCCACTGGTCGGGATAGCGGCGGATGTACTCTTCGATCACGCTGGTGAAGCGCGCGGTGTTGGCGACGATGTCGGCCTCGTCGTTTTTGTCAGTGCCGCCGGTGCGGATCAACTCCAGCGCCGGATCGAAGCGCAGGATGTATTTGCGCGTCTGCTCATCCCAGAACGTAAAGGCGGGAACTACGGCGGCATCGGTGCGCAGCGCGATACGGGCGAGGCCGCTTGCTGTGCATGCAGGGATGCCGAAGAAATTGACAAAGACGCCTTGGGGCGGAGTCATGTTCGTATCCATCAGGATGCCGACCGCTTCGCCGGCGTGCATCGCAGTCAGAAGCGCACGTACAGAATCGTCCTTACTAACTGTTCGATTGCCATGCATGGTTCGATAGCGATCGATGAGGGCGTTGAGATAGGGATTGTCGAGGGGACGCATGACGATCCAGAGAGGATGTCCCTGGAGCGAGTGGGCGAACGCGGAGAGTTCCCAGGCTCCGAGATGGCCGGTGAGAAAGAGAACGCCCTTGCCGCGGGCGAAAGCACGCTGGTAGTTCTCGAGGCCATCGTAGACAACGACGTTGGAGACGTTTTCGCGGGTATAGGTGGGGAACAGGCAGACCTCGGCGAGCTGGCGGCCGAGGGAGACGAATTCTCCGCGCAGGATGCGGCGCCGCTCGGAGGGAGACATGGCCGGGAATGCGAGGGCGAGATTGCGCAGTCCAACAGCGCGCAGGCGCGGATGCAGGCAGTAAACGGCGAGGCCGATGGCGAGGCCGATGGCGCGTGCGATGGGACGCGGAACGCTGCCCAGGAGTTTGATCCAGGGCCAGACCAGGGCGTACTCGAGTCGTTCTCGCACTTGCGGGAGTTTATGGGTTCAAGGGTGAGGGATGCAAGGCAGCGAGGTCGGCGATGCATGGGTGGGCGCAGACCTTAGCATTGGAGGACGCACCGAGCCTAATTGGCGCGAAAGGGGATTTCACGCGAGCGAGCCTATCTTGCTTTGATGATCTCACTCAACTCGTCCGGCTTTGACTCGTCGCGCATCAAGTGCGGATACTGCTCTCCGCCGTGGTAGTCGAGTTTGTAGGTGTGGAAGTATTCGGCGTTCTCAACCAGCAACTCCAGCGGAGCGGAACTGCGCTTGCCTTCCTTGAGCGCATCGCGCAAAGTGTCCGCAGAAAACTTCTTGCCGTTTACAGCGATTACTTTCATCCCTGGCCCAATGCCGGCTTTGGCGGCAGTCAATCCCTCGACGGTGTCGACGATGGAGCCGTCCTTGTGGAGCCGCAATCCTATCGAATAGGCGGCGTCGACGTCATCGCTCTCTTCTTTGGCTCTCTCCAATTCAGAGCGGCGGTCATCGTAGACCAGCTTCCACCCACTGGCTTCGATGCCTGCCAAAGGCGCGCCGGGGCCATGGTTGGTCAGCCTGTCCGTCCAAAAGCCGCGCCAGTCGTAGGGGGCGACCTGGTTTAGTGTGTTGACTACATCATCGAAGGTGTAGGTCTTGACCTCGGGAGGGCCGCTCTCGCCACCATGGAAGAGATGGCAAAAATCATCCATCGACTTCGTGCCGTGCGTTTGGTTTCGAATGATGGTATCGACCCAAAGCCAGTTCAAGACGTCTTCGTCGTAATAGTCGACGGTTCGACGCCACGACTCCCATTGCGAGGACGCCTCCTGCAAAGCCGGAACAGCATCGGCCGTGTCCTGTAGGTTGCGCCAGGTGCGCCCGGGCAAGTGATCGAGCCGAGCCGCGAATTGCGCCACAACCTCCCGGAATTGGTCTGGCGTGCGGATGGCGCTGCGCGCGCTGAGAACGTCTCCGAGATACGAAGTCAAGCCTTCGTAGACCCAGAGCAGATCGTCCTGCATCGGCTTCTGGTAGTCGGGCGTGGCGAGGTCGGCGGGACGGCGATACTTTCCATTCCATGAATGAACGTACTCGTGCGACAGAAGGCCTGATGCCAACAGACGCTGCTCCGGGTCGACCATGGCACGCTCGGGACTTCGGCTGTCGTTGGACTCGTGATGCTCGAGACCGAAGTGCTCGACGTGATCGCTCAAGCTATAGAGGAAGTGATAATCCCGGAAATGCTGCCCACCAAAGAGCTTCTTTGCCTGGTCGGTGAGGTTCTTGTAGTGATCGAGGATCTCGCGCGGAGCATCGAGGGCGGCGGTACTATCGGCCGCTATATCGATTTCCTGCGGTGGATTTTCGGCCAAGGGTACAACTCGGAAGTACTCACCTGAAATCAGGGGCGAATCGACGAGCATGGTCAGCGAAACGGGCTGGAACTTGATTTGGCCTTCGTCTCGCACGGTAGCTGGCAGCGGGGTCGCGAAATTCCAGCCGGTTGGCAAGCGCAGAGTGGCTTCGTATGTTATTTCGTCGCTGGTCCAGCCCGCGGGGTATAGCAGCACCGTATTCCAACTGACGACTACCAATTTGTCGGTTGCCGAAACCGCAGCGGTGTACATTCCGCCGCCCCCGCTTGTAGGAGATACAAAGTCCAAGGCGGCTTCCACGACGGACGCGCCGGCTGGGACTTCCACGTGGAAGGTCCAGGCATCGAGCAGATCGCGCCGCCATTTGAGAGTTTGGCCGTTGGCCTTGAAGGTGACGCCCGTAAGGTCCTGAACCGGTCCCGTGGGTCCGTGCTCGCCGGGGATCCACTTTGGATAATAGAGCGTCATGGTTCCGGGCGCTGCGGGGATGGAAAGCCGGGCGTGGAGGATTCTTCGCGGGGCTTCGGTGGCATCGAGCGAGAGTGAGATGTGGGGAGCGGCGGTTCTTGGCGGTGAGGCTTTTTGAGTTTTCTGCGCCTTTTGAGTCAGCGCGGGCGAGATGCAGACCAGGAGCGATAAACAACAGACAATTGCGGAGCGTACGGGCGTCATCGAGGGCCTCTTACAGGAAACAGTCATGCGATAGGGAAGTAGCAATATAACAGGGAAGGGCCTTGGGGCGCAGTGAGAGCAGTGCCAGCGGATGGGAGGGACCGCGATGTTTCTAAGGCGAGGAGTTTGGACGTCTTGGTGTCAAACTAGTGGACTGCGCAGAGAATTCGTTGCGCCAGGACGGGGAGAATTCCCTGACCGCAATCAGTGATTGTGTGAGTGGGTAGGTCCCTTCGGCTTCGCTCAGGGCAGGTTCTTCGACTCCGCAACTGCTCCGCTACGCGAAGCGGTTGCTCCGCTCAGGATGGCACTTCCGGTTTTGCGGCAGCGACGCTGTCTCGGCGACAGTCCATTAGAGCGTCTCACGCAAAGGCGTCTATTTCGCTGCGGCTTGGGCCCATTTCGCCAGCGTGCTCAGAAACGGATACGCCGACTTGGGTGCTTCGATTTGTCCCGTGAGGGCAGTCTTGAAGGGCACCATGCGGCCGTAGAATTCGCGGGTGCTGTCCTTATCTTGCTTGATGACGGCGCCATTGAGTTCGAGTCCGGCGAACAGGCCGCGGGAGCGCGAGTAAGTCAGTACCTGCGCCCTCATCTTCCAATCGGTATCGGCGGCGGCGTGGCGGCCGACGGGGCCAGCAGCGGCGCTGGCATCAGCGCCCAGCTTGAACTTGCTGGCCAGCAGATTATTCATGCCTTCTTTGTTCATGATGAGCATGACAACGTCAGTGGCCTGGCCGCCGATCTGCAAACCAAAACTGCCGCCGCCAATCATAAAGAACGCCGGGGCGCTCCAGCCCTTTTCAGTTCGGCAGCTGGCGACGCCTTTGCCATAGCGGCCGCCGAAGACAAAACCTCCATTGAGCAGGGAGGGAACCACGGCCACACAGTCGGCCGAACCGAGAATTTCTTCCGGGATGCGCTGGTCTGGAGCGGCCTGAATTTCGTCGAGCACGGTACCGGCAGATTCAACACGAGAGGACGCCTTCGTGTTGGCTTCCGGAGCATTCGCGCCTTCGTCGGCGAAAACCAGCGGTGTTACGAAACAAACGACTACGAGAACCACGAGAAGCTTTTGCATCATGCCTCGCTTGGGAGATCGAAGTAGGGAATCGATTGTTTTAAACGATTCTAAATGATGTGATGCGCAATGCGTTGTGCAGGGGGTTGGCAATCCGGGTGAGTCCTGAGGAAAAAACAGAAAAATCGGGGCTGGAATCGGCGACCCTAATCTCCGTTTCCAACCCCGTCTCCCAGGTTCTGTGGTAGGTGAAGCGAGTATGGATCAGGTGGGGAAAGCGGACAAGATTACCGAGGTCACTGGCCGGTGGTAACTTGAGGCGCTTAGGAGGCGTGAGCCTCCTGCCGAAATCTGGAGCGAAGCGAAGGATCGCCGCGCCTTGCGGGCGTGAGGCCGAGCAACAGCGAGGCTGGGAGCAGCAGCCGAAATCCCGAGCGGAGCAAGGGATCGCTGCCACGGACCACGAGCTACGAACTACAAGCCACGAACTTTCGCATTCGAAGCTGGACTAAGCGGTTAAAGAGCCGGGAAGCGCGTTCGTATCTTATGCGCGATAGATTCAGCCGCTTGGCAAAGAAAATACCACCACAGCGTTCCCGCAACAACCACCCAGATTACGGCCGACACTTCGTGATTGCTGAATGCCAGTCGAATCGTGACGAACGAGATTGGCATGTCGGCGACTGTTACCAAACTCATGAGGATACCCAAGAAGCTCAAGCTGGGTATCACGTAACCAAGTAACGAAGCCAAACAAATGACCAGGTGCACCAGCGGAGGCCAGTAGATCCAACGAAATGGTCTGCCGGTAATTGGCACGGCCGTGAGAACTGGCGAACAGCGAAAGCCGAATAGCGAAAGCCGATCTTATTTCGCGGTCACCAGAGAATGCGTGATGGCGTGCACCGACAGGGCAATGCGGTTTTGCACACCGACCTTGCGCATCAGTTTTGCGACGTGGGCCTTGACCGTACGTTCTTCGATGCCAAGAGCGGCGCCGATTTCCTTGTTGGAGCGGCCCGCGACCAGCATCTCAAGCACTTCTTTTTCGCGATCGGTGAAGGTGACGCGGCCGGCCGGGAATATCCGTCCGGGCGAAGCGCTGACGCGTTCAATGAAAGTCGAGAGCACACGGCGCGGGGCCCACACGGAGCCTTGATGGACAATGCGCAGCGCCTGGATGAACTCTGACGGCGAGGCGGCTTCGTCAACGTAACCCTTTGCGCCCGCGGCGATAGCTTTGAGAACACTTTCATCGTCCATGCCCGAACCAGTTACCAGAATGCGGAGGTCGGGGCGCACGGCTTTCAGGCTAGCCATGATGTCGTAGAGGTTTTGCCCGTTGCGATTGCCGAGCAGGACCAGATCGATGGAATTAAGCTGGCTGAGATCGGACAGCGATGCGGAGACCAGTTCGAGATCAGGTTCGGAATCGAAAAGAGCCCGGAATCCAACAAAGCGTAGTGGATCACTTTCAACCACGGCTACCCGAATTGTTGGCTTTCTGGCGACAGCAGCTTTCATTGAGGTTTACCTGTTAGGATTGCATCCTGATCAAGCTTGCCTGATCCGGGTGGGAATTGAAACGATAGGAAGCTGTATCCAATTACGGCGGTAACCCCCTGAAGATGGCGGAGTTGTGGAGGGATTGGATGTGATCGGAGCGCGAAAACTAAGGTATTACCTGTGGGCGGCGGTCATTGCGATTCTAGTAACTGTGTCTGCATGTCCGGTGCTCGGGCAAGCTCCGGCAGGAGCCCCAGGAGCGACGTATCAACCCAAATTTCCGGGGGATCCGGCGCGCTCGGAGTCCGAGTCACAGGCGCTCGGATACATGCGAGTGGTGCTGCGGGCGCAACGGGAATACAAAAAGCGGCATGACAAGTACGCCGAGTCATTGTCCGCGCTGGCCGGGACCGGCTCGTTTACCAAGCGCATGGCGAGTACGACCGACCGTGGCGACTACACGGCGGCCTTCCGTCCGCATAAGGAGAAAGACAAAGACGCCTTCGTGCTCACGATGACGCCCAAGCAGATGGACAACGAGCACCGCTCCTTCTATGCCGAAGAAGACGGCGTGATTCACGGGGACGACCAGAAGGCGGCGGACTCGGAGTCGCCGAAAGTCAAGTAACCTCAGGAATCGCGCCTCGCGGCCCGGCCGTCGTCGCTCTCTCTGTGTACGACCGGAAGAGGCGGCGGATTGGGAGTGCTTCGGCTGGCCTCTGTCCCGTCCTCCGAGTTCACCCGGCGTAATTCCTTCAGAATGTCTTCACGGTCGCGGGCGCCATAATCGCGAGCGAAGCGAGTGAGGGCTTCGCGCAGAATCTCGTGGTGGTGAAGCTTGTCGAGGCCCGGTTCCCGGGTAATGTTCAGCCATAAGCGATGCAACAGAAGAACGTCCTCATCCTTCATGCTGGGCGAATGCGGCCCGATGCGGAAGGTGTCAACGCCACCCTCGGGATGGACGACCTGGAAGATGAATTGGCGTTTGGGCTCCGGGAGGCCCTCCCAGGCGCGGCCCAGGTTGAAGGCTTGCTCCTGGGGCGCATATTTGCTGGAGACGCCAGCGACGACGGCGGACGATTCGAGATTGTTAGCTGTCTGCACAATGGCCGCCCAGACATCGCCTGCCGGCACGACGAGCAGCGAAACAGTCTTGCCAAAGCTCTCCGCCACGGCTACGGCGCGCGTGAACAAGGTCTGCTCGTAATCGCTGAAGATTTGGTCCGGTGCAAGTTCATACGCGGCCGCACCAAAAGTGGTGATACGGGCCGACATGACCACGACATCTTGTTCGCGAGTGTCGAACTTTTCTAATGCCCAGCGCAAGTGCGCCAGCGTGTTGTAGTCACGTACAGGTACGAGGATATTGCCTGGACGGATACTAAGGCTTTCGCGCTCGACCGTATCGCGCTGCAGCAACTGGAACTGATCATTCATGTGCTTATCGTAAGCTGCGGTCTTTTTCTTATTGGCGATCTCGGAGAGCGTAAAGATGACGAAAAAAACAGCCGAAAAGGCGACGCCGCTCACGGTGGCAACGGACTTGGTGAACAGATTCATCAACGCTACAGCCAGCAGGACCATCGTGATCGAGGCCATTCCAAAGGGGATTTCGTAGCGGCCGATGTGGAAATTGATGGGTACTTTCCAGCCACGCTCGCCCTTGTACTTGAAACGTAGCACGAGCATGGCCAGACCTTTGAAGGCAAAGCTCCAGATCACGCCGAAAGCGTATGCTTCGCCCAGAGCATAAACATCGCCCCGGCTGGCAATGATGGTGAACACCTGAAGGCCGACGATGAGATTGATGATGCGATAGCTGGTGCCGTACTTGCCGTGAGGGCGGCGAAACCAATCGGCAAGTACGCCGTCTTCAGAGACCCGGTTGAGCACGCCGTTCGAGCCGATGATGGCTGTGTTCACGGCGCCGGAGAGAATCAGGAATCCGACCAGCACAACGAAGCCGCGGAAGACCAACCGCATCAACTCGGGGCCATACATGTACATGGCCAGGCCTGCAATCAGATTGTCTTTGTAGACCGGAACCCGAACCGAGTCCGGAATGAGCATGACCGCGAGCAGCGCGGTGAGTCCGGTGAAGATGAAGCTGTAAAGCGCGATGACGATGGCTGCCCGTTTGAGGTTCTTGAGTTTGGGATGCGCCAATTCGCGATTGACCTGCGCGAGCGATTCCTCGCCGCTCATGGCGAGTACAGAATGGCCAAAAGCGATGAGGATGCCAAGGATCCCAAACATCTGGGGCAGACTTTGACCGGGGAAGCGCCAACGCAGGAAACCGAGGGATTCGTCGGTGAAATGCAGATTATGGGGAGTGGGCAGGGGGACGTGCTGGAACCCGTTCTTGAATAGCGTAAAGCCCGACCAGCCCAACAGCACCACAACCATCACGGTGGTGATCTGCATAACCCAGAGGGCTTTTTCGCTCGATTCGTGGATGCCCTTGATGTTCTCCCACCAGTAGTAGAGGGTGACGGCGAGAGCGAAAAGAACCGAGGTCAAATTGACGTCGAATTGCGGCGTGCCGTGGAAAATGCCGTGCACGGCGCGCGGTATCCAGCCGTGTGCATCGGCAGTGAACAGGACCTCGTTGATGAGCCCGACGATGTATTGCCCCGCGGACACGCCGGAAATCGGCCCCGTTAAGACGTAGTCGAACATCAGCGCCGAGACACTGAGTTTGGCCAGCGTGCCACCCAAGGCCTCCTTGACAACCTTGTAGACGCCGCCACGGACGAACATGGAGCAGCTTTCAACGTAGATGGCGCGCACCGTGAAGGAAAACAGCATGACGCCTACGATGAACCAGGGGGCGGATTTGCCAACCGCCTGTTCCGCGATGCCGCAGGCGTAATAGGCCGAAGAGGCCAGGTCGCAGAGCACAACGGCGGCGGCGCGCCAATAAGAGATAAACGTCAGCATCACCGACGTGGCGACAACGATGCGAACTCGGTTAGAGCCAGGAACTGTCGGTGGGGAAAACGAGGCCATGCACGAAATGGAGCCGCTCAGGAGTGGCCCTTATCCTCCATATCGAAAAGGGTCTCAGCGTCCTCGACGAAGCTGACGAGAAGAACGCCGAGCGAGCCGAGGAGGCCAATGACAAACATGGCCTCCAAGAAGCGGGCTCCCACCATGATCAGGAAATCCATGAACAGAGACATAGTATTCGATACAAACAAAGGAGAACAGACGGAAAGTGGGCCTCGATCAGAATTGTGGCCGGACCTTTGCTATTCTTCCGAGGTGCGACGCGTCCATTCGAGTGCCTGGATTCTGGTTCTGCTGTCGGCCGTGCTGCAGGTTGTCATCTTTCCGCTGGCGGATTTGTATTGGCTGTCGTGGATTGCGGTGACGCCGCTGCTGATCGCGCTCATGAGAGCCCGGCCTGCGGGTGCTTTACAGGTGGATGCGCCTGTGAAGCTGGCGCCGGCATCGCCGTGGCAAGGATTTCTGCTGGCGTACCTGTGCGGGGTGTTGTGGTCTGCCGGAACTTGCTATTGGGTGTTCGACACGATGCACCGCTATGGCGGGCTGCCGATTCCCGCAGCGGCGTTCGTGCTCTTGCTGTTCTGCCTCTATATCGGCTTGTACCACGGGCTGTTCGGGCTGCTGATGACGTTGATGGCGGCTCCCCGAGCATCGCTGCGACGGCCGTTGGTCGCGGCTCCATTTCTGTGGGTCGTAGTCGAGTTGGCACGGACGCGGGTTACGGCGTTTCCCTGGGAATTGCTGGGCTATGCGCAGACTTCGAATATCGCGCTGACGCGGGTTGCCACGCTGGTGGGCGTCTACGGGCTGTCATTCGAAATTGTGCTGGTGAATAGCGTGTTCGCCGCGGCATTTCTCGTGGAGAAGCCGCGGCGGAAACGGCTGCTGCTTGCGGCATTCGTGGCGGCGCTGTTTTTGCAGGCAGGGCAGTGGACGATGAACCCGCCTCCGGACACAACAGACCACACAGCACTTCTGGTGCAACCGAACATTCCGATTACGGTGGACTGGACGACGGATTATTTTCAGAGCACGCTCCGCGATCTGCTGCAGGTTAGTTTGCGCCCGGTAGAAGAAAAGCCAGGTCAGCACTACGATCCGATCGTCTGGCCGGAGTCGCCGTCGCCATTCTTCACGAACGACATGCGATTCCGCGATCCGCTGAGCGCGCTGGCGAGGCAATCTGGCAGTTGGGTGATCGCGGGCGCCATTGGTGTCGCGCCTCCAACCGAGAGCGGAAGCCAACGTTCCCAAATCTTCAATTCGGCCGTGCTGTTCAATCCGCAGGGCGTTTGGACGGCCCGCTACGACAAGGTCCATCTTGTACCCTTCGGCGAGTATTTGCCGTTCCCCCAGGTGTTTGGTTTTGCTGGCGGATTGACGAAGGAAGTGGGGGAATTTCAGCACGGAAGATCGCGGGCGCCGCTCGACGCGGACGGGGAACGAATGGGAACGTTCATCTGCTACGAATCGATTTTCCCCAACGAGGTGCGGCGATTCACGCTTGGGGGCGCACAGCTTTTGGTAAACATTTCGAATGACGGCTGGTACGGCGACAGCGGCGCCTGGGCGCAACATGTGCAGCAGACGAGGATGCGGGCCATCGAGAACAACCGCTGGTTGCTGAGCGCGACCAATACCGGCCTGACGGCGGCGATTGATCCGTGGGGAAGAGTGATCAAAGAGGTTCCGCGCAAGGAGCGGACCACCTTGGACGCTCCCTATGCCCTGATTTCGAGTACCACGTTCTACACGCGGCATGGGGACTGGTTCGCTTTTCTGTGTGCGATAATTTCTCTAGGTTTGTTGGTGGCGCGGTTTGTGTTTCGCACAACTCTCTCATAAGTGAGTGACAACAAATGTTGGACGAATTAGAACAGCAATATTCCTCATTGAAGACCAAAGTACACGACCTGCGGGAGTATCTTTGACGCGGGCAAGCTGCGCGAGCAACTAGCCGAAATTGAAAAGCAGGCGGCCGATCCGGGCCTGTGGTCGAATCCAGAAAAATCACAGCAGGTCATGCGCGAGCGCAAGCGGTTGGAAGGAGTGCTGTCGCTCGAAGGCGACCTGGCACGCCGGACGGACGATATCGGCGCCTATTTCGATTTGGGCAAAGAAGGCGAGGAGGTAACTGCTGACCTGCAGCGCGAACTCGGCTCGCTGCGCGAACTGGTCGATCGCGTGGAAACCGAAACGCTGCTTTCGGGCGAAAATGATGCGCGGAACGCGATCGTGACCATTCACCCGGGTGCCGGCGGGACCGAGTCGCAGGACTGGGCCGACATGCTGCTGCGCATGTATCTGCGGTGGGCCGAGCGCCAGGGTTTCAAGACCGAGATGTACGACTATCAGCCGGGTGAAGAAGCGGGCGTCAAGTCGGCGACGTTTGCCGTGAATGGCGACTACGCGTTTGGGTTGTTGACCAGCGAGATTGGCGTACACCGTCTGGTTCGCATTTCTCCTTTCGATCAAGCCAAGCGGCGGCACACTTCCTTTGCGAGCGTGTTTGTTTCTCCCGAAATTGACGAAAGCATCGAGGTCGTCATCAAGCCGGAGGACATTCGCATCGATACGTATCGATCGAGCGGCAAGGGCGGTCAACACGTGAATACGACCGATTCTGCGGTGCGCATCACGCACCTTCCTACGGGGATTGTAGCCAGTTGCCAGAATGAACGCTCGCAGCACAAGAACAAAGACAAAGCGATGAGCATGCTGCGCTCCAAGCTTTACGAGTACGAGATGGAGAAGAAGCGCGAGGTCTCGAAGCAGATCGAGGATTCAAAGCTGGATATCGATTTCGGCTCGCAGATCCGGTCGTACGTGCTGCAGCCGTATCGCATGATCAAGGATCACCGAACGAAATTCGAAGTGGGCGATGTGGATCGTGTACTGGATGGCGATCTGGCGCCGTTCATGCGCGCGTATCTGCGAATGCGGCGGGACGAGAAGAAACAGTGAGCTATCAGCCGTCAGCCATCAGCCATCAGAAAAAAAATTCTGAGAGCTGACGGCTGAGAGCTAATGGCTGACCGTAAGGCGAACCGGAAGAAATCGTTGGGACCACCGCCGCTTGGGCCGCGGCTCGAGCGGGCGTTTCGCTATGCTGCGGCAAAACATGCTGGACAAACACGGAAGAGCACCGCAGTCCCGTATCTTTCGCACCTGATGGCGGTGGCATCGCTTGTACTGGAGGCGGGCGGAGATGAGGACATGGCGATAGCCGCGCTGCTCCACGATGTAGTGGAGGATTGCGGGGGAATGCCGCGGCTGCGCGAGATTCGCCGGCAATTCGGCCCCCAGGTGGCGAGGATTGTCGAGGGCTGCACGGATTCGTTTGTTCAGCCGAAGCCGGAATGGCTGGTGAGAAAGAAAGGTTATATCGAGGAAGTGAAACACGCCGATGACGAGACGCGGCTGGTTTCGGCGTCCGACAAGCTGCACAACGTGCGCACGATTCTGGCGGATTACCGGCAACACGGGGAGGCCATCTGGACGCGGTTCACGGGAAAAAAGGAGGGCACGCTCTGGTACTATCGCGCCTTGAGCGACGAATACCAGCGACGAAGCCCGAACCGCATCACGCGCGAACTTGAGATTGCAGTCACGGAATTGGAGCGGGCGGTGGGCAAGGAAGCGCGGGCAGACGGAAGATCCGCGAAGAAGAAATCTGCAGCCCATTCCGGGAGATGAACGATGCCGCGAATGCTTGATCTGATCCGCAATTCGGAGATTCCGTCGAACCTGATGCAATCGGCGGCGCGCGGCGCCCTCGCGGTGCCGCCGGCAGAGACGATTGAGATCCTGGTTCATCTGGCGCTCCATAACAAATTGTTTAGTGAGCAGGCGCGTCTAACGCTGGCCGGTTGGGACGAAAAAGCCAGCCTGGCTGCGGCTGCCGATCCCAAGACCAGCCCCGAGGTGCTGGAATATTTTCTTTCCCTGGAGAATCTGAGGACTGCTCTGCTGCCGGCGCTGGCGGAGAATTCGGCGGTCGGCGAAGAGTCGCTGGCCGCGGTTGCAGTGGCGGGGCCGCGCTCGGCCGCAGAAGCTTTGTTGACGAGCCCGCGAGTCATGAATTCCGTGCGGTTGTTGCAGGCGTTGCAGACGAATGCCCACCTGCGTCCACGTGAACTCGGCGAGATAGCCAAGAAGCTGGCTGCTTTGGAAAGCAGACGGGTGGGAGACCGGGACGCAAGCGAGACGGGCGTTCCGGACGACGTTATCGAAAGTACGGTCACAAAATATCTGGAAGAGAACGCGGTGGAACTGGCAGCCGAAAAAGACAAACCGTTCCAGGCCCTAGTAATGGCGCACGAAGACGCGGGCGGCGAGCCAGCGAGTGCAGTTGTGCCGGAGGCTGCTGCTGCCACGGGCAATGCAAGTGCTGACGCGACAGCGGGGAGATCGGCGGCAGCGGCGGCAGGAAAAGCCGCTGGAGCCGCAGTCGCGGCCCATGGCAAAAGGCCGCCAATCCCCGTTCATGAGGAAAGGCGCGACACTGCGCTGATGAAGATTTCCAAACTCGACATCAAGGGCCGGATCGCGCTGGCGATGCGCGGCAGCAAGGAGGAGCGGGCGATCCTGATTCGCGATTCCACGAAGCTGGTGGCGGTGGCGGTGCTGGAGTCGCCCAAAGTTTCGGAGGGCGAGGTGGAAACTTTTGCGACGCAGAAGAATGTGCTGGAGTCGGTGCTGCGCACGATTCCGATGAAGCGGAAGTTTGCGAAGAATTACAGCATCATGCGGAACCTGGTCTTCAACCCACGCACGCCGCTCGATGTCTCGCTGACATTGATGAAGAACCTCCTGGTTCACGACCTGAAAAATCTATCGGGGAATAAA
>Ga0187771_10001874_pt1 | contig 14471 bp, 13 predicted proteins | sample 0116_SJ02_MP15_1_FD_133139 | JGI IMG/M metagenome (GOLD analysis project Ga0187771, IMG submission 133139) | Tropical peat soil microbial communities from peatlands in Department of Meta, Colombia - 0116_SJ02_MP15_10_MG | ecosystem: Environmental > Terrestrial > Soil > Wetlands > Peat | place...
CTTTGAAGGTTTCTCGCGAATGGCAGTCACCCGTTCACCATGAAGCGTAACGACCCCAAATTCGGCGGGGTTATCTACGCGCACGACCCCCATGACTTTGGACGATTCACGCGATTTCTCGACAACAGCTTGGATAGCTGATGGACTTACCCAAAGATCTCCGTATATCGCGAGGAAGGGCTCATCTCCCAGAGAAGCACGGGTGATCTTAATCGCGGAAGCTGTTCCCGTCCAACGTGGCTGAGTAATGTACTCGATGGTCAGACCGAAGCCGGCCCCGTCGCCTAGCGCAGCCGCGACCTGCTCACCTTTGTAACCTACGACCATGACGACCTCCCTTACGGAATTATCAGCGAGCGCCTGAAGAAGATGCGAGATGATCGGCTTACCGGCAATGGGAAGTAGGTGCTTCGGCTTGGTGGCTGCGAGCGGCCACATACGTGTTCCTTCCCCCGCAGCTAGAACAACTGCCTTCACGCTCCCTCACCCAACTACTCGCTAACGTTGGCACTTACCGCTTTAAATTAGCATATGTGGAAAAGATAGGGTGAATGCTGTGTGCACATTATGGTTTTTGACGTTGTATCCTTCCTTGCGGGAGTAGCTGCAGGCGCGTTGACGGCTGGCTTAGCCGGTTTCCTGCATGGGCTCGAGAGGATGGCCGACGTTCAGGAGCGATTACGCCTTGCAACCAAACAAGCAGAGCAGTTGAGGAGTATGTTTTCTGCACCCGCAGGCGATCCCAGCGATAGCCACAAAGTGGATGCTCTGCAGCACGAGCTCGACGAGATACACGAGGAAATCAAACGAATGTACAAGAGAACCGCGCGTTAGGCTGCGACAGCAGGCTGCGCTGCCTTGGCCTGTTCCATGACTTGGGCTGGAGTTGCAATCACGCCTGCCGGAATCGAGACAAGCCTAGATTTTCTGACGCCCACATGCCTCAAGGGTGCAATTTTCTTCGCGAGATTGTAAACGTCCGATCCCAACTTGCCCAGCACGACTTCCTGCGATAGCTGGTCGTAATTCAGGTTAGCTGCTTTATCGTCAACAATCTGCCTCATTACCTGGCGAACCCCGTGCTCTTGAGAGGCCTTGATACGGTCGCGGGTGAACGCTACAATCGAGAGCCTTGAAGAGAACTGATCCCTAGTAGTTGCGGTGAAAATGCCGTCCATTCTCGTGCTGCCCCGCCTGACCAGGCTGCGCAGATAGTCCGTTGCGTATTCATGTGACTTAAGAATCGTACTCGCCCGGTGGTCTTGGGCGTTAACGACTAGGAAGTAGAGTTTGATTGATTGGTGGGCGAAGTCGTTGGTTATATCATAAAGTGTAGTTTCCACAACCCGTCCGATGATTGCGGAGGGAACCTCGCAGGGTATGCTCGCAACGATATTTTCTCCGAAGTATGGTGGGCTGTATACGTCGTACCATTCCTTCAGCCTCCACTTGTCCCTGACTTTCCTCGTGGCTTTAGACATGAGTTTCCCACATTAACCTCAGAATTCAGCAACGTACCGGTTGGGCGGTATTTAAAGCGTTCAGAGCAAAATTCCAGCAGGCTTCATGGAGCTGAGAGTTTCATCAGAGAAGATTCGGCTGCGCGAATACACCGGAAAATATCTTGTACCGTGGCCTGCAGCGTTTCAATTCGTTCGCAATGTGTTACGACGACTCTTAGCGTTTTTCCGTGCACACTGGCGTGAATCTGCATCCTGCTGGGTAGTTTGTTGTCAGGTGAGATTCCTTTCATAACGCTCTTTGCGAAAACTGCGGTAGGATATCGAAAGAAGAATTCAGCTTCCAGCATTTGCTTTCATCTGGTCGAGAAGGGCTTGGTCAAGCTCCTGGAGGAATTGAGTGGGTTCGTCGACTTTTATGTGGGCCCCGGCTGCGACGTTATGGCCTCCCCCAAAGCCCGAGTACTTCTTCGCGGTTATGCTGAGGGCGGACCCTAAGTTTACACCCATCTTCAGAAGTTTGGGTGGCGCTCGGGCCGAGAGTTTGATCCCACCGTCTTTGGCTTTGGTTAGGACGATTATCGCGTTGTCAGATGAGAGGTTGCCCGCCGAGGAGAGAATTGAGGAGAATGCTCCGGTCATGCTTTCTTGAATTTGGTTTTCGCCACGAATGGCCCAAACCACTTTGAATTTCTGAATCGCGTCAGGCGACTTCGTTAGCCATTCCATGTAAGTCGCAAGCGTCTTTCTGTATATTCCTACGACTTCATTTGCCTCCTCTAGGGCGGTTTTCCTGTCACCCATGCCGACGCTGACCCCTATGGATGGGTTGCCCGTTCGGCCGCAGGCGTTCAATAACGCTGAGAACTCCCTGGCGTCCCTCGTTGGTCCGCCGGGAGGCTCATTCACGAGTGTATACACCGATCCAAGCATGTCGAGAACGACGCTTGATTGAAAGCCAACAGAGGCGAGGTGACTCATGATTGCGTTGAGTAACGCCTGCTTTTCGTCCTGCGTAAGGTCAGATACGGTTCGGAACCTATCTCCGTCCTTCAGCCTGATTCCAGCGTTGGAGAGGAGTGTTAGACAATTGTCTTCGCGGCCACTTAGGTTTGGCATGTAGGGAGTTGTTGTGTATGCCAATGACCTATGAATCGGCCGTGTTTCCCTTCCGTAAACCACGAGGTCCGAGTCCACCTTCACGTTTCCAGATGAAATGGCATCCTCAACGAGTATCTCATTCAACCCCATTAGCGACCTTTTCTCGTTCTTATCTTGCATGTCGCCGAGTGCCCCTACGATTGCCAGCGCGCTCAAGTCCTTGTTTGCATCGGAGAGCGCGCGAGTCACAAGGTAAGTGACACCCGCGGCGCTAACCATAGTAGCCCCATCAATTCCGAACTCGTGTGGGTTTAGTTGGGTGATTCTGCCGGGTGCTTCGGCACTTGGGGGATGGTGATCAAGTATCAGCGTTGCCTTAGCTTCGAGGCGCGAATTCAAGAGCTCCAGATAACCACTACCAATGTCTGTGAATATTGCGATCTCAGGTCTTGTCTTCGAGATTTCGTCCACATAATCCTCACGCAGCTCCTCAACTATTCGAATTGTGAATCTAGCGTTGGATCGCGCTAAGGCTGCGCCCATTATGCCTGCGCATGATAAGCCGTCCGCGTCGTGGTGTGATACCACCACGAAAAATGAGTCTAATTGGAGGTGCTCTTTGATTACGTTTGAAACTTCTTGTGAGCGTTCGATGAATGCCGCGCGGTTACCTTCCGAAGGCATTAGGCCACTGACGCCACAACGTGCTTGTATTCCCATTCAGGCCGAAGTTGCCCTTTGGCCCGGTAGTACTTGACCAAGCGGTGAATCTTAGATTCAATCATAGCCAGGGAACGTTTGTTAACGTAATCTTTCCGGTTCTTCTCCAGGTGGCGCCTAAGGTCATCAGCTTTCTTTAGAAGCGCGCTCAAGTCTTCGGGGAGCGCCCCGGCTTGTTTCGCTGGCTGTAGTAGCTCCTGCACGTTCTTCCCCGTAAGTGATTTCACTAACGGGACAGCGTAGCGATCACGCATCAGCATCCCAATGGTGCTTGGCGAATTACCTTCCCGGGATAGTTTGAGAACCATTTCTTCTACCTCTTCAGGCGTATACTTGCACCATGCTGGCGCTTTCTTGCTTATGGGACGGGTCGACCCTGACCTACCCCGCTTACTAGTGTAAAGCCTTGCCAACGAATTACGTGCTCCAAACTTGAAATTGTTACCCTGTCCTCTGTCCTCGATTATTTAACTTGTCGAGACGGTCACGGCTGAGGATTCATAGATTACAGCGATGCTGGCCAATACATTCGCATACGAAGGCCACCATTTTCCATAGAAGGCAAAGCACGATTACACTCGAGCGCTTCAGGTAGAGTAATTACCCGGCCCGCCAGGTGACTCATTTATGCCCCGCATTGCACCATCCCTGCCTCTTGCTCTCATACTTCTAGTGGTAGCGGTCGTCAGCTTGGGGTCACTGGCCTACCCACTCGTAACGGTGCCCATTCTGAGAACCTATACCCTCGCCAACGCAACAACAAGCGAGTACGTTTACTCGAGTACTGTCTCCTCGATAAGCTTTGGCGGTATTCCATACTTGACATCCACAGGATTCTCCATAGCCTACAATTATTTGTGCGACCCAGCCTCAATGGCATGTTACCCAACTCAGACCTACTCCCTCACCCAAACGCTCTCGACCAATCAAGCATACAGACAGATTTCCCAAGTTACACTAACAACTCAATCCATTGCAACCGGGCAAGTCGCGATAACGCATACGGACTTCGGAATGACCCCAGCGTACGCTGCTTTCGGATTGAGTGATTCAGTCTTCTTCTTGCTCGCTGTAATAGTCATGCTCCTCGTCATTTTTGTACTAGTAGTCTTCGTCGGCACGCGCGGCGCAAAGGAGTCACCCCAAGTTAAGCCGAGGAGAGGAAGATTCTGCCAGAACTGTGGAGCAAAGCTCCTTACGCGTTCACGGTTCTGCAGCGAGTGTGGATCAAAGCAAACCTGAACAATCTCGGTAAACCTAAGGTGATTTTGGTTCGGCCTTGAACCATTTCGAGAACCTTGCAAACGCCATGGCACGGTGTGAAAGGACGTTCTTCTCTTCAGTCGCCATCTCAGCGAATGTGCGTCCGTCCCCCTTCCGGGGAATGAAGATCGGATCGAAACCGAAGCCGTGAGCTCCCCTAGCTCTCCTGCTCACGCGGCCCTCCACGACGCCCGTAAAGCACCGAGGCCGCGTCTTAGGGGCGCAGAAGGCTAAAGCGGCTCGAAAGGATGCTTTCCGGTTCCTTTCGTTCTCCATGAGCCTCAGGAGCCCACTCGTCCCCAAAGTCTTGAAGACGTATGATGAGTACGGGCCTGGAAAACCGCCCAACGCTTTCAGGAAAAACCCCGCATCCTCCGCCACGACTGGACACTTCTCTGACATCGCCGTCCACATAGCTGCGAAAGAGGCAATGGCGACCAAATCGTTTGACTGAATCTCCAGCTTCTCTACACGCAAGTGCTTCAGCCTAATTCCAAAACGTGAAGCAACTTCGGCGGCTTCAATGAACTTTCCCCGGTTACTTGTCGCGAAATAGAGTGCTTGGCTAGCCCCTTTCAAAGTACCTACCCCGTTTCTCAATCTCATGCATCTTTTGCTGAATCTCCCCGGCTCGCCTCTTGCCGACGCTCTTCGCGTAGCCCTTCAGGAAAGCGTTGAAGAGAACGGCGTGGAACGAGTAATGAGTACTCTTCATCGCCCGGTTAAGAAGGAGCAGGTCTACACCCATATCTTCAATCTCGCCGGAGAAATCGCCTAAGCCGAAATCAATCATGAACAGTTTTCCGTCCTCGGACAGTACGTTCGAAATTGTCATATCCCCATGAACAATTCCTCCTTCATGCATCATTCCGAGTATGTTGCCTAGCGAGTTGCAGCGTTCACGGCGTTTTGACATTGAGAGCGTGGACAACTCTTCTTTCAGTGTAGGGCCCCTCACATAATCCATGATCAACGTCATCGATTCAGGATCAATATGATGAATTGCGGGAACGGGAACTCCCAGTTTCCTTACTTCGTGCATCATATTCGCTTCGTGAGCTGTCCTCATTCGGCGTATTGATTCATCGAGTTCGGGTACTCTGTATGGTTTTGGGATACGGCTCTTTCTGACCGCCAGTTCCCCTTGCCAGTCTTGGAGGTAGATTTCGGCTTCGGCGCCTTTGTAGATGAGTCTAGCTTGCGCTGTCTCTCCAGGGGATATCAACATCCTCCAACCTCCATTTCGGCCTGACGAGCGCCTCGTCCGCTGAAGTAGCTAAACCAGCCTGAAGTGCGAGCATTGCGGTCCACGCGATTTGGGCACCACAATCGCCCGTGTAAGCGGAATCGACCACGTGGCAGACTGCGTCATGTAGGCCAGCGACCGCCTCAAGTTTCCCCTTCAAGGTCCGATTGGCCGCCACACCTCCCGTCAGGAGGATTTCCTTCTTACCGGTGTAGGCCAAGCTCCGCTCAACAGCTTCTGCCAGCATTGAGCATGAGACCTCTTGCATTGAGTAACAAACATCTTCCAGAACTGCGCCGGATCTAAACTTCGCAAGGGAAGCCGTCAGCAGCCCGGAGTAAGATACGTCATTACCCTTAACCACATATGGGAGCGTTAGGAACTTAGATGATTTCCCCGCTAGTTTCTCGATTTGGGGGCCCGCCGGCGAGGGCAAATCAATCTCCCTCGCGAACATGTCGTATAAGTTTCCAATAGTAATGTCCTCGGTTTCCCCGAATATCCTCCACCGGCCGCCGGAAAAAGCCGCGATTGCCGTGTGACCCCCAGAAACGAGTACCACCAACGGATCTTTAGCGCCTGTTGTGAGAATCCCAATCTCGATGTGGCCAATGGCATGGTTCACCGGAACCAGCGGAAGGCCAAAGAAGGCCGAAATGGACCGCGCAACCGTCGCGCCAACCCTAAGGCATGGACCAAGTCCCGGACCCAGAGAGACGCCGACGCCGGCCAGTTTCGACGCTTTAACGCCGGATCTCTTCAAGGAATCTGAGATGACGCGAGCGGCGAGTTCGCTATGATGCTCAGCTGCCTCACGCGGATGTATGCCCTTCCCAGGAGCAGAGGCGTAAACATCTCTTGAATCGGATAGAATCCGCCCGCTGTCACTTACAACGCTTGCGCCAAATGTATGCGCGGTAGATTCTATTCCTAGGCAGTACAATACTATCGCAGCCATGAGTTGTGAACGGAGCCAGAAAAGGGTCTCGAAATGGTTAGTTAACTTAAAATAAGGTACAGCATCGTGAGTCGCGTTGATGGTGTCGCCAGTGAAAGGTGACCGAGAAATCGAACACTAAGCTTCTGAAACATACTACCTACGGGCATAGCTCTCGGTCAACGCGGCGAAACGATCCAGTAATTCTCGTGAGACTCGACAAACAGAGGTTGCAGTAATGAGCAAGCACGTTGGCGAACTGCCGAAGCAATATGATCCCAAAGTTGTTGAAAACGAAGTAAAGACTCTCTGGGATAGGGACCAAACCTACCAAGCCGTAAAGAAGGCTAAGTCTAGAAATCCGAAGTTCTACTTCCTCGATGGGCCTCCCTTCCCAAGCTCAGACCAACCCCACATAGGAACTTCCTGGGGCAAGGTTCTGAAGGACACTGTAATTCGCTACAAGCGCTCGCGCGGATTCAACGTAAGAGACCAACCGGGCTATGACTGCCACGGCCTCCCCGTTGAACTCGCGATCGAGCAGAAATTCGGTGTCAAAACTAAGAAGGAAATAGAAAGCTTCGGACTTGAACGGTTCATCACGGAGTGCAGGCAGTTTTCGGAGACGAACTCGGCGGCATTGACAAGGGCTTTCCTGGATCTTGGCATCTGGATGGATTGGGACCGCCCGTACATGACGCATCTGGATTCCTATGTTGAGAGCGGTTGGTGGGGTTTCAAGCAAGCGGCGTCGAAGGGACTACTCGAACATGGCCAGAGAGTTGTCCATTGGTGCCCTCGCGATGAAACGGTCCTCTCCGATTACGAGGTCGCCCTCGAGTACAAGATGCTTCGAGACCCATCGATCTACGTCAAGTTCCCCGTCGAAGGCAAGCAAAACGAGTTCGTGCTCATCTGGACGACAACACCCTGGACGCTACCATCAAACGTGGCCGTCATGGTGAACCCAGATTTCCAGTACGCAAAAGTTCGATCGGAGCAGGAGACATTCATACTCGCAAAAGATCGAGTAGAAGAGGTTGCGAAGGCCTCAGGCCAAACCATGCAGCTTCTAGAAAGCTTCCCTGGAACGAAACTTGACGGTCTGACCTATCGTTCGCCTCTGGAGAGCTTGGTTCCCGCTCAACTCAACCTGAAAAATGCCCACCGTGTGGTTCTAAGCAAGGACTATGTGGTCCTTGGAGAAGGGACTGGATGCGTTCACTCCGCGCCCGGTCATGGGGAACAAGACTATGAAGTGGGAATGCGCTACGGCTTACCTGTTCTAATGCTCGTTGACGACCAAGGAAAGTTAACGCCTGAAGCTGGCAAATACTCAGGAAAAACAGTAAGGGATGCTAACCCTGAGATTATTGATGATTTGAAATCGCTTGGAATGCTTCTTCACGCGGAAGAAATAGAGCACCGAAGCCCGGCTTGTTGGCGCTGCAAAACGCCACTCATAATCCGCGCGACAGACCAATGGCTAATCCGAATCGCACAGATGAAAGACGCCTTCATCAAACAAGTAGACTCCACTCTATGGATTCCTGACTGGGCTGGAGCCGTCCAGTTCAAGAATTGGCTTGAGGCATTGCGAGACTGGGTTATCTCTCGCCAGAGGTTCTGGGGTACCCCGCTTCCAGTGTGGACATGCGGCTCGTGTGGAAAACGGAAGATCATCGGTTCGAAACAAGAACTTCTTGAGAATGCGACCTCGCCGGCGGACCTACCCACCTTGCACGTTCCGTGGGTCGACAAAGTAAAGTTCAGATGCGACTGCGGAGCCGAAATGACCCGCGTACCAGACGTTATGGACGTTTGGTTCGACTCGGGTGGTGCATCGCTGGCATCGCTAGGGTACCCGCAGAACTCTTCCCAGACCAGTTATTGGTGGCCTGCCGATTTCATCGTAGAGGGGCGTGACCAAGTGACGCTATGGTTCTTTGCCCTGCTGAAAAGCGGTATGGTCACGATGGGCAAGGTACCATACAAGACCGTGTTGATGCACGGTTTCGCGCTTGATTCCGAAGGGCGCGAAATGCATAAGTCGGCAGGCAACTACGTTACAGCCAACGAAGTTGTAGAGAAATCCGGCCGAGACTCATTTCGCTATTATGTACTCCAGACTACGTTATGGGAAGACCTGCGATTCTCATGGGACGCTGTAAAACAATACAGCGGTGACTTGAGCACATTCTGGAACACCTACGTCTTCGCCAGCACCTACATGAGCTTGGATAAGTTCTCACCAAGAACATCCCTGAAGGGGCTAGCGCGCAACCTACGCCCCGAGGACCGGTGGCTCCTAAGTCGAATGCACCGAACAATCAAGGAAGCAACTGCGGCGATGGATGAATATAAGATCCATGAAGCAGTTCGAAAACTCAAGACCTTCCTAGTAGAGGACCTAAGCCACACATACGTCAGGTTCATCAGGCGCCGAACATGGGTTGAGAAACAAACACGAGACAAGCTCGCAGCATACACGACACTCTACACTGCCCTCAAAGCCGCCCTTGCAATGCTAACCCCAATAACGCCCTTCCTGACTGAATCAATCTACCAACACATGTTCATGAACGCTGAACCAAGACACCCCCAGACCGTACATCTACTCGATTGGCCACAATTCGACGAGAAATGGATCAGCGATTCCCTTGAGGAAGAGATGAATGCAGCCAAGGATGTGATTTCCACGGTCGCCGTAGCCCGTATGCAAAACGCGTTGAAACAAAGGCAACCAGTCCCCCGCGTAGTTGTGGCAACCGACTCCAAAGCGGTTCAAAAAGCCCTGAAGACCTACTCCACGCTCCTTCTTGACCAAGCAAACACACGAACCCTGACCTCAACCGCCAGGGGCGCAAATTCGAAGTACGAAGCTCCCACACGTTTCGCTAAGGCCGAATTCTCTGACGGCGCAGTGTACGTGGACATGAAACTTACTAAGAATGAACTGGCCGAGGGCTTAGCTCGGGACGCTGTGAGGCGCATGCAGCAAATGCGAAAGGAGATGGACCTCAAGGTCGACTCGTACGTACAGGCCTACGTTCTAGCACCGTCAGAAAACGCCGCGAACTTACTGAAGAGTAAGCGAACTTACATTGCCGGTGAAGTTCGAGCAAAACAACTAACCATTACCACTGAGAAAGTGCACACAGACGTTCCTTACTACACTAAGGCGTGGAAGATTGGTGCAGAGAGTTATGAATTCGGCCTCTGCGAGAAAGCAAGGCTAGGCGCAAAAAGCGCAGCTAAACAGTAGAGCGCGGCTATCTTACAACGGAACCTCGATAAACAGACGCTCAAGCAGTTCTTTGTACCTATTTCTTATTGTGACCTCAGTCACGTTCGCTATCTCAGCTATCTCACGCTGAGTCTTCCGTTCGTTTGTGAGGACCGTAGCGATGTACGTGGCCGCGGCAGCTATACCCGTGGGCCCCCTGCCGCTGGTCAACTTCATCTCCTTCGCAATCTCTAGAATCCTGATAGCAATGCCCTCGGCCTTCCCAGAAATAACCAGTTTGTTACTGAACCTCGCAGCGTAATTCCTGCTCGTAGACGGAGGTACGAACGCTTCGAGTTCCCTCACCATGAACCTGTAGCTTCTGCCGATGTCTTTCTTGTTGAGGCTTGAGGACGATGCTATCTCGTCAAGTGTCCGCGGAACTCCACATTGTCGGCAACTCATGTAGATGGCAGCCGCGGTGACGTTATGAATTGATCTTCCCCGAATGAGGCGTTTCTTGATCGCCCGGCGGTAGATGACTGAAGCGGTTTCTAGAATATTCTTGGGAAGGTTCAGCGCAGAAGAGAGCTTGGTAAGCTCAGCCAAAGCAACTGCGAGGTTTCTTTCCGTGGCATCCGACACTCGCACCCGGCTTTGCCATTTGCGAAGCTTGTATAGGTCCAGCCTCTGGGCAGCGGTTGCACGCTTCCCGAGAACACGTCTGTCACGCCAATCAATTACAGTGGAAAGCCCCTTGTCATGAATAGTATACGTTAAAGGAGCGCCAACACGGCTACGCTTCGCCTTTTGGTCGTCGTCAAACGCGCGCCATTCAGGCCTCGTGTCAGCAAGTTTTTCGTCAATCACGAACCCGCAAGCCATGCAAACGATTTCAGCGGCTTCGTAATCACGCATCAGTTTAGGTCCGCCACATTCAGGGCATACCAGTACCTTTTGTGTGGAATGTAGCGCTTCGCCTACTTCACCGTCAGTTTCTTCAGACACTTTCTCATCTACCCTAATCCAAGGAGTAAGCAATGCGGCCTACATACTTGGCAGGCGAAGGACCCGCGGGTCTGATCGATATGTAAGGGGAGGATATGGGTCCGAATAGATCTTGGACTTTTCCTATCTCCTTGAGTTTGCTGTCACAAGCTCGGGTGCCTAATCTGACGAAACGGGATTCGTCGCATTTCACTATGAGGCTGCGGCTGCTAGAAATATGGAGAATTTTGCCGAGCCTGCGCAAACTTTCTACGTCACTCCCGCCGTTGGAGATTCGTGACGACTCTATCATATTTAAACGTAGATATCCATCCCTAACCTCTTCAAAGCAATTCGCAATTCTTCAAACGAAAGTTGACATAACAAATATCATTATTCAGCCGCGAGCAGTTGCAACGCGGAATGCATTCTTCGGTTTCTCTTGAGTTCCATGTCTCCCGAACTCGTGACGAATGAGAAGGGCCCATGGAGAAGGGCGCCAAAACCCCTGAACGTTTTTTACGCAGCAGAAGGCAACCTTAGATTTCAAACGGCAGCTCGGCTCAGATGATAAAAGGCGTAGTGCTCACAAATTTCATGTCCTACGAAAACTCCTACGTTCCCTTAGAACTTGGGCTAAACCTGATCTGTGGGCCGAACGGAGCCGGAAAGTCCTCGATTCTCCTGGCAATTTCCGTGGTGCTAGGCCAAGCGTACACTGAACGATCTAAGCGGTTGAGCGACCTTGTGAAATGGGGGCACGACGAGGCCCGAGTCACATTAATCCTCGATAACACTGGCGAAAAACGCCCATTCCCCAAATTCCATTCAGACCTAGTCACCGTCACACGCGTAATCAAGAGCACAGGCACTTACTACTACCTCCTCCAGAACAAGGCTGCGCCTAAATCCGCAATCACCGACGTCTTCCTTTCCCTCGGCTTGAACCCCGACAACATACTAGTCATAATGCACCAGTTCATGGTCGGCCGCTTCGCCGCCGTCACCGCTCAAGACAAGTTGAAAATGCTTGAGGAAGCCGTTGGCTTCCAATCATACAGAGAGGAGGTTCTCGATGCCAGGTTACGCTTAGAAAGCGTTGCGAGCGAGGAACAATCGCTCATTCAGGTTCTTGAATCCACTAAGGAGACTCACGATTACTGGAAGCGTGAATACGAACGCTACTTGCAGAAACAGCAACTGGAAACAAAACTCAACGCGCTCAAACGCGAACTGCTATGGAGCCGCATTCAGAGGAAAAAAGAAGCGTTAACTCATATCGAAGCCAGAATTGAGTCAAAGTCAAGGGCCCTACAATCGATTGAGAGCAGACTCCAGGAGCTGGCCGAGTCAAAGAAGAAACGGCAAGCAAAGTTCGACGAGCTCAACCTTGGACGTGTAGAGCTTGAAGACTCACGCGTCGACCTAGTCAAGCAAATCACAACGCATGAATTAAACATTGAATGGACTACAAACCTTCTCCAAGACTTCCAATCTGTTGAAGGTGAACAAGAAGCACCACCAACTGAAACTCGCCTTCAATCACTGGACAAAATGAAGACGTCTTGGCGTGAGATGGCCGAGGAATCCCAGGCTAAGTTGGCGCGAGTGAAGGAAAAAATGGCGGCGCTTAACGAAAAGATTGCTGATAGTAGCGGACGCTTGGAGGATGCGCTCATCAGGCTCATTGACACTAACGTGGAGTATGAGGTCTCAGGGTTCAAGAGAAAACTCCTGACTGAAGAAATGGCAGACCTCCAAGCCCAAGTGCGTCTAGCGAAGGAGGAGTTGGAGCCTATGGTTGCTTCGGCTGAGAAGCTAGGCGCTGCGGTCGAATCCCCGCGAAAGAATCTCGAGATAATGCTGGAGATCGGCGCTGTCGAAGAGCAAATGAGGCCCCTGTCAACGCTTTCCGCTGATGTCGAGCGCATGTACTCTTCCTACGCAAAGGTGTACGAGGAACTCAAGCAGAAGACTGAGCAAGTTGCCCAGAATCGACAAGAGATTCTAACTGAGCTTGACAAACGCCTGTCTCGATGGCGTGACGTCCTCTCAACCTTTCTGGAACAACTAACGGGACGCTACAACGAAATCCTAGGAACAGTGGGGGCAACGGGCTCCATTCGCCTGATATCTTCGAGAGATATTGAGAAATGCGGCCTCGAAATAATGGTCGGCTTTAAGGGAAACAAACCCACCGCCCTCGATGCCTTCACGCAAAGCGGCGGGGAACGCAGCATCGCAATGATGGCCTTCCTGCTAGCTCTCCAACAGCACATCACTTCCCCATTTCGTGCAATCGACGAGTTTGACGTTCACATGGATCCTAAGAACCGCGAACTCGTAACACAATTGATCATGTCAAGCTCTGGGGCCATGGTCGAGGGACAGTATGTGGCCATAACGCCGGGGCAAGTGAACGTCACGGAGAATAGCCACGTGATCGTAGTGCAGAACATCGCGGGAACATCCGTAGTTAGCGAGTTGAAATAGCTTGACGGAGAAACCCAAAGGTACGCGCACGCTCGCATCGGGGAGAAGGGAGTTGGAGGAGATTATTGAGACATGCGAGGCGATTTCTGAGAGGAAGTTCAACCCGTTCTTCATGGACGTCAAACTCGGTGTCGAGACTTTACGACAATACTTCCCGCATTGGGAAAACTTCGACGACCACTGCCTCGACGCACACACACTCAACAGGCTCTCAGAAGTCGTCAGGCTCCAGAACACACAGCTTAAGTTCCAATCCAGCGCGCTCTACGCCGAACCCGAATTTATCACTAAGAAAGTTGAACGGATGAGCGAGAAACGCCTAGCCGAGGTGTTTCTTCAAAGTTGGCACCCGCTTGCAGAACTGGAGCAGCTAACGAACGAAGCGGTCTCACTATCCCTCGATTACTGGAATCTACTTTTGCCCATAGCAGAGAGGTGGCAAAGGAGAGATTATTCAGGCGGCAAGAAACCCGACTCAGCAGATTCTTCCACGCTGTCAGGTTTGGGAATCCAAGGGGAAGATTTCGAAAAGCTACTCACCAAACTATGGGAAGAACTTCGAGCCCAATACATAAACCAGAAACCAGTGGACTATTGGAAATTCGTTCGCGCACCGTCATACCACGAAATAGTACAAAGGGCGTACTTCGTAAGCTTCCTCGTTACGTATGGATACGCCAAACTCGAAACTGAAGGAGAGCAACTGCTGCTCGTTCCCATGGACACGCCGTCTAAGAAAGCAATTGAGGGCGGTGTAAGCCTTCCAATCCCGATTCCGAAAGGGGCATGAGACAGTTGGCTACAGCTGAAACCCCTCAAGCCACTGAAACCAAGAGTTTCTACTCCGACAAACTGAAGCGCGCAGTCCACCTTCTACTCTTCCGCCGCGGCAAAATGCCCGGCGCCAAAGATTGGGAGTTGAAAGAAAAGCTGGGAAAAAATTACGAACAGGTCCTCGAACAGTTGAACCAACTTTTATCTGAATTAGATCTGGAAATCAAGAAAGTGAAAGAAACTCGTTCAGACGAGATTACCCCC
>Ga0187771_10001876_pt1 | contig 14457 bp, 11 predicted proteins | sample 0116_SJ02_MP15_1_FD_133139 | JGI IMG/M metagenome (GOLD analysis project Ga0187771, IMG submission 133139) | Tropical peat soil microbial communities from peatlands in Department of Meta, Colombia - 0116_SJ02_MP15_10_MG | ecosystem: Environmental > Terrestrial > Soil > Wetlands > Peat | place...
AGTTTTTTGTGCCGATAGTTTTTGTCCCCTTAAACATCATATGTTCCAGGAGATGGGCTGTACCGGTTCTACCATCATCTTCGTCAATGGCACCAACGCGATGTCTGATGTAAAATGATATTGTAGGGCTTAAATGCCTTTCCATCATGAGAACTTTCAAACCGTTATTGAGAGTATATGACAAAATCTTTTTCTCCAGTTCGTATGAAATTACAGCCGAAGGTATGCTAGTAAACGTAAGTGTAAATAAAATTGCCTTGGTCAGTATACCCACGAATGATTTACTCATCATCTTCCGCCTTCGTACGAAGTTTTAGTGCTGCTCGCAGACGGAATGCAATATAAATTATTCCTACAATGCTGACCAGAATAATTAGGCTTGATGAAAAAAAATGCATGATAAACTCATAAGGATTCTTCATACTATATGCCGCAATAAGTGCCTGAATGCCAAACACCAAAAAAAACAGCGAAGAAAAAGCGATAAGGATATTCCTTAAACACCAAAACCATGAACGCATAAATCACTTTCTTTCATAATACATCCACAATTAAATCATATTTACCTATTCAGATGTAAATTTTTAAAAAATATTTATTTGACCCGCATAAATTGCACCATTATAAAATGCGCATCCTTATTTAAGGAGTGAAACAACATCAAATACGAAGCTGTACGCGCATAGAAGCGGGCTTACAGGATGTGTTTATGGTCAATCTACCCTTGTCATCATTTTTAACTCCTGATACATTTGAAACGTCAGCTTGTCACTCTGGCAGGGAAGTAGTGAATTGTTGTGAAACAGAGGTTCTCCTTCAAGGTCGAATGGAGACGCATCCACTGATGACTCCCACATTGCCGTACCCGGTATAGGGGAATACTCCGAAATAATAGGTCTTGCCCCACACGATTGTACATAATGTATGCTGTCTTTTACTTCAGAAGCCTCCTGACCGGGTAATCCGCACAGTAAGTAAACACCAAGTTCCTTTGATGTATAACCTGCCTCCTTCAAATACGTCACGGCAGTTTTCAATTGGTCGTTGCTGACTTTTCCTCCGGTGTATTTTTGAGTTATCACATTTGACGACTCAAAGCCGAAACGAATGGTTCTAAACCCAGCCCTGTACATCAGTCTGCTTAATGTTTGCGAGATTTCACTCAGGTGAAGACCGTTTGGACAGTGAAATTGACACGGCAATCGTCTCTTTATAATTTCTTTAAGCATGGGCATCGCCATTTCTTCAGCATTGACTAAGAGAGCGTCATCATAAAAAGAAAAGTGTTTGATATTAAAATATTTATTCCAGAAGCTGATTTCATCTACTACCTTTATTGGATCTCTCTGTCTGAAGTTTTTATATAATATATGAGAAGCACAGTACGTGCATTTAAAAGGGCATCCTCTTGATGTTTGAACTGGTATTTGATCTACAACATGCAGTAGATCGAAAGCAGGGTAGGGCAAAGAATCCAGATTTTGTGGATCAGGTGTATAAATAGTCTCAACGCCAAAATGATCTTTTAACAGATCGAGAATATGCCTTTCGCCCTCACCAGGTATGGTATAATCAGCTCCCGATTTTAATGCATGCCCGGGACATATGGTTACGTATATTCCTCCTAAAATTATAGGAATACCTGGAAATATTTCCTTTGCGATTTTTATTGCGTCAAAAACACCCGGGTACCAATAACTCATCATAGAAGTGACCAGGATTAAATCTGGCTTCTCTGATAAATATAGTTCCTCAACGAAAATATCGGGTGTTATACCGTATCTGTTATATCTTCTTTTAATATCCCTTAAATGATATGGTTTGGAAATAATTTCTTTGAGAAACTTTCCGTGACCCGAATTATTTCTCTTGGGCGGTTTGTTGTTTGTTTCTTTGTTTGATAGAGGATGATACGGATTTAAACAATCAATAAATCGAACATTAAAACCGTTCTTACGAAGCAAGCTTGCAATATACAGGAGTCCAAGCGGTTTTATCCATAAATCATAAGCTGCAAAATCGTATATCCAAGGATTGATAAGAAGAATATTTTTTTTCATATTATTTAACACCTATACCATAGTATTTTATAATATGGCAACAATACCGATCATATTTCACTTGAAGCATTATTTGATTATTGCTAACATGCCGCCCAAAAGAACAGAGACAGGTATAAATATGAGGTCTGTTGTTCAAAGAGTCGACAGGGCAAGGGTATGCGTTGAAGACCGGATAATATCAAGTATCGGGAAGGGCATCCTTGTTTTCCTTGGAATAGAAAAAGGGGATAGTAAAAATGACGCAGACTATCTCCATGAAAAAATCATCAATTTGAGAATATTTGAAGATATTGAGGAGAAAATGAACCTGTCTCTCCTTGATATATCGGGTGAGATGCTTGTGGTATCTCAGTTTACCCTTCTTGGTGATTGCAGAAAGGGGCGAAGACCCTCCTTTGTTGCCGCTGAAGAACCAGAAGAGGCTAAAAAACTTTACGAATATTTTATATGTAAGGCAAAGGAGAAAATCAGCCATGTCGGGGCTGGTGAATTTAAGGCTATGATGAAAATAGAATCTGTAAATGATGGCCCTGTAACCATGCTGCTAGATAGCAAAAAGATATTTTAAAAGACGATGAAGATCAATATTCCTCCTTGCCAGATTAAAATAGACAAAGAAGGTATTTGGTATTACAGGGGCAAGGAAATTGTCAGGAAGGATATCACCTATTATTTTTATCAACATTTGAAAAGGGATGATTATGGGAGATATCTAATTGAACTGGAGGACGATTGCTGCTATCTTGAAGTAGAGGACACACCATTTGTAATTAAAGCCGTATATGGACCTGATTCGCAATCCTCAAATGAAAAATGTATATATATTCTGTTGTCTGATCAGAGCCTTGAGAAGCTAAACCTCGACACTTTATATATCGGAAAAGAAAATGTACTTTATTGTTCCATAAAGGATAAGGCATTTGTTGCACGATTTTCAAGAGCCAGCTATTATCAAATCGCGAATTTTATAGAATATGATGCTGAGAAAGATAAATACTTAATCTCACTAAACGGAATATCCTATTATATAAAAGTGTAAAATTAAGATAAAGCAAAACAAACGGAGGCGCACATGCTTGACGACCATGTAAAAGAGACATTGACATTTGATGACCTTCTTCTTGTACCATGCGAATCGAATATTCTTCCCAAAGATGTCGAGACTTCGACACTTCTCACAAATAACATTATCTTGAATATTCCAATTATCAGCGCCGCAATGGATACAGTCACTGAATCTCGTACAGCCATATGTCTTGCCCAGGAAGGTGGCATAGGGATTATTCATCGCAACATGAGTATTGAAAAACAGTCGATAGAAGTTGATAAAGTGAAAAAGTCGGAGAGCGGTATGATCGTGGATCCGATAACCATCGAACCTGAACAGAAGGTCCATGAAGCCCTTGATCTCATGAACAGATACAGGATATCGGGCGTTCCTGTGGTTAAGAATCGCAGATTGGTAGGAATTCTGACAAACCGGGACCTAAGATTTGAAACGAACATCGATCAACAAGTCTCAGATGTGATGACCAAAGAAAATCTTGTGACCGTTTCATCAAATATCACACTGGAAGATTCCAAGAAGCTTCTGCACAAGCATAGAATTGAGAAATTGCTCGTTGTAGATGATGAGTATAACTTAAAAGGAATGATTACCATTAAAGACATAGAAAAGATAAAAAGATATCCCAATGCGTGTAAAGATTCTTTAGGGAGACTGCGAGTTGGTGCTGCTGTTGGCATCATTGAAAGGGAAGCGAGGATCGATGCTTTAATAGCATCGGGTGTTGACGTGATCGTTATAGACACATCTCACGGACATTCGAAAGGCGTTTTAGAGGCAATAAGAGATACCAAGTCCAACTTTAAAAAGTGTGAGTTGATCGCCGGTAATGTAGCTACAGTTGAAGGTGCAAAGGCGCTTATCGATGCCGGAGTGGATGCAATTAAGGTTGGAGTCGGTCCTGGGTCAATATGCACGACAAGAATAATTGCCGGGGTTGGCGTTCCGCAGATGAGCGCGATCAGAGATGCTGCCAAGGTTGCAGCGAAATGTAATATGCCAATTATCTCTGATGGAGGTATTAAATATTCTGGTGATGTTGTTAAAGCCCTTGCAGCAGGCGCTCATACAGTCATGATAGGAAGTCTATTTGCCGGAACAGAAGAGAGTCCTGGAGAAACGATTCTCTTCCAGGGAAGAAGCTATAAGGTATATAGGGGTATGGGTTCACTTGAGGCCATGAAAATGGGAAGTATGGACAGGTATTATCATGATGATATAGAGAGCAGCCTAAAAATGGTTCCCGAGGGGATAGAGGGAAGGGTGCCTTTCAGAGGCTCGCTGTCTGCAAGCATAAGCCAGCTTGTAGGCGGTCTTAAGGTCGGCATGGGATATGCTGGTTGCAAAACAATAAAGGAACTGAGAGAAAACACAAAATTCGTGCGCATTACATCAGCGGGACTTCGCGAAAGCCATGTCCACGATGTTATTATCACCAAAGAGGCTCCTAACTATTGGCTCGACTGATTATAGGACGGCATAGAAACCCAGGCACATCCCTTGCCATTTCAGTATTTCTATGTAAAATTCGCTCATCAGTGATGCGCGTGTCTGAAATTTACACTTTATTGACTTGAGCATTAAATCTATATTCTATTTTTACCAGGTAATTAAAAAATGAACTCGGCAGATTTTGTCCACCTCCACGTTCACACACAATACAGTCTTCTCGACGGAACTATTCGTTTCGATAATCTTTTTAAAAAGGCAAAAGAGTACCAAATGCCTGCAGTGGCCATGACTGACCATGGTAATATTTTTGGGGCTGTTGACTTCTATCAGCACGCTCAGAAATACGGCATTAAACCTATCATCGGTTGTGAACTCTATGTAGCCCCCAAAAGCCGTTTTGATAAGAATTCTCATACTACAGGAGAGAGTTCTTACCATCTTCTTGTCCTTGTCAAGGATATGCAAGGATATAAGAATCTTATGAAACTCGTAACAACAGGATACCTTGAAGGGTTTTACTATCGACCGCGAGTGGACAAGGAAATCTTGGGAAAATATAACGAAGGCCTTATCGGTTTGAGTGCATGTCTGCATGGTGAAATATCGAATCTCCTGTTAAAAGGAAATAAGGAAGCGGCCAAAAAAGTCGCCGAAGAATATAGAAACATATTCGGCAATGGAAATTTTTACCTGGAGATCATGGAAAACGGCCTGCCCGAACAAAGGATTGCGAATGCAGGGATCACCGAAATAAGTCGGGAGTTATCAATTCCTCTAGTTGCTACTAATGACTGCCACTATATTAATCGAGAAGACGCTGAGGCGCATGATGTCCTGGTGTGTATTCAAACCGGGAAGACCATCGATGATATTGACAGGATGAGGTTCAAGACTGATCAATTTTATTTCAGATCACCTGATAGCATGAAGCGGCTCTTTAAGAATATCCCTGAAGCTATTGATAACACAGTTATTATTTCGGAAAAATGTAACTTTAGTTTTAATTTTGGCAGTATTTCCCTTCCTAATTTTAAAATCAATACGGATGAATCACTTGACGAATATTTAACTAGGTTGGCTAGGCAGGGACTGAAAAACTTAATGCCGGTCCTTGTGAAAAGTAATCAAGAGGAAGGAATCCGACAAAAATATGAAAGTCGCCTTGAAGAAGAATTAGGAATTATCAAGGCAATGGGATTTGCCGGCTATTTTCTTATCGTTTCGGACTTTGTAAGTTACGCAAAACAGAGAAGTATTCCTGTAGGGCCGGGCAGAGGTTCTGCTGCCGGAAGTCTCGTCGCATATGCTATCGGCATTACCAATATCGATCCTATACGTTACGGATTATTTTTTGAAAGATTTTTGAACCCGGAGCGAATAAGCATGCCTGATATAGATATAGATTTTTGCCAGGACGGCCGGGACGAGATTATCAAGTATGTGACAGATAAATACGGCAGTGATAGAGTCGCACAGATCATTACGTTCGGTAAAATGCAGGCGAAGGCAGTTATCAGGGACGTTGGAAGGGCATTGAATATACCCTATGGCGAAGTAGACAGTATTGCGAAACTAGTTCCCAATATCCTTAACATATCTCTCGATATGGCCATCCAAAGCGAACCACGGCTTCAGGAAGAGGAGAAAAAAAATGAAAAAGTAAAAAAACTCCTTTCTTTGTCCCGATCTCTTGAAGGTCTGAATAGGCATTCCTCAACGCATGCGGCGGGTGTCGTTATCTCGGATGTACCTCTCGTAGATCGCGTACCTCTGTGCAGAAGTCCCAAGGACGAAATTGTTACGCAGTTTTCAATGAATGATCTTCAAATGATTGGGCTGACAAAATTTGATTTTCTAGGATTAAAGACTCTAACTGTTATCAAAAATACCCTGCAGTTTATAAAAGAGGGCAGGGGGGAGGAGATCAATATCGACAAAATCCCCCTTAATGATCAAAGAACCTATCAATTACTCATGAAGGGGAACACTGACGGTATATTCCAGTTGGAAAGCGCAGGCATGAAGGACATACTGATAAACATGAAGCCTGACTGTATTGAGGATATAATAGCCTTAATAGCACTTTACAGACCAGGGCCGATGAATATGGTTCCCGAATTTATTTCACGGAAGCAGGGCAGGACAAAGATTGTATATGAAGTTCCCGAGCTAAAAGAAATATTAAAGGAAACGTATGGCGTTATTGTTTACCAGGAACAGGTAATGCAGATAGCCAGTGCTATCGGCGGCTATACCATGGCTGAAGCAGATATTCTGCGAAAAGTCATGAGCAAGAAAAAACCTTCTGAAATGGAAAAAGAAAAACCCAAATTTCTGTATGGTGCCAGACAGAAAAATATAACGGAAAAGAAAGCAAAAAAAATCTGGGAACAAATGGAAACATTTGCAGAATATGGATTTAACAAGTCTCACAGCACTGCTTACGCCATGATATCATACCAAACCGCTTATTTGAAGTCCAATTATCCTGTTGAATTCATGGCAGCGCTTCTGACAAGCGAAAAAGATAATAGGGACAAGATTATCAAATACATAAACAGCTGCAAAGATATGGGTATTAATGTCCTTCCTCCCGATATAAATGAATCGCAAAGCGATTTCAGTGTTGCAGGTGAGCATATTAGATTCGGTCTGGCTGCTGTGAAAAATGTGGGTATTGGCGCCATTGATTCAATTATATCGGTCAGAGAAAACGAAGGTAGATTTAAAACTTTTAATGATTTCTGTATTCTCGTTGACCTCAGGAAAATTAATAAGAGGATGATCGAAAGTTTAATTAAATGCGGTGCTTACGATTCACTAGGCTATCGTAGAAGACAGTTAATTAAATATTATGAAGGCATTGTTGATACTGCTCAGCGGCAGCATAAGGACAGGTCGAGCGGACAGACCAGTTTCTTTGACAATTTTAAGAGCGATAACGATGAAAATATAGATTCGTTCCAAGAGGAATCGATATTCGATGCGGTTGAGTGGGATCATCAGGAATTACTTGCTCACGAGAAAGAAACTCTCGGATTCTATATCACAGGTCATCCTCTTTTGAAATTCGCCGACAAACTCAGCTCCTTGGCTAATGTGGACACTTCGAGTATAAACGATAAGAAAGATCGTGAGGGGGTAATTTTTGGCGGTGTCGTCAGCAACATTCGTGAGGTGACAACGAAGAAAAAGGATACTATGGCTTATGTTACCATTGAGGATCTTAAAGGATCAGTTACCGTAATTTTCTTTGCGGATATTTATAAGAGTGCTTATGGTCTTCTTCACAGCGATGAGCCTGTTCTTATTAAAGGCACAATAGACGCTGGTGAAGAGGGGGTTAAGGTTATCGCTTCTGAGTTTGTTGGCCTCGTTAATTCAGGAGAACAATCTTATAACACCGCGCATTTTTTTATTGATGCAACAAAATCATCTATCGAAGATATCGAGTCTCTGAATATTTTGTTTAAAAATCATAGAGGTAAATGTGATGGTTTCATTCATATTCTCAATGGAAAAAGTGAAGTAATCATTTATCTAGGGAAGGAATGCAGGCTTCAATTAACTGATGAGCTTAAAGAAGAAGCAGATCGCATACTTGGGTCAGTTTCGACTAGATATGGGTATAATGATTATTAATGTAATTCATCAGTTATAGTGATAATATTAAGTAATACTTTAATATCGGATAATGAAGTATCGAGAAAGGACGTATAGGAATAAAGTATCAGATAATAGTCTTATATCATTTAATGTCTGCGTTCGTGAAACGGATCTTTTTATACGTTCAGACAAAAATCTTTTAGATGCTGCACTTCGCTCTGTCTATAAATATCGAGGATATATAGAATCTTATATAAAACATCATCCTGATTTTTTAACATCCTTAAATCCCATTACTGATGATAAATTTGCTCCGCCTATTGTACGGGATATGCTTAAGACCTCCAGTATGGTCGGTGTTGGCCCCATGGCATCGGTTGCAGGGGCAATCGCTGAGTATGTGGGAATTGATCTTCTTGATTCGTCCTGCAATGTTATCGTTGAAAATGGTGGTGATATTTTTCTAAATTCAGAATCTGACATAACTATTGCGATTTTTGCCGGAGATTCACCTTTGAGCTATAAACTCAGGCTACGCTTGAAGTCGGAGCAAATGCCAATGGGTGTATGTACATCATCCGGAACGGTTGGACACTCTCTAAGCTTTGGAAAAGCAGACGCCATTTGCGTATTGTCAAAATCTGCTACGATGGCTGATGCAGCTGCGACTGCTGTAGGTAACCTTTTAAAAAATAAATTTGATATTGAGAGGGCTCTAAAAAAAGGGGTCGAGATAGAAGGTGTTGAAGGTATCGTAATAATTATGGGAGAAAGTTTTGGAGCGATTGGAGAGGTCGAACTAATCTAATAGATATCAGGTGTATTTAGATATCATAATAAGTTTACATAACATATCTTATAAGACGTAAATGGAACAAAAGATTCTTTATAAACCTTCCTCAACCAATTGATTGACCAGTTGAATTTGCCTGTCAGTCAGTTTTTTTGGTACATTTATTGTAATCTTCACAAATTGATCACCCTTACCTGTGCCCTTCAATCCTGAAACGCCAAAACCTTTCATTCTAATTTTTGTGTTGTTTTGAGTTCCGGGTGGAACCTTGATTCTTTTAGTAGTCCCATCAAGGGTTGGGACATCAATGCTGGTTCCAAGAACAGCTTGTGTAAAATTAATTGCCTTTTCGATATATATATCATTTCCATCTCTGGCAAAAATTGGATGAGGAAGAACATGAATATTTATATATAAGTCGCCTGGTGGACCACCGTCAACACCGGGAGCGCCCTTTCCAGCTAACCTCAGTTTCTTTCCAGAATTGATGCCGGGTGGAACCTTAAAACTTATTTCATCGATAGTGTCTGCTTTTTGCAGGGCTAATTTCTTTTCTGCACCAAAAACAGATTCTTCTAATGTAATTGAAAGGTTATATTCAAAGTCCTGGCCTTTTTGGGGCTGGTGTGCAAATCTATGCCTCTCTCCCTCGAAAATATCGGAAAATGATCCGCCTTGAGTGAAAGCAAACCCACCTCCCCTGTCAGTTCTGAATGTTCTGGTCCCTGTTCCTCCCAAGTCCCCAAAACCAAAACCTCTTAGTATATCGTTCAGATCAAAACCTCTAAAGATATCTTCCTGCGTATACCTCTGCCTGAACTGGTCAGCAGAACCGAAAGTATCATATTCCTCGCGCTTTTTAGGATCGCTGAGGACGGCATAAGCCTCGTTGATTTTTTTAAACTTCTCCTCCGCCGTTTTATTGTTGGGATTCTTGTCAGGATGCCACTTTAGGGCCAGTTTTCTATAGGCCTTTTTGATCATCTCAACATCTGCGTTTTTTTCCACACCCAATATTTTGTAATAATCTTCTGCCATATAAATATTACTTAAAATTTATCATTTTTCTTACAATATCCATTTCTTCTACTTTGTCAAGTCTGGAGCAAGCAGTTTGAATTAACAATACAACTATTTATTACGGTGAGAAAGTTTTAATGAGTTTTTTGATAAAATCTAGATCCAGGTATGTAGTTATTAAGTGAAGCATTTAGAACTTAACTTTGTTTACCTGAATTCCCGTTTTTATGCTTCCCGCCCCATATGAAAGGCTTTGAGGTTTCCGTCGGCAGCTTTCTTAGAGAATGATTTAAGGATTACGTGTTCCCAAAGCGGCATATCAATTTGTAAATAGAGTGAAAGAACGCCTAGGAGCGCAGTGTTTTCCATTCTGACATCTCCTGCCTTTGTTGCTATATTATTGGCATTGACAACCTTCACAAAAGGGAAGATTTTTTCCAAGAGTTCAATTATGTTGGTAGGGTATACGGCATCGCCAAGATTTACCGAAGGTGGATAGAGTTCTTTTTCATTAACGATAACAGTGCCATCCGTCTTCATAAAATCAAGATAACGCAGGGTCTCCAATTTTTCAAATGATAGCAGGATGTCCACATCACCTTTTTTAGCTATCGGCGAATAAACCTTCTTCCCATACCGGACATGACTGGTTACAGATCCGCCCCTCTGGGCCATCCCATGGACTTCGCTTTTTTTGACATCTATACCGGATTCCATCATAACGAGGCATAATATATCACTAGCCCGCAATATTCCCTGTCCACCCACACCTGCCAGCAATATACTCTTCACATCATCGTTGTTTACATGCATGAGATTAATCAACCTCAACAATAGCGCCGACCTTACATATCTGCTGACATACGGTACAGCCATTACAATGGTCGCTGTCAATAAATGCAATACCTTCCTGCTTTTTCACATTCTTTTTAACCGTTTCTTCTGTCATATCTTCAAACCTCATCCACGAGATTGGTGGACAACCCAAGTTTAAACATGATTTGCAGCCGATGCAGATGCTCGAATCAATTGCCAGAGGTTTTCGCTTATTACTTAAATTTCGCTTGAATAATACGCAGGACCTCCTTGATATTACGACAGAAGGACCAGATTTTGATAATTCTTTCTTTATCACTTTACTTATTGCTTTTATATCATAGGGGTCTATTACGTTTACACTGTCAATACCCAGCGCAGTAGCGAGAGTCGCAAAATCCAGCTCTTTTGTTTTTTCTCCTTGAAGGGTGTAACCGGTTGCCGGATGCTCCTGCATACCCGTCATGGCAGTTGTCCTGTTATCACATATAACAATGACTGCATCACTTTTGTTATAGGCCATATTTAACAATGGTGTTATACCTGAATGAATAAACGTAGAGTCACCGATAACGCCAACGACCTTTCCCTTTCCTTTATCCTTCAAAGCCTTACTCATTCCATGTGCCATACCTACGCTTGCACCCATACATATACAGGAATGAAGACCTTCCAGAGGTTTCATATAAGATAGCGTATAGCATCCGATATCACCTGTGACAAAGGCGTCCAGTTTCCCTAGTACATAAAATAACCCTCTATGAGGACATCCGGGACAAAGATTAGGAGGCCTGGGTGGAATTGATACGTTCGGCAAACTGACGACCTCAGTTTTTTTACCTTTTATGGCCTGCTCAATCACGCCGGGATCAAATTCGTTTGTATAAGGAAAGATATCCTTGCCGATTACTTTAATGCCCAATGCAGTGACCTGCTCTTCTATAAATGGATCGAGTTCCTCGATGACGTAGAGTTTTTTAACTTTCGAGGCGAATTCCCGTATCAACTTGGTAGGTAGCGGATATACCATACCAAGCTTTAAATGGGAAAAATTGGGAAAGACATCTTTTGCATAATTATATGGCATCCCAGCGGTAACGATGCCGACTTCGGGATCATTCATTTCCATCTTGTTTTCAGAGAAATTTTCAGCAAATTCTCTGAGTCTTTGCAGCCTATTTTCAACTTCTCTCCTTCTTGCACGAGCGTTGATTGGAACCATAACATATTTTGAAGTATTCAAGCGGATAGTTGTTCGATCCTCAGCAGCTGATGGTTCTTCCAATAATACAATGGATTTTGAATGGGAAACACGTGTCGTCGTCCTCAGAAAAACAGGAGTATCAAATTTTTCACTGATATCGAACGCAATTTTTATGTACTCTTTCGCCTCTTGGCTATCTGCAGGCTCAAGCATGGGTATCTTTGCAAATTTCGCATAATTTCTATTATCTTGTTCGTTTTGTGAACTATGCAGAGACGGATCATCTGCTGTAATAATAACGAGGGCCCCGTTTGTGCCTGTATAACTTACAGTAAAAAGTGGATCAGCAGCAACGTTAACACCGACATGCTTCATGACAACCATAGACTTCGCACCCGCTATTGCCGCACCGATGCCCACCTCAAGGGCAACCTTTTCATTTGGAGACCATTCAGCGTAAACGCCGTCATACTTTGCGAAATTCTCAATGATTTCAGTGCTCGGGGTTCCCGGATACCCTGATGCGAAGCGAACACCATGTTCATAAGCGCCTCTTGCGATACTCTCATTTCCCGACATTAATGCCTTCATGTGTTCTTTTAGTTCTCCTGAAAATTGCAAATCATATCAACTAATTCAACTAATGATAGATATTTTTCGTTTTAAAATGTGCTTCATGGAAGGATCAGAAGTTTTATCCAATGCTTTTTTATAATATTCTAATGACTTTTCTTTGTTATTCATCTCTTCATAAATCCTGGCCATATTTCTGTATGTTATTCCTTCAAAGCTTCCGTCGACTTTTGAACTTGCAGCCTTTTCAAATGAATCCAGGGCATTCTTTAAGTCTTTTTTCGATTCGTAACAGTACCCCAATCCGGTATATGCAAGGGCTTTTAGGTCACTTCCATCTGTTACTTCTTTAAGAAATTCAGTATATGCATTTATTGATGATTCAATATCACCGAGATTGTAGTACATATTTCCCATCTGATAATAAACCATCATGGCAGCTTTGGATCCCGGATACTGTTTTATAACGTCTCTGTACATATTCAAGATGTTTTGGTCCGGATAACCTCCTTGCATGGTAAGCCTCATGCCAGCAAGATTAGCCTTTGCATACAGCATCTGAGCATTATTTTCGTAATTCATTCTGTAAAAATACCAACCGAATGAAATAGCGATGATTAAGGTTATTATACCGGATGCAAGATAAATCTTAAATTTGTTTTCTTTTATATAAATCGCTATTTGGTTTAATACTAATTGAAATGAATCTGGCTTTTCAATTTCCTTTTTAGTAATCTTTCTTGCCATGTTTTTATCCTATTTAAAATTTTAATTGCATTTGGCGATCGATCTTTTCGACGACAAAAGTCGGTACCCGTACTATTTTCCCGAGGGTATTTATACATGCATGAATAGTGTATCCTTCAACGAGAATTTTTTCTTTGTCTTCATCCCATATGTTGTAGTTGAATTTCATGCTTGCCCTTTTCACATATTCCAGTTCCGTTTCGACAACAATGATCTGGTCATACTTGGCCGGCAACAAATAATGGCAATATGCCTCCGTCAGCGGCAGGTTATAACCTTTTGATTCCATCTCAGCATAGACTACACCAATACCTCTGAGAAGTTCTGTTCGTCCTATTTCAAACCATTTGATGTAATTGGTATGATAAACAATACCCATGGCATCGGTATCCGCGTAAATGACACGTATCTTAACATGATTTTTCCTCAATAAATCGCCTCCAATTTTTTATGAAATCATCTATGAGAAGATGACCGGGAGAAACCATTATGCCATTGCTTTTTGCAGAAGATTCACTGAAGATGGAACCGTTTCTTAAATTTTCTTTTTCATCGGAAGATAGTACAGCAAATGGAGACGGGTCTGATGCATGTGTCCTAAGGCTTATAGGTGTTGGATGATCACTTAATATGAGCAGTCTGAAAGGACCTATTTTGTTAATATCTTCTAAGATAGTACCGACGACTTTTTTGTCAAAATCTTCGATAGCCCTAATTTTACCTTCGATATTTCCTTCATGGCCCATTTCATCCGGGGCTTCAACATGAACAAATACAAAATCCATTTCTCTCAAGGCATCTAAAGCCTGCCTTGCTTTTCCAGAATAATTTGTATCTATATACCCAGTTGCACCTTCAACACTAATTACTTTAAGACCCGCACAGACACCGATGCCATTTAAGAGATCAACGGCAGATATCATTCCTCCCCGCAAATTATATTTGTCAGTGAGTTTTTCAAACCTGGGGGCCCTTCCCTGCCCCCATAACCAAATAGAGTTTGCCGGCTTTTTACCCTCTGTGAGACGTAACCGGTTCACAGGATGGTCCTTTAGGATAACCTGTGAACGCTTCATGAGATTTTTTAACTGATTCGCGCCATCGCCGCCGCGGGGCA
>Ga0187771_10001877_pt1 | contig 14454 bp, 15 predicted proteins | sample 0116_SJ02_MP15_1_FD_133139 | JGI IMG/M metagenome (GOLD analysis project Ga0187771, IMG submission 133139) | Tropical peat soil microbial communities from peatlands in Department of Meta, Colombia - 0116_SJ02_MP15_10_MG | ecosystem: Environmental > Terrestrial > Soil > Wetlands > Peat | place...
CCAGAGTAACGATAGCCGCAATTGATGTGATGAAACGTTTCATGACTGGTCTCCTTTCAGCGTTTTTGGTTTTGTCCCGACCGGGTTGCCGTGTGACGACAGCGGTACAACCTTATGGCTTACCCCTTCCTTTCAGGAGCCTGTCGGACTTAGGATGAATCTGCTGCAAATCCGTCTGAACGGTCCATATTTTACCGATTTCTTGGTCAATAGAGCGACTATTAACCGGCAAAATCGGCAAAATCTGGCCTCGCTCAGCCGAATTTTCGCGACGACTCCCTAAGTCCGACAGACTTCTAGACCTAGTTTCTTGCAGATAGTGCCAAGTGTTTCCTGTTCAACACGGGTCAGCACCGCCATGTTGGCGACAATGGCGGATTCCACAGCCGCAAAGGCTCTTGTAATAAGGTCGGTGCCGTCATCGGTAAGATGGATGGTATAAAATCTCCGATCCCCCGTATCCCGTACCCGTCGGACCAAACCATTCTTTTCCAGGTTATCGATAACAAGCGTCATGTTGCCGGAACTCTTGAGAATCTTTGCCGCGATGTCACGCTGGCACAATGGCCCTTTGTGGTAGAGAGCTTCCAAAACGCCAAACTGGCTGATCGTAAGCCCCGCCTCCGCCATATGCCGGCTGGTTCTGCCCGTCACCGACTCAGCGGCCCGCATCAGCTTCGTATAGGTAGTAAGGGCCAGTTTTTTCGTACTCATTGTGTCCATTGTCTCAGCACCTAAATCGATGTCATATGATTTAATATTAAACTATATCGTCATAAGCCATTTGTCAAGAGCTATTTTTCCTGCCGGATAGCGGCTTGACAACAGACGCACGAACCTGCCCATCTGCCGGCGTGTCCCACAATGATCCATGTCATGCGTAAAGGATCTGTTCCCTCCCGGCCCAAAAGGCACAAGAGCAAAGATGAGCACAATTCCGTCTCAGGGATTATCCTGGCAAAGCCACGCTGCACCGAAAACCCCGGCAGAATCCCCCAGGCTGTTTTTCACGATCGGGGTGCGCATATCATCATGAAATGCGTAGTAGCGGACCCGATCGATACCAATCGTGTAAAGTTCGTCAATATTGGACAGTCCGCCGCCAAGGACAACGGCATCAGGGTCAAGAACAGAGATCAGGCCGCCAAGACACCTGCCGAAATCGTCGAGAAAACGGTCAAAGGTTTCCCGGCAACCGGTGTCGCCGGAGCGGGCACGCGCAACGATTTCATCCATATTGAGGGAGCGTCCGTGGCTGCGCAGGTAAGCGGCCTCCACGCCTGAACCGCTGATCAGGGTTTCAACACACCCACGCTTGCCGCAATAGCATTCAGCGCCACGAGGGTCCATGCAAATGTGTCCCCATTCTCCGGCAATGCGGTGTGGCCCTTCGCGCACGGCACCGTCAATACAGATGCCGCCGCCGCACCCTGTCCCCATGATGACACCGAACACCAGGCCATATCCCCGCCCCGCCCCGCCCAGGCATTCAGCCAGGGTGAAACAGTCGGCATCATTGCGCACCGTCACCGGCCTGCCAAGCAGTTGTTCGATGTCGCGCTGCAGCGGGCGGCCGATCAGGCAGGTTGAGTTGGCATTGCGAACCAGGCCGGTCCGTTCGTCCAGTGAACCGGGTATGCCTATGCCGATGGTGGAGCGCATATCCCGCCCAAGGGCGCCGGCTGCCTCACGCACCAGACCGGCCACACTATGAAGCACGGCCTCATAACCGTCATTTCGTGGGGTTGCCTGCCGTTTGCGGAAGAGAACCGTTCCATCCGGGGCAAGCAGGAGCACTTCCGTCTTTGTCCCTCCAAGATCGACGCCGATAGCTGCCGCATCAATCATGGCACCCCCCGGCTCTGAAAACGGCTTGTGAAGGCTTCATCGTAGATATTGTCCTGACCGGCATACTGCACCATGATTCTCCGTCCTGCGAAATTTTCCCGATCAGCCGGGACAGGGGCCGGCATCCCTCCGGATTGCCGCGAAAATAGCCATTCGCTGTAACGCCGCATCATACTACACTCCTGCCATGCAATTGTCATTGGCCAACTGCGTATTTCACCTGTCTTAATTTCTGTTTGACCATGCCGGAAAAAGAAATTCCGCGGTCAATATATTCTATTGACAGCTACATTGCTTTTGCTATTCTGCTTTCTTTGAAAACACATGCACCGGAGGAGGAGGAGGAGAAGTATGAAAAATGCTGTTTCAACCAAAATGACGAAGATTGCATTCGGGTCCCTGCTGATATTGCTTCTGTCAATACCTGCCGCATTTGCGGCCAAACTGGCTACCGTGGATATTCCCGTAAGGCAGGATCTCTACAGCGCAACCCCGGAGCCGCTCGCCCCTACTCAATGCGCCCAGTGCCACAGCGGCCAGTTCGGCTCTTTGAAAGACAACGGCGGCCGGCACAGATTCGCATGTCAGGAGTGCCATAAGGCCTTCCACGCCTACAATCCCAGAAAAAATAACTATGATGTCCTGATGCCCAAGTGTTCGTCGTGCCATATCGATATTCACGGCCCGGCAAACAAGGACTGCAACTCCTGCCACACGAATCCGCACACTCCGCGCAAGGTCGCGATGTCCAACCGGCTCGCCACCACATGTCCGACCTGCCATGCCAAGCCGAAGGCAGACCTTGTGCAGTTCCCGAGCAAACATTCCGTGCAGGGATGCGCCAAATGCCACACCTCCCACGGTTTCAAACCGTCATGCGCCATGTGCCATAAGCCCCACTACCAGGGCCAGGAATACTCGACCTGCACCAAATGCCACTCGGTACATAAACCGAAGAAGGTCACGTACCAGGCAGATGAGCCGGCAAAAACCTGCGGTTCCTGCCACACCAGGATCTATGCCAAGTGGCAGGCAACCCCGAGCAAACATGCCAAGGTACTTTGCGCACAGTGCCACCATGACAAGCACGGCTACATTCCGCAGTGCACCGAGTGCCACAAGCAGGTTCATCCGGCAGGGATCCTGATAAAATTCCCGAGATGCCTGGATTGCCACCTGGATGTGCATGAACTGCCTGGCATGGGCACAAAAAAGGCACATAAGAAACAGCCTTAATTCTGACCTTGCCGGCGCTGTCCGGTCGGTCTTTTGCAGCGGTTTAAAATCCCCTCATCCGCCCCTTCGGAGCACCTTCTCCCGCAGTGAGAAGGGCTGCTCATCAGCCCCACTCTCTCAGGGAGAGGGTGGCCGAAGGCCGGGTGAGGGGATACTGCCAGGGAATAAAACAAGAAAGGACAGGTACGCCATGGAGGCGCACCTGTCCTTTCTTATTCAGGCAAGAACGAAAAACGGTGGATGAGCAGGTCCGATGCCTGCCTCTCTTAGAAGTAGCTGGCCGGCAACATGCCGATGGCAATGCCGATGCCTTTCAACAGCGCGGCAAACTCCGGCACAGCGGTATAGAGCACCACCGTACACGCCATAATGCAGGCGTAAATTACCGCCGGCACCAGATACCGGAAACCCTGCGGCGGCACAAGGTCCGTCCCGACGGTTTCATCCGCTTTCGCGGCCGCGAACCTGAGCGGCATCAAGAGGACCCAGACCGGTGCGGAGAAAACAGCAATCCCAATCACAAAGGTTGCCAAAAACAGTGCCGAGACAACGGCGATGAACTTTCCCATATCCGCCTCCTCCCAATCAACTGCCGTGTGTTGACATGCCGACTAAAAAAATACCCTAGTTATCTTATTTATTAGAACATTGTCATTATAATGTCAACACCTATTTCAAGGTAGCAAATAACAGCATGAAAGTGTTACAGATTTTGCTTTTGTCAAAAGCTATTCCGGCGCATCAAATTCCGCAATATACAAACAATGTTTTACAAATATCCGGCCTCAGGATCCTTATTGTGATATAAAGCTCGGCGAGCCCGGCGACGCATGTGTAGCAAGGCCTGCATCAAGAATCCGTAACAACGGCAGAGGACAAAAGGACCGGAATTGCAACAGCGAATTAAGCGCACAGTACGCCGGCACGAACAACAGGAATGTTCCCATCCGGTTGATTTTTGTCGCCATCGCTATTATATTGACACTATTACAATACCTGCAAAGGAGCCACTACCATGCCTTTTCCTTCTTCCCCGCGCAGTACTCCGTTACCGCGCACCATAGTCACGGCGCAGAGCAACACCATGGGTGCGGTCTTTGGGTGGATGGCTGCGGGACTCTGCCTGACGGCTATCGTCTCCATGTCCGTCGTCAGTTCCCCGGCACTGTTCAAACTGCTCTATGCCAACAGGATGCTTTTCTTCGGACTGGTCATTGCCGAATTCGGACTCGTGATTGCCGTCGGCGGTTTTGCCGTCCGCATGGGCACCGCCATAGCCGCGCCCCTTTTCCTCCTTTACTCGGCGCTCAACGGGGTGACGCTTTCGGGGATATTCCTGGTCTACACGGGCCAGTCCATATCTTCCGCCTTTTTCACGACAGCAGGCACTTTCGGCGCCATGAGCGTGTACGGGTACATAACAAAGCGCGACCTGACATCCCTGGGCTCCTTCTGCTTCATGGGGCTGATCGGCATTGTCATTGCTTCCCTCGTGAACATCTTTCTCCATTCCAATATGATTCAATTCGTGGTCAGCGGCATCGGCCTGATCGTCTTTATAGGCCTTACCGCCTACGACACCCAGAAACTCAAAGGGGTCAGGGGTGGCGCGGCGGTTGCCGGAGCACTCGCCCTGTATCTTGATTTCATCAACATATTCCTCATGATCCTCCAGCTTTTCGGCGACAGAAGAGAATGACCCGCCGAACCTTTCGCGGAGAAAATACAGACGAGGCACACATGAATGGACAAAGTCTTCTTGACTCAATCGGCTCGACTCCCATAGTCAAGCTAAGCTCCCTGGCGACAAAACCGGGCGTCAGAATTCTGGCAAAACTGGAAGGCAACAATCCGGGCGGATCGGTAAAAGACCGCCCGGCGCGGCGCATGATCCTCGCGGCCGAAGCAAGCGGCGAACTGACCCCGGACAAGGTCATCCTGGAGCCGACATCCGGCAACACCGGCATTGCCCTGGCGATGATCGCGGCGGCACGCGGCTATCGCATCAAGCTGGTCATGCCGGCATGCGTCAGCCTGGAACGGCGTAGCGTGCTGGAGGCATACGGCGCCGAGATCGTGCTGTCTCCCGGTTGCGAGGCTACCGACGGAGCAATCCGGCTGGCCCACAAGATCAAAGCGGAGACCCCTGATCTCTATTACATGCCGAACCAGTATGCCAATCCCAACAACGTGCTGGCGCACTACGAGACAACCGGCCCGGAGATAATGAACCAAACGGGCGGCACCGTGACCCACGTCGTGGCCGGTATGGGCACGAGCGGAACACTCATGGGGGTATCCCGCTATTTCCGGGAGCACGCCCCCCTGGTGCAGGTTGTGGCCATCGAACCGGTGCTGGGGCACAAGATCCAGGGCCTGAAAAACATGAAGGAGGCAATAGTCCCTCCCATCTACGACCCATCCGCCTATCACGGCAAACTGGTGGTGGAAGATGACGACGCCTTCGAAACCGCGAGGATGCTCGCCGTTCGGGAGGGGGTCTTTTGCGGCATGTCGGGCGGCGCAGCGATGGCCGGGGCCCTCAAACTGGCGCGCGATCTTGAATCGGGCGTCCTGGTCGTTATCATTCCCGACCGGGGCGACCGCTACCTGAGCACAAACCTCTTTAAATCAATGTGCGCAGAATGTCCGCCCTGAAAAGCACCGCATAAAACATTCAGCCCAGCCGGAGCACACAACAGGCGGGGCAGGCGCTGAACCCCACGCCAGACGCCTGCCCCGCCAAACCCGCCGCAAAACATCCCGTCCCCCTCCAGCCACATCTACCAGACAAATCCACCTTTGCGCCCACCGCCCAAAACATAATCATAGAGATCAAAATTTAATCACATTATGCACAAAATATTTGCATTTCTCCAAACATTATGCATATTCTCCCTTTTGCAAGCACATCATTGTCCATTAATTATGCACACTTGACTCTTATGCCATAAATTTGCACAGTTTTTGCATACATCTTGGGGTTTGCTCAATGGCGAGCATTTCATTCCGTACTTCACCTGTCATGTCATGCTCAAAATAACGGCACACAATGCCGTCATTCCTTTGGGCGGCGTGCTATAGCGAGGACGGATATCCTAAATTCCCAAGGGAGGGGTAGTGCGTATGGAGACCATGTCAACGGTGACTGGCCTGAAAAACAGTGGCGATGTTCTTTTTCTGATGTTGGGTGCAGTGCTGGTTTTTGCCATGCATGCCGGCTTTGCATTCCTGGAGGTGGGTTCGGTACGGAAAAAAAATCAAGTCAATGCCTTCGTCAAGATTATTACCGACTGGTCAGTCTCGACGGTAGTTTATTTTCTTATTGGATTTCCGATTGCTTACGGCATCTCCTTTCTCAAGCCCGCAGAAGAACTGATGGGCAAAACCCAGGGCTACGACCTTGTGCATTATTTCTTCTTGCTCTGCTTCGCAGCCTGCATTCCGGCAATCATCTCCGGGGGCATTGCGGAACGGGCCAAGTTCTGGCCGCAAGTCTTTGCAGGCGCGCTATTCGTGGGCATCTCATACCCCCTGTTCGAATCGCTCATCTGGGGCAAAAACAGCTCTCTTCTGCAAGGCATCTTCAAGGCCATCGGCGGTGCGGAATTCCATGACTATGCCGGTTCGGTCGTGGTGCATTCCATCGGCGGCTGGTTAGCCCTCCCTGCCGTCATCATTCTCGGTCCGCGCACCGGACGATACGCCCAGGGCAAATCCCACCCTATTCCCATCAGCAGCATACCCTATCTGGCGTTGGGTTCATGGATACTTGCCGTGGGCTGGTTCGGTTTCAATGTGATGAGTGCGGGCAATCTGGACAAAATATCCGGCCTGGTTGCCGTCAATTCCCTCATGGCCATGGTGGGAGGAGTGCTTGCCGCATTGATTGCCGGCAAAAACGACCCCGGCTTCGTCCACAACGGCGCTTTGGCCGGTCTGATTGCCGTTTGCGCCGGCAGCGACATCATGCATCCCCTGGCCTCGTTTGCGGTGGGCTGCGTAGCGTCCTTGATCTTTGTCTATGGTTTTCATTTCGAGCAAGAGGTTCTGAAAATTGATGATGTCCTGGGAGTCTGGCCGCTGCACGGTGTCATCGGTTCCTGGGGAGGCATTGCAGCAGGCATTTTCGGCCTCAAGGCCCTGGGCGGCATGGGAGGCGTTACGTTCGTATCCCAGGTTGCCGGAAGCCTGGCGGCAATTGTCTTTGCGCTGGCGAGCAGTTTCATCGTCTACGGCATTCTTGGCAAGACCGTGGGCATCAGGCTTGACAAGGACCAGGAATTTGCAGGCGCAGACCTGTCCATCCATAATATCGGCGCCAATCCCGAAGAGTACATCGGCTGATCTTTTGGCTTGGATCATTATTTCTGACAGGAGGGAACACCATGAAAAAAATTGAGGCCATCATAAAACCGTTTAAACTGGATGAGGTTAAAGCGGCCTTGAACGAAATCGGCATTCAAGGGTTGACCATCAGCGAAGTAAAGGGGTATGGCCGCCAGAAAGGGCATACCGAACTCTACCGGGGCGCGGAATATATGATCGATTTCATTCCCAAAATGAAGATCGAAATCATCGTGTCGGACAACATGGTCCCCAAGGCGCTGGAGGCCATCGGGACATCAGCCAAGACCGGCAGGATCGGAGACGGAAAGATATTCGTGATGCCGGTGGAAACAGTTATCCGGATCAGGACCGGCGAAACCGGCGAAGAGGCACTGTAGTCCATGCCTGGCATCCCGTGCGGTTGGTTGCCGGAAGCAATTCCCCAGACCAGCCGCACGGGACCGGCTATCCCGCGGCGACCGCGTCCGCGCCCTTTTTTTCCACCTTCTCCTGCTCGGCAGCCATAAGACGGACAAGCGCCGTCCCCGCGGCGAATGAGCAGTGGGCTTCCTCAACCCTCAACCCGACACGCTCCAGGCCACGATCGAGTTCCGCAACCATCGGTTTCAGATACTCCTGCTCGGCTTCTTCACCCTGCACGGGAACCGGCCGGCAGACCAGGCGCCCGGCACTCGCCAGCAGGAGCCTCTTGACTTCCAGGGACAATCTCTCCTGATGTTTGACATAACTGTCATACGCCCGCTGCCACGCCTCCGCATTCATGAGATAATCGAGGTTGAGCGTCAGCCGGCAGGAGCACACGCCCTCTTCTCCGTCCGGGGTAAATATCTCCAGCATATATGGCCGGTCCAACAAACCGTACTGGGGCAATTCAACGATTGTCTGCCCGCGCGATGCAAAATCGAACCGGTTGCGAACCGTCGTGTCATGGATGAAGAAGACCACCTTGCCGTTGCGGACCACAACGGAGTACGCCGGAATCCTGATGCGGATCAGCCCCCCGTAGAGAACGAGGACAAACATGACCAACGTGATCAGGCCTGCCAGCCACTGATCGTGCGAAAGCGTGAAAATGACAAGGATCAGAAGAAACAACAGCAATGAATAGAACAGTATACGGCCCAAAATCAAGGCAATCCGCTGAACCATCATAAGCCACCCCTTGCATGTCCCGAGATGGTGCGTCGGCGGGAATAGCCCGAAATTACCTCCCGCGACCGACCGCACAGGACATTCGACGTAATGACATCTGTTTTCAGTCTATACCAATTCCGGAAAAATGAAACCGGCGTCCCGGATAACCATCCCGCTGGTGGAGAAGGATGTTTGACTCAGGGCTGCACATGAGGCAATACAACAGATGCCGGTTATCCCAGCACCGTCTTCACCAGCCAGAATATGGCCGGCAAGGTGCCGAACGAGAGGACGATGCCGATACCGATCAGGGCCACGGCCAGATCGGCATCCAGCCCGGCAATGACCGCAAGGGCGCCGGCAGTGACCATGGGGGGCATGGCTGCTTCGAGGATCGAGACTTGGACCACCATGCCGCCCAGACCGGACAGGCGGCAGACGAGCAGCGCCAGCAAGGGAGCGGCGACAAGCTTGACCGCCAGCCCGAACCCAAGCGGCGCAACCACCTTGGGCGTCACACGCAGGCGAAGTTGCAGCCCGATGGCGGTCATGACCACCGGGACCAGGCTCGTGGCTATATTTTGCAGCGCCTGGGCCAGTTTTTCCGGATAGGGCCAGGAACGGGCAACGAGTCCGAGCATGAGGGCGATGGTCGGCGGGAACAACAGCATTTTGCGGGCCATCGCAGAGAGATTCAGGGCGCTATCCCGGCCATACAGGGCGAGGATGACCGAACCGTAGGTCCCCATGATCATCATGGTGCCCAGTTGATCGTAGATGATGAGATAGGGAAGCCCGGCCGCACCGAAGAAGCTCTGGATCATGGGGACCCCCAGGAACGAGGTGTTGCCCAGCGGAACCACCAGCAGAAGCACGCCGGTGGTTGCACGGTCCCACCGCCAGAGCCGCGCCGCCAGGAGTACGAGGACCGCGGACAGGAGCAGCATCCCCCACGGGATCACGGCAGCGACCGCGACCTCGCGGGAAAAAGCTATCTGCGGCACCTTGAGAAGGATCAGCGCCGGCAGGGAGACATAGAGCGCAAACATGTTGAGGACCTGGGCGGAATCCTTGGGAAAGGCCTTGAGGCGCCGAAACATCATCCCCAGCAGGACAAATACCCCGATCAAGACGAAATTTTCCATAACGGTCGTCACTCTCCCCGGTAGCAGAGGTATAAATAAGTCACGTTGTCCGTCAAACTTGCAATGGACGATACGTTCATTCGTTCCCATCCGGAGTTTCGGATGACAACGGAAAAAAAACCTATATGAGGCTAATAGTATATAGATTGAATAGTGGATAAAGGGAAGAGGGAACATTCTGAGCACCGCTTTCATTGCCGGTACGCAGTCGCAGGAATAACCCCATGGGACATTGCGGGTGTGCAGGGTGGGTCCGGGACGCGGCGGGAGGGGCCGTTGGCCTTGAAACATATCTTTGGTTCTGTTCAGTATTCCATGGCGGAGAGGGAGCGTAGAAGGGAATGCGTTACAGCATTGAAAAACCGGGAAATGCCCGGAGTTTTGACTGTTCAGACGTTTTTCCCGGGGGATGCCTGCACGAGTCAATCAACCAGCAGTTTTCCGTCTTTTACCTCGAATTCAACGATGGTTCCAGGCCAGTTTTGCGGCTTCACCGGGAAGGTATTAAGCTTTTTCCCGTCGTGATTGATGATCTTGGACGCATCTCCCACCAGCGCCATATTATCGCCTTTCAGGTTGATATCCCCTTTGGCGACCGACAGGCGAAAATTGGCCGAAGCTTTGTCATCGATTGAGCAATTGATCCTGCCATCTTCGACGTTTATCAGGTAAAGCCGCTTCTGATGCATGGGCAATTTAAGTGCTATCGAGTTCCGTACCTCGGTAAACCAGCCTGTATAATCTATGGTGTAGACGCCGCCCCCGCCTGCCAGTGTCCAGGTTCCACGAACCTTGCTGTTGGGAAAGCCAAAGGCATTTACCACGTAATCGACCTTCAGGCCGGCGTCATTCGATATATCGACGCTGGCCGCTTTTAAGTCAGCCCTGAAAAACGAGGTCCGGTTGAATTCACGACTGTCCACCGCCAATGATTTCTTGGACCGGTACGGCGTGGCCAGCACCAACCCGACTGTAATCAGCGGCAGGACCGCTGCCACGGCAACGGTTGCCATGCGTGCCTTTCTTCTGTCCGCCGCCGGATCTCCCGGCGCTGTTACGGGCGCCTTGTCATAACGCAGGGCATAGTAGCTCCCCAGGGCGGCGATCCAGACCATGCCGGCGGCCCAGATCACATCGCTCAGAAAATGTCCGCCCGCAATAATGCGCGCCACACCGATAAGAGCCCCGTAGCCGATACCGGTCGCCAGGAAAACATATGCCAATCCTTTCCTGGTCCGGCGCAGGAACAGGTACGGGACGGCAAGATAAAAACCCATTGAAGCATGCCCGCAGGGAAACGACTTGCCGCCCGCGACGCTGCCTCGCATACAGACCGGAACAAATTGCTCGCGCCCTCCGAACTGCTTCACTTCACGCGGCCGGGGGCGCTCCCAATGGTCCTTGAAAACCGCATTCACCAGCAAACCCGGTCCCAGGACCAGGGCGACGACCATGACAACAGCCGCTTTCCTGTACTTGAAGTACCTCTCGTTCCAGTATGAAACCGAGATCATCACCAGGCATCCCACGGCAAACAGATAGCCGGGAAAGATGCCGTAGCGGTACGTAAAATCCCAAAATGGCCGGCGCTCCAGCCACCATCCCCCGACAGGGGAATAAAACCGGCTTTGTACGGCAATATCCAGATCGAAAAGGTAGAACGGGACCGTGGCTAGGGCGAGCGCCAGGATGGCGATGCCGAAATCCCTAAATGCCGCGCTCCGGGTAATGTTCCTGATATTCATCCTGTTTCCCGCTGTCGAGAAGGTCGGTGGTATTCCCTACCGTCAAGATTGAATACAGGAACAGGAATCTAATAATCAAGGCAATACGTTGCAGTTACAAACCTTTGACGTTCCGGGAACATCCTTGTAGCAATCGAATGTGTTGGCAGGAGTGGCTGGACAGGATCAGTCGAGGAGCACAAAGTCCGCTTCACGCCCGGCGGGTCATGCCGTGCGCTTTATGACGATGGTGGTGTTTACCGCCTTTTTTGCCGTATTGGCGATGGGGTCTGCCGTGTGCTTCAGACAGTGCCGCTACCATCCGTACGCGGCGTGAGGCGGTTCGCATGCCCCGATGGGCGGCAGAGTGACGTTGAACCGGTAGCTGCATAATTTCAGGGGGCGCCGTGACGAGCGCCGTAACCTGCTGAAGGGTACCGGGTTGACGGAACCCTGCCACGGCAACGGTGGAGATATCGCTGCGAAGTTGATTGAACATCCTGATGTTCCGGTAGTCAAGGCGAGTCGTGAGCAGTATCACGAACAGGTCCTGCTGCGGATCTATCCAGATTGAAGAACCGCTGTAGCCGGTGTGGCCGAAGGATGTCCCGGAAAACAATTTTCCCTTCGGCGAAGAAAAGGGGGAGTTCATGTCCCATCCCAGGCCGCGCACCACGGTGCCGTTGCCGCATGACAACGGGGAGGTCATCTGCTTCACCGCCTGTTGGGAGAGAATACGTTTGCCGTCAATCTCACCCCCGTTCAGCATCAGGCGGGCAAACCGGGCAAGATCGCGGCCGGAGCTGAAGAGGCCGGCATGACCTGCGACACTGCCGAGACGGCGCGCATTTCCATCCTGGACGGTTCCGCTGGCGTTTCCCAGCGTCGGGGCGATCCGGCTCGCAAGATCCGGCGCCGGCAGGAACATGGTCTCGGGGGTAACCAGCGGCGCAAACAGTTCATCGCGGCAAAAGGCGTCCAATGTCCTGCCTGAAACCCGATGGACGAGTTCTCCCAGCAGAATGAAGTTGATATCGGCATACCTGAATCCGCTGCCGCACTGCCGGCCCTTCTCCGCTGCCGCCCTCCGGATGGCGGTTTCCATGGCCAATTCCGTGCCCATATCGAAGTCGGCAAGCCCGGAAGTATGGGTAAGCAGATTGAGGATGGTGACATTCTCCCTTTCCGAGCCTTTGAATTCGGGGAACCAGCGGGACAGGGGATCGGTCAGGGAGATGATGCCGTCATCCAGCAGTTTCATCATCGCCGGCGTGGTGGCAATCACCTTGGTCAGGGAAGCGAGATCGAAGATGGTCCGTTCATCGAGCTGCGGCGCATCCGGGTTGGCGGTAAGCCGCCCGCGCGCCGTACTGGAAAGGATGCCGGCATGGTCGCCGATCACGACGACGCCGCCGGCAATGAGGTTATTGGCGACGGCGCGTTCCAGGAGATAATCAATGGTGGCGATGTGGTCGTACATGTGCCCGTCGTCCGACGCGAAAAGCATCGAGGCGGAACATAACAGGAGGATTGAAACGAGGCCGCAGATAAGACGCACGATAGACCTTTGCCGGATACGGGTTGGTGAACGCAAATATACGTGATATTACCCGGTTTTCGCGTAGAATTTCAAGTCTATTGTGCCATTGGGGCCGATTACCCCGGGAAATCCTGAAACCGGGCGCGGCTAACCGCGCCCCGGCAACAGGGATTGCCCGCCCGATCACCGGTGCGACATGGCGCTTTTCCGGTCAACGGCAAGCTTCAGATTGTCGCGCGCAAGCTCGTTACGCGGATTTATTCTCAAAACTTCCTGAAACTCCTGAATTGCGGCATCCACATTGCCGCTGTTGAGCAGCGCATCGGCCGGCAGCAAAACCGCCCGTGTCCCGTTGTTGCAGAACCGCTTGAAAGAAACCGGGCTTGAGAGTATAAATAATTTTTTCCCGCTCCCACGAGCAGAAAGCAGACATTCGTCGCCGCTTCCGGGGAAGCCTGCCGTTCGCCGGCAAGCCTCCCGGTTCCCATTGCCGGCGCGGAGACGGGAAATCTCCCCGGCTTGTGTGCTGCGCGGTTAGTTGTTGGCAGTAATTATGAGCTATTTTGGCTGGTGCCGAGGCGCGGCGACGCAGGTGTAGCAGGGTCTACATCAAGGTGCCGTAACGACGGCAGCGGACAAAAGAGCCAGAATTACAACAACGAATTAACCGCACAGTACACTAGTTCGCACTGCACCGGCTTGACCCGGAAATGGAGGCAGACATGCATATGATTGAAATGATTTGGAACGGTCTCGGCGGCATCGGCCCCGGTGCAATGATACTGAAAATCTGCTACATGCTTTTTCTTGCGCTCCTGTTCTGGATTATGTGCGAGTTTGCCAAACACGTCATAACCGTGGGCTCCCGGCTGTTGACGGATACCATGCGCTATCTTGCCGTCCTGGTCAGGGGCTGGCCGGAAAAACCGGAGGAAGACAGCTCCCAAAAAGAGGAAATCTGGCGCTAGGAGCCTGTCCCGCGCCCACACGTCACGCCCGCATCGTAAAAATACGGAACAGGGCATCAATACAAAAAGTTGCCCGTTGACGGGGTGAACGGGCGGCATCGGCGCCGGCCGACGGAATATGTTTCTCCGTACAGGGATATGTCCTTGCAGACAGAGAAAAAATTCAGTATATGTGGGAATTGCATGGGTCAGCCGTCCGCTGCCTGTCGGGATGCGGTCCATGCAGAACCCTGCCCAAAAATCCGTGAAGGAGTCTACATCATGAAACAGACCGCCATTGCCCTGCTCAGCCTGCTTGCCTTCTCGGGTTCGGCCTTTGCCGCTCCCGAGGTGCTTGAGTTCAAGAACAAGGTATCCTTTCCCCACAAGCTCCACATGGCCATAACCGGCACATGCAGCAAATGCCACGTGGATGGCGTCGGCAAGATCAAGGGTTTCGGCAAGGAATGGGCGCACAGGAACTGCAAGGGATGCCATGCGGAGATGCAGAAAGGTCCTCTCAAATGCTC
>Ga0187771_10001878_pt1 | contig 14453 bp, 16 predicted proteins | sample 0116_SJ02_MP15_1_FD_133139 | JGI IMG/M metagenome (GOLD analysis project Ga0187771, IMG submission 133139) | Tropical peat soil microbial communities from peatlands in Department of Meta, Colombia - 0116_SJ02_MP15_10_MG | ecosystem: Environmental > Terrestrial > Soil > Wetlands > Peat | place...
ATTCGATTTTGGCTTGGCCTTCCATTGGCATATTTAAAAATACCATGGAGCGAGAGGAGATTCAATCTAATCAAGATCTGAGAGGGCCCTTTTAAAGTTGGAATGAATTGACAACTCGCCTTGATTTTGTTAGTTTTATTAACTTGTACAAAGAGATGATTCAAAGAGATGACATAGTTTAAGAAAAGAGAAGGAAGAAAGTGAGAGGCGGAAGGAATTGAAGCTTTCGGATGAGCTCTGGATTAAATGTAACTCCTGTAACGAGATCATCTATCGAAAGGTGATCGAACGAAACCTACAGGTTTGTCCCAAGTGCAATTACCATTTTCAGATCCCGGCACGGAAGAGAATTGAATGCGTGGTCAACCCAGGTACCTTCATTGAATACGATGAGGATCTTCTCCCCACCGATCCTTTGGAATTCAAGGATTTGAAACGTTATCCCCATCGGATCAAAGAATCTCAGGAGGCCACCGGGCAGAAGGATGCCATTATCTGTGGAGAAGGAATCATCGAAGGCCAGGCGGCGATGATCGGCATTTTCGAGTTTAATTTTATGGGAGGGAGCTTGGGGTCAGTGGTGGGAGAGAAGATCACCCGTCTGATCGAACGGGCCATTGAAAAAAAGATCGGGGTCGTGATCTTTTGCGCCTCAGGTGGGGCAAGAATGCAGGAGGGTATCCTTTCCTTGATGCAAATGGCCAAAACCAGCGCCGCGCTTGCCAAACTTCATGAAGCCAAGATTCCTTACATCTCGGTCTTGACCGATCCCACCACTGGCGGTGTTTCGGCCAGCATTGCCATGTTGGGTGATGTCATCCTTGCAGAGCCGAGGGCGATGATCGGATTTGCAGGGCCGAGGGTGATCCGGGAGACCATCCGGGCAGAACTCCCTGAGGGTTTTCAACGAGCAGAATACCTTCTCGAGCACGGGATGGTTGACCTCATCGTGGAGCGAAAAGATCTCCGGCACACTCTTGCCTCACTCTTAGAGATGCTCGGGACAGGAAATCAAAAACCGTAATCCATCTATGGACCGAGATGCCTATCAAAAGTCATTGGACTATCTTTACGGCCTCGAAAGGTTCGGAATGATCTTCGGCCTGGCTCAGGTCGAGAGGATTCTGGAGGCGGTCGGAAACCCCCACAGAGAGATCCAGGCTCTCCATATTGGGGGGACAAACGGGAAAGGGTCCACGGCTGCGATGATGGCCTCGATCCTTCAGAAAGAAGGGTACCAAGTAGGACTGTATACCTCACCCCATCTCGTCCGATTCACCGAGCGGATCAAGGTGAATGGGAAGGAGATCGAAAAAGAAGAAATGGCCGCCTTGGCAGGTTGGATGAGGGAAAAGATTGAGGCTGCCCGGATCGAGTCTCGTTTCACCTTCTTTGATTTCACCACTGCGATGGCTTTTCTCTATTTTAAACAGAGAATGGTGGATCTGGCCATTTTAGAGGTTGGGTTGGGAGGCAGGCTCGATTCGACCAATGTGGTCGACCCACTGATCTCCATCATCACCAATATTGCCAAAGATCACGAAGAACAATTAGGCAGAAGCATATCGAAAATCGCAAGAGAGAAGGCAGGCATTATCAAGAAGGGTCGACCCCTGATCACAGCTGCCACGCAACCCCAAGTGCTTCGTCTCTTTTCAAAAGTCTGCAGAGAGAAGGAATCGCCCCTTTTTAAGGTTGGCAAGGAATTCCGATATGTGCAGGCCGAAGGGACGAGCTTCAATTACGAAGGTCTACACCGAAAACTATGGGGGATTCATCTCAATCTCAGAGGATTTCATCAGGTCGTCAATGCCACGACGGCACTGGGTGCCATGGAGGTTTTAGAAGATTTGGGATACAGCGTATCCACTGATGCTATGGTGGAAGGATTGAAGGAGGTGGATTGGCCTGGAAGGCTGGAAATGGTTTATTCTTCGCCCCAGGTCATTCTTGACGGGGCTCACAATCCGGCTGGAGCCCTGGTCCTGAAAGAGTCTTTGAAGAAAGAATTCCAGTACCGCCACCTCGTTCTTCTCGCGGGGATGATGAAGGATAAGGACATCAGGTCCGTCCTTCATCTCTTAGCCCCTTTGGCAGATCACATCATTCTCACTCGGCCCCATACTGACCGCGCTGCCCCTCCCGTTCTACTCAAAAAGGCATTGGGACAGAGTGGGAAGAAAGCGGTGATCATCGAAGATTTAAAAGAGGCGATTGAGAGGGGTCTCTCCATGACTGGTGAAGAAGATCTCCTCTGCATTACCGGGTCCCTCTATACAGTGGGAGAGGCGCGAGCCCATTTCTATCCCAAAGGGAGATCATGAGATATCGCCCAATTATTCTCAGTTTTTTTTTATCCTCCTCTTTGTGTGTCCTCTTCATGTCGTTGATGCAAGGGCAGAGGATGGGAAGATGAGGATGACCAAAGAAGAAGGACCTGTTGAGATCGAGGCAGACGACCTCATTTACGATAGGGAGACGCAGATTTATCAGGCCCATGGGCAGGTGGACGTGACCCGTGGGAACTTGTCTCTCAAGGCAGACCATGCCCAGTTGAATATGGCGACCAAAGACGTGACCGCTTGGGGGAATGTTCTCTTGAGAGAAGAAGAGGATGTGATCGAGTGTGAACGCTTAGAAGTCAATTTGGATACTCAATTGGGAAGGATCACCAAGGCCAACCTTTTTTTAAAGGATCAGAATTTTCATATCACAGGCCAAGAGGTGGAGAAGTTAGGGGAAAACCGTTATCGGGTTCGAGATGGCTTTTTTACCACCTGCGATGCGGAACGCCCACCCTGGAAATTTTCGGTGAAAGAATTGGAAATCACTAAGGAAGGAAGCGGAATTGCAAAAGGGCCCATTGCCTATCTTGAGAACATTCCGGTTTTTTACCTTCCTGAAGCTCTTTTCCCTGTGAGACAAGAGAGACAAACCGGGTTCCTCTTTCCTCATTTAGGATATTCGACAAAGTACGGACCTGAAATGAGGAATGCCTTTTTTTGGGCCTTCGCTAAGAATATGGATGCCACACTCTATTTCGATTGGTTTGGAAGTAAGGGGTTTCATGAGGGCTTGGAGTATCGTTATGCCCTCACTGATGACACAAAGGGAATAGCCAACTTCTACTTCACCCATGATCAGTCCGTAGATGAGAATCGGTATGCCTTGTTTGTCCGGCATGAACAGAAGCTTCCCGATGATTTTTACCTGAAAGCGGATATCAACCGTATAAGCGACCACGATTACCTTCGTGATTTTTATATGGACATCCCAAGGGGGGCGAGGATCGATGCAAGTAGTACAAGAGAATTGAGATCGGTCCTTTTCGGAGGAAAAAACTGGGATCAATTCAGTCTGTTAGTGCAGAGCGCCGTCTATGATGACCTTACCCAGACCAGCAATGACCAAACGGTTCAGAAACTTCCACAGATCAATTTTTATGCTCATCCCCAATCCCTATTCAAAACTCCTTTCTATTATGATGTCACTTCCTCATATACCGACTTCGTGCGCAAGAGTGGTGTTGAAGCACACCGGGGGGATCTTTTTCCCACGTTGTCCTATCCCACGAGGCTCTTCAACGTGGTGAAGTTTGAATCGGATATTGGCTTGAGAGAGACCTTCTACGATTCCTATAATGACCCAACGAACCAAATTCGAGGATGGAACTCGAGACAGATGCTGGAGGCAAATGCACAGATGTCCACTGAATTTTACCGGGTCTATGATGGGACGATGGTTTCAACGATCTCGAATCTTTTTAAGGTCGACAAATGGATGCATACCATTGAACCCACGCTTAGTTACACTTATATTCCTCCGGTGAATCAGAGTCGTCTCCCCGCCTTCGATGAGGTGGATCAGATCCCTTACACCAATCAGATCACCTATGGAGTCACCCAACGCTTGCTGGGAAGGCCAGAGAAGGAGGGGGTTACATCCGGACCTAATGAGTATGGGAAGCTGATCCTCTCCCAGAGTTATTATTTTGGAAACCCTTTTATAGATGTCGAAGGGAAGAAAAGGTCCTTTTCAGATATCGAAGCACAACTCTGGTGGAATTTTGGCCCCTACGTCACCGGTCAGGCAAATGCAGAGTTCAATCCCTATAGAGGGAGATTTGAAGAGTTAAATTTTCTGGTTGGTGTCAGAGATCGAAGAAACGACGCCGTTTCATTTCTATATCGATATACAGAGAACAATGTCCAAGAGGCCAATCTCTACACCCGGATCAAGGTGAGCCCTGCTGTCTCCATTTACGGTTCGATGCTCTATGATCTCTTGGAACATTGGTGGGTGGAGAGTATTTTTGCGGTAGAATATCAGAGCCAGTGCTGGACATTGGGTCTGTTTATCGACGACAAAAACCGCTCTCCGGATGGGACGCAACCAAGGGAGTTGAAGTTTCAATTGTATTTTAATCTTTTGGGATTTGGCTCAGTAGGCCGAAGACCCTATGCTATTTTATGAGTTTAAAGCCAACCATCAAAAAGGAGAGGACGATGAAAGGAGTCATTCTGGCAGGAGGGTTGGGGACCCGACTCTATCCACTGACGAAGGTGACCAACAAACACCTCCTCCCCGTCTACGATAAACCAATGATTTATTATCCGATTCAAACCCTGATCAATGCAGGAATTGATGACATTCTGATCGTCACGGGTGGAAACAATGCTGGAGATTTTTTGCGATTGTTGGGAAATGGGAAAGAGTTCGGTCTTAAACACATCAACTATACCTACCAAGAAGGCGAGGGTGGCATTGCAGAGGCATTAGGATTGGCAGAATTCTTCGCTTCAGGAGAGAAAATCTGTGTTGTTTTGGGGGATAATCTCATTGAGAAGAACATCAGAAAGGCTGTGGATTCTTTTGAAAGGCAGAAGCAGGGGGCGAAGGTCCTATTAAAGGAGGTCCCTGATCCACAACGATTCGGCGTTCCCGAGTTGAAGGGGGATCGGATCATTCGAATCGAAGAGAAGCCAAAGCAGCCAAGATCCCGATATGCAGTGATAGGAATCTATCTTTATGATGCTACCGTTTTCGAAATGATCAAGACTCTCAAACCCTCCAGTCGTGGAGAATTGGAAATCACCGATGTGAACAATCAGTATATTGAAAAAGGATTGATGACATGGGATATTTTAGAGGGGTGGTGGAGCGATGCAGGGACTTTTGAATCCTTGCTTCGTGCTAACCAATTGGTTTCTCAAACGGGAGCCAATAACTTTTAATCACGCTATGCGCATAGCGGCTGCCTGCGGTAGGCAGGGTAGGTAGACAAAGCGCTTAGCTTCTTTTTGGGGAGGAAGGATGATACACGGGGTGAGGAGCAAATTATTAAAGGTAATCCCGGATGAACGTGGGAGGGTGATGGAAATCCTCAGGGCAGATGATGATCTTTTTCTGAAGTTCGGTCAAGTCTATATCACCACCACCTATCCCCAGGTGGTGAAGGCCTGGCACTATCATAAGGTCCAAACCGATCACATCGTGGCAGTCCGGGGGATGATCAAACTCGTGCTATTCGATCCGCGGGAGGGTTCTCAGACGAAAGGGGAGATTAATGAATTCTTCATTGGGACTCACAATCCTTTGCTGGTTCAAGTGCCCCATGGGATCTATCATGGGTGGAAATGCATCGGCGACGAGGAAGCGATCATCATCAACATCCCAACCGAAGTCTACGGTTACAACGCGCCTGACGAATACCGTCTCCCGCCCCATGGAGGGGATATCCCTTATGATTGGTCGAGGAAAGATGGGTGACACTTTTTTCAGAGGGCGAGGCGCTTAGAGCAGAGAGTAAAGACTTTCATCTGCTCGCCTTTGTTCTTTTCCCTATGCGCTATGCGGTTCATTGGTTGGAGTGAGCAATGAAGATCTTGGTGACGGGAGGTTGCGGATTCATCGGAAGCAACTTCATCCGTTATTTTTTAAAATCCTATCCGAATGATATTCTGATTAATGTCGATAAATTGACCTACGCCGGAAATTTAGAAAACCTCTCTGATCTCTCCCATTCTCCTCGTTATCATTTCATCAGGGGTGACATTGCCGATGTCTCCCAAATGGAGGACTTGATTAGCAAAGGTGTAGATGCCATCATCAATTTTGCTGCGGAATCCCACGTGGATCGATCCATCCAAGATCCCAACGCCTTTATCAGGACCAATGTCTTTGGAACTTTTGTCCTTCTGGAGGCGGTGCGAAAGGTTTTTCCAACCCAAAAGATCCGTTTTATCCACATCTCAACGGACGAAGTCTACGGCTCCCTTGGGGAGACGGGAATATTTACGGAAAAAATGCCCCTTGCCCCCAATAGTCCTTATTCAGCAAGTAAGGCATCTGCGGATATGTTGGTCAGGGCCTATCATCACACTTACGGACTTCCTGCTTCCGTCACACGGTGTTCTAACAATTTTGGGCCGTATCAATTCCCTGAGAAATTGATCCCCTTATTAATCTCTAATGCGATTGAAGATAAGGAACTCCCTATCTATGGGGATGGGTTGCATGTCAGAGACTGGATCTACGTCGAAGATCATTGTCGGGCTTTAGATACGGTCCTCCATCATGGCAGGGAAGGAGAGGTTTATAATATAGGGGGTAGCAGCGAGTTGCCGAACCTCTACGTGGCTAAGGCCATTTTGGATAAGCTGGGGAAACCTCATTCCCTGATACGATTTGTCACCGACCGGCCAGGTCACGATCGGCGTTACGCCATCGACTTTTCTAAAATTGAGGGAGAGCTGGGATGGAAACCCTCTGTTCCTTTTGAAGAAGGGATCAGCCGAACCGTGGAGTGGTATAAGACCCATCGGGATTGGTGGAAAAAGATTAAAACAGGAGAATATCTGGACTATTATAAACGAATGTATGGAGATCGCTAAAGCGAATTACGAATTTAGGAATTGGGGAATTAAATTCATAAATTCTTACTAAGGAGTCGATCATTGGCAAGAAATAGCGTCATTTCCGCGAAGGCGGGAATCCATGAGAAAAGGCTGGATTCCTGGTCAAGCCAAGAATGACAAAGCAAGGCGAGTGTCTATTCAGTAATAGACTCATTTATCATTCCTGAATCCTTAAATTCAAGAGCGAGATGAGCCGGATATTGGTGGTCGGTGCTAAAGGAATGTTGGGTAGAGATCTGGTCGAAGTACTTCGGTCATCCTCTCGCAAGGATGAGGTTGTCGGATGGGATCTCGAAGACATCGATATCCGAGAGGAACAGAGAACGATAGCAAAGATTGGGAGCGTCTATCCAGAGATCGTGATCAATGCGGCTGCTTTCACCGATGTGGACGGATGTGAATCGAATGAGGAGAAGGTCTTTGCCATCAATGCAGAGGGAATGAGGCACATCGCCTTGGGTGCATTGAGATGTCATGCAAGAGTGGTCTATTTCAGCAGTGATTACGTCTTCGATGGGAAAAAGAAGGAACCCTATTTGGAAAGTGATCCCCCTCATCCTCTCAATGTTTATGGCCGCTCTAAATTGAAGGGGGAGCAATATGTTCAGAAGTTGGTGGAGAATAGCCTGATCGTTCGGACCCAATGGCTCTATGGGAGATATGGAAATAATTTTGTCAAATCCATCCTTCGTCAGGCAAGAGAGAAGAGGGTTCTCTCCATCGTCAACGATCAAATCGGCTCGCCAACCTATACGGCGGATCTGTCCAAAGCTATTTCTGTGTTGATCCGGTGCGATGTCAAAGGGATTGTTCATGTGGCCAACAGCGATTTCTGCACTTGGTATACGTTCGGCCAGGCGATCCTGAAGCTTGCAGGAATAATGGGAGTGAAGATCATTCCCATCTCCTCGAAGGAGTTGGGCCGACCAGCTCCCCGGCCTTCTTACTCTGTTTTAAGTACCCAGAAACTAAAAAGGGAGATCGGGATGACATTACGACCATGGTCCGAGGCCCTGAAGGATTATCTTCAGTCGAGAGACAGACTTTTTTGAGTGAGTGTTAAGTATCATTTTAAAAAAGGAGTGAAGGATGAATATCTGTGTGATCGGTACAGGCTATGTGGGATTGGTGACAGGAGCCTGCCTGGCCGAGTTTGGAATGAACTTGATCTGTGTGGATAACGATTGTCAGAAGATCGATCTCCTCAAACAGGGAAAGGTCTCCATCTATGAGCCAGGGCTTGAAGACCTGGTGGTGAAGAATATGAAGGAAGGGAGGCTTCGGTTTTCCTCAAGCGTAGAAGAGGGGGTGAGATCGAGTTTGGTGATCTTCATTGCTGTGGGAACACCTTCCAATGATGATGGTTCGGCTGACCTTCGAGCCGTGGAAGAGGTGGCCAAGGAGATCGCTCGGTTGATGGATGGCTATAAGGTTGTGGTGGTCAAATCCACCGTTCCTGTGGGGACCTGTCGCCGGCTGGGAAAATTGATCCAGGGTCATCAAACTCGGCCCATCCCTTTTGACATCGTCTCCAATCCTGAGTTTCAGAGGGAAGGATCTGCGATTGAGGATTTCATGCGACCGGATCGGGTGACCATTGGTGCGGACAGCGAGCAGGCCATTGCCATTATGAAGGATATCTATAGCGCCCTCTATCTCATTGAGACTCCATTTGTCATCACCTCCCTGGAGAGCGCTGAGATGATCAAATATGCAGCGAATGCCTTTCTGGCGACCAAGGTGACCTTCGTCAATGAGATCGCTAACCTCTGTGAACAGGTGGGTGCCGATGTCCGTCATGTTGCTAAGGCCATGGGTCTGGATGGGAGGATTGGAAAGAAATTTCTCCACCCCGGTCCGGGTTACGGAGGCTCCTGTTTTCCAAAGGATACCCTGGCCCTTTCGAGACTGGCCCATGAGAGAGGATATAAATTTAAAATCCTGGATTCGGTCATCGAGGTGAATGAGGAACAGAAGCAAAGGATGGTGAACAAGATCAGAGGGAAGGTGGGGGATCTCAGGGGGAAAACCATTGGCATCCTGGGCCTTTCATTTAAACCCAATACGAACGATATTCGGGAGTCCTCATCGATTGCCATCATCCAGGGCCTTCTGTCGATGGGGGCAAAGGTGAAGGCCTATGACCCAGCTGCCATGGAGGATTCCAAAGCTGTTCTTCCTGAATTGGAATGTGGAAAGGACGCCTATGATGTGGCCAGTGGAGCGGATGCATTGGTCTTGGTGACGGAATGGAACCAATTTCGACGGTTAGATCTTCCACGGATTAAGACTCTGTTGAAAAGTCCTATCTTCATCGACCTGAGAAATGTTTACGAGCCGGATCAGATGAAAAAACTGGGGTTCCACTATTGTGGCGTGGGAAGATAGAGGAGTTGAGATTGACTCGGGCTGGAAAGGATTGGATCTTTGTCTCCGATGCCCACTTTACTGGAAGGGAACCCGAAGGGATGGAGACATTTCTCAGCTTCTTAAATTCCCAGAAGGACCGGATGGACCATTTAGTGATCCTTGGCGACCTTTTCGAATTCTTCTTCGGTTTTAAAGAGCCTTTTTCGAGGGCGGAGCCTTTTTTTGCCTTTTCCGATTATCTGCCCATTTTTGAGGAGCTCCGGTATCTCTATCATCAGGGCATTCGAATCAAATATTTCGAGGGCAATCATGATTTCTTTCTTCATTCTTTCTTCTCGAAACAATTCGAGATGGAGATCGAAGTTTATCCAGAGGGAAATGAGGAGAGCTTAGGAGGAAAGAGGGCATTCATTGCCCATGGAGATTTGTCGAATCTAAGCGAGTGGAGATATCAGGCCTTTCGAAGGATTCTCAAGAATCGATGGACCTACCGGGTCATTCAACTCGCAGGGCCACATCTCTCCCGTCGAATTGCTCAGATCCTGAGCGACCTGAGTTATCAAAAATATCATACGACTGTTTCCTCCGAACCACCCCCAGCCTTCAAGGTCTTTGCTCATCGGAAGTTTTTAGAGGGTTTTGAGATCGTCATCCTTGGCCACTCCCATTTCCCTGAGGAGGTCGAGGAATGGATAGACGGAAGGAGGTCTCTCTATTTTAATGTTGGGGATTGGATGACCCATCGGTCCTTTTTACGATTCACCCCCCCTGATAAATTTGAGTTAAGGAGATGGGAAGATGGGGAGACATAGGGTGGTATTTCTCGATCGAGATGGAACGATCAATGAGGAGGTGGGATATGTGAACCATCCCGAGCGCTTCGCGCTGCTGCCTCGGGTGGGTGAAGCAATTCGATTATTAAATCAACATGAGATCAAGGCTGTCGTGGTCACAAATCAATCCGGGGTGGCGAGGGGTTATTTTTCTGAGTCCTTGGTCCATCTGGTTCACCAGAAGATGGAAGATCTCTTAAAGAAGGATGGGGCCCACCTGGATGGGATCTATTACTGTCCTCACCATCCTGATGCCGGGGAACCTCCTTACCGTCAAAAGTGCCGATGTCGAAAACCTGAAACAGGATTGATCGAGGAGGCGGTGAGAGAGTTGGATCTTGACCTTTCCCAAAGTTACATGATAGGGGATCGAGGCGCGGATATTGCCTTTGGCCATCAATTTGAGGCAAAGGGAATTCTGGTCCTTACAGGGTACGGGAAAGGGGAATGGGAATATCTTAGAGATCGGTGGAAGGTGAAACCAGACCATGTCGCGCCGGATCTCTATGAGGCCGTTCAATGGATTCTTAAGCAAGAAGGTGCAAAATAAAAGGTGAAGTTTGTAACTAAAGATATTGAAATTTGACCATCTATTCCCCTCCCCCTTCGACGGGGGAGGGTGAGGGTGGGGGTGGAAAGAATAGGTTGGGCTTCCCTCCATCTCCTCCCGCGTTGGGGAGGGTAAGGTTTTTTGTGGAAAATGTTAGAAATGAATTCTCAGATTCAGGCATGTGGGAATCTAAAGGAGGAATAGAGATGCCGCTCAGCAAGGAACTCCTGGAAATTTTAGCCTGTCCTAAATGTAAAGGAGATATCTTCCTCAATTCGGCTGGTGATGGGTTGATCTGCAAATCCTGTCGTCTGGTCTACCCGATTAAAGAGGATATCCCTGTAATGCTGATTGATGAAGCCCTTCCTTATCAGGGTGATGAGGGATGAGAAGTCTCAGATTGCACCTGCTAACTGTGCCTACCGCAGACAGGCGCAGGCGGGGAATGGAGATTGCGCCATTAAGGCTTCAATCTGAAATCTAAAATTGAAATCAGGAAATGATTGGTTATCTTGAATATCTCATTGCCAAAGGCTTCAGCCTCTTCCTCAATCTTCTTCCAGAAAATCTCTCTCTCTGGATGGGGAGGGGGTTGGGATGGATGGCTTTCCATCTGGCTTGGGAGCGACGAAAGGTAGCCCTCCAAAATCTTCATATTGCTTTTGGCCAAGAGAAATCGAAAAGAGAGATTCATGCTATTGCCAAACGGACCTTTCAAAATCTGGGAATGACAGCTGTGGAATTCTTTCGCATTCCCCAAATGGATGTGAAAACATTTAAGAAAAGGGTTAAAATCGAAGGACTGGAGGAGGCACTCAGGCTTCTTGAGAAGAGGAAAGGGGCACTTCTGCTGATTGGGCATTTCGGGAATTGGGAGTTGATGGGTTTAATGTCAAAGGTGATCGGAAATCCAATCATGGTGATTGCCAAACCCATGAAAAAGAATAGATGGATGGATCAATTCATTACAAGAATCAGAAATGTGGGAGGCCTTGAGGTCATCTCCAATACAAAGGCGAGCCGGAAGGTTATCCAAGCCCTTTCCAAAAATCGAGTGGTCGGAATCTTGATTGATCAAAGAGCGAAACGAAGCGAAGGAATATGGGCTGACTTTTTCGGAAGAAAAGTACCGACCACTCCAGCCTTAGCCGTGCTGGCGATGAAGACGGGGGCTCCTGTTTTACCAGTTTTCATGATTCGTAATGGATTTCAAAAACATCGTCTCCTGATCAAGGAGCCGCTTGCGTTGATCCATAGCGGTGACATCAAAAAGGATGTGGAAACCAATACCCAGCTCTTTAACCATACTCTCGAGTCAATGATTCGTCAGCATCCTGATCAATGGTTCTGGGTACACCGGAGATGGGAAAGGAAAAAGAGGGTTCACGATAGATGAAAAACCTACCGCAGAAGCGCATAGAGCCTTCTTTGCCCAAAAAGAGAGGCCATGAGAAACACACCTACCTTCGTGTGGGGGATAAGGTTTTTCATAAGAAGTTTAAATCCTGGGGAGGTGGGATTGTGATCGAAACATGGTCCTCCGACCTTCCCGGTGGGATGTGTTACGTCCGAATCCTTTTCCAAGATGGGAAGAAGAGGGTCTTTGATAATAGTTACGACAGCGCCTGCTGTTGTTATTATGCCGGAATCAGGCTGCTTAACCGCATCGAATTATGAAGCCCTTCTGATCTGGTAATACTAAACCAATCATCCCCTTACTAAACCGTTAAATTTTATTTGACCCATTCTTCTATTTTTGATAAGAAGAAATGAGATGACAAAATAGATAGGTCGACATCAAAAAGGAGGCGAGAGCCTATGGGTGTTTTTAAGAAAAGTTTTTTATTTCTTATCCTCTTTTTACTATTTGTTTTTCAGAGGGCTCAAGGAGGAGGGACTATGGAAATTACATCTTCTGCGTTTAAGGATCAGGGGAAGATTCCAATTCAGTATGTCATGCCTGGGGCAGGAGGAAAGAATATTTCAATACCTCTTACCTGGAGGAATGTACCTTCCGGAACGAAGTCTTTTGCCTTATCGATTGTCGATCCCCATCCTGTCGCTCAGAATTGGGTCCATTGGTTGGTGATCAGCATCCCCAAAGAGGCGGCCTCGATTGAAGAAGGGGCATCTAAAAAGAAAATGCCTGCGGGATCTTTAGAACTCCAAAACTCTTTTGGAGATATTGGCTATGGAGGGCCTCAACCTCCCAAGGGAACGGGTGATCATCCCTACGTGGTGACACTCTATGCTCTAAATGTGGAGAAATTGGAGCTTGGAGCGAGCACTTCCCTTTCTGCATTTAAAAAGGCGATTGAAGGAAAGGTGATTGAGTCAGCTTCGATTACTGGAAAGTACGGCCAATAGATCGTCCCTATTTTTCATCCCTTAAATAATCACCCAAAAGTTCCCGGCTGTGTTCGTCGTCGTGGCAGTAGACGCATAGATTTTCCCAGTTGGATCCATCCGGAGGATTATTCAAGTGATTTCCATCTTTATGGTGGACGGTGAGGAGATGCCTTGTCTCATGATCAAACTCTCTCCCACATTTGGCACAGATGAGGCCGTGTATCTTAAGAGAACGTTCTCGATAATCACTCCATGGAGGAGCGGTTTTTTGTAATTTCTTAAGGGCCTCATCGATCGATTGATAGTCTGCTGGTTTTTGAGGTTGCCGCTTGTGATGAATTCGATAAAGCCTGTTTTTCATTTAAAAGGCCTCGTCCTCATACCAATCATACCAAAATATTATGGAGAAAGCAGAACCTGGTCTCCGAAGCGTTCTGATAGTCCACTCTATTCATTGACGATTTCAACGGTCATTTCTATTCTGTCATTTGGATTATCTCTCGCATCTCTGGGTTGGGATACGATCTTGTCGACTACATCCATGCCCTTTATGACCTCGCCAAAAACGGTATACTTCCCATCCAGAGAAGGCGTGTCAGCCACACAGATGAAGAACTGGGACCCCGCACTGTCCGGATGGGCAGCCCTTGCCATGGACAGCGTCCCTCGCTTATGGGGTTTGTTGCTAAATTCTGCTTTCAGGTTGTAACCCGGACCTCCCATGCCATGTTTTGACCGATCTGGGTTTCTTGAGTTGGGATCTCCTCCCTGAATGACAAAGTTGGGCAGAACCCTGTGAAATGTTGTCCCGTTATAGAATCCTTTTTGGGAAAGCTCTATGAAACTATTGACATGGTTAGGTGCCACCTCAGGGAAAAACCTTAAAGTAATATCCCCCAATTTTGTGTGAATGACCGCCTGTTGTTTGGACATCTTTTTCACCTCCTCTGGTGAGAACTTCTTATCCCTCACCTCTTCTGCAAAAGAGAGTGATGGGATGAGAAAGAGAACATACATCAAACAAAAGCCTATTAAAAAGCCTCTTTTCATTGAGACCTCCTTTAATTTTCATTATGGCATTTATGAATACGATGAGCAAGCATCTCAAGAATTTGAACGCTGAATCCTTCCTATGAATTCAAATTCCAGTCATAGGGTTGGTATTTGATACGAATTCCATCCCTGTGTTGTTGTAAGAAGGACTTATTTTCTCCTTCGTCAAGAAAACTCAGTAGGGTTTCAATGAGGGTTTTGTTCCTTCCCTCAAAATCGACCTTATACCATTTGAAAATTCGCGAGATGAGAACTGTCCTCTGCTGTGGAAGGATCTTAACTTGAGGGCTGTTGATGAAGCTCATGGCAGCAAGCTGGAGCTGGGAATCGATCTTTTCCGCCTCATAAAAACCGATGGCTGGACATGATTGGGCACCGCAG
>Ga0187771_10001879_pt1 | contig 14452 bp, 14 predicted proteins | sample 0116_SJ02_MP15_1_FD_133139 | JGI IMG/M metagenome (GOLD analysis project Ga0187771, IMG submission 133139) | Tropical peat soil microbial communities from peatlands in Department of Meta, Colombia - 0116_SJ02_MP15_10_MG | ecosystem: Environmental > Terrestrial > Soil > Wetlands > Peat | place...
CAAGCTCTCGCCGACGTGTTAAGAGCGCAGCCAGAGCCGGTTCTCGTGGTCGCTTCCAGCGATATGAATCATTACGAGAGCGATCGCGTTACGCGAGTGAAGGATCATAAGGCGATCGAACGCATTCTGGCCTTGGACCCACGCGGCCTGTACGAGACCGTGATTAACGATGACATCAGCATGTGTGGCTTCGGTCCAGCCGTAGCGATGCTCACCGCCGCCAAGAGCCTTGGCGCCACCTCGGCTGAGCTAATCAAATACGCGACGTCCGGTGATGTTTCCGGTGACCGTGAGATGGTTGTCGGCTACGCCGGCATTGTGGTGCGCTGAGTTTGGTCCAGCCGCATTACTCTTGGGCTTTTACGTATCCCGCTTCATAGCCCGCGGCAAACGAGTTGCGGTCGGCGCCGGTGCTCCAGCGGCCCACGCACACATGGGCTGTCCTGCCCTGGTTCGCATCGAGCCGTCCCAGAAACAGGCCGTCACGGTAGGCCGCATTTGTATGCTGACTGACTTTTGTGCTTTCCACATTTGCCCGGACACTGGTCATTAAGGTGGACCCACCTGCCCCAATCGCTATTCCTAAGATAAGAACCGATATTCTGCGCATGCCGTTCCTCCATCCTCCGTCTGAGGTTCACTGCTTGCATGAGAACTCAGTCGAGGAATGACAGAGTCACGGCCTCGTAAAGTATCTGTAAATTCTTTTCACTATCGGGTCCAGAGCGGAATGAAAAAGGGCGACGCGAGAGTCGCCCTCGGTGTCAGTTTGTTTCCTGAGACTAATGATGGCCGCCGCCAGAATGGCCTCCGCTGGAAGATCCAGCGGACGCCGACGAAAAGCCATGTGCTATCGATGTACCGGCATGTGAGATCGGTGCCGTGCCAGCGTGCCACCAACCGGAACCAGACGATGCGGTATGGATCCTGGTACTGACAACACCCCTCTGTTCGACCAGTTGCGAAAGTTGGCTTAAATTCCTAACCGCTCCACGTGGAATGCCCAGGCCGGCAGAGTTGTTGGCAATCTGCACCTTATTTCCGTTGTGCACCCCGACAGGGCCTCGATTCACAGGAATGATCCTTAGGCCCGGCAGTAACGGGGAGAGCGGAGGGACAAAGCCCAGCGGCGGATTCAGAAACACTGGATAGGTGTTCCACCCCATCCACGCGCCACCCGGCTGCCACACCCATCCATACAACGGGAGGAACATCCACGAACCGTAATGATAAGGAGTCCAGCCCCACGGATACGCGGAAACCCAGCCGTAGCCGTATCCCGGGCAGAACGCCCAGGCACCGTTCATGAATGGATCCCAGCCAGCGCCAATGAAATAGGGCTGCCACAGCATTCCGTACCCGGGCAGACTGAAGAAGCTGCCGTAGTAACTGAGATCATCCGTGCCGTACGCGTATGGCGAGTAACTCGAATAGGAATTGCTGCTGTATTGCTGCTGATACCTGCCCTGCTGCTTGTCCCACGAATCATAGGGATACTCATCGATCTGGCCGGCGACGTAATAGTGATCGTCGACAAGATCAAAGCTCGCCGTGTGGTTCTTAGTGACTTCAACTGCCCCTTTCGGGCCGGTGATCTGGACTTCGCCTTTGAACACCGCGACTACCGCATCCACATCACCCATGGCGATCCGCAAGTGAGCTGGCTGCGTGAGCGTTAGCTTTTCTCGACCAAACGTTAATTCCAGAACATCGTTTTTTGCGCCGAAGTAGTTGACGTACGCGGTGCCTTCCTGAAGGTGAATTGTAGACACTTTTGCGCCAGAGTCCCGAAGCGAGAGTTGCGGCAACTCGACAATCGTCTTCGGCGCCAACCGCACCGTGCTTCCATCCTCGAACTCCAAAGCTGCCTGCCCGCCTGCCTCGGTACGCAGTCTGACTCCCTGCGTGAGTGGGAGATTGAGGAAGGCTTTCTCGTAGCCCTGGCCGGTATTGCGGTCGATTTGAACGCTGCCCTGCACGTCGCTTAACCGCACCACCCGCGCTTGCGAATCAGCCAGGCAGGGCACTGCAACCGCACACAGCAACGCGAGGCTTTGAAGCACTTTGGGAAAGAGTTTCCATTCGGCCATAAGACACCACCGGAGGGAGCTACTCATATTAGAGCACTGTTTCGTCTGCTTTGGTTGTCAATAATTGTATGCCAGAGAAGAAGTTACAATTCGCCGAAGGTCGGCCCAGGCTACTTGCCGGCTGGTCCAGCATGCTCGAGCAGGCGCTGAGCCCGCGCTCGCGCTGTATTCACCACCGAGGGGTCATCCACAATTTTTTTGAGGATCGGAGCAATCACGGTTACATCCGCCAGTTCGCCTCGGCTGGAAGCGTCGTCCATCCGTTTCAACTCTTCGTCCAGGGCGAGCTTCTGGTAGCGATGATCGTACTGGATTCGTCGGCCATACTCCAGCGTGCTCGACAGATTTTGAAACAACGCGGTCAATTCCTGAACCGCAGGAACAGTGGAGTAGTTGTAAGTTGCCGAAGTGGTTCTTTGTGCGTCTTTGTACGTGAGCGTCTTTTCACCCGTTGAGGCGATGTTCTTCTTCTTGAAGTCGATATCGCCCTCGAAATAGTGCGCTTTCTTGGTCAACTCAAAGACCTGGGCAAGGGTGGCCGGAGGCATCGTGAAGTCAATGGTGAAGGGCTCGTCGGAATCGGAGTCCCGTGTAAGCTTGCCGTTGGAGATGTAAGAAGCGTGGCCGTCGGACGAAACTGAGATGGCGTAGTGAGCCGGATCTGAGCCGGGAAAATCACAATTGAAGGTGACCGTAGGAGCCGCACTCTGCTGTGCCTGTGCCGACATAATGAAAGCCAGAAATGGAAGCATGAGGAAGCGAGGTTGAATTATTTGCTGAAGCATGCAGAGAAATTATGCCACGAGACTGACTGAAGGTTCTGGCAGCTGGCTACCTTGCAGCGGCTCTTTGTCGTTGCATCGTTGCCGACGTGTGCAGATGGCAGATCGCAATGGCCAGCGCGTCCGCCGCGTCGGCCGGTTCAGGAATCAGCGGCAAATTCAGCAGGCGCGCCACCATGTGCTGCACCTGCTGTTTCTCGGCTCTGCCATAGCCCACGACGGCGGACTTGATGGCCAGCGGCGCATATTCGGCCACTTCCAACCCCGCCGCCGATGCCGCCAACATGGCAACCCCGCGCACCTGCCCCAACTTAAGCGCAGACTTCACGTTCAGGGCGTAGAACACGTCTTCGATAGCGACATCGTCTGGATGGTACTCGCCGATAACGGCGGCAAGGCGATTGAAGATTATCGCCAACCGTGCCGGCAACGGATCGCGCGGAGAAAGCTTAACGGCGCCGCAGGTCAAGTAAATCAGCTTGCCGTCGGAGCAGAGGTCGACCACGCCGAAACCGGTGACTTCCGTGCCGCAGTCGATGCCGAGGACTCGCATGGCGGCAGTTTACAGCCACTAACTTCTTGCTGCCAGATACTTCAGCAGCACTGCCGGGTCATCCGGCGCCCGGTTACACGCTGATTCGCGAACACACAGCCATCGCCGTGCTACCGCCGATTCGCGAACAGATCCACGCGCACGAATCCGAAATTCCGAGTGGCAGAATCAGCGAAATGACGGCCCAGCAGGGTGGTCGCTCGTCGGCTGGCTGAATCTGGCTGGAAAGCGGAAAGGACCCAAACACGGGCATGAGTATTGGCGATCTTTTCCACCGTCTCGTCGGTCGGGCGTGACGGACGCTGCGTGAGCAGATCGTAGTCGCTGCCCTCGGGAAACTGTTGAATCGGCGCATTTGCCATGTGAAATTGCCACTGATACTCGTCAAAGGCCAATCGCTCTTCGCTATAGGTGAAGAGCACGGCGTCATCAGCTCTGGCTTGCGAGACAACATAGGATGTTGCATCTCTCCAATTGTCGGTGCGTCCGACGTCCGCGCGAGTTCGATAGTAAGCGAAATCCGCATTGAGCCAGAAACCCAGCAGGAGCAACAATGCGCCGGTGCCGATGATCCTTGAAGGCATTCGATTCACGCCCTCAGCAACCAGCAGCATCGCAGGCACGAGGCAGGGAATGAGGAACCTCGGGCTAAAGCAAGGCCAGCGCAAAGACATGATCAGCAAGGCTGCCACAGGCAGAAGCAGCCAGATCAGGAGGAACAAGTATTTCCAGGTATCGAGTGCGTTCTGGGCGTGCTCCGGCAGTTTGCCTGCCCTGATGGCAACCACGCTCAACAACGCGCACAACAGAAGCATCAATCCGCCGCCGTTCCCGGTCAGGTCCAGCCAGAAGCTATATAGCGCCGACAGACTAGGCTGGCCCAGCCATGCCAGCTGTGAACGATCTGAAATAACGAGTAAACAGAAGGCCAGTGGAGCGATGAGCACGTGGATCGATACGAGGCTGCCTACGAGTGGTCTCCGATCGATCCTGCCTTTCAGCCAGAGTAGGGAAATCCATTGCGAAACCAACACCAGATATCCGAATACTTGCGCGTACATCATCAATATGCTCGACAATCCATAGAGCACCGAGTTTCTTGTCGAGGACTGGCCGAGGACGCGTACGAAGAATAGCGTGGATAAAAGTGCAAGTAATACGAACAAACTGTAACTGCGGGCCTCTTGCGAATAACGGATATGAAAAGCCACGCAACCGAGCAGCAGGGCTGCCAACCTGCCGGTCTTAGCTCCAAAGAGATTTCTTCCCAAGAAATAAATCGCCGGAATTGTGATCACACCAGCCAGCACTGAAAGGGAACGGACCTCAAATTCGCCAGATCCGAGACGATCCCAGGCGCGCAGCAGCAGGTAGTAGAAGGTCATATTGGCTTGCCGGTGGACGAGGGCGCTGATGAAGTCATGCCAATTCAACTGCGCTATGACCAGGCTTTCGGCTTCATCGAGCCAGAAGCTCTTGGCTCCCAGCCTGAACAGTCTGGGAGCAGCGGCGAGAGCGGTGACGAGAACAAGCCAAATCGTGGAGGGACGCCAACTCAGACCCTCTTCCGCCAAGCGTTCGCGGCCGCCTTGTCTCACGATGGGGAGAGGATAAACCATCCGCCGGAAGTCGAATGGCAACAATGTGCCCGGTGGCCTTGGCGGAATTGACATTCGCTATTGCGCAATCAAGAATCGGTTAATGTCTGCAATGCACCTCTGGGTGGCGAGATGGTCCATTCAAATCATCGAGGCGGTGGTTGTCTTAGCCACGATTGGCGGTATCTTGCTCCAACGCCGGGCCTCAGCGCCAACCAACTTCCTTCGATTTGAACAGTGGTTCAATACGCTGGCGCGCAAAAAAACTGTGTCTGTCATCCTTGTAGGAGTGCTGGTTCTTGCGATACGCACAGCGTTGATCCCCGTTCTTGGGATACCGGCGCCTGCTACCCACGATGAATTCAGTTATCTTCTGGCTGCCGATACCTTTGCACACGGACGCTGGACAAATCCTCCCCACCCCATGTGGGTACATTTCGAGACGTTTCATGTCATCCAGAAGCCCACGTATATGTCCATGTATCCCCCGGGTCAGGGCTCGGTGCTTGCAGTTGGGGAGCTGCTTGGGAATCCATGGATTGGACAGCTTTTTGTTACTGCTGCGATGTGCTCAGCGATTTGCTGGATGCTGCAGGCCTGGCTGCCGCCGGGATGGGCCCTGCTTGGCGGGTTGTTAGCTGTTCTTCGGCTAGGGATTCTCGGCTATTGGATGAACACCTATTGGGGTGGAGCATTAGCGGCGTTGGGGGGAGCGCTGGTTTTTGGCGCGCTGCCGAGAATAAAGCTCCACCCGCATGCGCGTGACGCACTGCTGATGGCGGTGGGCCTGGTGATCCTGGCCAATACTCGTCCTTATGAAGGGCTGATCTTCAGCTTGCCTGTGGCTGCGTCAATGTTTGCGTGGCTGGTTAAACCGCCACGCCCGCAATTCGCGGTCGTTATTGCCCGGGTTCTGCTCCCGATGGTGATTATTCTCGCTGCGGGCGCAGCTACTACTGCCTACTACGACTATCGGACCACTGGCAATGCGTTGCTGATGCCCCACCAGCTCAATCGTCAGATCTACTCGCAGGCAAAATACTTTCTATGGCAGAAGCCTCAGTCTACGCCCGTGTATCACCACGCAGTCATGCGAGAGTTTTACGACGGTGAATTTCAATATTTTGAGAAAGGGCTTACGGTAACTGGTTTCTTGCGACATGCCGGAGAGAAAATTAAGTTGTTTTGGATGTTCCTTCTAGGCCCGGCACTGACGATTCCCCTGCTCACTTTTCCCTGGGTTCTCCGTGATCGGCGAATGCGTTTCCCGCTGATCGCGCTGGGCGTATTTGTGCTTGGGCTGGCAGTTCAAACCTGGACCACGCCCCACTATTTTGCTCCAGCCACATGCATTCTCTATCTGGTGTTGCTGCAAGGCTTGCGGCATCTGAGATTGTGGCGGCCGCAAGGCAAGCCAATCGGTGCTGGACTGGTGCGCGCCGTTCCGCTTACTTGTTTTGCGATGGTAGTTCTGCGCGTAACTGCTCTTCTGACACATGTGCAAATCGAACAGCCTTGGCCGAAGGGGAACCAGGCGCGCGCGCAGATTGAGCGCAGGCTCGAGCATTCTTCCGGGCTGCATTTAGTGCTCGTTCGCTATTCCGCGAACCATAATCCGGACAACGAGTGGGTGTACAACGCCGCGGACATCGATCAGGCAAAAGTGGTGTGGGCAAGAGATATGGGCGACCGGGATAACCAGGAGTTACTGAATTACTATCACGACCGCCACGTATGGCTGCTCGTCCCCGACAGATATCCGCCTGTGCTTTCCAGCATCGCCCCAGCGTCCGATCAGAATAGCCCAGAGAGCTGAAAGCCAGGGTATGCAGCAGCGGCGGCCTTGAGCTGTCGAACCAAGAACTGCGTGATAGCGATCACGGCGTATGCAGCGCAGAGAAGAATCTCGGGTTCGATCGGATAACGATAGGTGACGTGGCTATGAGTCACGTAGTAGATAATCGGAAAAACTACGAGCACGATCGCGAATGGAGCAGCCTCAAATCTCTTAGCGCGCAACATTAGACCCAGCCCGGTCCACGCCAGCAAACTGATCCAGGGCCAGGCCGACCCATCCGGGGCAACCCAATATCGGTAGCAGCGCCACGCCATGGCTCGTACGAACTGCCCGGGATGAGCCCGAATCGACTCCAGGGCCAGGTCGCGCTTTGTTTGCATAAAGCGAATTTCTCCAAGCTGGTCGAACTCCGCTACATTCTCAATGGAAAAATCGGTGTCGTGCCGATTGCCCACCCACAGCTCCAGCCCAAAGTTGTCGCGAATCGGGACGAAGCGGTGAAATACAGCGTAGTTACGGATGGTCCACGGGATAAGGATAAGCACGCACACCGCGATCGAGCTCAGCAGCGCACGATTGCACGAATCGCCTCGGCGACGATGCGCAAACCACAGCCATAACCAGAAAAAGGGAAATACGGCGAGCAGACTTGTGTTGTTGAGAGCAGCCAATCCCGCAAGCAAGCCAAATAAAATCCAGAGTGACAGTCGAGGTGAACTCTTAAGCGCCATTAAGAGAGACAAGGCAGCTACCAGTAACAGCGCAGACAAGCTGCTCTCCCAGAGGCGGACTGACGCAGATGCTTCGAGCAACGAGCACGACCACATCCACGCTGCCAGGATGCCTACGAAAGGGCTAAAGGCTTGCGTGCCGATGCGGAGAACGGCAACCGCCGCAAGCGCAGCAAAGCTCGCATTCAGCACGATCGCAACCCAAAGTGAGTGATAACTATATACGCCGAACAGTTTGAAGATTCCGCCGAGCAGCAACGGGTACAGCGGAGGTTGTTGCGCCGTCGGGAGTAGTGGCGTGTTAGGCCACGGAGAACTAAAGCCGTGGCCCGTCGCCACCGCCGATGCAATGTGCGAAGCCTCATTGCGCTCGAAGAAGTACTGCCACGCTCTATCAGGGAGAATCTGTGCCACAAGCGCCAGGCGGACTGTCAAGGCAATGAGGAAAACCAGGGCCGGTGATTGGACGAGTTTCCAAATGCTTCCGGTCAGAGTTGCATTCCTCATCGGGAAGGCATTGTAGCGCAAGCAGTTTGCAAGCTTGCGTGAAGCCGGATAGCAGCCTTTCCCGGTTTACAGGTCACCATGCCACGTGATTACGGTCACAGGCTGATGGGGAACACCCGACCATAATCGAACTGGAAGCCAGGCGGGGTTGCGAGCTCTGGGGGAAGGAGATGCCATGAAAACTTGGCCGGCGGTTGTTCTGATTCTGGCATTGGTGGCCGCGGTCGCACCGGTCTTTGCCTCGTCCCAAAGTACGCCGAGCGCAGCTGTTCCGAAGTACGACCCGGCGACTGAAGCTGTGTTTAAGGGCACGGTACAGGAGGTCAGGGATCGGCAATGTCCGGTCAGTGGCGGCTTAGGGTCGCATGTGATCCTCAAGCTCGAAAACGGCTCCACAATCGAGGTCCATCTCGCTTCGAAGAAGTTCGTGGACGAGTACGAGCTGGTCTTCAATGTGGGCGACCAGCTTGAAGTCACGGGGTCCAAGGTGATCTTCGAAGGTGTGGAGACGATTTTTGCCCGTGAAGTGAAACGCGGAAATGACGTCTACGTCTTTCGCGACAAGAATGGCAAGCCGGTGTGGTAGTTGTGGGGCTCGGGTCTTTTGGGTGGCGCAGCGCTTCAGTGCTGCAACACTTTTCTTTGAAGGGCGTCAGCTCCCGCAGCATACAAGCCGCACCCAAGCTCTGACGGGCTGTAGCGAGTCTCTTTAACGGGCTATCCGCTGCTTCCAAACAGAAACGTAAGCGCGGCGGGAAATCTCTTGGCCCATTCGCCTTCGCTGTGAGTGGCGCCTTCATCGATTCTTACGCGAAGACGCTGATCATCCAATCCCGCACGCCGCAGGATTCGTTCGACTTCTCGCACCTCGTCCACGAACTGGCGGTCTTTGTCTTCGCGGCCCGACTCGCGGGTTCCGATCGCCAAGAAAATTTTTCCGGGCCACTGCCTGAAAGAACCGCTGTCCTTAAGCACTCGGCGTTGTGAAATTTGGAGTGAGGGACTCTCGAGCAGCAACCGACCGAAGATTCCCGGCCGTTGCATCACGGTGTAAAGCGAAATCAGCGCGCCCAGGGATGACCCTCCCAAACCGGTGTTTTCCGGGCCGCGCGCGATACGATATCGCTGCGACACGAAAGGCATGACTTCGCCGGTCAGGAATTCAGGATAGCCTCTTCCGCGAGGCCACAAGATGCGTGGCTGCAATGAGCGATACGGGATGTATTCCTTCATCCGGTCATTCTGGGCGTTATCAATGCCCACGATCACGAGTGGCGGAATTTCCTCCTGCCGAATCAGCCGGTCGGCAGTCTCATCCACTCCCCATTCGACGCCTGTGTACGCGGTCGCGCGATCGAACAGATTCTGCCCATCATTCAAATACAGCACAGGATAGTGTCGTGTTTCGTTCTCGGCTGCGTCGTATCGTGGCGGCAACCAAACTCGCAGCATGCGCGTGTTTCGGAAAATCCGGCTCTGAAATTCATGCAGCCGGAGATCTCCAGTTACGGAAGAAGGCTCGGCAACGGATGACTCAGAACTGGTTTGCTGTTGAGTAACTTCGCTCATATGTTGATGAGGTCTGCCTCAGGCACGGCGCATAGATGTTGCTGTCAGATAAGTTGAAAGCACCGTGATCAAAAAAATTACCGTGAGGGACGACAAGCATAAGATGCACCAGGTTGCCAGAACGAACGCCTCAATGTAAGTCAGATACAAGGCAAAACCCAGTCCCGCAACGGAAGCGATCAGCAGTATGACGGGCGTTTCCGCTTTACGTCGATACAGCGTGGCCAGCGCGAGCAGAGCGGCGTATCCGACGATGCCAATCAGCGCATCGGGGATTCCCAGCACGGTCGAATAGATGCTGCGGTTCACGATGTCGCAGTTGAAGTTCTCTCCGAAGTCGCAATAGTTGGTCTTGGATGTTCCGTAGTGGTGATACAAGGAGACCGAAGATACTGCGATGCCCGCCAGCGCCAACACGGCAATCACTAAAAAAATCCGTGCCGTCATGGCAGACGACATCCGGTTTCCTGGCTGAGAAATTCGAGGGGATGTTCGCCTTCCACTCTCGCTCCATCTGCAAACACCCAGGTTGGATAATGCTTAATGCCGGCGTCCACGCACACCTGCGCCGGCGTCCGCGAACCCTTAACGCCGCATTCGACGTAAGGGGCGTACTGAAACGACGAGCCAAACAGCTCCTTCTGGCTCTCGCAATGCGGACACCAGAACGCACCGTACATCTTGGCTCCCTTTGTGCCGAGGCACTGGGCGAAAGCGTTTAAGCGGCTGGATTGCCGATGATGCACAAGAAAGAACAAGCCGGCTGCCACCGCGATAACCAGGACCGCAATTCCCATCTTCGGTATCCAAGGGTTCGGCTCGGCTACCTGCTGCCGTTCTTGCTGTCGCTTTCGTCTCTCTTCTGACATAGCAATAAATTTTTATACCACGACGTTCAGCGCCGAAGGCAGCACATCAAGTGTCTGACAATGCAAGGTCAGCACTTCGCCATCGACCATCACGTCCACCGGCCCATCCAGGTAAAAATCAATCTGTTTGGCAGATTTCCGTTCGGCCAGCGGGTGCTGGATATGCGTCCCATCATAAAGCGTAGGTAAATTGCGGATCAGCCCCATCCGCCCAATCGGGCCCCATCGCACGTATTCGATCAAGCCGTCATTCACGTCAGCTTTTGGGGCAATCATCATGGTGCCACCAGTGAATTTACTGTTGTTAAACGTGAGGAAGAGACACGGACGATTGTCGATCTCGCCCTGTTCGTCTACGCGCAGCGGAAAAGGCCGTCGCCGCAATCGGGCTAGTGAAATAAAAATCGAAGACTGATAGCCGAGTTCTCCCCAGGTACTGAATCGACGCGCCCGCAAGGTGGCGACATCAGCGGCGAATCCCATACTCAGCAGATTGATGTAGTGAATCACACCCCCGGCGTGGCGCATTCGCATCACGTCGCATGGCCGAGATCGCCAGGCAAGCAAGGCTTCGATCGCGTGCTCCACACCACGGTCGCTGAACTCCCGCAGAAAGGAATTGCCGGTTCCCAGCGGAAGAAATGCCAGAGTCGCAGGTTCGCTCGGATGCTGAGCTGGGAAAAGTCCGTTGACGATCTCATACGACGTGCCATCGCCGCCAACAGCGATGAATTTACGAGAACCGCGAGCATAGGCGTCGCGAGCGATTTCCGAAGCATGGCCTGGGCGGCTGGTTTCGACCATCTCAACGCCGATTCCTCCCGCACGCAAGCGATCGAGGGTCGGTCCAATCAGTTTTCGCCAACGTCCGCCACCGGCAGCGGGATTTACGATGGCGAGGAACCTCTCAGTCACAGTTCGACCGCCGCGGCACGGTCGAGGGTTTTGCCGATCTCCTCGGCAAGGATCGTGCGTTTGATCTTCATGGAGGCGGTCCGCGGAAAATCCTGGCTCCAGATTACGTACCCTTGGACCCGCTTAAAATCTGGCAACCGCCGATTCCGTCCGACGATTTCGTTTTTGAGTTCGTCCGCGAATTCCTGATTCTGTTCCAGCCGCAGGACGAGAATCAGCATCTCATGGCCCAAAGATTTCGCCGGCCATACGTAGTTCGCCGCAAAGATGCAATATTCCTTGACGGGCAATCCGTCGAAAACCGTCTCGATGTCCTCCGGATAAATGTTCTTGCCGCCTTCGGTGACGATCATGTTCTTCTTGCGGCCGAATAATTGCAGATGTCCCTGACCATCGAAGCGGCCCAGATCTCCCGTCAGCAGCCAGCCGTCCACGATGGTTTCGGCGGTCATCTCGGGTTCGTCGAGGTAGTGCGACATCACCGTCTTACTCTTGGCGGCAACCTCGCCGATGCCCTCCGAATCCGGATTCAGAATGCGAAGTTCCACTCCCGGCAGGGGTTTGCCGACAGTATCCGCGCGAAATGGTTTGAGATCGTTGAGCGTGAGGGCCGTGCCCGCTTCAGTGAGTCCGTAACCGTTGGTGACAGGAACGCCGAGATCGTAAAAAAACTGCAGCGTGGAAGGCTCCACGAAGGCGCCGCCCGTAATGAGAGCGAGCAACTCGCCTCCAAATGCCTGGTGCACCTGGGGCAGCAATTTGCGGCTCAATTTCACCTTGGGCTGCTTTTTGGTGAGCAGCTTGTTCAGCGCGATCAATCGATTCAGCAGGAAACGCTTCGGCGCGGAGAGCTCAGCAAATTTGCCGCGCAGGCCGCGCTCCAGATTCTTTAACACCAGCGGAACCAGGCTCACGTAGGTGATCTTGTATTTGACGAAAGCGTCGCGCACAAATTCCGGCCGCAGTGTGCGCAGGTGTACAACGCAGGCCCCGCAGACGAATGGCCCAATAAATCCGACCATGAAATCAATGGCATGATTCGTGGGCAGGATACTCAGGTACCGCACGCCGGGCCAGAACGGATACCAAGCCGTTAAGGACGTGCACTGCTCGAGATAGTTCTCATGGGTGAGCACGCAACCCTTGGCGCGCCCGCCGGTTCCCGAGGAATATACGATACAGGCCACGTCTTCCCGCGTTCGGGGGACAAACACCGGATCTCCCTTGCGCCGGAAATCCTCCCAGCGGAACGCCCCGGCGAGATCGGCTCGCAAAGGCGCTTCGGTCACCAGCACGGTCTCAAGTTTGTGATTTGCAAACTCCGGCGCCTGCGTAATTGCTCGCCAGAGGTAGTACTCGACAACCAGGACCTTTGCCCTGCTGTGCGACAACAGCGCCAGTTGTTCGGAAGCAGTGAGCTTATAGTCGAGAGGAACCACAACTCCACCACAATAAAAAAGGGTGTACGCGGAAACCAGCCATTTTGATTGGTTGCTCATGATGATGGCGGCCCGGTCTCCGGCATTGAAGTCGGCGTCTTGTAAAGCGCGCGCCAGCGGCAACGCCATTTCCTTGAAGTCGGAATAGGTGAGGCGCACTTTTTCGCGGTTACGATCCGACTCGATCAGGCAAGTTTCGTGCGGCCAGCGGTCCAGGGCGTCGTGCAGGGCAGCCCCCAGGCAGCTGTATTGGTCAAGATTCAGCATGAGAAAGTTGATTTTAGATTGTGGAGTGAAGATTTGCTTGTGACTGGCTTTACAAAATCAACAATCATCAATCTACAATCTTGCCTGGATCCGGCTCGCCAGCGTGCGGAAATCCGAGACGCCTTGCAGCTCGTAGTCGGGCAACTCGATATGAAAATGATTCTCCAGCTTGGTCAGGAGGTCGAGGGTTTGCAGGCTATCGATCCCCAGGGTCTTGAAAAAGTCATCGTCGGGAGTGAGTTTTTCTCGTGGAACCTTGAAGTGAGTCGCGGCGAGATCGAGGATTTCATTCAACGTCTGGTCTGAAGTTGTCATCGTCATGAGGTCGCGACTTCTTTCATCTCCAATGCTCGGACAATCACAAGCACCATAATACTCGACAGCGTTCGCTCAGGATGTCAACCCTAGTCGACTGCAATCACCGAGAAGCTTCACACAAAGTCGGCGGGAAGAGTGTGCCCAAAGGCTGGTCCAGCGATGGCTGCGGGCCGCTGTTTGCTTAGATTTTTGCAAACTCGGCTGCAATTGCAAGACATTGGCGCTTTTCTGGAATCGGAGCTGGCTCGATATTCGGATATTCATCATAGGTTTGCCCGTCGAGTGCTCTGCCATTCTTTCCTTTCCGCACCCCACCCCATTGTTTGAAGAAGAACGGCACTTTTTGTTCACGGCACTGATCCCGAATCGAGATGACCCATTCTTTGCGCATGGGACGGGCGCCCGGCCCGCTTTCTCCACCAACGATGACCCAACTGATCTCGGACAGGTCAATCTCGCCGAGGTCTTCCAGCAACGGCTCGATAGAAAGAAAGCGAACCTTGGCAGGAGCAGCACGGAGATGGTCGATTCTGGGCAAACCGTACTTTCGATCTTCGACGCTGACTCCCCACCAGATGTTCTCCTGCTCCGCCGCAAATCTCAGGCGGCTGCCGAGCATTTGTTCGAGCCTTTCCGAGCGCTTGGTCAGCACTTGATAAGTATGCCAATTCGCAGTTGCCATCACTCGTGACACCAGCTCGACGTACTCATCGGGAACGCCGTCTTGAAACAGATCGCTCATGGAATTCACGAATACGAGCTTGGGTGAGCGCCAGGTGAAAGGCTCGATCAGCTTGTCCGGCACAAGCCGTAGGTCGAAGCCCTGCTGGTATGGATGTCCCTTCACGCCGCGAAAGCGCTCGGCAAACGTTTCGGCGTAGCAGTGCTTGCATCCGGGGCTGATCTTCGTGCAGCCCCGGACGGGGTTCCAAGTCGCATCGGTCCACTCGATGGGAGAATTCAGTGACACTAAATTTCTCCCACTGCCGAGTATTTCTTGAATATGTCGGTCACTA
>Ga0187771_10001880_pt1 | contig 14426 bp, 10 predicted proteins | sample 0116_SJ02_MP15_1_FD_133139 | JGI IMG/M metagenome (GOLD analysis project Ga0187771, IMG submission 133139) | Tropical peat soil microbial communities from peatlands in Department of Meta, Colombia - 0116_SJ02_MP15_10_MG | ecosystem: Environmental > Terrestrial > Soil > Wetlands > Peat | place...
CACGCCTGGAGCTGGGAGCTCAACAATCCTTGCTTCGTGGTTATGTTCTTTCCGTGGGTGGCCGGCCCTGCGCGTTCTGGATCGGCATGCTCTGTGGCACAACATTCGTCGGCGAATATACGGGTTATGATCCGGAGTTTGGTGAACATTCTCCCGGTATGTTCCTCATGATGCGTGTCATTGAAGGTTTCTGTCATCACGCGAACGGAGATACCGTTCAGAAGATAGACTTCGGGCTCGGAGAGGCAGAATATAAGAACGCACTCTGTACCGATTCCTGGCTCGAAGCCGTTGTTTACATGTTTAGCCCCACTTTAAAAGGCCTTGCGCTGAAATGCATGCGGACGCTGGCCTGGATCGCGGATGCGTCAATCCGACGAGTACTGACTTCGGCGAAGACCATTGCGCGTATCAAGAAGCTGTGGCGCAGCCGTATCGCTCAGCGCGCGGCGGAACACTCCGAGACAATAAGACAACAATATGGCGAGCACGTAAGCGAGCGCGCGCCAACTTCCAACCCACATACGTTCCGAATTTACTAGCCTATGCTCTCTGTCGTAATTGTGACCTGGAATGCGAAGAAGTACGTGCGGGAGTGCCTGCAATCACTGGTGGATCAGGCCGAAGGCTTCGCACTAGAGATCATCGTGGTCGACAATGCATCCTCGGATGGGACACCCGAACTTGTGCTCCAGGAGTTCCCACAAGCTCGCTTGGTGCGGAACTCTCAGAACCTCGGTTTTGCCAAGGGCAACAACATCGGAATGAACCTCAGCCATGGGGAATACATCGCGCTGATTAATTCCGATGTCAATGTGCGACCCGGTTGCTTGAGGAAAATGCTCGATTTCCTGCAACAGAATCCTTCGGTCGGGATGCTGGGACCGCGGATGCTCACTCCGAATGGTGGCGTGGGGCGTTCCTACATGCGATTCCCCAGCATCTGGAACTGGCTCTGCCGAGCGATGGCGCTGGATTCGCTGTGCGGCGGCTCGCGCTGGTTCGGAGGATTTCTGATGACAGATTTCGACAACAGCAAAACGGCCGATGTTGACGTGCTCAACGGATGGTTTTGGATGATCCGCCGAAGTGCGCTGCTACAGGTTGGGCCGCTCGATGAAGGGTTTTTCATGTACGGCGAAGATATCGAGTGGTGCCAGCGCTTCCACCAATCCGGCTGGCGAGTCGTGTACTTCCCCGAGGCAGAGGCGCTGCACTATGGAGGAGCGAGTTCGTCCGCGGCGCCAGTTCGTTTTTCGATCGAAATGCAACGCGCCAATCTGCGCTATTACGCGAAGACTCATCCCGGCAGAATGCAGCAGTTTGCATTCTGGTTTCTAACATCTCTACACCACTGCATTCGTCTCGCTGGCTATTCCCTGCTGTTCCTGCTTGACCGCTCCCGCCGTTCCGAGGCTGCTTTCAAAATGGAGAGAAGCAAATCGTGCCTGCAGTGGCTCATGGGAATAAGAACAACCAGTCACTGATTTCCAGTCGTATGAGCACCTTCAGCGACAGCCGACCGGCAACATACGTTCTGGTTACGGCGGCTTATAACGAAACAGCTTATATCGAAAAGACACTTTCGTCGGTGGTGTCACAAACCATCCTGCCGGCGAAGTGGATCATCGTGAGTGACGGCTCAACTGACGGGACCGACGAGATTGTTCACCAGTACGCCGGGCGATACAGCTTCATCGAACTGCTCAGAATTAGCGAAAGCCACCCCCGTAACTTTGCTGCTCAGGTTCATGCGATCAATCGGGGGATAAACCGGCTCTCGAGTTTCGACTATGAATTAATCGGTAATGTGGATGCGGATCTGTCTTTTGAGCACACATATTTCGAGCAATTACTGGATAGGTTCCTTGCGGACCCGAGTTTGGGACTCGGCGGTGGGTTCATCTGCGAGAAGCAAAACGGCGAATTCCGCAGCCGATTCGCGAACAGCACCGCATCGGTCGCTCACGCGGTGCAGTTGTTTCGCCGCCGGTGCTTCGAGGATACAGGGGGGTATATTCCACTGCGATACGGTGGATCCGACTGCCATGCCGAAGTAAGCGCTCGCATGAAGGGATGGCGGGTCTGTTCCTTCCCCGAACTCCCGGTATATCACCATCGGGCAAGCGCTTCCGCAGGGGGACTTCTTCGGGGGTGGTTTCGCCAGGGGCAAATGGACTTCTCAATGGGGAATCATCCTGGATTCGAGCTGGCGAAACTGGCTCGCCGCCTTGGCGCCAGGCCGGCATTACTTGGAGCTGGCTGTCGATTGGCGGGATTTCTCTGGTCGTGGTCCCGCGGAGAACCGAGATTGGTTTCGCAGCCTTTCATTGATTTTCTTCGCAAGGAACAAGTCGAACGGTTACAGGATGCCTTTCTTCATCCCTTCCGATCGCTCGAATCTCTGAGAACTGTTGCGAGGCATGGCTAAGTTGATCTGCAAAATAGATGATCGGCGGTGCAGTAATTCGGCTGGAGCTCCTGCCGGCTGCGGTGAACGGCCGTCGACGCCAAGTGAGCACAAGTCGATGGATGTAGAAGAAATTGATCCGTTGCAGGACCCTCGCTGGTCCGCGTTCGTCCGTGACCATCCCTGCAGCTCGATTTTTCATACTTACGGCTGGTTGGAAGCGCTGCGTCGCACTTATGGGTTCAAGCCGACTGCTCTGGTAACGCCTGACTCCGAGGACGAGTTGACCAATGGTCTGGTTTTCTGTTGTGCAAAGAGTTGGTTGACGGGTTGTCGGCTGGTCTCGCTTCCCTTCTCCGATCACTGTGACCCATTGCTCAAGAATGAGGACATACTTCCACTCTTAATTGCGGAGTTGCTCGAACTGGCACGTGGAAAGCGTTGCAAATACGTTGAACTGCGGCCCGCGTTGGAACTGCCATGGGCGCCTCCCGATTTTCACAAGACGCAGGCGTTCTATTTGCATCGTCTGGATCTGACGCCTGGTGCGAGCGCGGTTTTTCGGGGCTTCCATCCGGATTGCATTCAAAGGAAAATTCGGCGGGCCGAACGGCAGAGCCTGCGGGTCGAAGAAGGACGGGACACAAGCCATGTCCAGCAGTTTTATCACTTACTTCTGCGAACCCGTCGCCGTCATGGTCTCCCGCCCCAGCCGATTACCTGGTTCCACAACCTGATCGAATGCCTTGGAGAATCCTTGCGTATTCGTTTGGCGTACAACAACGGAACTGCCATTGCCGGCATTCTGACTCTTGAGCATCGAAAGACCTTGGTTTACAAGTACGGCGCCTCCGATGAGCGCTTCCATAACCTGGGAGGAATTCCCTGTCTGTTCTGGCACGCTATCCAGGACGCGATAGACAGAGGTTTCGAGGTGATGGATATGGGCCGCTCAGAGATCGACAATCCGGGCCTGATCGCGTTCAAGGACCACTGGGGTGCGAAGGCCGACCTGATGACCTATTGGACTTGCCCAGGAAGATTGCCGCGTGGGAACAGTGCCTGGAAGAAGACCTTGGTTCGAAGAATGTGTTCGTCTGCACCAGACGTCGCACTGAGGATAGCGGGTACGCTGTTTTACAAACATGCCGCCTAGAGTCATTTGACTGGACCATCACTACCACACACTAAGGTATCGCCGTGTTCAACACACTTCTGAACAAAACCTACTACTGCCTTAAACCCTACTTGCCGTGGCACGTGCGTATTGGGCTACGGCGATGGCTTGCCAATCGCAGGCGCAAAACCTATTCAGCCGTTTGGCCCATTGATCCAAGAGCAGGCGCCACTCCTCCCGGCTGGCCGGGCTGGCCTCGGGGCACAGACTTCGCCGTCATTCTCACCCATGATGTGGAGGGCCGAAAAGGACTTTCGCGGGTCGAACAGTTGGCGCAGTTGGAGTTGAGATACGGATTTCGGTCTTGCTTCAACTTTGTTCCAGAGGGTGAGTACTGTGTGCCCGACTCGCTGCGGAACAGGCTTACGCAGGAGGGATTCGAAATCGGGGTACATGGGCTCAGTCATGATGGAAAACTCTACAGTTCCAAGTCGTCATTTCTGGCAACAGCTACCCGAATTAAAGAATATCTTCAGCGCTGGAAAGCCTCTGGATTTCGGTCGCCGCTCATGCAACACAGGCTGGGGTGGCTTCACGAACTGGGAATCGAATATGACTGTTCCACCTTCGACACTGACCCGTTTGAGCCCGAACCAGACGGTGTGACAACGATTTTCCCTTTCTGGGTACCGGATGGAAATGGCAGCGGCTATGTAGAACTGCCGTATACGCTGATCCAGGATTTCAACCTTTTCGTCGTTCTACGCGAGCGCAACATAGATATATGGAAGCAGAAGCTCGATTGGGTGGCCGAGCACGGCGGAATGGTACTGCTAAACACGCACCCGGATTACATGTGTTTCGATGGAGCTCCGCTGCGAGATGAGTATCCTGTGGGCTGGTACGAAGGACTTCTTGCTTACCTCAAAGAAAAGTACGCGGGACGATATTGGACTTCGCAACCTGGAGAGGTAGCGCGCTATTACCGGGAGCAGGTTCCAGTGTCGTGCAGGAACACACGCAAGAAAATTTGCATGCTGGCGTACACATTTTACGAATCGGACAATCGAGTGCGTCGTTACGCAGAAACACTCGTGAGGCGAGGGGATCAGGTAGATGTCATCGCCCTGAGCGGAGCTCAGTTCCAAAAGGCTGTGGAACAAATTAACGGGGTCACAGTTTACAGGATCCAGCACCGAAATCCCGACGAGGCAAGCAAGTGGGTTTTTGCCTGGCGGCTGATTCGCTTTTTGTTAAGGTCCTCTGCGCGTTTAACTGGGCTGCATGAGCGAAACCGTTACGATGTGATTCACATCCACAACATGCCGGATTTTCTTGTCTTCGCGGCATGGTATCCGAAGCTGACCGGCGCGAAACTCATCTTGGATATCCACGACATCGTGCCGGAACTGTTCTCGAACAAATTCAAGACAAGTCTGAATAGCGGGTACGTAAGTACATTGAAAGTCATTGAGAGACTGGCGGTAGCATTTGTGAATCACGTCATCATTTCCAACCATCTGTGGCGCGAGAAACTGGTGAGGCGCTCGGTTCCGGATGCTAAGTGTTCGGTGTTCGTCAATCATGTTGACTCAGGCATCTTCTACCCGCGCCGGAGGACCCGTCAGGACGACAGATTCATTACGTTGTTCCCCGGTAGCTTGCACTGGCATCAGGGGGTTGACATCGCGATCGAGGCGTTTGCCTGCGTGAAGCATAGAATCCCGAACGCGGAGTTCCATATTTACGGCGGCGCCGGGGAACAACAAGCCGAATTGGCCAGACTGGCGGAACGGCTCGGCCTCGACGGTAGCGTGAAGTTCTATCGGGCTGTCTCTCTGGAACAAATGCCGCAAGTGATCGCGAATGCGGATTTGGGTGTGGTTCCCAAGCGAGCGGACTCATTCGGCAATGAGGCTTATAGCACCAAGATTATGGAGTTTATGTCTCAGGGTGTGCCGGTAGTTGCTTCACGGACGAAGATTGATAGTTTCTACTTTGATGAAGGTGTAGTGCATTTCTTCCAATCCGGAGATAGCAGGGCGATGGCCGATGCCATGCTTGAGGTCATCGACAACACGCAACTGCGGGAGAGATTGATTGCCCGCGGGTACGAATACGTGGGACGCAACAGCTGGGATCACAAGAGGCGCGATTATCTGGCTTTGGTGGATTCGCTTTCCACCGAACACTTTGATCACTTCACTCCGTCAGGGAATACGCTGCCCGACTTCTCCGGGCACTCCGTCTCCCGCAATGCCTCTGTCGATGACGACGTGGCAGATTGGGTCCCCATTGAAGTTGATGGGCATCCCACCGAACGATCAGTCGAGAGCTGAACAACCCAACAACGTGCCCTTCGGGATTTCTCGAACCGGCACATCCATTCGAAAAGGGTAAGCCAATGCAAAAGTATTTTCGGTTCATCCATGGCCTGCACAGATTTGCCAGGAGTCGCATGCAGCCAAAGCAATCGCTCGAGCTTGCGAGGTTGATCCTAAGGCAAAGAATCATTGATCGTGAGCGCAATTTTTTGAACCTGGCGGAAAAGGGCATTTTTCAATATGCCCACAGCCCGTATCTCAAGCTTTTCGAAATCAACAAAATCAAGTTCATTGACTTAAAGACGTGGGTTTCGCGGGATGGTCTGGAGTCCACGCTTTGCAAACTCGCAAACGAGGGGATTTACTTTACCGTCGATGAATTCAAGGGAAGAGTCGCTGTTGTGCGGAACGGGCTAAGGATCCAGTGCAACGAGCGGATGTTTGACAACCCATTTTTGTCCGAAGCTTACGAAGTTCGAAGCGGCGCCACTCGAAGCGCTGGAACCCGAATCCGTATCGATTTCGATTACCTCCACCAGCGATCGCTTTATGACGCACTGCTGCTCGATACGCATGGCTGTCTGACCGCGCCGGTTGCGAATTGGTTCCCGGTATTTCCCGGGGCTCCCGGAATCAATTCCAGCCTGCGTTTTACGCACATCGGGAATCCTGTGCAACGCTGGTTCTCGCAGGTCTCCGAAGATCGTCTGAAGGTGAACTGGGAGAAGAAGCTCGGAACCAGGTTGCTTTTCACAATAAGCAAGCTGTACGGAGCGCCCCTCGCCGAGCCTGAGTATGTCAAGCTGAGCGACGCTCATAAAGTTGCCGAATGGGCCGCGCGAACACTCGAGGAGCATGCGGCGTGTGTGATCTATACGTTTGCAGGATCTGCTCTACGGGTTTGCATGGCCGCGGCCGAAGCAAATCTAAATCTCAAAGGTGTCCGGTTCTTCGTCACGGGCGAGCCACTGACGCCACAAAAACGATATGAGATTGAGTCGAGCGGAGCGGTTGCGGTCCCAGTTTATGGCATTTCGGAAGCCGGTGTAATCGCCGCAGGCTGTAATAGGCCACACGCTGCCAGTGATTGCTGCCACCTTTATAAAGACAGCACTGCCATCGTCAGGCACAAGCACGTTATGCCGCGTTTCGATCTCTCGATTGACTCCTATCTCTTCACAACGATTCTGTACGAATCACCGAAGCTGCTGCTGAACGTTGGAATGGGAGACTATGGCAACCTGTCATTCGAGACATGCGACTGTGGGTTCGCGCAGCTCGGATTTGACGAAACCGTAAGCAACATTCGCAGTTACGAGAAGCTGACCGGCGAGGGCGTCACCTTTGTAGAGACTGACTTCGTGCGAATCATTGAGAAAGACCTGCCCGAGACTTTTGGCGGCCGGAGCACTGATTATCAACTGGTTGAACAGGAGAACTCCCGAGGCCTGACCCAACTCAGATTGTTGATCAGTCCCCGCATCGGTGCGGTACCTGAGGAACAAGTCATAAAGAGGTTTATGACAGTTTTGAAACGCGCCGAGGACAACTGGTGGGCACAATCCGGAACCGAAATGTGGAGGCAATCCAGAATGGTTCAGGTTACACGGGAAGAGCCGCTGACGACTGCAAGCGGAAAAATTCTGCCTTTCTTGCTCATCAAGCCTGATGGAGTTGGCCATGGATCTGCTCCTGCTACACGTTCCCAAGTTCAATAACTATTACAAGCCCATTGGAAACTTCTCGTTCATCGAGCTTCCACCGATCGGGCTCCTGGGCTTGGCTGATTTTGTCAGGAGCCACCATCGCACGACGAAGATCATCCACCTGGGAGTGGAACGACAGGTGGCTGGTTCAATCGATCTCGACAAAATCATCGCAGAGCAGCAACCGGCGATGATCGGCCTCGACCTCCATTGGCACTTTCAGGCCTTCGATGTGATCGAGACAGCAAAGAAGATAAAGCGGGCGCGCCCTGAAATCGCGGTTCTGCTGGGAGGATTCACAGCTTCTTTCTTTGCTGAAGAGATTCTGCGCAACTTCGATTGCGTGGATTTCATTATTCGTGGCGATGCGGAAGTTCCTCTGGTCAAGCTTTTGCAGCATCACCTTGGGGACCAAATCTACGACGAGGTCCCGAATCTGGCCTTTCGCAATGGCACTGTGCGAATGAACCCGATCAACTATGTGGCCGATCGTGAAACTCTCGATAGTATCTGCTACACCGACTTTACCCTGATGAAGGACTATCCCGTCTTTGTGAGTTCCTTCTCGCGTTACATGAGTCTCAACGGCCTTTCCCAACCCTCGCAAAGGAGGTTGTTTCACTGGAAAAAGTCCTATCCGCTCATGCTGGGCCGCGGCTGCTTCTACAGGTGCTCTTATTGCGGCGGATCGAGCACGGCGCAGAAGATAATCAATAACCGAACGCGTGTCTGTTACCGCTCCGTAGAGCCGGTGCTTGAGTCGCTGGCTGACCTGCAACGATTCGGGTTTGAATTTGCACATGTGCCGTTTGACCCCATGCCGCCGGAAGAGGCTGACGAATTCTACTTGCCTTTTTTTGAGGGCATTGTGGAGCGCGGAATCCCGCTTCCGATGGAAGTCGAGCGCTATTGCATTCCGTCCCGCCGTTTCATCCGAGCTTTCCGGACAATTCCCGGTAGCGATGAGTCTTTTGTGACGCTTAGCGTGCACAGTCAAAGTGAAGAGCTCCGGCGCAAGAACCAGCTCTACCGTTACAGCAACGAGGAACTAGAGAACGGTTTATCAGTAATGGAAGAGGAAGGCGTCAACTGTGTCGTGTTCTTTACCTGCGGATTGCCATTCGAGACCGAAGACGATTTACGAGGGATGGCAGAGTACCAGGCTAAGCTTCGCAAGAAGTTTTCGCGCGTAAGATGCAAGACCAGCATGATAGAGATCGAGCCGTGTAGCGAGTTGAGCCAGCACCCGGATCATTACCAGCTTGTACCCCGTCGCATGAGTTTCGCTGACTACTATCGTTATCATAGCTGCCCTTCCAGAAATCACTTTCTGGAGATGGGCTACGATCGCGTCGGCTGTCCGGACTGTCAATCTGTTTCACATTTCTTCTGTGATCACTTCTGCTCGCACTTCAGGACCGGCCGCATTCCGCCTCTCGCCTGCAAGGCCTTATGCGGCGTGGCGGGAGCAATGTGGCGCCTGAGGATGTTCACCGCGCTCGACAAAGTTGTTTCGCAGTGGCAACACGAGGATCCAGGCCAAGCATAAGTAAGCAGCCGAGAATACCGCTCAGATCCAACAGAGAATTCGTACAGGTCCCCCACAACTCGTTTCCAACAATAACTTTGAAAGGAGTGCCATGGCATTTCCAGTACAACGTCCACGCAGACTTCGTCAAAATGAAGCGTTGCGACAGCTCGTTCGCGAGACGAGGCTCTCTGTCCGTGACTTCATTTATCCCCTTTTTGTCATGCCCGGCCACGGGATCAAGAAAGAGATCGATGCCCTGCCGGGCAACTACCATTTATCGATTGACTGCCTGATTGAAGAGGCCAAGGAAGCAAGGGATCTGGGCGTCAACACGTTTCTACTCTTCGGCGTCCCTGATGTCGTTGATAAGAACGAGCAGGCCACCGCGGCTTACGCCCCAACGGGCATCGTTCAGGAAGCGTTGCGAGCCCTCAAGAGTATGGTTCCAGAAATCCTGGTGATTACCGATGTTTGTCCTTGCGAGTACACGAGCCATGGGCATTGCGGCATCATCGAGAATGGCTACCTGCTCAATGATGCTTCTATCGAACTGCTTGCCAAGATCGCTGTGTCTCACGCTGAGGCCGGCTCTGACATGGTTGCGCCAGCAGCCATGCTGGACGGCCAGATTCAGGCAATGCGCCAAGCGCTGGACAGCCGCGGATTCCAAAATTTGCCGATCATGGCCTACTCGGCAAAGTATGCTTCCAAACTCTATGATCCATTTTTCAAAGAGGGCACGAAATCTACCTTGTCGTTTGGAGACAAGCGGACTCATCAGATGGACTTTGGCAATTCCGACGAAGCGATGCGTGAAATTGCCATGGACATCGAGCAAGGTGCTGACATTGTGATGGTCAAACCGGCGCTGTTTTACCTTGACGTGGTGTACCGTGCCAAACAGGAGTTCCATATGCCGTTGGCCGTGTATAACGTCAGCGGCGAGTACGCCATGATTGAGTCAGCGGCACAGCTCGGCCGTCTCAACAAAGACGCGATCATGCTGGAAGCCCTGACCTGTCTCAAGCGCGCCGGCGCGGATTTGATCATTACCTATTTCGCCAAACAAGCAGCCCGGCTGATATCACAGCCGGCGCAGCGAGTCGCCGAAGCGGTGAATGAGCGTCAGTCCGCGTTGGCATTCGCGCACTAGCTTGCCGTGATTTTTTCGAACCAGCCCTCCCGTTAGGGGAAGTCATGAACTTTCAGCTCATCGGTGTTAACCACAACACGGCGCCGCTCGAGGTACGCGAGAAGTTGGCGATTTCGGCCTGTCGGGTGCCGGGGCTGCTGCAAGAATTGTTGCAGAGTCCGGATGTCATCGGCGGCTTAATCCTCTCCACGTGCAACCGGGTAGAGCTGATGGCAGAAACCAGGAACGGCGGCGCTGATCTGCGCCAGTTCCTGCGTGAATCTTGTGGCATGGCTGCCGAACTTGAGCCCTATCTGTACGAGTACCACCAGGCGGATGCCATCCATCATCTATTTCGTGTGGCGGCCAGTCTCGATTCCATGGTGGTGGGCGAGCCGCAGATCCTGGGCCAAGTGAAGGAGGCGTATGCGATAGCGCGAACCGCGGGCGCGATCGGTTCACAGCTGGATCAGCTCATCATGCGCGCGTTTGCCGTCGCGAAAAGGATCCGTACGGAAACAGCAGTGGGAGCGAGCGCTGTTTCGCTCGCATCAGTTGCGGTGGAGCTGGCAGAAAAGATCTTTGGGTCATTGGAAGACAAGCAAGTCTACCTGGTTGGCGCCGGGGAAATGAGCGAACTCGCAGCACGGCATTTAATGGATCGGGGTGCGAGTTCGGTTTTGGTTTCGAGTTGCAGCTATGACCGGGCGAAAGACGTAGCGAACGCAATCAATGCGAAGGCGATCCGGTTCGAGGAACTGTATGACACCTGTCACCTGGCCGATATTGTCATCACCGCGACGTCTGCCCCGCACGCCGTCTTTCGCCGCGAACATGGAGAACTTTTTCTCAAGCGCCGGCAATATCGTCCGATGTTCTTCATTGATATCTCGGTTCCACGGAATGTGGATCCCGAAATGAATAAGGTGGAAGGTATTTTTGTCTACGACATGGACGATCTGCAGCAGATGGTTGCCGATCATGTGGCCAACCGCCGTAAAGAATCGGAACGGGCGGAAGCAATCGTTGCCGCCGAGGTCGCGCGGTTCCAGGCAGACTTGCAGACGCTGGACGTCGCGCCAATGATTATTTTGCTGAAAGAAAAAATGGAGAACATCAGGCTAGCCGAGATACGCCATGTCCGCGGACGTTTGGGCCAGCTTTCAGCCGAGCAGGAATCTGCGATTGAGGCGCTGACGCGCGGCATCGTTAATAAACTCATGCATTATCCGATCAGCGCACTGAAAGATGCTGCTCGAGACGCCGGTGCCGGCGCATTGCTGCCGGTGGTGGAGCGTCTGTTTAATATCCCCGACGAGGACAAAGATCAGAGCTACCGTGGGCGCAATTCCCTGACATGTGCCGGCACCAAGCGTGAGGATTCCAGCCGGCGGGTGCGGGTCGCGTAGACGTGACAGAAGACATCAGCGAAAGACCAATGGATTTGCGATCTTTTATCGACGTACTTTCCAAGCAAGGCCGGTTGAAGCGAATAGGCCGGGAGGTCGACTGGAGATTTGAAATCGGCGAGATTACTCGAGACGATCAGCAGCCCCTGCTTTTCGAGAACGTAAAGGGCTATCCAAAAGCCCGCGTCTTCACCAACGGGTTGAGTCATGTGGAGTTGATCGGACTTGCCCTTGGTCTCGACTTTAGGTGGAACCGCCCGGCGATTATCAGAGAAATCAAAGAGCGAGCGAAGAACCCACGGGCTCCCGGAATCGTGGAGAACGGCCCGGTTCTGGAAAATGTGGTGCAGGGTGGGGACATTGATCTATCCCAATTTCCGGTTCCACACTGGAACGTGCATGATGCGGGCAGGTACATCGGCACGTGGCACATCAATGTCAGCGAAGATCCTGAAACCGGCGCCCGGAATGTGGGTGTGTATCGCATGCAGCTCCTGGGGCCGAAGCAGGCGACCGTAAATACTTGTCCGGGTAGCCATTTGGCTCTGCACCTGGCCCAAGCGGAAAAACTGGGGCGAGCGCTGCCAATGGCGGTCTGCATTGGCGTGAGTGAAGCAATCGTAATGGCAGCCGCCGCGGCATGCCCGTATGGATTTGATGAATATGAGTTGGCGGGCGCGTTGCAAGCGAACAGTGTACAGCTCATCAAATGTCAGACCGTGGATTTAGAAGTGCCGGCGGATTCTGAAATTGTAATCGAAGGTTTCATTCAACCTGGCGTTCGCGTACAAGATGGGCCCTACTTCGATTACGCCGGAAAAACCAACACGAATCCCAATGCATTCCTCTTCGAAGCGACCCGGCTGGCATTTCGCGATGATCCTATTTTCCGGGGTACGGCCGTTGGCGTAGCGGGAGCGGAGGATCACCAACTTTTCGCAATTCTTGCCCAGTTGAACATGGTGGATTTTCATGGCAGGCGGTCAAGACAGATAGTGCAAAACCAATTCCTAAAGAGCAGGTTGTTCCGAGCCTTCCAGGTTGCCGGAAGGCTGGGAAATTTTTCCCTGGGTAACTAGCGGGAACTGTTGTCCTGCATGTTATCGCTCAGAGGCCGTGGCGATGTCGTGTTCGCGGTGGAGGTGGATGATGATGAGCATATTTCGTAAGCGAATATTTCTCGGACTAGCGGTGGTCTTGTTAACCGGCCCGCTTCAGATTGGGGCGCAAGTGAAGCCGGAAAATGCCGGTACGGCGCCATCGAGAACAGCGACCCAGTTGGCAGTAACGCAAACGAACACGCTGCCAACCCCCGCGGCTGCCTGCGATGGATCGGGGATCAAACCAACAGGGCCGGGAGCCCAGACTGTAACACTTTCCTGGAACCCCAGCGTGCCAGCAAGCGCGCAGCCGCGAGATGCCGTGATTGGCTACATCGTATATCGCAGCGCAACGCCTCACGATACGAATGCTCCGCCAATCAATACTCGACGCCTGACCGAAACTGCATGCGTCGACACGCAGGTGAAACCAGGAGGAATCTACTACTATGTTACGCGGGCCGTCAGCGCGAGCGGAGCGTTAAGTAGTCCATCCACTGAGGTGGGTGTTCGAATTCCGGCTTCTGTCCCGGGCTCGAAACAATAGGAACCATCGAAGCCGCGGACGTGTCCTGTGCTTCCGGGCACAAATGCAGAACCAACGCATGCCGCGCTCGATCAGGGCACTGCAGCCGTCGTCTGGTTAGAATATGCGCTCTCGACGTTGTTCGCGACTGCGGTTGAGACGTAATAGTAGGTCACACCGGACTGGACGTTCGGGTCCGTGTAGCTCGTGCTTGACAACAAAGCAGAGTTCAGTTTGGAGTACGGTCCGCCCGACTGTGTCCCGCGATAAATGTTATATCCGTTGACGCTGGATGTGCTGGCATTCCACGAAAGCGCGACACTATATGGTGACGACTGTGTTCCATCGCCTGTGAGTGATTGCGTCACGGACGAGTCGGAAGCATTGCTGAGGAACGAAATGCTGCCCGAAGCACTCCCTGACGCAGGCGGAGTGAAAGTTACGGCGTAACTGACACTCTTGCCGGCCGGCACGGTAGCCGGGAAGGTGATTCCACTAACCGCGTAGCCTGACCCGGTCCAATCCGCCGAGGAGACCGTCACGTCAGCATTCGTGGCCGACAAGCTGCCGGTCAGTGATGCACTGCTGCCAACAGCCACGTTCCCGAAGTTCAGCGAGGAGGGTGAGAGTGTAAGTGTGCCTGGATTTTGCCCCGACGATTGTGTCCCGTTTCCCGTATACGACTGCGTCAGCGATGCGTCGGAAGCATTACTGACGAAAGCGACGCTGCCCGAAGAAGCTCCTGATGTCAGCGGAGCAAATACGATCGTATAGCTGGTGCTGTGACCCGCAGCTACGGTGACCGGAAACTTGATTCCGGTAATCGAATATCCTGACCCGCCGGGAGTTGCGGAAGAGACGGTCACATCGGCATTCGTTGCCGATAACGTAGCAGTCAAGGTTGAACTGCTGCCCACGGCCACATTTCCGAAATTCAGTAACGAGGGCGACACCGCGAGTGTACCTGCGGGATTGCTGGGATTGCTGGGGTTGCTGGGGTTACTGTGGTTGCTGGGATTGCCGGGGTAGCTGGGGTTGTTGGGGTTTTGCGTGCTTGGGGAAACTCCGGAGCAGCCGGTGAATGCAAGTGAACCTGTAAGCACTAACAATCCTGCTGCGACAACTAACGTCGACCTCAATATCGTTCTCCTGAGAAATTGTGTTTTGAAAC
>Ga0187771_10001881_pt1 | contig 14420 bp, 8 predicted proteins | sample 0116_SJ02_MP15_1_FD_133139 | JGI IMG/M metagenome (GOLD analysis project Ga0187771, IMG submission 133139) | Tropical peat soil microbial communities from peatlands in Department of Meta, Colombia - 0116_SJ02_MP15_10_MG | ecosystem: Environmental > Terrestrial > Soil > Wetlands > Peat | place...
ACCTTTGCCTACGACGTGCATGGCAACCGCTGGGAGACGATCGAAGAGAATACCTTTGACCCGCGCAGCGACAGCCGGGGCATGGTCTCCACGCCCATCGGACCGATGATTGTGGGCGGACTGGTGTCGAATACGGCCGTGTCGGCGCGGGTAGTGGTGGTGCCGAAAAAGTAGAAAAAGGAGAAAGCGCTCCGCAATCGGAACGCTTCCCGAAACAGGACATCGCATGCGTGGGCCTCTGAGAAAGTACCTTGGTGATCTCGCCCCTTGCCTCTGGCGGGATTAGCATGGCTATGTTCGACAGAGCGAACATCACTCATACCTCCTGAGGAAGCGGGTGGAAACCTCCTCCACCCGCCGTTTTGCGGTTCTTTGCGCTGAATTACTTCCACCGCCGCATGTCCTTCTTGGCAGAGACTGAGGACCTGGGGTAGAATCCAGTCTGAGCGCTATTCGTTTCCCCGTGGGACCAGCAGTTCTATCCGACCCGCACTGAGGAACGCCATGTTCATGCCTCGCTAATTCGCCGTTCTGTCTTACCCGCCCCCGCGGGTTCCCTGATTCATTTCGTTTCTTGAACGCGCCGCCCCTGCGTGCACTTTCGCGAGGCTGCGGAAAGCTTGGGTTTTATGAGCACCCTTTCTACGAATGTCGCCGTCGAGCCGTCGCGCTCACTTTGGGCTTCGCTGGTGGAGGCAGTTCGGGGTTCGCATCAGGACTACACCAACGGCAATCTCAACCACGCCATCCTGCTGCTGGCCGTGCCCATGGTGCTGGAGATGGTGCTGGAGTCGCTGTTCGCCGTGGTGGACGTATTCTGGGTGGGACGGCTCGGCGCCAACGCTGTGGCGACGGTGGGCCTTACCGAATCCATGCTGAGCCTGATATTCGCCATCGGCATGGGCCTCAGTCTGTCTACCACCGCCATGGTGGCGCGCCGCATCGGCGAGAAGGATCCTGAGGGTGCGGCCGACGCCGCGGTGCAGGCCATCGTTCTGGGACTGATGGTCTCGATCGCGGTGGGACTGCCCTGCTTGGTCCTGGCTCCACGGCTGCTGGGCTTGATGGGGGCCAGTCCAGAGATCATCGCCGTGGGCCGGGGCTACACGCGGATCTGCCTGGGCGGCAGCTGCGCCGTTCTCCTGCTGTTTCTGAACAACGCCATCTTCCGGGGTGCGGGAGATGCCGCCATCGCCATGCGCCTGCTGTGGGTGTCGAACGTCATCAATCTGATCCTCGACCCCTGCCTGATCTTCGGTCTGGGCCCGTTTCCGCGGCTGGGCGTGACTGGGGCAGCGCTGGCCACGTTCATCGGGCGCAGCATCGGCGTGATCTACCAGTTCTACCGGCTGCTGAAGGGAACTGAGCGGATTCGTATCCTGCGGCGGCAAATTCGCGTGCACGCCGCGGTGCTATGGCGGCTGGTGCGAGTGTCGCTCACCGGCATCCTGCAGTTTGCCATTGCCCACACCAGTTGGATCGGCTTGGTGCGCATCGTGAGCGTCTTCGGAGCAGGAGCGCTCGCCGGCTACACGATCGCGATTCGTGTCGTCGTATTCGTGATTCTGCCTTCGTGGGGCCTCAGTAACGCCGCCGCCACTCTGGTGGGGCAGAACCTGGGCGCCGGCAAGCCCCAGCGCGCCGAGACTGCGGTATGGCGCACCGGTTTCTACAACATGATTTTTCTGGGAGCGGTGGGCGTCTTCTTCGTGCTGTTCGCCGAGCCGGTAGTGCGTTTGTTTACCCACGAAGCGGCGGTCGTGCCCCTGGCGACGGCCTGCCTGCGCATCGTAAGCTACGGCAATATTGGATACGCCTACGGCATGGTGATGCTGCAGGCGTTCAACGGCGCCGGCGATACCGTCACCCCGACGATTGTGAACTTCTTCGGCTTCTGGCTGCTGGAGATTCCTCTGGCCTATGGGCTGGCCGTTCCCTTGCGGCTGCAGTCGGATGGAGTGTTCTGGGCAATTGTGATCGCGGAGGGGGCGATTGCCGCCGCCAGCGCGGTTCTCTTCAAGCAAGGACGGTGGAAGAAGCAGGAAATCTAAGGCAAGGCTGCACTGCGGCTGGGGACAACTGGGGCGGGAGGAACGGTATCGAACCGTCATCTCCGGGATGGAGCCCCGGCGCATTGCCGAAGTTATGCTACTCCCGCGTACGAGGCTTGGGCGGAGACGATCCAAGTTAGTCCAAGGTTCTTCTTCTGTCAATACGATGTGGGATGAGCATCGGGAGCTTCTGCGGTCGCGATCTTAACCGTCCTCCAGTGGGAAGGAACGTAATGCCCAAATTGGGAGACGCACAGGAATCGTACATCCGGAGTCCGCCAGACCGCCTTTCAGTCTGAGACTCGTTTACAATAACCAATTCCCCTGCGAATTCGGCGGGTGTTTGTATCTCGGTACTCGGGACTCCGTACTCACAACTATGCACCGTTGGTCAGAACTCTTCATTCCTACCTTGCGCGAAGCGCCGGCCGACGCCGAAGTAGCTTCGCATAAGTTTCTAGTGCGGGCGGGCTACATCCGCCAGCTCGCAGCCGGGATCTACTCGTTTCTGTTCCTGGGCAACCGGTCATTCAACAAGATCGTAGGCATCGTCCGCGAGGAGATGGACCGAATCGGCCAGGAGTTTTATTTGCCGTCGCTGCATCCGCGCGAGGTTTGGGAGGCCAGCGGGCGCTGGGCGCTGATGGGTGAAACCATGTTTCGCCTGAAGGACCGGAAGGGCGCCGATCTTTGCCTAGGCTTTACCGAGGAAGAAGTCATGACCTCGATCGCGCTGAAAGAGCTGCGCAGCTACAAGCAACTGCCGCAGATCTGGTATCAGATTGCGCCCAAGTTCCGCGATGAGCCGCGGCCGAAGTCTGGCTTGCTCCGGGTGCGGCAGTTCATGATGAAGGATTCTTACTCGTTCGACATGGATGCGGCGGGACTGGATGTTTCTTACAAGAGGCACTACGACGCCTATTGCCGCATCTTCGACCGCTGCGGGCTGAAGTACATTGTGGTCGAGGCGGACTCGGGCGCGATGGGCGGGAAGGAATCGCACGAGTTCATGGTGCGCACCCCGGCGGGCGAGGATCAGGTGGTGAGCTGCGACGGGTGCAAGTACGCGGCCAACATGGAGAAGGCGACGTCGAAACCGGACGCCGTCGAAGATCTCCAACCGGAAGGCGATGGTAAGCCGCTGCTGGTGCACACGCCGGGGAAGGGCGCGATCGCCGACGTCGCCGAATTCCTAAAGGTCTCTCCCAAGCAGGACATCAAGGCCGTTGCCTATATCGCATTGAAAGGCAGCAAAGACGGATCAGATAGGCTGGAACAGCCGGTGGCGGTGTTCCTGCGCGGAGACCATACGGTGAACGAGACCAAGCTGCTCGGGCTGCTCCGGGCGAGCGAACTGCGTCCCATGCAGGCGGGAGAGTTGGAACGATATTTCCAAGGCCCGGCAGGCTTTATCGGTCCGGTCGGTCTGGCCGTCCGGCCGCGTGATCTATTGGGCCTTGGGCTCAATTCGAACAGGGAGACCATCAAGAAGCAACATCCTCAGTTTGCCGCGGTTATGGATGATCCGCACAGCCTCGATGTTGTGCTGGACTCGGCGCTGGTCGGCCGGCACAACATGATCTGCGGCGCGAATAAGCTCGACTACCACTTAAAGAACGTCACTCCGGGCGAGGATTTCGAGTTCACGATTGCTGCCGATATTCGCAATGTAGAAGCGGACGAGGCGTGTCCGAATTGCGGCCAGCCGCTGCGCATTGATACGGCCGTCGAGGTTGGGCACATCTTTAAACTGGGCTACCGGTATTCGGAGTCCATGGGAGCAACTGTGCTCGACAAGAACGGCAAGGAAGTCACTCCGATCATGGGCAGCTATGGGATCGGCGTGGAACGGATTCTGACGGCGGCCGTGGAGCAGGGGAACGACCAGAACGGCTTCTGGCTGCCGGCAGCGATCGCACCGTTTGAGGTCGTCGTTTCGCCTGTCAACATGAAGGACCAGGCCGTGAAGTCGGCGGCGGAGGACATTGCCGAGCGTCTCAACGAGGCGGGATTCGACGTCATTCTGGATGACCGGGACGAGCGGCCGGGAGTGAAGTTCAAGGACGCGGATTTGGTCGGTATCCCGTTTAGAATCACCGTGGGAAAGAAGGTTACCGAAGGTATCGTGGAAGTCGTTCTGCGCTCGACCGGGGACGTGCGCGATGTTACGATTACGGCGGTAGTCGAATATTTTCAGGGACTGCTCGGGCGGCCGGGATGAAATGCTTCCCCGGTCCTGGTTGATTCAGCCCGGGCAGCGGGTTGGGACATGGGAACTGTTAAAGCCGTTGCCGGAATTCTTGCCATCGTGGCCGTCATCTACGCCGCGTTTCTGATCATTCCGCCGGAGCTGACCAACTATTCGTTTCAAGACGACTTGCGCACCATTGCGATGGTGGGCGGCTCCAACCCGCACGAGACCGATCAGGAATTGGTGCAGGCGGTATTGAAGAAGGCGCAGGAGCACGAGATTCCGCTGACCCCTGAGCATGTGACCGTGCAGCGCATCGGGTCCCAGGGATTGCAGGCCGTCTATGTGGCAGCAGACTACAGCGTGCCGGTGAACTTTCCGGGATATTCCTTCACTCTGCATTTCACTCCTTCCAGCGGGAATAAAGGGTTCTAGGGCGACGGTCACTAGCCAGTGGTCAACTATCACAAGCCGTCTCATGAATTGGTTTTGGAAGGGCACGGCTTCAGCCGCGCCGCTGAGGCCCGCAAAAGAGGCACGCTTCATTATGGCCCCTGAGGGAAGAGGATTTTTACCCTGACTCCTGAATGCTGACCACTTCTTCCTTGCTTCCTGCCCGCCGGCCGTAACGCCACTATGACATTCGTAACGTTGCCAGGCGGTTACCGTCGGCCTACCATCGCGATGGGCGAGGTCTTTTTCGCGCCGAGGCGCCAATCGAGCGGTTCCGCTTGTTGGACACGACCCCAGCGCGACGAGAATCCGAGGAATCGCCGCAAAGCGCACGCAGACATCGAAGTTCCGCAGGAGAGGATTTCATGACGACAAGAGTTCGGGTGTTGCTGAGTTTGGCGGTGGTGGCGGCTACGGTTTTCCTGGCGAACTGCGGGCACTACGTCTGCGGCGCCACCTTTGGCGCCTCCAGCTGTACTTCGACAGGCGGTGGAATAGGCACCGGCGGCAACGCCAATGGGACCGTCTTCGCGTATCTGCTGGCTGAGTCCTACGCCAACCCACCGGGTATGGCCGCCGACCGCCTTGATCTTGCGAGCAATTCGTGGGCAATCCAGGGGAGCTCCAGTTTCACCCCTCCGCCACTTCCTCGTTCCGGTCACCGATGGCTGGACGGCGGTGGTCAGCGGAACAAGCCAGAAGTACCTCTACATTCCGTTCAACGACAGCACGGTCTGGGGTTACGCGATAGACGGCACGACTGGTGCGCTGACCCCCGTGACCGGTAATCCGGCCAGCGCGGCGGGTGGAACCTCCATTGCCGCCGATCCCGCCGGGCGATTTCTCTTTGTGGGCGACTCCGCCACTGGGGACATCACGGCGTTCACCATCAATCCGGCTGATGGCGCCCTGACGGTAGTGCCGGGATCTCCCTTTTCCACCGGGATCCTCGCGGCACAACTCGCCACCGACGGTCAAGGCAAGTTTCTCTATGCGACCGCGGGGAGCACGCAGGTCGCCGCAATGTCTATCACCCAGTCCACCGGGGCCCTCGCCGCTGTCACAGGCAGTCCTTTCAGCCTCGGCTTCCCCATGGCCCAAATTCAGGGGGAGAAGTCGGGAAAGTTCTTGCTGGGAATTTCTGGGAGCGATGCCCACATCCACGTGTTCCAAATCGATACAAACACCGGGGGATTTGGGGAGGTAGTGGGATCGCCATTCAGCACCGTGTCGGTTCCGGTGAACCTTGTGGTATACCCCACAGGGAAGTTTGTGTATTCGTTGAACGGTGCTGGAACTCCCATGGAAGCCTATCAAATCGGCACCTCGGGCAACTTGACGGCAGTGACGGGGTCTCCTTTTACCTCGGTAATGCTGGATGAAGGTCAATTTGACCAATCTGGCCTGTTTCTGTTCGGGGTTGGAGCCGGACATCTTGGCGCTCCCACCTTTGCCCCCTACCCGACTAACACCAGCAGCGGGGCTGTCTCCGTGTCACAGTTCTCCTACCTGGGTTTTCCCGGTGCGGGTTTCGCCGTTTCCGACTTGACGAATGCGCCGTAGCCGGTGCGTTCCTCTGCCAGTTCCGCGGCCAAGGTTGACCGACTAGAGACTCGGAAGTGCTCCGGGTCTCTTTTGTTTGCCCTCTTGGCGGTTACAATAAAGGGAGCAAACTGGCTGAATGCCGGCTCAAACGGCAAAGCGGACGGCACAAACCCTTTGGCGCGTTCCGTCGTCTCAATGAGGGGGAACCCAGCCGGTTCACCGTGGCCATCAAGATCAGAATCCCGAAGGGAAGCGAAGGCAAGAAGATCCGCGGGTTGCCGCGTGATCCGGTGCTGCGAGCGGCTCTGAGCCTGTTTCTGATCCTCGCCGTGTCGTTTACCGTTCTATTTTCCTACTACTACATCAAGTACGACCGCATCATCGAGCGGCGCTTCCGCACGCCGGTGTTCAGCAATTCGGCGAAGATTTATGCCCTGCCCCGGACGGTGCGCACCGGGGAGAAGATTGAAGCCAAGCAGATTGCGGCCGAACTGCGCCGGGCCGGCTACTCGGATAAGGAAGGGCAATCGCTGCTGGGCAGCTTCCGGACGGTCAGCGACGGGATTGAAATCACGCCGGGGCCGGAGTCGTATCACAGCCCGGAATCGGCGCGCATCACCATTCAGGACGGGCAGGTCGAAAGCATCAGCAGCAAAGGCATTGAGCTTTCCGCCTACGAACTGGAGCCGCAGCTGGTGACGGCGTTGTTCGACGCCGAGCAGCGCTCCAAGCGGCAGCTGGTGAAGTACAACGACGTTCCTCCGATGATGACGCAGGCCGTGTTGGCGATCGAGGACCGCAGTTTCTTCGAGCACAGCGGGGTGAATTTCATCCGCATGTTCGGAGCCATCACGGCGGACGTGACGCGGCGCCTGGGAATCACACACCAGAGATTTGATCAGGGCGGATCCACGCTCACCATGCAGCTGGCCCGCGGCTTCTTTTTGAATCCCGAAGATAAGACGGTCAAGCGCAAGCTGACGGAGATGCTGATCTCGGAGGAACTGGAGCAAAAATTCACCAAGCAGCAGATTTTCGAGTTTTACGCCAACTGGGTGGACCTGGGACAGAGAGGGTCGTTTGCCATCAGCGGGTTTGCCGAGGCCTCGAAGGCGTATTTCAACAAGGACTTGAAGGACATCACACTGCCGGAAGCGGCGCTGCTGGCGGGATTGATTCAGCGGCCGAGTTATCTCTCACCCTACCGGCATCCGGAGCGGGCGCTGGAGCGAAGGAATGTGGTGCTCGAGGCCATGGTGGAGACCCACGCCATCACGCGCGAGCAGGCGGAAAAAGCCAAAGCCACGCCGCTGAAACTCGCGCCGCCGAACGTGGAGGCCAGCGACGCGCCCTATTTCGTGGATATGGTGCGCGACACGCTCATCAATAAGTTCAATGAGCACGAACTGAACGACCAGTCATACCGCATCTACACGACGCTCGACCCCGATCTGCAGAAGGCCGCGGCGCAATCGGTAGAAATGGGTGTGAAGCTGGTGGACGAGCAGGTGAAGAAGCTGCGGACGAAACGGGTGAAGGTGGGCAAGAAGATCGAGACCAAGATCGAGCAAGGTCCGCAGGCCCAGGTGGCCCTAGTGGCGCTGGATCCCCATACCGGGGCAGTGCTGGCGCTGGTGGGAGGCCGGGACTACGCCTGGAGCCAGTTGAACCACGCGGTGGCCAAGCGCCCGACGGGCTCGATTTTCAAGCCGTTTGTGTATGCGGCGGCGGTGAACACGGCGCTGGATGGCTCGCAGACCGTGCTCACGCCGGCCTCGACGGTGGCCGATGTAGCTTCGAGTTTTACCTACGGCGATCAGATCTACGAGCCGCGCAACTATAAAGAGGAGTACCACGGCGAGGTGACGTTGCGCTACGCGCTGGCGATGTCGCTGAACAACGCCACCGTCAAAGTGGCCGAGGAAGTGGGCTACGACAAGGTCGCAGACCTGGCGCGGCTGGCGGGGATCACGTCGGTAAGGGCGACGCCGGCCATGGCACTGGGATCCTATGACGCCTCGCCGCTGGACATGGCGGGGGCATACACGGCGTTCGCCAACAACGGAGTGCGGCTGTCGCCGATTCTGGTGAGGTCGGTGCGCAACGCCGAGGGCGACGTGCTGGCCAACTACACCACCGATCAGCGACCGGTTCTGGATCCGCGCGTGGCCTACGTCATGACCAACATGATGGAAGGGGTCATCAACAGCGGGCTGGGATTCTCGGCGGTGCGAGGACGGGGATTCACCGCGCCAGCAGCTGGCAAGACGGGCAGTTCGCACGATGGGTGGTTTGCGGGATATACCACGAATCTGCTGTGCATCGTGTGGGTGGGCTACGACGACTACAGCGATCTGCGGCTGAGCGGCGCAATGACAGCAGCGCCGATCTGGACCGAGTTCATGAAGAAAGTGGCGGCATTGCCGCAGTATTCCGACATGAGGGAGTTCGTGCAACCCGCAGGCGTGGTGGATGTAGAACTGGACAAGGCCACCAACCGGCTGGCCACGCCGAACTGCACGGATGATTACGTAACCGCCTTCGTGGCCGGGACCGAGCCGCGGGAAACCTGCGACGAGCAGGGAGGAATCAGGGGATTCTTCTCGCGCTTGCTAGGAAACGAGAAAGTGCTGCCGCCGCCGAACCCGGCGCAGGCGGCGAACGCGCAAGATGTGTCCCAGCAGCAGGACCCCAACAGGAAGAAGGGCTTCTTCGGCAAGCTGGCGGGAATCTTTAAGGACGACAAGACGACGACCGCTCCGCCCGCCAAACCAGCAGACTCTCAGCAGACCGCGCCCCAGCGCTGAAATCGGTAGGGCCCCGGGAATTTGGCTCTTGGGAACCCTCTGATTAAGTCGGGCCCAAGCAAAAAGCAGAGCCTGGCCCTGAGCTTGCCGAAGGGCTTCTCGACTCGCAAGATTGCCTGTAACCGTGCAGTCTTGCGGCGTTCGAAATGACAGAGTTGGGTTAACCTGGGCTTTCTTAGGTCTGGTTCCGTGGCCTCCTGGTAGATCCACGTTGTCGTGCAACGGGCCCAAGGTTCAAGATCCAAAACCTAGAACCTAAAGTCTGGGACCCCGCCACGGGCACTGTTCTTAGAACCTGTCCACAAACTCACGAACTGACGGGGGACGGGCAGCGAGGAAGCGCGGGAACGGGTGCCGTCCCCTCGGGACTCGTTCCATTATTCCGGCTCCCACCCAGGGCTCACGCCCTGGGCTAAGGAATGCCGCCGCGCCGCGGCTGGATATTACCAGCGCAAACAGCACCGCAATTCGTCGAAATCTCGTTTTCAGGCCCGGGTGAGAGCCTGCGATCTTTGCTATCCAGATAGTTTGTGGACAGGTTCTAAGGTTTCAGCCGCGCCTGCTCTGTGCCCGGCAGCGGGGCCACGTGCGGCACTGCCAGTGTGCCAGTGATGCCGTATCCCGAGGTGGCGCCGCTCCCCGCCCGTGCCAGCTTGAGGTTTAGCTCGCGCGTCAGCGACGCCGTTCCACTCACGTGGAACTTCTCGCTCGCAGAATCGAGTCTTACGTCCTTCATCTCGAAGGCGCCGCCGTGGAATCGGGCCTGGCCTGACAGCCGGCTGAGCTTGAGCGGCTCCTCATCCTTTGCCAGCGCGATGTGCGGCAGGGTGCCATCTCTGACTTCAAACCGCAGCGTACCCTCGGCTGAATGCCAGAACTCGGCCGCAGATGATCCCGTCGCCGTCATCTCGTAGGTCCCGCTGAGTGTGCCCTCGATTCCAGGATCATTGATTGTGTCCGCGAGCCGCGCCAGCGCAATTTCGGTCACTCCCCCGCGGCCGTGGAAAGCCGCAGGAGCTGCTGCGAAATCTGCTTCCCAGAAGGCGCGATACTTTCCGCGGAGTAAGTCTGCTTTCAAATCCTCGATCTGCAGCTTCCCGCCGCCCAGGCTTACGTTGGCGGCCACGTGCGTCGCCGTGAGGCGGTAGATTCTGAAACGGTCTGCCGTCATCTTCCCGGTTGCCCGCAAATTTCCAAGAAAGGACGGTCCCGCCCGCGGAATCGGCTGTAAGACCCGATACCACGGCCTCGCCTTGGGCCGGGGGCTGATCCACTCGCTCAGGGCGCCGAGAGCGATCTGGTCCGCGTTGAGATTGAAGCGAAGCTCACACGCGCCCGGAGTCCCGCATCCGCGCGGCACTTCAACCGAGCCGGTCCACGACGTGCCCGCCGCTTGCGCGTTCAGCTTTGTAACCACAACGTGGTCGGAAGAAAGCTGCACGTCCGCCGACACGATCTCCACCGGTCCGCCCGTGCCCCGCACCCCGAAGCGCACGTTGCGCAACTTCGCTCTGCCGGTGACTTGCGGACCGGGAAAGCCGGAGGCTGCACTCTTGCCCCATTCGGCCCAGTTCCCGGCGATCTTCAGATCAACCTCCGCCTCACCGCTCGCAGCCGTTTGCAACGCCGGAAGTCCGAATATTCGCGCCATGCGCAGAGCAGTAACAAGGTCAGCGTTTCCCGTGACGACAACGCCGTAACCGTCACGGTTCGCCCAACCTCGGGCGGTTGGACTTCCCTCGCGCGCCGCGCTGAGTGAGAACGGCCCGAATTCGAGGTGCGGACCCTCCGGCATCCACAGGTCCGCAGCGTTCTTGCGCGACGCCGGACGCACCACCCGGCCTGCGGAATCATTGCGGCTCGTGAAAATGAAAGGCATGGTTTCCGGGCCAAGTTCGGTTCTTCCCGCAGAGGCCAGACGAAACTGAGAAATCTCTGCCTTGCCCTCAAATCGCAGTTTTGAACCGATGCTCTCATGAAAAGAGAGGCTCCCGCTGAGCGTTCCCTGCGCCGTCAAATCTGCCGGCAGATTCTTCTTGGCCCGCTGGGCCAGGGCCAGCATCGCGCTCGCCGGAACATTCTCCGCCGATAGCGCCAACCCATAGTCATGACTGCCCGGAAGGCCTAGATCTCCTTTCAACGCGATCAGGCCGCTCCCCACCGGCGCGCTGCAGGCAACCTCACGAAAGACATGATCCGGCGAACCGTATTGCCCCTCGCAATGCGCCGCCAAGCGCAATGGCTGTCCGCTCGGAATGTCGTAGCGGCGGAAGTCCTGAATGGATGCATTGCTCGTGATATCGAGCTTCGCGGGCGTCCCAGCCAGCATGGCGTCAACTTGCACGTCACCGCGCCAGCCCTGGTCGCTTCCCGTGAACAGTTTGGTGAGCTGCCCCAGTTGGCCGCGACTCCATTCCAGGGAGAATTCAACCGGGGTATCGCGCAGGAGGGCGGCGCGCTGCCACTTGCCGTTCGCTCGCAGCACGCCCGTGTCGTTCAGATTCAGATCGGCGCGAACTGGCTGGGCTTCCAAGCGCACGCCCCAGGTATTCTCCGAATCCTGCCACAGGGAGAAATCGGCACTGGTCAGGGCAAACGGCCTTTTTTCCGGCCCGTTCTTGAAGTTGATCCGCGCCGACGTGGCTTCGATGTACGGGAATCCCGGCCGCGGCTCCGACTTCGCCTTGGCGGTTGGCGCCAGCGGCGTATGCGCGCTCCGTTCCAGCAGCGCTTCCAGGTTCCAGCGCCCATTCTCGCTGTGCACCAAATTCAGGCTGGGCTCGGTCAAGTCCAGCCGCGCGATTTCCAGTCTCCCCCGCGCCAGCGCAGTCAAACGAAGAACCGCCGTTACTTCGCTGGCCCGCAACATCGGTTCGGCGCCGAACGCTGGGTCCTCGTAGACCACCAAGTTCTCGAGATCGAAACCCGGACGCGGCAGCAACCGCACGCGCACCGAACCGATGTCTACCGGGCGCCCCACGCCTGAACTGATGGAGACAATAATCCGCGATTTCAAAGGCGAGGCGCCGGGGCGCAACAGAAACAACAGCAGCACAATCACTGCCGCGACGAGCCAGCGCCGCTTGGAAGAAAGAAGCCTCACTGCTCCCTCATCGGACCTCGAGGGGCCTCATCGTACAACCTGGAGTGTCCGCCTCCATTGCGTCTTGTCGAAGAAATGCAGAATCACCTTGCCCAGAAACAAAAGACGATCGCTCCACGCCGTCTTGGTATATTGATCCGCTGGCGTCTCAAACGACCAGTAGATGAACATGGGCCGTCCTATGATGTTCCCCTTTGGAATGAAGCCCCAGTAGCGGCTGTCCAAGCTGACGCCGCGATGATCACCCATTCCGAAGTAGTGATCCGGAGGGACGACCAGATCGCCTCCCTGGATGCTCTGCGGCAGGTCCACCAGCCAGTCGGCAGAAAGGCCATAGACGTCCGAAGGAGGCACCGCCGGAAAGTTGTTGCGGTACTGCCAGGATTCTAGCGAAGCATCGCTCGGGCTGTCGTCTTCGTGGTCTATGTAAGGCTCATCCAAAGCCACGCCGTTGCGATAGACCACGCCGTTGCGGAGATGGATGCGGTCTCCCGGAATTCCAATGATCCGCTTCACCACGTACGTGCCGGCTTGTGGCGGATCCGGGTGCAGGAACACCACGATGTCGCCACGATGCACGTCGCGATAGGGCAAGAGCGGCCCGATCCATGAAGTCTTGGGCGCGAACTGAATGCGGTTCACGAAAACGTGGTCGCCGATCAGCAGCGCGTGCTCCATCGAGCTTGACGGAATCTCAAACGCCTGCACGACGAACGTGATGATGAACAGCCCCGTCACCAGCACCGCGGCCAGCGACGCCAGAAACTCGACCGGCGTCTCCTTCGGTTTCTGTTCCGCGCCGTTTTCTTCCACGTTATTGTTTTGTTTCTTCGCCACTTGTTGTGCCATTCGTTAGTCGTTGGTCGTCGGCCTTTGGCCCAGGCGGGGTTTGCCAACGACTAACGACCGACGACCAACGACGATTTCAGTGTACCAGCCGCAGCGTTCGGTTCCAGCGTGTGATCTGAAAGATGTGAGTCACCGCATAGGCGACGCGATAGAACCGCTGCGTCCACGAGAGCGGCGTGCGCGGATCCGGCTCCCAACTCTTCACCGACCAGTAGATCAAAAGCGGCCGGCCAATAATGTTTTCCCGCGGCACGAAGCCCCAATAGCGGCTGTCCTGGCTGTCGTCACGGTTGTCCCCCATCACGAAATAGTTCCCCTCAGGAACGATCAACTGGCCATCTTCCACCAGCTTGCGCATCTCCAGCCACCACTTGCCTTCCATGCCCACTGCGGGAATATCCACTCGCGGAAAATTGTCGCGGAACATGCTATTGGAATCGCGGAACGGGTTATTTGGCGGTTCCAGGAAGCGCACGTACGGCTCGTCCAGCGGTTTGCCGTTGATCCACACCTTCTTGCTGATCAAGCGCAGGTGGTCTCCCGGCAGACCGATGACCCGTTTCACGAAGTGCTGCTTGGGATCCACAGGGAAGTGAAACACCACAACGTCCCCGCGCTGAATCTTCTGGTACGGCATCAGGGGATCGCCCAACCCGCGTCCTCCGTAACACAGCTTGTTTACCAGCAGATAATCGCCCACCAGCAGCGTGTCCCTCATCGATTCGGAGGGAATTTGGAAGGCCTGCACCACAAATGTGATGACGAACACTGCGATCACCACCGTACCCAGCAGCGACTGCAGCGAGCCGATCAGGTCGGTTCCGAGGGTTCTTACGAGAGGGCTGTAGGAAGAGGCCATGATTACTTGACCGCCGGATGCGGCGTACGTGCCAAGGTCGGCGCTTCCGCCGCCTTTGACCGGGAAGCCAGGAAGGTCAGCAGTTGCCGCGCCGCATCCTGTTCGGCGTTCTTCTTCGTAGAACCTTGCGCCCGCCCCACCAACTCCGGTTCCTTGCCGTTCTTGATATTCAGACGCGCTTCCACAGTGAACGTCTTGCTGTGTTCAGGGCCCGACTCCTCCACCAGCACATACGCCGGCTGGGGCAGCCCGAGTCCCTGCACGACTTCCTGCAGCGCGGACTTGAAGTCGGTAACCGGCAAGCTGCCGCCTTCCCGCTGCATCCGCTCCAGTTCGGGCTCAATCACATTCCGCCGTACAAACGCGCGAGCCACCTCAAGGCCGCCATCCAGATAGATGGCTGCCAGAATAGCCTCCAGCGCATCCACCAGCAGGGCCGTCTTGCTGCGGCCTCCGCTCTTCTCCTCGCCTCGACCCAGCCGCAGGTAGTGGCCCAGTTCCAACTGCTGCGCCACTCGAATCAGATGCCGTTCGCTGACCAAGTGGGCGCGCAGTTTCGACA
>Ga0187771_10001882_pt1 | contig 14407 bp, 14 predicted proteins | sample 0116_SJ02_MP15_1_FD_133139 | JGI IMG/M metagenome (GOLD analysis project Ga0187771, IMG submission 133139) | Tropical peat soil microbial communities from peatlands in Department of Meta, Colombia - 0116_SJ02_MP15_10_MG | ecosystem: Environmental > Terrestrial > Soil > Wetlands > Peat | place...
ACTGCAGGATGTGGTTGGGCGCGCCCGTGGCCTGCGCCTGGTGGAGCGCGGCGAAATATTTCGCCAGCGCGGCCTCGTTTTCAAAGCCCGCGGGCAGCGCGCTGACCTTTTCCTCGATCTCTTTGCGGGCCGCGGCGCGCTGGGCCGGAGAGACCGGCGCCACGGCGGGACGCCTGGCTCTTTTCGTTGTCTTCTTCGCGGTCTTCTTTGCCGGCGCCGGGGGCGTCGAAGTCTGGGAAGACTGCGCCAGGGCACCGCAGATGCAGGCGAGCGCGGCAAGCAGCGCGGCGGCGAATCTCATTGCTGCGGAACCTGCTCGTAAGCCTGCAGCAGCGCCTTTTCGAAAAGCTCTCCCACAATGGCCGCGCCGGCCGGCATCGGGTGCGTGTAATCCGCGCTGACCAGCTGCGGTCGCGACGCATACCAGCGCGCCATGGTGCCGGCCCCGCCCATGGCTTCGAAAGTATTGAAGAACGCGCAGCCGGTTTCGGCCGCGACGCGCTTCTGCACGGCGATCAGAGATTCGAGCGTGGGCGCGGTGGAGACTTCGCCGCCCGCGTTCGCGACGCCGCGGTCCATCGGGCCCATCAGCAGCAGCGAAGCATGGGGCACGGCTGTGCGGATGGCGGCGATCACGCGCCGCAGCTCGTCGGGATATTCCTCGTCCACATAACGAGGATAGATGCTTTCGTTGGTTCCGTAGTTGAGCACCACGAGAGCGGGATCTTCGTGGCGCAGGTTTTCCGTCCACTGCGTGGTTTCGAAGGCGCGCAGGATCATCTGCACCTGAGCGCCGTTGATCCCGAGGCTGTTGTACTGCACGCCTGGCTGCTCTTTATCGAAACGGTAGCCGAACAAACGAACCGATCCGGACGTCACGCGAAGGCTGACGGTGCGGGTGCCGGGCGGAAGCTGGATTTCCGCGAAAGCGGGTTTCTTGCCTGATTCGCCGGCGGTCTGCACGTCCTCTATCTTCTCTTCATCGCCTTCTTCGGGAGCGCCGCTGACGGTGAAATCGCCGCCTTCGGGCTGCGCAAGGTAATAGACGATCACACGGGAGTATTTGTCATCCGGGAGGGTGACCGAGGAACTGGCGCCGGTTTCGCCCGTGAAGCTGACGCCGCCGATTCCGTGGATGCCGTCTTTGGCCCGCGCCTGGCTGGCCGGCTGGATGCGCCAGCCCGAACCGGCGAGCTTGATGCCGCGATGGCCGTACCACGCCCAGGGTTTGGCGATCAGGACGAAGCCGTGGCCCGCATCGCCGAAGCGCGTCTGGAGGAGACGGCGGACGTCGGCGGTAATCGAATCGGCCGTGGTCGGCGAATCGCCGTAGTGCAGGATGCGGGTGACGGCGCCGGGTTCTTTCGCTTCGGTACGGCGCAGGGAGGCGAAGAAAGTGTCGAGGCTGCCTGGGGGTACGTCGAGAAACGGAATCGCGTTCGTCTGCGGCGGAGGCGGAGGTTTGAGCGCTGCCGGCTTCGGCTGCATCCAGCGGCTTACCAGAACAATGGCGGCGGCGAACAGCCCGAAAGTCAGGATGGTGAGCGAGGTCTTGCGGGGCGGGCTGTTCAGGACGATGCTCAGCACAGATCAGAACCGTGAATAGATGAACGGCGCGGCGCCCGACGATGCCACGAGGCGGATCGAAAGGAGAAGTCCGGCGAGCGCCGCGGCCTGCACCACGGCCGGAGCTTTCGAAAACCAGACAACGCTCGTATCGGACCAGGATTTCGGGATGAAGTGGCCGGCAATGCCGGCGAGGAGCACGAAGAGAAACGCGGGCGAGACGTTGCCGAAGGTGGCGGTCGCGGGGCGCAGCGCGGCGATCTGGCCGAGGATCTGCATCGCCGTTTCGAACGTTGCCGCGCGGAAGAAAATCCACGCGAAGAGAACGAAGTGGAACGTGAGCAGGCAGGCCGCCCAGCGCCACATCGGTTGCTTCATCGTCTGCCAGAGCCGGAAAACGGCCTGGCCTATGCCATGCAGCAGACCCCAGATCAGGAAGTTCCAGCTGATGCCGTGCCAGAGGCCGCCGATGGCCATGGTGATGACGAGATTCAGATACGGCATCGCCTTGGTGCGCTTGCCGGGCAGCGAGAAGAAGAGATAATCGCGCAGCCAGTTGGAAAACGAGATATGCCAGCGGCGCCAGAAGTCCGAGATGTTGGCCGCGGTGTACGGCGCGTTGAAGTTGATGGGCAGGCGGATGCCGAGAAGCAATCCCGCGCCGAGCGCGATATCGGAATAGCCGGAGAAATCGTAATAGAGCTGAAACGCGTAGGCGTAGACGGCGGCGAGGACGTCGCCTGAAGAGTAGAGCGTCGGCAGATCGAAGACGCGATTGATGAGGTTGTTGGCGAGGTAATCGGCGATCAGAAACTTCTTGAACAGCCCGAGGCCGATGAGAAACAGCGCGCGGCCGCCTTCTTCGCCGCTCAGCACCGTGCCCTTCCATTTCCATTGCGGCACGAGCGACGAGACGCGCGTGATCGGTCCCGCGAGGATCGTCGGGAAGAAAGTGACCGAAGCGAGATACTCGCCGAATCCGGGCGCGGGTTTGGCGTCGCCGCGGTAGATATCGAGCGTGTAAGTCAGGGCCTGGAACGCATAGAAAGAGAGACTGAGCGAGAGGACGAACTTCGTGGTGACGATCAGCCCCACGTTCATCGCGATGCTGCAGGTGACCAGAAGTCTGCGTAAGTTGGGTTGCTCGGTGCGGGCGATGGCGCCGCCGAGCAGGTAATCAATTCCGGCCGCGGCGGGAATCAGCGCGAGATAGATCAGCCCGGAGCGCGAATAGAAGAAGAGATTGGCCGCGCAGATGAGAATCAGGGTGCCGAGGCGTTCGCGCCGCACGAGCCAGAAGGCGAAGAATACCGTTACCAGCAGGTAATAGTAGGGCGGTGTGGTGGGGAACATCGGGCCTGCCTGACAGCAAGTGCTTTGAGTATAGAGTCAGGCAGGCGGCGGATACAGAGGGAGGGGAAATTATTTTTCGTTCATGGGCGCGCGGCTATTTCTTGTGGATCAGGATCTCGCCGTTCATGGTCTGGAAGAGATACTCGGGGCCGCCGCCGTTGATCGTGCCATAGACGCCGCGGTCCATGCGGATGCGGTATTTGCCGCCCTGGCCGCGGCCATCCTCCACCACCGGTTTGCTGCTGTCCTTCTCCATCTCCACATCGAAGTCGGTGAAGACGGCGCCGTTGTTGGTCTTGATGCGCAGCCGCGCTTTGGTATCGGCCGGAAGCGTCACCTCCACCTTGCCGTTGAGCGATGTGAACGACATCGCCTTGTCTTCGGCAACCTTGTCCATCACCACGTTGATGCTGCCGTTCAGGGTGTGGGCGACAACCGAACCCGAAACATTGCGCAGATCGAGCGAGCCGTTGGTGCATTCCACATCGATATCTCCGGTGACACCGGTGACGTCGATCCCGCCGCAGTCCACGGCCTTGATCTCGAGGTTCGTGGTGGCTGGAACCTGAATGTCGATGTGCTCGCGGCCGCCCAGGCCGGGCTTGATCGTGACCACGTTATGGTCTTCGACCACCTCGGAGTTGTCGCCCATGTCGATGCGGTGCATTCCGGGCGGCGGCGTCGTCTCGCGATTGCGCCGTCCCCGCGTCAGTCCGCTTCCGCCGCTCGATTCGACGATCACCTGCTGCTGGCTGGCCGAGCCCGTAATGGTGATGCTGCCGCGGACCATACTCAGTTTGACGGTGGCCGGCTGCGCCGGATTGGAGAGCGGAACCGTGATTTTTGTTCCGTCCTGGGTGATCTGCGCCGCATCCTGCGCGGCGGCAACACCGGCCAACGCCACGACGGCGGCGAAGACGATAAAAGACTTCATTGCGCGGTTCCCTTCCTGATACTGATGCTGCCATTGACGGTTTCAAAACTCAATTCCGGCCCGCCGTTGCCGATGCGGAGATGCTTCGATTTGTCGAGACGGAAGACATTGCCGCGGTTGCCGCTCTTTGCCGTCGTCTCATCCGGGAGGTTCGCGGCCTCAAAGTCCGTGAAAGCTCCGCCGTTCAGGGTCTTTACCCGGATGTCGGCCGCCAGGCTTCCTGGAAAAGTCGTATCGATCTTCCCGTTCACGGTTTTGAACTCAAGCGGGGCTTTCGGACTCTCCGTGAAGGTGGCGTTGATTTCACCGTTCACTGTCCGGACACTGCCCGTGCCGGCCACGGAATTCATCGTTACTGCCCCGTTCACGCCGCTGATCCCGAACTTGCCGCTCGTCTGCCCGGCGCGGATCGTGCCATTCACATCGCGCAGGCGGAGTTCGGTTGCATGCGGCACATGCACCGTCAGGTTATACGTCACCTCATAATGCCGGTCTTCCCGTTCATGGAAGCCATGGTCGTTGCCGCCGCCGTCGTGATGCCGGAACGGGCCATTCACATAGAGCTGCGCGACGCCATCCTTCTCGTTGATATCGAGCGTCACTTCGCGTTTCGCGCGATCGAGTTCCATCTGGTCTTCCGCCCGGATGATCTTCTCGCCTTCCACGCGCATCGTAGTCCCGTTGTCGCCGATGATCTCGATGGTTCCGTTGATGTTGTCCACGTCGATCGCAGCGTCTCGCGAAAAGGTGTGGCGGATGGCTTCCCGGGCCTCGGCCGTCCAGCGAGGCGCGGCGCCATAAAGCGCGGAGACCAGAGCGCACACCGACACTGCCAGCGCAATTTTCTGGTAATACATTCGTTTCTTCTCCTCTTCAGTTCCTGCCGAGCTGCTTCACGGCTGAGCGCGCCCGTTCGAGCACCGCCGGGTCCAGATTGGGCTGTTTCTCGAACTGCTCGATGGCGCTCACCGCCTGGGGGTTGCGCGCGTCCACCAGGTAATCGATCAGCGCCGCCTGCACCATGGGCGAATCCTGCCCCTGCAGCGACTGGGCCAGGGAGGCCACCACCCCGCCGCTTCCGGCCGCTTTGCCCAGCGCGTCGATCGCGGCCAGCCGCACATTCACGCTCGGGTCCTCGTTGACCGCGTGGATGAGCGCCTGCACGATCTCCGGTTCGAGACTCGGCATCCGCCCCGAATAATCCACGCCGCGCAGGCGCATGGTCGCCGATTGCTGCTGCAGAAGCGAGAGCGCCACCATATCGCGCGTGGCCGTGATCTCCCTGCGCAGTTGCCGGATCTCGCCATCCTGCCGGGGGATGAAGAGCCCGAGAGCGAGCCCGAACACGAGACACGCCGCCGCCACAGCCATCTGCCACTCGAGCGAGCGCGGCCAGAGATTGCTCCAGTTCCATTTCACCGGCCCCGGCTTCGGCGCGAGCGATTCGAGCGTGGCCTGCCAGCGGACATCGAGCGCGCGGCTCGGCTCGGGCGCCGGCAGATCGCCCAGCCGGTGCCACATCGCGGTCAGCGCCGTCATCTCGGCGCCGCACTCGGCGCACTCGGCCAGATGCTGTTTCAGAGCGGCTTCGTCCGCCGGATTCAGCTCGCGAAGCCACGACGCTGCCATCAGTTCTTTCGCGTGGCCGCACATCATGATGCTTTTTCCCTCCTGAGCTCGGAGACGATCCGGCCCAATTCCTTCATCGCCCGGAACACCCGCACTTTGGCGGTGCCGGTTTCGCACCCCACAATCTCCCCAATCTGTTCGTAAGTGAGCCCCTGGAACCGGCTGAGCACCAGCAGTTCGCGTTTATCGTCCGCGAGGTCCCGCATCGCGCGGTAGAGCATGGCCAGATCCTGCTGTTTCATCACGGCATCAAAGGGTGAAGGATGGGCGCTCGCCACGGCTTCCATCTCGCCATCGACCGCGGGCGCTTCGAGCCGGTATTTCCTCGACTGGTCCGCCAGCACGTTGCGCGCGATCCGGTACATCCAGGCCTCGAACTCGTCGCCCGACTGATAGGTATGCCGGTAGCGGATCATACGCAGGAAGACCTCGTGGACGAGGTCTTCGGCGGTCGATTGCCGGCCCGTCAGCCGGAAGAAGAAGCGGAAGAGGGGACGGTGCCGATGCTGATAGATTTCGCTCATCCGGGCAAGCTCTCCCCGCGCGACGGCACTCATCAGTTCGTGGTCGGTGGTGCTCGGCGCTGTCAAATGAGGAAAACCGCCGTTCTGAGGAAAGGTTACATGTCCTATCGACCAGGCCGGGGCTGGGGGGGCACCCGAAGAACGGCGCCAGCTGGGTTGCAGCCGACAATTTTCGGCGGTTTGTCGGGGTCGTCGCGGTCGTACTGCTCGCCATGGCAATCAGCCTGAACGTATTTCCGCCCATGCCAGCGGTAGAGGGTATAGAGCTGCTCATACCCGGTCATATGCTCGCTTGCCACGATGTCCGGAAAACCGCGCGTCGAGGTCTTCCCGATCCCGAGGCTGGTCCCAACTGGCCTCAGGACGGGGCGCAGATGCCCGGCATCCCGAACGAACAGCCAGACTTCGCAATTGGTGCCACACGCCGGGCTGAGAGCAATGATCTGCCTTGTGCCATCCGCTGCCAACGCCACTTCGCCCACAGGAGAGCTCAAAACAGTCTTCCGTTCTTCTGCTGCTCACCCGCTGAAAAGGAGCTATGCTCATCGGCGTCGATGACGCGATAAATATCCTGCCGTTCGATGGCCGTTAGAGGCGCGTTTCCGAGGGTATGTTTCAGATGGGTCAGGCCATTCCAGAGGTCGGGGATGTTCCTGGTCTGGGCGGACGCGGCGAGGCAGCCGAGCGATAAGACGCAAAAGCAGCAGATCGGGAAGCGCGCCACGCCTTCAGATTAGCGCTCGACGGGCGGATGCGCTCGTACCAGCGGCAGGCCGGATACATCAGGGCCACGACCATAGCCCAGATCGCGTAAACCACCGCCAGGCTGTACCCGTATTGCGGGAGCTTCGAAGCCTGCGGGTCGAGCACAAACCCGGCCGGACCGTAGCGGACCACGGCGAAGAGGATGGTGAGCAGATGGATGAGAAAGAGATGCGCGAGGAAATAGAAAAGCGGCGCACGGCCATAGATGAGGAGCGGATTCTTCTCCATCGGCCTCGATTCGAAGAACGCGAGCAGCAGCAGAGCGGGGCCGAGGGTCATCAGGAGGAAGTCGAGCGACGGCGGGTACTTCGTCGTGTTCAGAAACGACAGCCAGGCGTGCGGCGTGTATTGCAACCAGGGGCGCAGATCGCCGTAGACGTTGAGAGCGCGAAGCAGCACGAATGCGAGAGTCAGGGCCATGCCGAGCCGAAGCAGCAAACGGCGGTTCGCCACGAGAGGCGCAAAACAGAATCCCGCCGACATGACGAACATCCACGGGATCAGCGGATAAGCGACGATGACCGGCAGCCCGGCCAGATGGATGAGACCCTGGCGATGCAGCACCATCCAGAACGAGCCGCCGCGAACGGGGTCGGCGAGATTGTGCAGCGCGATTCCGGCAATACTGACCACCGCCAGCCAGCGCACCGGCAGCCACGCGAGGAACGCAAGCGCGATCATCGACCATCCGATGGCCCAGAGAATCGTGAGCAGAACCGGTCCGGCCAGGACGTTGAACGTGAAGGCGAGGCGCAGCACCGTGAGTTCGAGCAGGATGAGCCAGAGCCCGCGTTTCGCCAGATACCGCGAAAGCCCGGCGCGCGTGCGCCCGCGCATCATCCAGTAATAAGCCCCGATCCCCGCCGTGAACAGGAAAACCGGGGCGCAGAAGTGCGTGATCCAGCGCGTGAGAAAGATCGCCGCCGTGGTGCGGGCCAGATCCTCCGGCTGGAACTGCTGCGCGGCGCTGTGGAAGTATTCGCGCGTGTGGTCGAGCGCCATGATCACCATGACGAATCCGCGCAGCGCGTCGACGGACTGGAGCCTCCGGCTCTGCATCAGCGGTTCAGCACTTCCTCGTAATACTGAACATACTGCGGCACGAGATGGTCGGCGGAGAAGCGGCCGGTTGCGGTTGAGCGGGCACGCGCGGCCATGCGGGCGTGCAGCGCGCTGTCGCTCAGCAGTTCCGTAACGCGCGCGCCCATACCCGCAATATCGCCCACCTGTTCGAGAAAACCGTCCTCACCGTGCGTGATCAGTTCCGGCACGCCGCCCACGCGGGTTGCGACCACAGGAACCCCGCATGCCATGGCTTCGAGCGCGGCGAGTCCGAACGATTCCATTTCACTCGGCATCAGCAGCACATCGGCCAGGCGAATCAGTTCCTCCACCTGCGGGCGCTTGCCGAGAAACTCCACGTGAGCGCCCACCCCGAGCGTGTGGGCCAGATGCTCGGCCGGCCCGCACTCCGGGCCGTCCCCGACCATCAGCAGGCGCGCGTCGACGCTCTTCCGCACCTCGGCGAGGATACGGATGCAGTCGAGCACGCGCTTCACGGGGCGGAAGTTCGAGAGGTGAATCAGCAGCTTCTCGCCCTTCGGCGCATACTGCTCGCGGCCGCGCCGCTCGGGGTCGGGCTTGTAGGTGTCGCAGTTGACGAAGTTCCAGATGACGCGGATTTCGTTGGCGATGCCGAAGATCTTCACCGTTTCGCGGCGCAGATCCTCACTGATGCAGGTGATGCCGTCGGATTGTTCGATCGAAAACTTCGTGATCCCGTAATAGGAACGGTCCGCGCCGACCAGCGTGATATCCGTGCCGTGCAGCGTGGTGACGAACGGGAGCCGCCGGTTCCCTCCCGCGGTCATCTGCCGCGCCAGCATGGCCGAAATCGAGTGCGGGATGGCGTAATGGACGTGCAGCAGATCGAGATCGTAATTCTCGGCCACGTCCGCCATACGCGAAGCCAGAGCCAGGCAGTAAGGCGGGTACTGAAACAACGGGTAATTTGAAACTTCAACTTCGTGATAGCGGATGCGAGGCAGGCCCGGTTCGAGCCGGATGGGATTGGAGTAGGTTATGAAATGAATCTCGTGTCCGCGGGCCGCCAGTTCGCGGCCGAGCTCGGTGGCTACGATGCCGCTGCCTCCGTACGTGGGATAGCAGGTGATGCCGATCTTCATTCAGCGACTATAGCGAATGTCCACCACTTGCCGGGAGAGCCAGCGCGGGACGTCAATCTCCACCGTGCCGCCCGAGCCGTCCAGCGCCGCGCCCGCGAGGCCGCGAAACTCATCCGGCGTGTAGGACCGCCGGATCGATTGCCGGCCATCCTGCGCGGAAACCGGCCCGATGAAAGGGCAGAAAAACAGCGTGAACAGGCAAAGCGGCAGCGGATGGCGGATCAGATCGAGAATGAGGAAGCGCCGCGCGTAGCGGCCCACGTTGCGCATCATGGCGATGTTCTCGTCCGGCGTGAGGTGATGCGAGACGAGCATCGAGACAGCCACGTCGGCCTCGGGAAGCGGATCGCGCGTCGCGTCGGCGTTGACGATCGGGATGCCGCTGCCCGGTCCGGGCCTCAGATCCACGCCGGCCACATCGACGTTCAGCCTTTCGCGCAGATATGCCAGCAGCCGCCCGTCGCCGCATCCGACATCGAGCACGCGGCGAATGGGCCTTTCGTCTTTGCGGAGGAAACGCTCGATGGTCTCGAAGCTGCCAAGCCAGCCGTGAATCCGCGCGAGGTCGCGATGCACTTCGGCCAGTCTGGATGCGGGGAAGTCCGGCGCGTCCATCAACTCCGGCAGAAGGGAGCGGATCATTTTCCGCGAACGAGACCGAGCGCGCGGATGCGCTTGTGGAGGTTGGTGCGTTCCATGCCGAGCGCGCGCGCCGCGCTCGACACGTTCCAGCCGGCTTCATCGAGGGCGCGCATCACGTGTTCGCGTTCGGCCGATTCGCGCGCTTCCTGCACGCTGGTGCGCGCGCTGTTGTCGCGGGGCAGCCGCAGCTCCAGCGGGATGGCGGCGACATCGATGACATCGCCCGGCGAGAGAATCGCCATGCGCTCCACCACGTTGCGCAGCTCGCGCGCGTTGCCCGGCCATTTGCAGCGCGCGAACACTTCCCAGACTTCGGGATCGAACTCGCGGCGGCGGAATCCGTTGCGCTTCGAAAAGTCGTCGAGGAAATATTCGGCCATGGGCCGGATGTCCTGCGGGCGCTCGCGCAACGCCGGAACGCGCAACGGCACCACGCTCACGCGATAGTAGAGATCTTCGCGGAACTTTCCCTGCGCCACCATGGCCTGCAGATCGCGATTGGTGGCGGACACCACCCGCACGTTCACGCGAATCGTCTGCTCGCCGCCGACGCGATGGAATTCGCCTTCCTGCAAGACCCGCAGCAGTTTCGCCTGCGAATTGGCGTGGAGATCGCCAATTTCGTCGAGGAAGAGCGTTCCGTTATCGGCCAGTTCGAACTTGCCGCGACGCATGGAGGTCGCGCCGGTGAACGAGCCTTTTTCGTGGCCGAAGAGTTCGCTTTCAATCAGTTCGCCGGGAATCGCCGCGCAGTTCACCTTGACGAACGGACCGTCGGCAAACGGGCTCTGCTCGTGGATATAAGCCGCCAGCAGCTCCTTGCCGGTGCCCGATTCGCCGATGAGCAGCACGCGCGCATCCGAGCGCGCCGCCATCCCGGCCTGTTCCACCACGCGCTCGAACGCCGGGCTCGTGCCGATCATCTTCGTGCCGGGCCCCACGCTCTCGCGCAGCCGCCGGTTCTCCGAGCGCAGCGTGCCCTGCTCGAGCGCGTTGCGTACGGCCAGCAGAACACGGTCGCGGCCGAGAGGTTTTTCGAGGAAGTCGAATGCTCCGGCGCGCGTCGCTTCCACCGCATGTGCGATCGTCGCGTGGCCGGAGATCATGATCACGGGCGCCGTGATGTCGTTGGCAATCAGCTCGCGCAGCACGTCGATGCCGTTGGCATCGGGCAGCCGCACATCGAGCAGAAACAGGTCGATGCGCGAGCGGTCGGGAAACGCGCGCAGTTCCGCCGCGGAGGAGAGCGCGTTGAACTGATACCCCTCGCGCTCCAGAATCATGCGCAGCGAGCGCCCGATATTCTCTTCGTCGTCAACGACCAGAATGCGCCGCGACGGCACCGTTCACCCCCGGCAATAAAACCCGAAAACCCGCGCCCCCCAATTCGCCGGCGATGAGCAGAATATCGCCGCCCGAAAGCAGAGCGCTCTTGCGCGCGATGGAAAGCCCCAGACCCATGCCGCGCTTCTTGAACGAAATGGTCGGCTGGAAGAGCGAGGTGCGCGCCATTTCGCTCAGCCCCGGACCCGAATCGTGCACCTCAATCGCCACGCGGTCTTCGAGCGGACACACGCGCGTCAGAATCTGTCCGCCATCGCCCGCGGCCTCGGCCGCATTTTCCAGCAGATTGACCAGAATCCCTTTGACCAGGTCTTCATCCGCCAGCGCGCTCGGCGTGCTTTCCGCCACTTCCACCGCGTAGCGCACTTCCGGGTGCGCCGATTTCAGAAACGCGATGCGCTCCTCGACAAGCTGATGCAGATCGAGCGGCTGCGGACATACGGGCGGTTCGGACGAGAACTCGGAGAACGCGCGAATGCGGCGTTCGAGCGATTCGATTTCATCGACCACAATTCCGGCGGCTGTTTCGAGAAAGGCCTTGTCGGGCTCGTTGGAGCGCGCCACCATCTCTTCCACGGTGAGCCGGATGGGCGTGAGCGAATTCTTCACCTCATGCGCCGTCTTGCGCGCCAGCACCTGCCAGCTGGCAAGCTGCGTGAGGTAAACGAGACGGTCGCGGCTGTGTTCGAGCTGCGAGGCCGTGCGGTTGAAAGCTTCGGTGGCAAGTCCGATCTCGTCGGTGCGTTCGGTCGGAACGCGAATCCGGAAATCGCCGGCGGCCAGGCTCTTGAGCGCTTCGGTGAGCTTCACGATCGGCCGGCTGAAGCGCGTCGCGGCCAGCCACACGAGACTCAGGGCCACCAGCCAGATGGCCGCGGCCAGCAATCCCCAGGTGAAGAAGAAACCGCGGCGCAGCTCGGAGAGGCTGCTCACCGTGCGGCGCGCGTCGCTGTACTGCCGCGAAAGGTCCTGCATGCGCATGGCGAGCGGCCGCTGCCACGCGGTCACGCCTTCGGGCGTTTTCATGAGATACAGCAGCTGACTGCCGCCGTTGCCGGTCAGAACAAATCGCTCCCCTTCGTCGCTCGCCTCGAAGTCCGCGATGGCCGCGGGCGCCACGGCGGGAGTCGCGCGGCCCGCCAGCGCGTCGGCCTTCAGTTGCTCGCACGCCTGCTGGTAATACTCGCGGCCCGTCTTCTCGAGCGAACGCGAAAGACCGGAAAGCTGATCGACCGGCGAAAGCCGCAGGCTGCGATCGAGCAGTGCGGTGGTGACCCAGACCGTGGCGCCGAGCGGGATGAGCGTCGCCGCGATGAAGACCAGGGCGAGCCTCGTCCGCAGGCTCACCCGCGCGGTCCTTTGCGGAGATCGGCCAGACGGAAGGGTCCGCTGGTCAGCAGCCAGCGCGGCTGCGCGCCGCGCGCGGGCCGCCCGAAGATTTCGATCAGCCGCGTGAGATTGATGCCCGGTTCCCCGATGATGCCCAGCTGATCGCGCGGGTCTTCAGCGCGCAGATCGAGCTGCACCCAGAATTCGGTGTCGGGAAGCTGCGTCAGGTCGACCGTCAGGTTATCGATGCACCAGTTCTGGGCGGCCTGCGCGGAAAGGTGCGAAGCGGCGCGCCGCGCATCCGGCGTCTGGCCGACCTTGGTCACCGAGAAGCGTTCTTCCCAGATGTCATAGCTCAGGGCAAAGCGGGCCACGGAACGCGCGGCCGGCTTGATCGCATTGGGCGACGTCGTAACGGTGAGCTGCCCGAGGAACGCCACCGATGCGCCGTCCTTCAGCCGGTCGAGCGGCTTGCCGTTCAGGAAATCGAGATGGGCCAGGCTGATGCGGAGAAAATCGCCATCCAGATGCACCAGAAGCTGCGGCGCGGAAGTGGTGACCGCGTACGCGCACACGGCTGTCGCCGCCACGAGCGCCGCGAGAAAAGCCCTCCGCTTCACCTGCTGGTTTGATACCCGCTGCTTCAATAGTTCATCCCGGCCATGAATACTGGTTCAACCCGGCCATCGCGCAAAGGAAACGCGAGGGTCATGACAAAAATACCCTGCCGATATCCAAACCCGAGCGAATGGCGAAGTTGCGCCGCGCGGTCGGATTGCCACAACGCGCCTGAGTCGTAAAAACCTTCCACGGTTCCCTCGCCGATCCGATAACCGTAACTCACTTCATTGTGAACCACGCGGCTGCCTCCGAGCGGGTCGATCTCGTAACGGTCCCAGCCGCGGAGGGTGGAACTGCTGCCGAGCACGAAGCGTTCGAAGAACGGCGCATCGCCGGTGATCGATCCCGCCATGCTTTCGTTCGTCAGCGTGTGGCGCCCGCTGTGGACCTGATAGCGGAAAGAGACGAGGTGCCGCGCATAGGCGTAGGTCGAACCGAGCGCCTTCGTGGCGACACGGAGGTTGTAATGCGCTTCGACATTGCGCTTGTGAGCGCGCACGTCGAGCGTGGCGGCGTTCGCGGTCCGGTCCGGCTGCCCCGGCAGCTCCGATTCGGTGTGCTGGAAGCTGGCGCCGAGCGACACCGTCACCGGCGCAACCACCGCAAACGAGACCTCCGGCGCCACGTTCCAGCGTGCGCGGTAAAGTTCCGGTTCGCCGGGACCGAGCGCGCTGATGGTCGCGCTGTTCCAGAGCTCGTGATAATCCTCGAAGGTCACATCGGCGCGCATTTTGTCCGGGCCGAAGATCTGGCTGCCAAACGCATGGCTTTCGAAGCGGGCCGCGATGCCGGAATACCGCTCGGTCAGGTCGTCGCCGTTGCTGACCACGCCGAACATCAGCACATTCTCTTTATACCGGGTGCTGGCATCGACTTCGCCGGTGAACCCCTGCTGCGAGTGATAGAGGAACCGGGGCAGCGAGACATCGAAACCGAGGTCCTTGTGCACAATCTCGAAATTGACGCGGACCTGATCCGGTCCGCTGCCTTTCGAGAGGTGCTCGGTCACTTCGCGGAAGTGCAGTTGTTTGCGGATCTCGCCCGCCAGAGCTTCGAGCGCGGCGGTGTCGCAGTGCTGGCCGACGAGGGCGAAGAGCCTCTCTCGGAGGGTCGAAGGCAGGCGGGAATCCTCCAGTTCGCTCAGCTCGACGCCGCCGACGGAAACGCTTTCGATGAAATACCGCTGATTGACGTTGGCTTCCTCGGCGTCGCGCAACAGCGCCTGGCCGGCGAAGGCGGGGAGTGCCAGGACAAGGATCGCGAGACAGACTTTGGTCATTGCGATCCGCCGGGCACACCGGTAGCCAACAGCTAAATGGTTGAATTCAGGAAACAAAACCCGGGGACGCTGTGGCTTTCGCATCACAGTGTGCTGCCGCCCGGCAGTGGAAATTGATGACTACCGGCTGAAAGCCGGTAGAATCCTTTGGCGACTGAAAGTCGCATTGCGGCTGAAGCCGCCTGAAGGCGCCCGGCTCCCACGCCGGCTCAAGGCTTGGTGGGCGCGGTAATCT
>Ga0187771_10001883_pt1 | contig 14403 bp, 10 predicted proteins | sample 0116_SJ02_MP15_1_FD_133139 | JGI IMG/M metagenome (GOLD analysis project Ga0187771, IMG submission 133139) | Tropical peat soil microbial communities from peatlands in Department of Meta, Colombia - 0116_SJ02_MP15_10_MG | ecosystem: Environmental > Terrestrial > Soil > Wetlands > Peat | place...
CCAGCACCCGTCGGTTGTAAACCTTTCCTTTTCAAAGTGAAAGACCCTGCCGTCGGGTTGAAACCTCAGCTTGCCGTCCGCGTCCGTTTGCACTATTCCGGCGAAATCAGAATTCAAGGAAGGTTGAGGACAATTTTCTGATCCCCCAGAGCATACTCCAACTGGAAGGCGGCTTTCTTTTTCTTCTTCTTGGGCAGGGGAAAGTAGAGGTAACCCGCCACAGGAGCGGAGATCTCGCCTTCCGGAAGGCCCTTTCGCGAAAGCTCCAGTTCCATGAATTCGCGGTCCGTCTCAGTAACTTGCTTGTCGGGCCCACTGAGGCCGGTGTCGTTGCTGACATCCGCCGAGGTGCCAGTCTGGCTACCGCGATGCTGACCCGTCGTCGGATCATAGCCCCCCGGCCCGTAAGTGACTCCGACGGACCCGTGCAAACCGGCGTCTCGACCGGCAGGCGCGGTCAATTGCAGAGTCAGGGCCAGTAATTTGGGGCTGGACGGCTTGACAATCACCTCAGTCCCCGCGACTCGCAAGGTGAAATCGTCGCGGGCGAGCTCCGCGGTCCTTTCCTTCTCGGGATACACAGCAACCTCAAGGACAACGCAGCAGCGGTTGAGGTCGGTGGCAAAGGCGTCGCGGATGTCGTCCGGGGTCAGCCGCGTGGCGCCGATCACCGCGATCTTCAGTTCAGCGTGGGCGGCGTACTGCGCCGCCGACGTACGCGGTTTGATGCCCTTGGGCGCGATATCAGCCTGATTCTCCTTTTGGTCCGGAGAAGGAGGCATTTGGTCTTGCCCAGCGCAGAGGAGGAATGCAGGGCAAATCAGAACTGTCCCGAGTAGGATGCCATTGAGGGTTTTCCTCATCTCGGACTACCTCGCTCTTTCTTGGAGTCGCCGCCAGTGCGGACGGTTGCCAGCCTGATCCAGCGTTCGGGCGCGCCAGGCCATGGCACTACCCCGGGAAAATCTTATGCGGCGCGAGGAGGGTTAGGTGGCCGGGCTGGGAAGACCTTCGAACTGAGCTTCAGCCAGCCGAGCGATATATCTGAGGAGTTTCTGCTGGTCTAACGGTTGGAGGGACTTAAAGGAAATGGCGGTCCGGTCGGGCATTTCTCTCCGGATAGCCTCGCCCTTCAGCTTGAGCCGCCGGGCCACCTGGGGCAGTTCAAATTCAACGTCCATCTCTTTGCCAAGGGGTATCCCTTCGTCCTTTTCAAGGAGCAGTCCACCCACGCTGATGTCCACAGCCTTGAGTGTATACTGCCGGCCATTCTCGACACAGACGACCTCGCTGCGCAAAGGCACGCGCACCGTACGCCTTTTTTCGTCCAACATGACCTGGCGCAACACCGATTCGGGTATGGCCAGGAAGGCCTCGACCACTTTCGGGTCAAACTGCCGGCCTGCCTCGCTGAGAATTTCCTTCCGAGCAGCCGAGTAGGGCAACGCGCCGCGGTAGGGACGGTCCGAGGTCATCGCGTCGAGCGTGTCAGCCACAGCGAATATGCGTGACCCCAGAGGTATTTCTTCGCCCTTCAGGCCCCGAGGATAGCCCTTCCCGTCGTAACGCTCGTGGTGCGCATGCACGATCCCGGCGACCTCCGGTAGGATACGTCGGAGCAGCCTGAAACCCCCATAGACATGCGCCTCCATCACTCTCCATTCCTCGGCGGAGAGTTTCCCCTTCTTTTTCAGGATGGCATTGTCGACGGCGATTTTGCCCAGGTCGTGCAAGGACGCCGCCCGACTGATTTGCTTTATCTCTTCCTCCGAACAGCCTACAGCCCTCGCAATCTCTTCGGAATAGCGGCGCACTCGATCCGAATGTCCAGCCGTGTCGTTGTCGCGCAGGTCCAAGGTCTTGGCGAGAACATCGATTAACTCATCGCACGTCGATTCATCAATGGTGACGGAAGCGGTTGCGGTCGGTTGCGGTGACATGGAAGCCCCTTCCCCTCGCGGGAGCGCCGGGGGAAGAATACAGACCGAAGGTACCTTACAAAGTGTGCAAGTGTCAAGGCTGTCTACGGGCCGGGTTAGCGAAGAGCGGCACGAATGCAGCCCGCGCGGGCTCCCAATCCCCGCCTTTGGGTGGATGCCCTCCGCCCTGGCCCCGGCCTGTGACACTCCGGAAACTGTCACCCCGATCGTCGCTCCGGGGGAACTTATCACCTATGCTTCCACGCCAGGGGCTAAAGGCATGGGAACTGAAATCATGGACAGCATCTTTTTCACCATTTCGGCAGCGGTCAGCGTTCTTCGGGATGCCGCGGAAGGTGTGGCGCGGGCAATGTCCGGAATAAGAATTGCCATTTCGGCAGAGGGGTGGCTTCACGGCCTCGAGGCGTACGCCCGTTACTTCGGGAGGCCGCTGTGATCGCTTCGATTCGGCTTGAGAAATGCTGCCGCTCTGGCCACACCTGCATTACAATGGCCCTGCGCCGGTGCCACGACGCCGTTCCCCACGTCCCAGAATGCGGGCCCGAGGCTGCGCTGATTTCTTGGATGGCCGCCCAGAGGTCAAGCGATGGCGGCCGTAGAGGTTTCCCCGATCGATCGGGGTACTGCCCACTCTTCCGGGATGGGAGAGGAATGCCATGCCCAACTCCTCCCAAGGCTACTCGAAGGTGCTGAACAACCGTGGCTTTGTCTTTCTGCTCGCCGCGCAAGCCATGGCGGTTTTTGACGACAACACCTTCAAGCAGATTCTCGCTCTATATATTGCCGCGCACGTCTCTTCCCTGGCCAGCCGGAACCTCTATATTTCGCTCGCCACCGCGCTGTTCGTATTGCCGTACATCGTTTTCTCGTCCTATGCGGGGCAAGTCGCGGACCGCTTCAGCAAGCGCCAGGTCATCCTTGCCATGAAGATCGTGGAGGCCTCGCTTTTGATTTTGGCGACTTTTGCGATGGTCGCAGACCACATCGCGGGCATGCTATTCATGCTCTTTCTGCTGGGGATCCACAGCGCCTTCCTCGACCCCGCCAAGGAAGGCATCCTCCCGCAACTGTTTCCGGAGGAAGACCTCTCGCGCGCCAACGGCCTGATGCAACTCACCATCTACAGCATGATCGTGCTGGGGCCCGTGGCTGCCGGACTGCTTTTGGACGCCTTCCCTTCCCGTCCTTACGTTCCCGTGGCGTTGCTCGTGGGCATGGCTCTCACCGGGTTGCTCCTCGCGCTGCGCATCACGCGCGTCCCCGCGATCAGCGGAGATGAGAAGTTCCACTTAAACCCAGCCGGCGAGTTTTGGCGCGACTTCAGCGAAATCCGAGCCTCGCGCCCGCTGTTCCTCACCGTCCTTGCCATCGCCTACTTCTGGCTACTCGGGGCCGTCTACCTTCAAAACGTGGTGGGCTACGGCCACGACCTGCTCCACCTCGGCAACACGGGAATCAGCCTGCTCACCGCCGCGGTCTCCATCGGCATCGGGCTCGGCGCCTTCCTGGCGGGGAAGCTTTCGGGCCAGCAGGTGGAGCTCGGCCTCGTTCCCATCGGCTCGATTGGCCTGGGCGTATTCGGCGTCTATCTGTATTTCGCGCATAGCTCCTTCCCGCATGCACTGGCCGGACACTTCCTATTGGGGATATCCGGCGGCATCTTCATCGTGCCCCTTCAGGCATATCTGCAAGCGCACGCGGGCGAGCGGTCGAAGGGAAAAGTTATTGCCGCCTCCAATGTCCTGACGTTCACGGGCGTCTTTCTCGGCGCAGGAATCTTCGAGGCCCTGTCGGGTCCGCTCCGCCTGGCGCCCAATCAGGTCCTGCTCGTGATGAGTGCTCTCTCTTTCGCCGCCACGATCTACATCCTGACGATTCTCCCCGACTTCATGGTCCGGCTGTGCCTGTGGCTGCTAACTCATACCTTCTACCGCATTCAAGCGCACGGCGAGAGCCTGCCGGCGCGCGGCCCCGCCCTGCTGGTGTGCAACCACGTCTCCTTCGTGGACCCCTTTCTGATCGGCGCCTGCACGCAACGCTTCATCCGCTTCCTGATGCACCGCCGCTTTTACGAGACGCCGGGTATTCACTCCCTGGCCCGCTTGATGGGCGCGATCCCGATTTCCGAGACGGACCAACCACGCCAGATGGTGGCCTCGCTGCGCGAGGCGCAGCAGCGCCTGCTGGAGGGCGACTTGGTTTGCATCTTCGCCGAAGGGTCCATCACCCGCACCGGCAACCTCCTGCCCTTCCGCCGCGGTTTCGAGCGCATCACGCGCGGCCTCTCCGTGCCCATCATTCCTGTCCACCTGGACCGGGTCTGGGGCAGTATCTTCAGTTTCCAGGGCGGGCGATTCTTCTTCAAGTGGCCCCGGCGCATTCCCTACCCCGTCACCGTAAGTTTTGGCGAGCCACTTCCGCCGGACTCCACCGCCTTCCAGGTACGCCAGGCGGTGATGCAATTGAGCGCCGACGCTTTCCTGCGCCGGGGCGCCGTGCAGCGCCCTCTGCCCGCACTCTTCCTCGACTCCGCGCGCCGGAACTGGCGGCGGTTCGCCATGGCGGATACTTCGGGATACACCGTGAATTTCGGGAAGGCCCTCGTGGGCTCCCTGCTTTTTCGGCGCCTTATCCGGCGACAATGCCCCGGAGAGGACATGGTAGGCATCCTGCTGCCCCCTTCCGTTCCCACCGCGCTGTTAAACCTCGGCATCAGCCTGGCAGGTCGGATTCCCGTTAATTTGAATTACACCGTATCCGAAAAGGACTTCGACTTTGCCCTCCGGCGCTGCGGTATCAAAACTATCTTCACTTCCGAAAAGTTACTGCAGAAAACTTCCCTGGTCCGGCGGCCTGAGATGCGCATGATCGAGGAGGCGCGCCAAAGCTTTACGGCTGCGGACCGAGTCCTGTACTTCCTCGCGGCCCGCCTGCTGCCCGGCTTCGTACTGCGCCGCTGGCTCCTGGACCGGGAAGTGAAGCTGGACTCCTTGGCCACGGTTATCTTTTCGAGCGGGAGCACCGGGACTCCTAAGGGCGTCATGCTGAGCCATCGCAACATCGTCTCCAACCTCGAGGGCATCCAACAGGCGATCAACGTGGACCGGCACGACTGCCTTCTGGGTGTCCTGCCCTTCTTCCATTCCTTCGGATATACGGTGGGCCTGTGGCTCCCCGTGGTTTCGGGCTTCCGCGTCGCCTACCACTCGAACCCCCTGGAAGCGCGGAAGGTGGCCGAACTATGCCGGAATTACCGCGTCACCATGATCATCAGCACGCCATCCTTCGTCGGGGAATATGTGCGTCGCTGCGCGCCGGAGGATTTCGCCTCGCTGCGGCTGGCCATTGTGGGCGCGGAGCGGATGAAGCCCGAGCTGGCACAGGCGTTCAAAGAGAAATTCGGACTGGACCTCTTCCAGGGATATGGCTGCACGGAACTGTCCCCGGTGGTTTCAGTGGAGACCTCGGGCTTTGCCGGCCGTGGGCCCAAGCAGGCGGGCGCAAAACGCGGGACGGTGGGCCGCCCGATCCCTGGCGTCGCCGTGCGCGTCGTTCAGCCCGAAACGTTCGAACCGCTTCCCTCCAGCCAGGATGGAATGCTGCTGGTCAAAGGACCGACCGTGATGATGGGATACCTGGGCGAGCCCGAAAAGACCCGTCAGGCCATCTGGCAGGACGGCTGGTACATCACCGGCGACATCGGGTCCCTGGATGAGGACGGCTTCATCTCGGTCACGGACCGCCTTTCTCGCTTTTCCAAGATTGCCGGCGAAATGGTCTCACACGTCCAGGTCGAGGAAGCGCTGCACCAGGCCTCGGGCAGCGCGGAAACCACGCTGGTCGTCACTTCTCTCCCGGATGAGAAGAAGGGCGAGAAACTCGTGGTGCTGCACACACCCCTTCCGCTCAGCGTGGATGAGTTGCTCAGCCGCGTGCGGCAATCGGGACTTCCCGCGCTTTGGGTGCCGCGCAAGGAGAACTTCCTGCAGATGGAGGCACTTCCTGTCCTGGGCACGGGAAAACTCGACCTGCGGGGAATGAAGGAGGCGGCCAAGCGCCTGGCGGCGTCCGTGGTAGCCGCGTCGGGTGGAGGGAACGCGTAGTCCGGCGCGGCCGGCCCAAGGGGCGGCCCTACATCTCGATGCCGAGACGCAGGAGTTCCTTTTCGACCTGCGCGGCGTCGTGAAACCGAATCCCGCGCATGCCTAGGCGACAGGCGGTTTCGACGTTGAGCGGACGGTCATCAATGAAGAGGCACTCTTCGGGAGCGCGCTGGGTGATATCCATGGCCAACCGATAGATGGCTTCCTCCGGTTTCTGGACTCCCAGATAGCAAGAACTGAAGAAAGCTGAAAAGTACTTCCGCAGGTTGAACTGCTTGATGCGGTGCAGGTTTAACTCGCGCGATTCGTTATTCAACGTGGCGAGGAAGTATTTCCCCGCGCTCGCCAGGCGCTCGAGCAGGGCTTCTGTACCCGGCACGCGCTCGGAACAGGAGAAAATGAAAGCCCGGACCTGATCTTTCGTAAAGGGGCGCTCGCGATAGAAGAGGGTCCGGTCCAAGTAATGCTCCAGGGAGAGTTGCCCAGTCTCGAGGGCACCGCTCAGCAACTCATGTCGGTCCTCGAAATCCACCCCGTCGATTTGGAACTTCTTGGCGAGTTCGTTCCGGGAAGCGCGGTCCCAACCATTTTTCAGCACCACGCCACCGACATCGAAGAACAAAGCGGTTATTTGCGGCAAGACATTCCTCTCGGCGCGAGGCTAGAGCTTCGAGACTAGAGGCTGGTGATCAGAGGTCATGGCGCAACTTCGAATCCCTAGCCTCAAGCCTCAAGCCTCTAGCCTCAAGTCTCTAGCCCCTTATGTATTATCCCAGCCACTTGGGGTTGTAGTACGTGCCATCGAAGTCGTGTGAAGTCTTGAAACCTTCGAACTTGCCCTCCGCGCCCGCCGCGGCGGTCTTGGCCAGCAAGGCGGCGACTTCGCTTTCGCTCAAAGGCCGGAAGGTACGCGCCGCTTCCAGGCCCTGCTCGAGCCGCTCCAGACTGTCGCAGCCATTGATCACCACCGAGGTGGGCAGGTTCATGGCGTAATGGAGGCACTCGATGGGCGTGGCCGTCCGGCTCTTCAGGATGTTGCCTGACCCGAGCGGCTTCATGCCCAGCACACCGATGCCGTGTTGAACCAGCACTGGCACAACCTTCTTCGCGAAACTCTTGAAGTGGGCGTCCATGACGTTCAGCGGCATCTGCACGGCGTCGAAGATGAAATCGTGCTGGAACGCGGTGTGCAACATCTTCAAATGGATGTCCGGATCCTTGTGCCCCGTGAAGCCGATGTAGCGGATCTTGCCCGCTTTCCGGGCGGCCACGAGCGCCTCCATGGCGCCGCCCGGGCCAAAAATGCGGTCCGGGTCGCCCGGACGGATCACCTCGTGACACTGCAACAGGTCGATGGTCTCCACCCGAAGGCGGCGCAGGGATTCCTCGATTTGCTGCGCGGCGACGTCTTTCACCTGCCCGTCGATCTTGGTCATCAGGAAAACCCTCTTCCGGTATCCCTCCTGGAGCGCCTTGCCCATGCGGATTTCGCTCGCGCCGTCGTTGTAATCCCAGCAGTTGTCCAAAAAGGTCACGCCGTTGTCGATGGCCGTGCGAATAATGCGGATGCTTTCCTGCTCGTCGTTCTGGATGCCGATGTGATAACCACCCAGGCCCAGAAGAGAAACCTTTTCGCCGCTCCGCCCCAGCGTCCGTTGAGGCATTTCACCGGCGCCAGCGGCCAGCGCAAGACCCTTCTCGAGCAGGGGCGACGCGGCGCCCGCTCCGGCAATCCCGGCAGCGACTTTACCGAGGAACTCCCGACGACTAGTCTGCCTACCTCGCATGGGAACACCTCCGCGTCCGTCTCCTGACGGATTAGCGATTAGATTGCCGAATCCCAAGCCCTGTCCGAGCAAGCTTTAAATAATAGCACGAACCCCGAGCTTAAACCTCAGCCCAGCCTCCAAAGTGGAAAAGTTGCCATCCGCCTTCAAGTTTTCAATTCTTTGACTTTTCAACTTCCTTGCGGGTCAAAGAGCTGAAGAGGCTGAAAAGCTGAAATTCTCAGGTGCGCAAACGCAATTCCACGCTCGGGCTTCAGTTGCCCGTGGGATTGAAGGAAGCCAGCACGGCGGCAAAGACGCGCTTGTATTTCTCGTATTTCTCATCCACGCCCCAGCCGGTGAAGATATACACGATGTCGCCGCGCCGGAAAGCGGTTACGCGGTTGAGCATGGGCCCGAGCGAATCATCCGTGGTGCGCATCAGCAAGTCTTCGCAGGCGCGGCCCTTGATATCCAGTTTCTGTCGCGTCAAAGTTGTTCCGCCGGCGTTCTTCACGTAGCCATCCAGAAAGGCGTCGAGGCCGGTCTGGGCGGGAACGCGCTGGTAAAGCGTATTGGCGCCCACGTCATCCACACCGCTCGGCGAGAAGTCCACCATGGGGACAGGCGCCTGGGTGTCCTGGGCCAATTGGTCGGGATCAATCTCGCTCAAGTGCCCCTCCCAACCTTTGGGGACCAGTATCTCGAAGGTGAACTTGCTGTTGCCGTAAGGCGTGAACTGCTGAGAGTAGAACCCGCTGCGCAGCTCCTCCGGCGTGAACAAGTCCCCAAAGGGAAGCTTGTCTTTGGCGTCGGCGGTTTCCGTCGGTGCTTGCTCCGTCTGGGCCCCTGCGGGGCGCGCCAGCATTAGCATACCCAGCCCGCCCATCGTGAGCGCAACCGCAAGGCGTCGCACAACCGTGTACTTCATGGAACCCTCCTCCCTACGAGCGGGAATTGTAGCTCAATTCCGTGGCGATGGCGTGTGGGCGAGCCAAGATTGCCTACCGCAGGCATGCTCGAGCCTGGACGATCCGTCTTTCGAAACAAGCCTTGTGAAGCCACAAAGGAGATGGCCCCTAAACCCGGAAGTAGGGACTGAGCTGTTTCCACCACGCATCCATTTCTTTCTCGTCCAGGGGATCCAATCCTTCGCCGCCCGCGCCGCGCATCTTGGCGGTTTTGAAAACGCCTCGCCGAACCAGCACGGCCTTCGCAAAACGCATTCCATAAATCTCTTCCAGATTGATCATCGGCAAGAGCTTTTCAAAAAGCGCGCGAGCCTCCTGCTGCTTTCCAGACGCGGCCAGATCATAAACCTGCGCGGCGACATCAATGAACTCGCACGCCGGCATGGTGCCGGATCCCCCGTGCGCCATCTCATCCAGGAGATTCCTCCCGGCATTGCCCGAGAAGATCGCTTTCATGACCCCGGATTGGGCATACTCCGCCATCCGGCGGGTCACGGGCGATACTTCCTCCTTGATGTATCCGAGTTGCGGGTATTGCCGCGCCAGGTCAATCACAAAGGAAGATGCGAGAGCCGGCCCCCACGGCTCGCCGCTGTTCTGAATGAAGATGGGAAGCTTCACGGCCTGGGCGAGAGCCTGGTAATAGCCCGTCACCGTCGGCAGCCCGACGTGGCCCAAGAAAGGTGGGAGCGCGATGACCGCATCGGCGCCCTTGTCCTCGGCGTGACGGGCGAATTTGACCGCCAACTCCTTGACCGGCGCCTGAACACCGATGACCACGGGCGCGCGGCCCGCGCCGGCGTGGATCACGATCTCCGCGCCGCGCATTCTTTCCTCTTCCGAAAGCAGATAAAACTCACCCGCCAGTTGCGGCCAGACCAGGCCGTGGGCTCCTCCGCGCACGCAGAAGTTCACTTCCCGCTCCAGATCTTCGCTGTCCAGTTGGTCGTCTTCCCGGAAAGGGGTTTGCAGAATGGCGAAGATCCCGTGGAAGCTCTTTCCCGAGGCGGCAGCGCTTGGCCCGCGCGCCAGGCCCTCCCTTGCAATCCACGGGAGGGAGATCGTCATGAGCGCGCTGCGGCGCACGAACTCCCGACGACTCAGCCATTGACCCATCGCGGTCCTCCCTTCAGTCCACGTAGGCGTAGCACTCGATTTCCACCGGCGAGTTCCCCGGCAGATCCTTCACCGCGATGGTCGAACGAGCCGGCGGGTCGCTGGGGAAGAAGGCATGATAGGCCTTGTTCATTTCCGCGAAATCGGAAATGTCCGTGAGAAATACGGTGCACTTCAGAACCCGATCCATCGATGACCCAGCAGCTTCCAGCACCGTCTTGAGGTTTTCCAGGCACTGCCGGACTTGGTTGCCAATCGGCCCTGCGACCACCTGGTGCGTCTTGGGATCGTGGGCTCCCGCTCCGGAGATAAAAAGCAATTTCCCGAATTGAATACCCGGACTTAGCACTGCCCCGGACTGCAGCGCCTCGCCGGGGCGGGTGATGACCTTCTTGCGGGCGGTTGCCGCCTTTGCCGCCGCCGGCAACGCCACCGTAGCCGCACCCACCGCAGCACCGCAACCCACGGCACTGCTCAGAAACGCTCGGCGATTCGATTTTCGTGCGCGCATGAGCCGATACCTCCTTCTTCGATCGCATTCCTCGTAGGGGCGAGCGGCGCTCGCCCACAGGCCGAACGTGCCTGCGTTGGGCCGGCGCCGTTCGCCCCTACGCCGTCTCAGGTCGGGCACCAAGCTACCACACATCGAGTCCCCACGAAAGCGCGCCGCGCTTGACTTGGCCTGGCACGCGGGTTAGTTTCAGTTTCGTGTTTGCAAGCGCAGGCAGGCCTGAGCGTTCGCCAGGCCGCAAGCGCCAGATCAAAAGCCGCGGACGTGAGCAACCGAGGGCCAAGCTACAAACCATAAGCCGATGAGCCTCATTCCGCCGCCCAATTTGCCTCCCGTGATCGAACGCGAGCTGTTTGACGTATGCATTATCGGCTCGGGCGCGGCAGGCGGGATTGCGGCCAAGGAACTCACCGAACGCGGCCTGCGGGTGGTCGTTCTGGAAAGGGGCTTTTGGGTTTCCCCCGCGCGCTTCCGCACGCACGTTATGCCGTATCAGCTTCCCTACCGCGGCTTTCGCGAAGGGCATGGCACGAACGACTACACCGGATTTCTTTATGCTCCGCATCCCTCCACCAGCGACCCGGCCGGGGAGGAGATTGACTATGCGCTGCTTCCCGCCGTGGGCGGGAAAACGCTTCTTTGGGACGCCTTTTCCTGGCGCTTCGGAGAGCGCGACTTCCGGGGCCGCACCGCTGGCGACGACTGGCCCATCCGTTACCAGGACCTGGCGCCCTTCTACGACCGCGCGGAACGCTTCATGGGCGTCAGCGGCTCGCGCGAGGGCCTGGCCGCGGCGCCCGACGGACAATTCCTGAAGCCCTTGAACCTGCGCTGCGGCGAGCAAATCGTCCGCAAAGCGTGTCTCACCAAGCTCGGGCCCGCGTACCGGATGTTTCCCGTCCGTAAAGCCATCAACACCGAGCCCCACGGGGGCCGCGCCGTCTGCCATTATTGCGGCTACTGCATGCGGGGCTGCGACGTCGATGCCAAATACACTTCCGCCAATTCCGCCATCCCCGCCGCGCTTGGCACCGGACGCCTGACGCTCGTCACGGGCGCGCTGGTCCGCGAAATCACGCTGCGCCCCGACGGCGACCGCGCCGGGGACGTGATTTTCCTGGACGTTCAGTCCCGGCAAGAGCATCGCATCCACGCGCGCGCGATGGCGCTCGCCTGCGGCTCCGTGGAAGACGCGCGCATCCTCCTGCTTTCCAGATCCTCCCGGTTTCCGCAAGGACTGGCCAATTCCAGCGGATGGGTGGGCAAAAATCTGATCAGCGAGATGGGGCTTGGAGTTTTCGGTTATCTCCAAGCTCTGGTTGGCGCGCCCGTGGTGAACGACGACGGCACCGGCACACACGGGGCGATAGCCAACCTCTACTATGGGAAAAACAGCCCTGACTTTGCGCGGGGCTATGGCCTCTACGTCGGCGCCCAGCGTCCGCAGATCCCAGGCTTGCTGCGCGCGCTGGCGGGCATGGGGAAGGAATTCAAGAAGCGCGTACGCGAGGTCTACCCTGCCCTCGTCTATGTCGGGGCTGCTGGCGAGATTCTCTCGCATGCGGAAAACTTTGTGGACCTCGACCCTGATCAGCGGGACGAGTTCGGACTGCCCTTGCCGCGTTTTCACTTTCGGTTTCACGCTAACGAGCTGGCTATGGCCAAGGACATGCTCGAAAAGTGCGTCCAGGTATTGGAAGCGGCGGGCGGAGTGCGCCTGGCCGCCTATGAGGCCCCTCGCCCGGACTTCGACGGTGAAAACTTGGTGGGATTGGCGCGCATGGGCGACGATCCACAGGCCTCGGTCGTCAACCGCTTCAACCGCGCCCACGACGTGAAAAACCTTTGGATTCTGGACGGCGCCTCATTCACTTCCTACGCCGAAAAGAATCCAACGCTCACGGTGGTCGCCGTGGCTATGCGCGCGGCACATTACCTGGCTGAAGCGTTCAGGAAGGGCGAGGTTTGAGGGGCAACTGGGGAGATTTCGATTTTCGATCGGCGATGTGAGGTTTTCAGTTTTGCTTATGAAGCCTGACGCGGAGATGACCCGGCGAGAAGTTCTGGAGAGGCTTTGTGGTATTCTGGCCACGGCAGTGTGGGCGAGGTGGTCAGCGGCTGCGTCCAGCAGCGCGGTGCCAAGCGGCGGGGGATGCATGGCCGCGGCGGCAGCGTCAGGCGTCAAGGTGCCCGTGCCGACTATTACCGCGACGGGAACGGCAAAGACTCACTTCTTCACGGTTGAGGAAAAGGAAGTCATCGCCATCGTGGCCGACCTGATCATTCCCGCAGACGAAGTCTCGCCGGGGGCGCGGGCCGCCGAGGTCCACGAGTGGATTGATTTTGTCGTCGCGAACTCGCCGACCGATGTTCAACAGAAGTGGCGCGAAGGCCTGGCGGCCCTCGACCGAGCGAGCCTGGAGAGTACGGGTCGGAGGTTTCGGCAACTCCCCCAGGAAAAACAGGTCAAGTTGCTGGAATATCTCGCCGAGCACGAATTCGCACCCATGACACCGGGCGAACGCTTCTTCGCGCTGGCGAAGGACGCGACGGTCAATGGCTACTACACTTCGGAAATCGGCCTTGTGAAGGACCTGCGCTACGCCGGAGGGACGTTCGTGGAGGGACCGGAGACGCATTGCCCGGCCAGAAGCGCGCAGAGGGCGAAAGAATGAATCAGACGTCAGAAGAAGGCACACGTACCCTCCTCAGGACCTCTGATTTCTCTCTTTTTCAAATGAGAAAGGAGACCGAACATGGCTTTTTTAACCTGGCAATCGACACGGCGAAGGTTCCTGGCTACCAGCAGCCTGCTTTCCGGCTTGGCTGCCGCCCCTGTGGGACGTGTGTTAGCGTTCACAGGAGGGGGCAAGGAGGCCGCGAAGCCGATGAATCTCTATGACCGCCTGGGCGTCCGCACGCGCATCAACGCCAAGGGGACTTACACGTACTTGACCGGTTCCCTGCAGCCGCCTGAGGTGGCGCACGCCCTGGAGGAGGCGACCCATCATTACGTCTACCTGGTCGAGCTCCAGCAGAAGGCGGGAGAAAAGATCGCGGAGATGCTGGGGGTAGAGGCGGCGCTGGTAACTTCGGGAGCGGCGGGCGCCATCATGCTGGGCACTGCTGCCTGCCTGACCGGCAAGGACCCGGAGAAAATCAAGCGCCTCCCCGACATTACGGGCATGAAGAGCGAAGTCATTATCCAGAAGACGCACCGGAACGCCTTCGACCATGCTATTCGCAACTGCGGCGTGCGCCTGGTGGAGGTCGAAACCCCCGAGGAGCTCGAGGCCGCCCTCAGCGACAAGACGGCGATGATGTATTTCCTGAACGGCGCGCAGCGAGTGGGGAAAATCGGACTCGAGCAGTGGGTGGAGGCCGGCAAGCGCCATAGCGTTCCCACCTTCAACGATGCCGCTGCGGACGTGCCGCCCGTGACCCACCTGAGCGAGTACAACAAGATGGGGTTCGACTTGGTCGCCTTCAGCGGAGGCAAGGGCTTGCGCGGCCCGCAGTGCGCGGGCCTGCTGCTGGGGCGGAAAGAGCTGATTGAGGCGGCCATGCTCAACAACAATCCACACGAGGATACGATCGGGCGGCCGTGCAAAGTGGGGAAGGAAGAAATTCTGGCCATGTTTGTGGCCGTTGAGCGCTACGTGAAAGTGGACCACGACGCGGAGTGGAAAGATTGGCAGCGGCGAATTGCGGCGATGGAGAAAATCATATCCACCGTACCCGGCATCCACACGGGCCATTTCGTTCCCGATGTCGCCAATCACGTGCCTCACCTTTACCTGCAATGGGACGAGACCGCGATCGGCCTCACCAAGGCGCAGTGCGCACAGCAATTGCGGGATGGCGAGCCCAGCATCGAAGTGCTGGAAGATGACTATCCGTACGGGTTGAGCGTCACGCCCTTCATGATGAAGCCCGGCGAAGAACTCATCGTGGCACACCGAATGAAGGCCGTCTTCCTGGAGGCGCAGAAGAAAA
>Ga0187771_10001884_pt1 | contig 14403 bp, 13 predicted proteins | sample 0116_SJ02_MP15_1_FD_133139 | JGI IMG/M metagenome (GOLD analysis project Ga0187771, IMG submission 133139) | Tropical peat soil microbial communities from peatlands in Department of Meta, Colombia - 0116_SJ02_MP15_10_MG | ecosystem: Environmental > Terrestrial > Soil > Wetlands > Peat | place...
ACCGAGAGATAACTCCATTCGCCCATCAAAGGCGGACTGCCGAAGCTATAGGTAAATCCCTGCTCAAAAGATTTCATATGCCCACCCTGTCCAATAAAGACCTTTCCATACTTCTCCATCAGGGGCATCAGCGCCACATTCGACGTGCCAGGGTAGCCACCGAACACCAGATCAACCTTATCCACCGTGATCGCTCTCTCATAGTAGGTTACTGCTTTGTCGGGATTACTCTCATCGTCATAGATGACCAGTCTCACGGGTCGTCCCAAGAGTCCACTTCCTTTATTGATGTCGTCTGCCCAAGACTCATACCCGGCCTTGACCCATTTTGCCTGCTCCGAGGCTAAGCCTGTAAGGGGTAAAGACCCTCCAATCTTAATTGGTTCGCCAGTAGGGGTGGAGGTTTTCGTGGTTTGACTAAGGACAGGTGATGCCATCCAAACCACAGCCAAAGAAATGATAAGAATTCTCATCATGCTCTTTTTCATTTGATTGTCCTCCTTTCCAGGCCTTTTAATAAATCCTACAACAATCAATTTTATTTCCTGTCTTTGAAATCATTCGGATCCTATCTGAACGGTATGTGCTGGCCACAATGGGCAACAAGGGTCTGACCTGTTATGGCACTCGATTCCTCAGAGGCCAGAAATATGGCCAGGTTACCCAGTTCGTACTCCTCAGTCGGTCTCTTCAGTGAATAGTTTCTCATCTCCCTGCCCAATGCCTCTTCAAAAGGAATCCCCAAAGCATTCGCCCGACCCTGGATGACCCTGATGAAGCGATCTCCTTTAACCGCAGCTGCACTAATGCAGTTGACACGGATGTTATATTCCCCAACCTCCTGGGCGAGTGTCTCAGTAAGCCCGATCACACCCATCTTCGCACAGCAGTAGCCAGCTCTCATGGGGTAACCCGATCTTCCGTCTCCTGACCTTCCACCCTCAGCGCCCAGGTTGATGATGATACCACTCTTTCGAGGAATCATATGTTTGAGCACTTCTCTCGCACAGAGCATGCTCCCAGTCAGATCAATCTCCAGGATCTGGTTCCACTCTTCCAATTTCATATCGACCACATTACAAGTGGGCCCACCGATGCCACTGTTATTCACCAGGATATCGATCTTCCCGAAAACCTTGAGGGTCTCATCGACCATGTGTTTAATCTGCTTCTCGTCCCTGATATCAGTTTGTACTTCCATTGCCCTGCCGCCCATCGTTTGGAACTCCTTGACGGCCGCCTCCAAATTGGCGAGCGTCCTTGCCGCAAGAACCACTGTAGCCCCTTCAGAGACAAAGGCTTTTGCAATGGCTTTTCCAATGCCTTGTCCACCACCCGTAATGATCGCTACCTTATCTTTCAGCCTTGTACCCATCTTCCATACCTCCTCTAATTATTTTTGAATAAGTTTTTATGTTTGCTCGATGAAATCAATTCAAAGATGCGCCAGAACATCTTCCGTCGTTGTTACAAGGGCCAAGGGAGGAATCATCATGTTCATAGCCACATCATGTGCCTTTGGGTTGGCGGAAGTCGATGCATCGCTGGGCACAATCAGATTGTAGCCCAGGTCTGCAGCCTGTAGGACAGAGGTCAATACAGCCATGTCCGTGGCCACGCCCACCATGACCAGAGTGGTCACTCCTTGTTTCTTCAAAACCTTGTCGAGACCCGAGTTAGAAAAGATGCCAAATATCCAGTTGCTCAATACAGGCTCCCCAGGTAGAGGGGCCAATTCTGGAATGACCTCTATATCCTTGGTACCAGGGAGATTGGCGCCTGTAGACTTAATAGCCGGATAGAATTTACCATAAGGGGATAGAATGGCCTTTGGATCCGTCACAGCGTTCACATAGATGACAGGCAGTTTCTTAGCACGAAAACCCTTAAGCAAGGCTTGCTGGCGAGGAATTATCCCCGACTCCCTCGTTGCTTTAGCATGGCCCAAGAAGGCCACTGTTCCAGCTTCGTGCGTAATTCCATGCTGCATATGGATTAGAATTAAAGCAGGCCTTCCTACCATTTTCCAATCGCTCATTGCTTCGCTTCCTCCTTCAATGTTCATTTCTGTTTCTCTGGATAAAGGATCAGACAACAATAATTTCTTTCGGAAATTGATGGATAGGCTCAGCCCCATCTGCACCAATGATGTAATTATCGCAGACGATCGCCCAGACATCTTTGCGGGCTGCCGAGGGGTGAACTGTAATGTTCATGCCTGCCTTGAGTTTCCATGGCTCATTTGGTCGAAGGCTTGGCCTTTCCACGAGGGACAACCCCTGACCGTGGGCATAGAGCCGGACAGGCGGAAAATATCCGTTCTTCGTAAGGAGGCCTTTATTCATATCCCAAAGTTCCTTCGGGTCTGCTCCAGGTTTTAATTTCTTAACGGTCATCTCCTGGGCCTCTACTGCAACCGCGAAGGCATCTTGTAATTCCTGCGATGGCTTTCTACCCACAACGAAGATTCTCATGATTTCGCAATAATAGCCGCCAGGCCCATTCACTTCGATCAAGACAGAGACTTGGTCTCCCTCTTTAATCACCCGGTTCTGGAAGTGGTAGAGGTCGAATGGCACCATGGTGCCCAGTGGTCCTGAATTCACCTGGACCAGCCCACGCTCACTGCCGTTTTTAGAAGCAAAGTAATGGCCTTCTGCATAGACCTCCAAATCTCTCATGCCGGGTTTGATGGTCTTTTTCAAGTGTTCCATTGCAGCGTCTTGGAGCGCCGCAGTACCTTTGATCAATTCGACTTCTTCCTGACTCTTGATGACCTTGATCCCCTCGACCCATTCCGTGGCATCCACAAACGTTGCATCGGGAAGATGTTTTAAAAGATACTCATAGAAGGTAATGGGAATAAAAGACTTCTCCACAAGGCCGATGACTGGCCTCTTCTTCTCCTTCAATACGCTGACCGCGAGTTCTCCTTCAAGGGTATTGGTGTACTGAAACGTAGGGAAGTAGACCCCTCCCAGTCTTTTCTTAATTCCCCTCGCAGCCCATGGAGGAGGAAATGGTTGATTCTCTGGAGGATCTCCTCCACAGACGATCGTACTCATCTCATCATCCACGGGGAAAATGACCGTCATCGGAAACTGGTGTCGCGCAGTAAAATCTGTGAACCAACGCAACGTTCCACCCAGGAACTCCTCTGAGTTTTGAATCACTAAATAATCGATCTTCCGTTCCTTCATCTTCTCACGGACAGTTTTCCATCTCCGTTCCAGTTCAGGAGTGGAAATACACTTTGTCAGTCTTTCTTTTGGATCCTCCATCCTTGCAACTCCTTTCCATAGAAAACTTGGTAAAATCACTATAGTGATAGTGAATGCTTAGCCGAACAGTCATTGCAAGAAGCGACCATTTCATGAGACTGTCTCACGGAGTTTACCCTGAGCAAAATAACGAATTTCTTCATTTTGCTCAGGATGATAAAAAGCAAAGGTTCGCAATGACACCATTTGATGTCGACTTATTCTTAACGTCCTTATAAAAAAGAACTTGTTTTTGGAGTTTTATGTCTCATGTAATTTGTACGGAGTGATCGGTCTACTTAAAAGTATTTTTAGTATACGAAATTTATAAGCGTAGCCCATTTACCCATATTCACCCTAATTTGTCAATATTTTTTTCTTGACAACGGAAAAAATCAGAGTATTTATAAAGTTTAATCGAGGCCCCAGTTTTAGACCCCATTTTTATTTAAAACATGACGCAGCTGTGAGATGTGAAATGTAAGAAAGTACTTTAGGAGGTAACTATGGCTATTGTTGAATATACGAAGGAAGGTAAAATTGCAACATTTAAGATCAACCGACCTGAGGCAATGGGAGCTTTGAACCTTGAAGGTATGACTCAATTACATAACGCTCTTCTTGATTTCCGGGACGATGACGAGCTCTTGGTTGGTATGATCACGGGTACGGGTGATAAGGTCTTTAGTTCCGGGGTAGATATCAAGGACTATCTACCTTTTGTACAAAAGACAACGAATAAAAAATGGCAAAGGCCCACTGGAATCATGCGTGGGTTAGAACTATGGAAACCTCTGATTGCCGTCTGCAATGGTTTGACCCTTGGGGGTGGCCTCGAAATTGCTCTTGCTTGTGACATAATGATTGCATCAGAAAATGCCAAATTTGGTCTCCCAGAGGTATTGGTGGGCGTTTGCCCTGGAGGGGGAGGTACTCAAAGGCTGCCACGCACTATCCCGAGACGTATAGCCGCAGAGATGTTGTTTACCGGAAAAACCATAGATGCTCAAGAGGCTTATCGTGTCGGGTTAGTGAACAGGGTTGTGCCAATAGACCAATTGATGTCCGAAGCCAAGAAAATAGCTGAAGCCATCTGTCAAGCAGGCCCTGTGGCAGTGAGAGCAGCTAAAGAGTGCATAATGAGAGGCTTAGATATGGATCTTGAAGATGGGTTACGATTTGAAGACGATTTTACAACCTATATTATGTCAACACAGGATTTTGAAGAGGGACTGACAGCTTTTCGTGAGAAGAGGAAGCCAAAATTTAAGGGAAAGTAACTTTTTTGTGATTCATAAGATATCATCTATGAAGGCAGGGCGATCTGCGGGTGAGTCTAATTGCCTCACCCGCAGAAGAGAAGGCATTGGGTTTCTATTGGCTCCAAGGGGGCCTGGGGTAAACGAGTTTCGTTGTAGCAATCTCTTTCGGCCAAACCAGCTCTACCTGACCCCCAGTCGTCTGAGTCGTGTAGGCAAAAGGAGGAGGTAATCCCCTTTGGTCAAAAGTGACCCCCTTTTTGTAAGGTAAATCAAACTGATGGGATCTCAGGTAGTCTCTTATTTTTAGATGATCTAAGGTATTAGCTCCCTGAACCGCCAACTCCAGAGTCTTCATCCAACAATAACCAAGTCCAAAGTAGGTGGGGCCTGCCGGTAAATTGAATCGTGCCTTGGCCGCCTCATTGATCTTATCGTTACCGGCATAGGGAAGCCGAGAATTCCACCACATATCAGCCACGACATTGTTGCCATCCGGGCCGAGCTCTTTCATCCAAGCCGGAATGGTAGAGGCAAGTTGTTGAAAGATCATCTTCGGATTGTAGTTCATGGCTTTGGCAGCACGGGTCAGCATCACTCCATCATCAAACATACTGTTGCAGCAGAGGATTTCCGCACCCCTCCCTTTAGCCTTGCTCACCAACGGTGTGGCATCACTCAGGGGTAGATTATAGGTCTCATCTACCACGACCTTAATCCCACGTTCTTCACAAGCCTTGATCAGGTTCCCTCTCGCCGAGAGGCCTATTACGTTATTCATCGTGAAGACGGCTGTTGATTTGGGCCATTCCCCCTTGGGGATGAAATCATCAACGATCCCCGCAAGGGCAATATAGACCCAATCACTCATCAAAGGAGGGCTGGCAAAACTATAAGTATATCCCTGCTCAAAAGACTTCATATGCCCACCCATCCCAACGAAGACTCTACCGTACTTCTCAACCAGGGGCATAAGCGCTACATTTGCCGTTCCCGGATAACCCCCAAATACCAAATCAACTTTATCTACTGTGATTGCCCTTTCGTAATAGGTCACTGCCTTTTCTGCGCTGCTTTCATCATCATAGATAGTCATTCTAACAGGTCGGCCCAAGAGTCCTCCCCTCTTGTTGATGTCCTCCACCCAGAACTCGTAACCCTCCTTGATCCATTTCGCTGTCTCTGAGAATATTCCGGTCAGGGGTAACGCCCCTCCTATTTTGATAGGTGTTGCGGGTTTTGTGACTTGGCTAAAAACAGGTGATCCTATTAAAAAAGGAGCTAATAAAATAAGAAAAAATACAAAGAATCCCTTTTTCATTTTAATAACCTCCTTTCTCTAAAATGAGTTAAAATTTTTCTTAAGCCTTCTACGAAATAACTCACCCTTAAACACTTTTTCTAATCCCCAAAATCTCTCGAGCCTCATCCGGAGTTGCAATCTCACGGCCCAACTCCTTGCCCATCCGGACAATTCTTGCCACAAGTTGAGCATTATCCTCCGCCAAAACCCCTTTCTTATAATTAATATTATCCTCAAACCCAACCCGCACATTGCCCCCTAAGAGGATCGATAAAACCCCAACCTGAAGCTCTGAATCCATGATTCCGAGAACGCTAAACATAGCCCCCTCAGGCAACATGTCAAGATAATGCATCAGGTTCTTCGGGGTATAACGGATCGCCCCCTGATTTACCCGATGCATTCCGAAAACAAAACTGATCCAGTATGGTTTCGTGAGAAGCCCTTTATCGACTAAATTATAAACCTCCTCCATATTCCCAGGACTGTAAACTTCTATCTCAGGCTTTATCCTCCGGTCCAACATGATCTTAGCATGCTTCTCAATCCAGGATCGAGTCCAGATCGTTGGTGCCTCAATCCCCCGATATAACACACAACCTAAATGCGTATTGAGACTACACATCTCTGGATCAGCCTCAATTGACAGAGCTCCTGCATCCAGATCGATCTTCTTCCCTGCCCTTAAATCATCCAAACGGAGGGCCATCGCTGTACTATGCTGTAAAATAATGTTACAATCCTTCTCCCTTATCCTCTTGTCGATCTTTCGAAAAACCTCCGGATCATTGGTAGGCTTACCTTCGCTATCCCTCGCATGAATATGGACGATGGCCGCTCCCTCATTCCAGCACTTGTAAACCTCTTCGGCGATCTCCTCCGGAGTATAAGGCAAAGAAGGATTGGCCTCTTTGCCATGGAAGTTGCTTGTGGGCGCGACACAAACGATAAGTTTCTCTTCAAGTTTCATATTCTCACTCTCCTTCTTAGTGATTCCACTAAGCTTAAATATCTATCCTTCAATGATCGCAACTGCCCTGCACCAGCCAGCACCCGCATTTTCAATCTTGACAGGGAAGACAGCAACCTTAAATCCATGGGAACGAGGAATCTTATCCAGATTGGTAAGGTTCTCCAGATGGCAGTATTCTCTTTCTTTCCCAGCATAATGGGCCTCCCAGAGCTTCTCTTTCTTTCCCTTTCGAACCTCCTCAATCATCACGTCAAAAGGTTTATCCCAACCCCATGCGTCAATTCCCATCAGTTTGATTCCCTGATCAATGAGCCATAGGGTTGCATCACGAGTGACTCCTGGGTGACGTCTCGCATAATCTGGTTGACCATAATATTTTGAGGCTCCTGTCATGAGTAATACAATATCGAAAGGTTTTAATCGATATCTAATTTTTTCAATGGCTTTTTCCAAATCCTTTATGTGGATCTCCTCCCCTGCCTTTTTATAAGTGAGGTCTAAAACAACTCCATCCCCATAGCACCATTCCAATGGTATCTGGTCAATTGTCTTTGCAGGTTTTCCTTCAGATGTAGGCCAATAATGCCAGGGAGAATCGAGATGGGTTCCACTATGAGTCGTGAGCGTCACATTTTCCACTGCGGAAAAGCTCCCTTCAGGGAAATCTTCCTCCCGAAGCCCAAAAAAAGAGCCAAAAATTTTAGTTCCTTCTTTATGGGTAATGTATTGAATCTCCACCTTTAACATTGAACCAGGAGGGGTTGGTTTAATGGGCACACTTAGATCAATAATCTGAACTTTCCTTTTTCTCTGGGACTTCACTTCTTTCTCCTCTATAAAAAAGTTTCTTCAATTTTTCTCTAACTCTTTTTATTAAAGAATTAATATATTGTCAAGCTTTTAGATCAAATTCATAACGGCCGTAAACCGCGAGGAATAAAAGGAGATCTATGCTATCCCCTGCTTAAATTTCACCGATGGGTTGATTGAGGTCTTCAATGTAAGCGTTTTCTCGAATCTCGCAAATGTGCGATTAGGTATCTATTATAAGAGACCTACTTCAGGTCTAAAACGATTCCATCGGTATTCCCGTAATCCATTGAAATTTTTGTGAAATTTTATTTTTTATATGCATGTTACGTAAAGTGGATTTTCTTGACAAAGAAATTTAGTTCTGTTACTTAATGTAAATATTTTTAAAAATGCACGGGGCCGTCTTTCTCATTTTATTAACAATTTCTCATCGCCATCAAAAATTTTAAAGGTTGAGATAGGGAAGATCATCTTCCCTATCTGGATCTCTAAAAGAATCAGGTTCTTAATTCCATCAAAGAAAAGAGAGCCTAAATGGGTGAGAGTTTATGGACTGGGAGCTGACTGCTACAACATTGTATTGTGAGACGCTAAAGAAGTGGGTGCCCATCATGGTTCACAAAGACGGAAGAACAAACTGTGGCTATTTTTACAGGCATCGGGTAGTCACCCATAACCGTGGGGGGATGCTTCAATGCCACGGACCAGAAGGATGTTCGTTGTGTGAAACCTATAAACAAGATGTCTTTCAACGGACGGGGCAGATGACTCAGGATAGATAATTTGAGATGAAGGAGGGCCATCATATGGAAAAGAAGAAGTTGATACTAAGGGTAAGTGTGATGTGTTTGGCTTTAGGAATGGGTGTTTCTGCATGGGCCGAACAAAAGCAGCCGGCTAAAAGTATCCCAGCTAAGATTCTGCCTATTGCGGTGGAGGTCACAAGCGTTGAGAGACTCAATGCGATAGCGGCCAAGCCTCCTTTCCAGGCAACCGATGTTCTTGTATTCAGGGTTAATTTCAAGCTCTCCAATCCAAACAAGGCTCTGGCAAAAGTCGATGATCTCTATTTCGAGGCAAAGGTGGAGGATGGAACCCGCGACAAGACCATCGTGATAGCAGAGTCCATGCCGAGTGGTGTGATCCCAGCAGGAGGGGAGATGATGTGGTCCGCCACGTCACCGTTTCTTTATGGTGGGGTACGCGCCTCTTTTATGCTTCGAGGGGTTGGCGGAGAGGAGGGAGTGAAAGGTGCCTCTCAAAAAATCGAGGAACTTTGGATAGACTTGGGGGCCGATAAAAAAGCATTTTTCATTGACGGCAACATCACTACTTCCCTTCCCGATTTCCCTAAATTGGGAGGGGTTCGCGAACAATTTAAAACTGAATTCACCATTCCAAAATTGTAGTAGACTGAGGAAAGAAGGGTGGCCAAATCAATTACAGAAGAGACCTGGAACAAGTTTCAACCCGCTCCAGGAGAGGATACCTTTCCTAAATTGTTAATACATAATTATCTTAAATGGGGAGAGAACAAAGTCGCCTACCGCTACAAGGATTATGGGTACTGGAGGGAACTCACCTGGAAAGATTTCTATGAACGGACCAAATGGTTTGCTGGAGGTTTAGCTCGTCTCGGTTTCGGACCCGGAGATAAGATTGCCATCTGCGGTGAAAATGCCCCTGAATGGTTCTGGGGGCAGATCGCTGCACAATGTCTCGGCGGGGTCTCCGTCGGTTTGTATACCGATTCCATTCCTTCTGAGCTTCAATATATCATCGATCACTCCAATGCCAAGATCATCATGGCCGATGATCAAGAGCAGGTGGATAAAATCCTCTCCATCAAAGAGCAAATCCCCAAGGTAGAAAAGGTTATCTACTGGGTTGCAAAAGGAATGTGGGGGTATGATGACCCCTGGCTGATCGGTTTCGACGATATGACGGAGTTGGGAAAAGCCTACGAAGAAAGCCATCCCAACTTTTTTGAGGAATGGGTTGATCACACAAAGGCTGATGATATTGCTGTCCTTCTCTATACGTCAGGCACAACCGGCTTGCCAAAGGGGTCCATGGTCACCTACCGAAATCTTCTCAGTCTGTTCAGTGGCTGGGATGCGGCTGTGCCATGGGATGAAAAGGATGAAAACCTCTCTTTTCTGCCACCGGCTTGGATCGGTGAGCAGATCTTTACCGTAGCGCCGAATTTAACAAAGGGGATTGTAGTCAATTTCATTGAAAAGGCAGAGACGGTTCGTTCTGATCTTCGTGAGATAGCCCCCGGAGTAATCCTTCTTGGGGCCAGGCAGTGGGAGATGATCTGCTCTGAGATTCAGGCAAAAATGATCGACTCCCCATTCTGGAAGAGGTCTCTCTATAATCTGTTCCTTCCCGTGGGTTATAAGATTGCTCAATTCGAAGAAGAACGGAAAAAGGTGTCCTGGCTGTGGCGTATCCTTTGCTCTATCGGATATTGGGCCGTGTTTCGACACTTACAAGACAAGATTGGCTTGACGAGAACCCGAACTCCGATTACAGCTGGAGCTGCTCTGAGCCCAGATAATTTCCGACTTCTCCGCGCGATTGGCCTTCCAATCGTCCAAGGATATGGCTCTACCGAGGTTTCTGGTCTTGATGTCCTTCAACTCGAAAAGGGCTATTACCGCTCTGAAGGATCAGGCCAACCTTTCCCAGGAGTGGAAGTGAGGATTGCTCAAGATGGGGAAATACTTCTTGGCGGTGTCGGTGTGGTTCAGGGATACTATAAGCAGCCCGATGAGACGGCTAAAAGTTTCAAAGGGGGTTACTTCTATACCGGTGATGGTGGATACATGGATGAAGAGGGAGAACTTTATATTATCGACAGGGTCAGAGATATGCAGACGTTAAAGAGCGGCGAAAAATTCTCTCCGACCTATATTGAGGGCCGATTAAAGTTCAGCCCCTTTATTAAAGATGCAATGGTGATTGGAAACAATAAAGATTTCGTGACAGCGATACTCAACATGGATTTTGAAAATACGGGTAGGTGGTCAGAACGGAATCATATCCCCTACACCTCTCATCCAGACCTTTCACAGAAAACTGAAGTCAGAAAACTTTTAGCAGGAATCATCCAACGGGTCAACACGACATTGCCTCAGCCGACTCGCGTGAAAAGATTTATCGTCCTCTATAAGGATTTTGATCCAGATGAGGCGGAACTGACCCGTACCCGCAAATTGAGACGAGACTTTATGGAGCAGCGTTATGAGAATATTGTGAACGCAATGTATCAAGGACAGAATCAGGTCGAGATTGAAACGACGATTACCTATCGAGATGGCAGAAAATCGGTCATGAGGGTTCCAATCTATATCGAGACAATCCAAGAGTAAGTAGAAATGATAGAAACTTTTAGGGACCTTGCAAAAAAAAGAGAGCAGAGATACAGCTATGGGTTAACGCTGCTTCGGGAACGTATCGAAAACAAACGGCCTCTGGTCAATCCCGATGATCAAGAGAAAGAAGGTAGGGTCCTGCTCCGAGCCGAGAACATTAGCCTGGCCTTTGGCAAGCTCCTGGCTCTCAATCGGGTTGAGGTTGAAGTCAAGGAGGGTGAGATCTTAGCCATCATTGGCCCCAATGGTGCAGGAAAGACATGCCTTCTCAATGTGATGAGTGGTTTCTACCGCTCTCAGACTGGGGAGGTCTATTTAGAAGACAAACGAATCACCCATTTCTCTTCCCACAAAATTGCTGAACTCGGTCTCTGCCGAACATTTCAGAATATCGCTTTGTATACTGGCCTATCCGTGATTGACAACATCATTGCAGGAAGGCATCCCCATATTAAATATAATTTTGTAGCAGGAATGGTCTATTTCCCTTGGGCAAACAAAGAAGAAGCCTACCAGCGGGCCATCGCAGAAGATATCATCGATTTTTTAGAGTTGGAGCATGTCAGGGGATTGGTGGTGGGTACGCTGTCCTATGGTTTAAGAAAAAGAGTTGAACTGGGTCGAGCTTTGGCCCTGGAGCCGAGGATTCTCCTCCTCGATGAACCCATGGCAGGAATGAATCTGGATGAAAAGGAGGATATGGCTCGGTTTATCATCGATATCAATGAATTTCTGAAAATCCCAATTGTTCTGATCGAGCATGATATGGGTGTGGTGATGGATATTGCGGATCGGATTGCGGTGCTTGACTTCGGAAATAAGATTGCAGAAGGTCCCCCCGAAGAGATCAAACAGGATCCAAAGGTCATTGCTGCTTATTTAGGAGCAGGATAGGAATGGAAGAAATCCTCAAATCAATGGCCTTAGGCATTTGTAGCGGAGGGATCTATGCCCTATTGGCTGTCAGCTATGTGGTCATTTATAAATCTACCCGCGTCTTTCCTTTTTCCCAGGCAGCGGTGCTTATCATCGGTGCCTATACGATGTGGTATTGCTTGATCGTCTGGCATTTGCCAATAGGGTTGGGGTTTTTAATCACCTGCGCAGGGGGGATGATCTTGGGAATAGCCATCGAACGGGCCTTTATGCGTCCCCTTGTGGGGCAACCCATTCTTGCCGCAATCGTCGTCACACTATGTCTGATGCTCCTTCTGCGGGGAATAGGAATCCTGATGGGAAAAGGGAATATTGAAGGCTTTGGCGAGTCCTTCTTACCCGTGGGGGCTTGGAAAGTCGGTTTCCTTCATCTGCCTAAGATTCAGGTTTATGGGTTTATCCTCTGCACCGTGCTGATCGGGGCACTGATGCTATTCTATGAAAAAACAAGGGTCGGGCTTGGGATGAGGGTCGTTCATGAAGATCATGTGGTGGCTCAAAATTTAGGGATCGATGTCAAGCGAATCTTTCAATACAGTTGGGTGATTTCTTGTATCATTGCTGTGGTAGCAGGTATGCTTTTGGGAAACATTCAGGGTGTTGGGCTTTCTCTGGATCTGAATGGTTTGATTGCTATTGCTGCTGTGCTCTTTGGAGGATTAGAATCCTTTACAGGTGCAATCATCGCTGGTCTTGCCATCGGCATTCTCCAGATGTTAACGATCAGTTATATTGCCCCCCTTCTCCCTGGTGAAACCACGATGATGATCCCTTTTGTCTTCTTGCTTTTGATCCTTTTCTTAAAGCCCTACGGTCTTTTTGGTCTGGTCAGAATAGAAAGGTTATAGTTAATGAGTATCAATATCAATAGACCCTGTGGTACCTTCGATCGGAATTACTATCAAGCCAAAGAACTTTTCAGGACACCCCTGAGGAAGACCTTGCTGCTACTCCTCATCGTCGGCATGTATCTGTTGCCTTTCACCATGGGCGATTATGGACTCTCCCTTCTCATTCCCATTTGCGCCTTTTCAATTGGCATGTTAGGACTCCAGATCATCACCGGCTATTGCGGCCAGATTTCTCTTGGCCACGCAGCCTTTATGGGAGTGGGGATGTATACGGTTGGGATTCTCCAGAGGCATTTCGGGTTTAGCTTCTGGCTCTGTCTCCCCTTGGCCGGGCTCATTCCTATGTTTCTCGGCATGATGTTCGGTATTCCTGCTCTGAGGATCAAGGGGCTCTACCTTGCCTTTGCTACATTAGCTGCTCATTTTGTGATTGTCTATGTCATCAGTAATTGGCGTTCCGTGACCAACGGTACGGAAGGGATGTGGATGAAACGGCCTGATATCCTTTTCGGAATCGATTTTAAGAGCGATCAAAACTATTACTTTCTCGTACTAACTATTACAATCATGATGACTTATCTCGCAACCAATTTAGCCAGAACCAAATTGGGCCGTTCTTTTGTTGCTGTCAGAGACAATGATGTTGCCGCAGAAGTGATGGGGATTAACATCGCTTATACAAAGATCATGGCCTTTGGCATTGGTTGTTTTTTTGCAGGGATTGCCGGGGCTCTGGGAGGAGCCTACTACGAATATGTCAATATTGCTTGGTTCCGTCTTGAAGACTCAATCTGGTATTTGGGATTCCTCGTGGTCGGTGGTTTCGGGAGTATTTTCGGTGCCATTGCAGGTGCCGTGGTCTGGAAAGTCATGGATGAACTCACAACCCTCGTTACTCCTCTTGCAGAGACCTTTTTAGGCGGTGTTGCCTTCTATGCCTCGGCAGCCTTTGCATTAATTTTCTATTCTTTGATCATTATCATTTTTTTGGTGTTCGAACCGAGGGGAATTGCCCATCGTTGGGAAATTGTAAAGAGGTCATACCGTCTCCATCCGTTTCCTTATTAAGGACTTTAGAAATAGAGGTTGAAGGGGAAAGCCATTTCAAAGAAGGAGGGAATAATATGAAACAGAAAATTAGATTTCTTTGCTTATTGGGAGTGATGTGTTTATTGGGAGCGGTAACTATGCTCGTCTTCCTTATGGTGCCAAAAGAAGGCTTTCCTGCTGGTAAGCCATCCATCACGATCCACAATATTATCGACCTCACTGGAGCCTACGCCCCCATTGCCATCCCTTCAGAAAAAGGTGGTAAGGACTACCTGGCATGGGTCGCTGAGCAAGGGGGACTCGATGTTTTTGGCGATGGTAAGAGCAAGGTGGAGGTGAAATATGTATGGGCTGAATTTGGCAATGTCGATGCCCGGTTTATGTCCGCTTATAAGAGGTTCAGGATGGGAACGCCGAAACCCACGATTATTGAGATGTGGTCCTCTCCGAATCAGGAGATGCTGAAACCGATCCTCGAAAGGGATGCCATTGTGTGTTATGGAATCGGCTTTAGTGATCCTCAACTCTATCCGCCTGCATGGAATTACATGGACTGCTGGAGTTATGGTGAATCAGCT
>Ga0187771_10001885_pt1 | contig 14403 bp, 11 predicted proteins | sample 0116_SJ02_MP15_1_FD_133139 | JGI IMG/M metagenome (GOLD analysis project Ga0187771, IMG submission 133139) | Tropical peat soil microbial communities from peatlands in Department of Meta, Colombia - 0116_SJ02_MP15_10_MG | ecosystem: Environmental > Terrestrial > Soil > Wetlands > Peat | place...
ATGACTTTCACGAGACCGGTCGTGGAAACTCCGTACAAGCTGCCATCATTTAGGACTGTAACTCCGATTATAGGCGCGCTAAAGACCTCGTTTCCGGTCTGAACAATATTCCCATCAATGCTCATACGTACGTAGGTCGCGCTAGTAGCCACAGAGGGAGCTGCGGAAGCAGTTTGATTGCTGACAGATGGTTGATACCATACAACGTACAGGTTGTCCTCCAAATCTTTGGAGACGGCAAGGTACCGATAATTAGATCGCCCAGTGTAGTTGAGCTGCTTCGAATACACACGCTGTCCGGTTGGGGATATTTGTGATACGTAGACCGAATCGTTAGACCCTTGTGCCTGCCAAGTTACGTAAGCACCGTCCTGTTCTGCCGTCGGAACTATTGACACGTCACGAAGCGTTCCGTTAAACCTCGCCACTTGAAGCTTGGCAAGGATTGTACCATTTGTTCGAAGTTTTGCATAGTTTATGGTCGACACGGACTGATTACCTGTTTCGCTCGCTCCCCACGTGACCTGTAGAAGTCTCGATGAATTGTCAAAGATCACTCTCGCTATGAGTGGAAATACATTGACCTGGCCAAAGGATACGATCGTTTCCTCTTGTGAAAACGTGCCCGATGCAATCGTTCCATATTCAACGCGGGCGTGCCAAGTGGCCGGATCATACTCAGTCCATACCATGTAGATGGTTCCATTCCGATCTTGTGTCAGGGACGGCCATAGGATTAGGGAACCCCGTTTAATGAGAATTCGAGTTCTCTGAAGAGCCGTTGAATTGAAATGGACAAGATACATCGCCGAGGACACTAGAGGCCCCGTTGTATTCTCATCTGACCACACTATGATAGCGTTATCATGACTATCCACAGCCAAGTCAGCAGATTGAATTGTTGTGCTATTTGTGATCCTTGTAGGTGGTATCGAGTTCGTACCATTTGGGCTGTATTTGCTGTACCATATCCCAGTTCGAGAGAATGATGCGTTGAGGACTGGAACGAACCATAATATGTGGACATTTCCTGCAGAGTCTTGCAACACCTTCGTTTGAAGGTCGCTCGTTTCCGCCGGACTTGGGACTCGAAAGGATCTAACTGAAATTGCCTGAACCGGAACCAAAGCTAGGGTAGCCGCAAAGACAAGGAAGACAAGGAGCGCTTTGGACGTGGAATCTGCCCTAGGAGTTCGTTCCAGTATTCAATTAAGAACTTGTCGCTCGGCATATGAGGGAATATGCACGTTCGCTTTTCCGCTGCAATGTTAACGGTAAAAGGGCAGAACTGACCGCAAATTCAGGGGCCTATACTTGAATGTGTCCCACCATATGCCAGACGAGACTATAATAAGTGACGAAGACTGATTTGGGCCAACTTTCAAGCAAGGTTTGTGGCAACTCTTATTAATCAACTTAAGTCGAAAGCGCATTGGTGAAAATTTCTGAAACGATTCTATATGCCTTTAGCAGCTTTAGCTTTGTTACTCTTATTGATTCCAGTCCACGGCCAAACCTCCGTGTTCTCGAACCCTTCAGTCATTCCAGGTTCAGCGGCAGACTTGCATGGCCCGAGAGTCGATTCGATTAAGTACCCGATTTTCACGAGTGACCATGCCGCCCTGCAAGCTCTTTTAGCCGGGCAAGTGAACATAATGGACTACGAACTTTCCTCGCCTGCCGATATCCAGACCGCGCTCTCCACTAACTATCTGAACGTAACAAGCGAGGCGGGAGCCAGTCAGGAGTATATTTATTTCAACATGTATTCACCTCAGGTGCCAGGATCAGACATAAACTTCAGACGCGCCATAGCACATCTAATAGATTACAACTACATACAAACTACCGTGTTGAGCGGCGTTCTAGGAACCGCAACGCCTAACTTCCTACTCCCCTCCGCCTTCGGCCCCTTCGCAACAACTAACATTGCAACTTACCCTTACAGCCTCGCCGCCGCTAATGCGAGCCTCGCCAACGATCCACAACTCAAGTGGAACCCAACAGCGACGAAACCAACAGCCAGCAACACTATCGCATGTGACGGAAGCCCCGGGGTATGGCAAACAGCCAACGGATCAGCTTTCAGTCCGGCCTTCTTATCGAGAGCAGATCATCCCTCCTGGTGGCAGGAGAGCCAGAAGATTTGGCGTGATGCCGCATCGATCGGACTCTGCCTCAGCTTAGAACCCAAGGTAGGCTTCGGATCCGTATATCCAATAGTTTTCAAGACGTTCACCAATGACTGGGCGATGTACTTTGGCGGCGTAAGCTGGCCTGTACCTTTAGATGCTATTTCTGGCCTATACTTGGCGTTCACCAAGACCCCAGGTTGGAACAACCCGTTCTTCAACGCCCCTCACTTCTACAACGCAACAATGGAGCCGATCTTGCACGACATGTTTGCCACAACTGATCTCACAAAGGCCGCTTCGGACTCTGCGCAACTCGACCAGATGATATCTCAAAACATTCCCTATCTGCCCATGTGGTACGACGCTTGGACCATACCCTCATTGAATAACTATAACGGTCAGTACTGGAGCGGATATGTAGATGTGCCCGCCTATGGCACTTGGCAGTTCGCAACATCACCCTTTACGACGCTGAATGTTCACCAGGTTGACCCTGCCACGGGCAATACTATCGTGGGCGGTACACTTGGCGTGAGCCTGCATGAAGCTCCGGACGACATGAACTGGTTCCAAGCAACATCTGTCTACGACTTAGATGTGATCTCACAGTTTTATGACTCGCCAATGATTGCTGCGCCTGGCAATCCCACTCTAACCGGTTTGATTACTTGGGCCCTGACTGGCCCACCGGTCATTAACTCAAGTGTTACAATGACAACGCCACATGGATACAAGATTGTTAATGGTATGACTGAAACGCTCAATTTCATGAACAACATAACCTTCTCTGACAATGTCCCAATGACCGCGAACGATCTCAATTTCACGCTTTGGTTTGAAAACCTTAACGGCGCATCCTACAACGCAACGACAGGGCAATGCTCCGCTCCGTGCTGGCAAAAGTATGTCGCCTACACGTCGGGAGATTGGACGGGTACCGTACCTGACCTGACCGACTCTGTAGTGACCAGCCCAACTTCGATGACAGTTTACATGAATGGCACTGGTATTGAAGATATTAAGACGATCGTGACCACCTCGATAGTTCCAGAGCATCTCTGGTCGCAGGTGAATGCGACAGCATTCAACAATGACATCGATCCAACAGCGAACAGTGTAAATGGAGCTCTTCTAATCACAGGAACAGGGCCTTTTGTGTTTTCGCAATGGCAACGCACCCAGTACGTTGTATTGAACCGAAACCCCGGCTATTTCAGAACCGACATTTGGGATTGGAAATTGACGACTCCACCTGGCAGCAACACACCATTATCCTTGACGCTCACGCAACAGGGAACACCAATACCGACAACCGCAAAAGTAACCGCCACTGTGCTACAAAATGATCAGCCAACTTCCGTATCAACCACCTTAACGTCGGCTGGTTCGGTATGGAACGGAACATTAAACACTAGCTCCCTATCCGGCGGATTCTACGAAATCGTCGTCAACGGGACATACGAGGACGCGCAAATGCAGCCTCATGAGGCGCTCCAGTTCTGGGGGCTTAGCATAGGTACAGCAACTACAACGAGCGTTGGTCCAGCTGCTGTGACTGCAGTTCCCTCGTACACGATCGCAGCAGTCGTAGTTGTCATCCTCATCGTGGTCGGTTTAGTGGCTTACACAGCGCGCCGCCGCAAACCAAAGCCAAAGAGCTAATCGGGGCAAAACCCCTATTTCCATCCTCTTTTTTTCTTTTTAGTCTTAATCGAAGGCCGAGGAGCTAGGATGTCGCTAACAACCTACATCCTGAAAAGAACCGTTAACTTATTGATTACATTGTTCATTTTCGCGAATTTCAACTTCCTTATGTTCGAATATATTCCAATGCAGTATCTTGGGTTGGGTATCCAGTTTTTCGTTCCTTACCGTTCACCATACCAGGCTCTGCACGGAGACCAATACGCGCAGGCCGTCGTTCACGAATTTGGATTGGACCAACCGTGGTCAGTCCGCTACGAGAGGTATCTTGTCAATATTTTTACGGGAAATTATGGGTATTGCATAAGCGCCGGATGCGGGCATATCTCAATCTGGCAAACGATTTCTCAGTACGCGCCGAACTCAATAATTCTTCTAGGGGTCTCTACGGCCGTGGCAGTTGTCTTGGGAGTGCTGGTAGGAGTAGCCTCTTCCGCAAGGAGAGGAAAGGCTTTCGATTTGTCGTCGCTCTCAGTCAGCTTATTCTTTTTCTCAGTGCCGGTTTTTTGGATAGGGTGGATTCTGCTATACTTTCTTGCAGTACAAAATCATCTATTCCCCCTTGCTCTCGGTACAGCGACTCTTGGAGCGGGGGGCATCCCAATTCCGGCCGACACGGCGCAGTATGTGCAAGCATATTTGTGGGCGGCGGCTCTTCCAATCTTGGTTCTTACGCTGATCAGCTACGGCGGCTTCGCTTTGATTATGCGGAATACCATGATTGATGTGTTAACCGAGGACTACATCTTCATGGCCCGCGCTAAGGGCGTGAGCGAGAAAAACGTGCTTTACAAACATGCATTGAGAAACGGTTTATTGCCAGTTGTCACAGACGTTGCTCTGGCGTTTGGTCTAATTCTTGCTGGCGCGACTATAACGGAAAGTATCTTCAACTTCACGGGCCTTGGTTGGGAGTTGCTTCACGCAGCTTATGCACTTGACTATCCCGTAATTCAAGGCGTCTTTTTCATCATAGCCATCGTGGTTGTAGTGGCTAACTTCTTGGCAGATTTAGCTTACGCATTCCTGGATCCTAGAGTTAGATATTGATTTGATGGCGAAGAAGAACCGTCTAGCCTCGCTCCTGCGCGAGTACAGGAGGTCGAAACTGGGGGTTGTAGGTATTGCCATCATTTTGTTTTTCGTCGTGTTAGCTGTAACGGCACCGCTGCTCACTGATAAGAACCCTATCACCGACCAAAATTTAGCATCGGACTACTCTGTCCCCATCTGGGCAAAGAGCTTTCCCCAATACTCGAACTTTCCCGTCAACAGCATGCTACTGTCAGGCTCTGATCTGAGCTCGTCTCTAGATTTGCAACAATGGCAGATTAGTTCCCCTCAGAGTCTGGAGAACACTTCGCGGGGTTTGACCTACTACCCAAGCGCTAACGGGTTAGTTACGACGTTCACTTCCGTCAATTCCTCCTCTCAAGAGCTTGACTTGAGTCAAACTTTCCATTACCCATGGACCTATCCATGTGGCATGATCGCGGGCATCACGCTAACTCCACTCAATCAAACGCTCGCGACAAACGATCTGTCCGTTGATATCTACATAAAAGACGCGTCGAGTAAGGTGTTCCATATTCTCAGCCCTGCTGTCTACGCGGATCCCGGAGACAGTCTGGAATATTTCTCGAACTTTCCGAAGGGCCAGCCTTCCAGATTGACCGCCGATGCAAATAACCCGTTCGTGAACTTGCAGGCCACTGGCTCATCGATAGTAGTTACCATGGGGCAATGTGGGTTGTCGCAGGGGATTTTTGGAAGACCTGGCGATCTGACCATAACCTACATCATTACTTCTAAGGTGACGACCTCAGTCTTGCTGAGCCAACTTTCGCTTTACATCCCAGGTCGCGCATATGGGTTGCTTGGGACTGATGAGATCGGGAGGGATATATGGTCGCAGTTCGTTTACGGAGCGAGGACGTCACTAATTGTCGGTTTAGCTGCGGCGATCATGTCGGTTGTCATCGGCACCGTTGTTGGACTAGTTTCTGGTTTCGAGGGAGGAATTGTCGACGAAGTGCTCATGAGGGTAAACGATTTTTTCCTCGTGATTCCGTTTCTTCCTTTCATCCTAGTTCTGCTCATCATCATGCAACTCGGCCATGTGGCGGTGTGGATAAACACGGAGTTACTGATCATAATACTGCTTGGGGTATTGTCTTGGAATGCTATTGCTAGGATCATTAGATCTCAGGTTATAACGGTTAAACAAAAGCAGTTCGTGGAGGCTTCCAAAGCCTTAGGCGCTAGTCATTTCCATGTGATCCGAAAGCATATTCTGCCAAACGTCATGGGGCTCGTGTATGCGAACGTCGCCCTCACTGTGCCAGGAGCTATCCTCACGGAGGCCGCCCTATCATTTCTAGGCTTCGGCGACCCTTCAGTCGTCTCATGGGGAACTGTTGTATCGGCGTCGGCTTTCGCCATGACGTCGAATCTGGGGTTTGCCTGGTGGTGGTTTTTGCCGCCCGGTCTCGCGATCGCCCTCCTCTCTACATCCTTTGTGTTAGTGGGCTTCTCACTCGATTCGATCCTCAATCCAAAGCTCAGGCGCAGGTAAATGTCTGTACTTGACGTCAGCGATCTGAAGATGTACTTCGAAACTCTTGAAGGACCAGTACACGCAGTAGAGGACATAGCGTTCAGCGTGGAGAAAGGCCGCGTATTGGGATTGGTCGGTGAATCAGGTAGCGGCAAGACAAGCATTGCCCTAACGTTGATGGGTCTCCTTCCTCCAAATGCGAAGGTCCTTTCGGGCAGCGTCCGTCTCGGAGGCGAAGAATTGTTGAAGGTCCCCGAAGAGCGATTGCGGAGGGAGATACGTTGGAAACGAATCTCGTTGGTTGCTCAAGGAGCGATGAATTCTCTCAACCCTGTATTTACAATCGGTGACCAAATCAAGGAGGCAATAACCACCCATACCGATACACCTGAACCCGAAGCCGCCGAGCAAGTCAAAGAACTATTGAAGAAAGTCGGTATCTCTCCTGACAGATACAGTTCTTATCCGCACGAACTTTCAGGGGGAATGAAACAGAGAGTGATCATAGCCATGGCGCTTGCGTTGAGCCCTGACCTAGTGATTGCTGATGAACCGACCACGGCGCTCGATGTTATCGTTCAGGCGGAGATCCTTACCTTGCTGAAGAGTCTGCAACGGGAGATGAGGATGTCAATGATCTTGATAACTCATGACCTTGCATTGGTTGCGGAGATGAGCAATACAATTGCTATCGCCTACGGTGGTCAAACCGTTGAATACGGGTCCGCGTCCGATATATTCCACAAACCTAGGCATCCATACACGATCGGGCTCCTAAAGTCCGTTCCAAACATTGCCGCAAAGAAGACGAGGCTAACTTCGATTCCCGGTTCACCTCCCGATCTCGTCCACCCTCCAACGGGATGTAGATTCGCCGCAAGGTGTTCCTTTGCAACATCAAAATGCGTCTCCGAAATGCCGCCGCTAGAGGATACTGGTGAGCGGGGCCATCTTGCTAGGTGCTGGTACTGGAGGGACATGGGGCTTTGAGCAGTGAAGCTCTGATAAGCCTCGTCAATCTTACGAAACACTTTGAATCAAAGCAAGGTCTAAAAAATACGCTTCTAAGAAAGAAGACGATTATACGGGCACTGGACGGCGTATCTTTCGAGATCAAGAAAGGCGAAATTTTTGGCGTTGCTGGAGAGAGCGGTTGTGGCAAGACAACGCTAGGGAGAACCATAATTAGACTAGCCGAACCGACGGCAGGTTCGATTTTTTATGGGGGACGCGACATTACGCACCTTGACAAATCATCAATGAGGTCTTTGCGGCCCAAGATTCAGATCGTGTTCCAAGACCCATATGAATCCATCAACCCAAGAATGTCAGTGTTTGAGGTTGTAGCCGAGGGACTGGGCATAAACAGACGGGTTCTCGGAATGAAGCGCCAAGAACAGGTACGGGAGGCGGTTAAACGATCCCTAGAACTTGTCCAGCTAACCCCGCCAGAGCAGTTCATGGTGAGGTACCCACATGAGCTTTCTGGGGGTCAAAGGCAGAGAGTTGCAATTGCACGCGCGCTAGTTCTAGAACCAGACTTCATAATTGCTGATGAACCCGTGTCCATGCTCGACGCGTCCATCAGAGCTGAGGTTCTTAACGTGGTAACAGACTTGCGTGACAAACTCGGGTTAACCTTTCTCTTCATAACTCACGACCTGGCCCTTTCAAAACACGTAACTGATCGGCTGGGCATCATGTACCTCGGCAAATTCGCCGAGATTGCACCATCAGAGGAGCTAACAAGCAAGCCGCTTCATCCCTACACTCAGGCGCTAATTGCAGCCATACCCGTTCCCGACCCTGATGGAAAGAAGGTGAAAGTCCTAGCGGGCGGAGAGGTCCCAAGCGCAATTGCAATACCATCCGGATGCAGATTCCACCCTCGATGCCCCTTCGCGAAGGAGCTTTGTAAGACGCAAGAGCCCGAGCTTAGGCAGGTCGAGCAAGAGCATTACGTAGCATGCCATTACTATCAAGAGGCATATGATTCCTTCAAGACTACAGTATAGGTCCGCTAGCACACACACATCAAGTTACAATCAGCGTAGCAATCAACGGCCACACAGCAATTGCGACCAGGTAAGTGTAGAGAACATACTTCGCTTGATCTCGATGCCTTAGATCGTGTAGCAATTCTGCGGTGAAAACAGCAACTATTGCATCAATCGGAGCATAGTGCCACGTCGCGAATGGGTCAGCAAGCAGAATGTACCATACAACAAAGAATCCTATCACGATGAGGAGGAGAAGGCGAGCCCGTATCATTTTCAATTTGCTGTATTTGCGAATCTCGAAGTATAGGGCGGGGAATGTTAGGCATGAGATAAATGGGTTAACGGCTTCATTAAGCGAAATGAAATAGTTTGTCACTAGGTGTGATTGCCAAAGTCTGTACACGGGCTCGTTTTGGCTGATGAAGACGAAGGGCCCTACAACCTGATTAAGTATCGGGAGAAGCCCGTAACTGACTCCATGGTTGCCTAGCATGTAGAGCATCATTTGGACCTGAAGCCCAAAGTACGCATTCAACCCTTGACTCGCAATAAGAGGCAGATAAGTAAGCGTGTACGTCGCGGCTGCCACAGTTATGATGATCCCAGCCCCGGTCAAATGATTCTCAAGGGCTAAGAAGATCAAAGCTGGAACTATCAGGAAAAGCGCCACCCACTTCGACGCCATTGCCAACCCGAAACAAAGCCCAACCAGCGAAAAACGAGTAGAGTCCACCTTGTCAAGTAGAAGATAGATCCCTATCAGGGCGAACGCAAGCATGAAAATATCCAACATTGGATCAATGGAAATCGTTATGTTGATTTGATCAAATGTCAACAACCAGACCACAATCCAAGCCGAACGAGTACCAGGGAGCAGTTTCGTTGCTATGCCTAGAGCCGCAACAACCGCGACAACTCCAAAGAGCATGCTTGAAGCGTTTGGTGCTCCGAGATAAACGGAAAAGACGCCTATGATGTATTTTGCCAATGGTGGATGTTCGAAATTAAGGTCGGCGGGCGACGCGCCCTTAACATAAGCAATACCCGCGGGAATGTAGTATACATAAGCGTCGCTGTCAACCCTAAACCTACGAAGCCAGGAGAGGAGCCTAACCACGAGAAAGATGACGAGTAAGCTAGGCATCCCAATCTTGCTAATTGTAGACGACTCTACTCCATCCCGCCATGAGTTACGCCGCAAAGATAGATGTAACCTATGCCACAAAGGTGGCAGCATGGGGAGTGAGCATCAGGGAAAACAGCGAGAGTATCCTCAATGGCCATTATTCTCATAACGGTTATTTAACCCCGGCACGCATCAATAATGGAACCTGTCTTGCTTAAGGAGAAAGATCATTGAATAGGGGCTCTACCATAGTTATTGGATTAAGTGTCTTGGTTGGCCTGGTTGGCGTGCCGACGGTCAGATTCGGTTTCATGGCGGATCTCTCTGCGTCTTTGTTTCTGATTGCATCGCTCTGGATTGATTGCCTAGTGAGTTACTGCGGCATTCGATCTGGTGTTCTCGAGGAAAGATCAGAAGCTGTAAAATGGTTAATGTCAAAGATAGGAAAATTTCCAGGCCTTTTCGGCCCCAGCGCAGTAATGACGCCACTATGCTTCTTTATTCCTTGGCCTCTAGCTATAATCGCTGGAGTGTGGCGGTTTTCTGGTGCGATGTCGTGGTCGCTTCCTCATCTTTCCAAGAGCACATCAGGACTACTGAATGGAATTGAAGGTTTGTTCGAAAAGGAGAAATCCAAACCAAATGGTGTCTCCGATTCATCTATCCCGACGTCTCTACCGTTGACGTGGATTCCGTAGCGCGTTCATCTACGATCGGAGATGCGATCAGTGTGAATGCGTGGGCGTCTAATTTGCGATCGACTTACTGGAAATGATTCACAAGTGCAGTATGTGTCGGATCTCTAGCTCTCTAGCTTAAGAGTGTGTTTTCCAAACCCACGATGACGAGTGTTGGCGATAGTTCAGACTCGCGGGCTTACCCGGAGTTTTCAATCGAAGGGCAGTACAGTGGCGGCTTTAGACGGCGTGGACCTGGACGTAAATGAGGGCGAAGTGTTCGGAGTATTAGGCCCGAACGGGGCTGGAAAAACCACACTTATCCGAATACTCTCCACTCTGCTCATGCCAACTTCGGGGCATGTGAGCATAGCTGGTTATGATGTTGCCAAGGAGCCCGAGAAGATCAGGCCAATCATCAATATGGCGAGCGGGGCGGAACGAACAGGCTACGAGTTCATCTCCGCGCGAGGTAACCTCTGGTTCTTCTCGCAACTATACGGCATCTCGAATGAGGATTTCAAAGACAGGGTAGCTTCACTCTCTTCCCAACTGGAGCTCGAGGCCAACATTGACAAGAAGGTCTACGAGCTATCGACCGGTTATCGCCAACGCATGACCATAGCGCGCGCATTCATCAATAATCCAAGGGTAGTTTTCATGGATGAACCAACCATAGCGTTGGACGTAATGACTGCGCGGAGAATTCGAGGGTTTCTTGCCCATGAAGCAAGGGAATCAAAGCGGACGATCTTTTTGGCGACGCACAACATGGCAGAAACTGAGGCCATCTGCAATCGAGTGGCAATAATCGACAAGGGGAAGATATTGGTGTGCGCATCTCCAGAGAATCTGAAACGTAATTACGGGCGATCCTCATATGTTATGGAATTAAGTCCTGCCCCCACTTCCCCGGATGCCTTCACATCAATACCTTACGTCAAAGGAGTCACGTCAACGCTAGACGAAGAGCGCGGAGTGGCTACGGTGAGGGTTGTAGTCGAGAAAGACGAAGCTATTGATCAGATTGCCAAAACCTTGGCTGCGTCGGGGATTAATTTGCTATCCTCATGGAGGCAGGAGCCCACACTTGAAGAGGTCTTCGTGACCTTGGTGGGAAGAGGGTTCAGAGAGAGGGAGCACGAGAATGCAAGTTGATTTCAATCTTTGGTATAGAACCATGTATTCGCGTGCTTGGGTACGGGTTCGGAGCACGTATGGGGAACCTGTGTGGGTTGCGGTGAACCTCGCTGTCCCTTTGCTGTCTTCGCTAGCAATGGCGTTGCTCTACCGGAGTACCGGGCTTTCACGGTTTACGGGATTCGCTATTCTGGGAGGCGTGATGTTGGCTTTTTGGGGGAACGTTCTCTGGTCGATGGCCAGCCAATTCAACTGGGATAAGGAAACTGGAATCTTCGAAATCTACTTGATAAGCCCAGCCCCAATAACCGCCATACTCGTTGGCATGTCGTTGGGTGGAATACTCGCGACCGTGCCCTCAGCGGCACTGGTAACTCTGATCGGGTGGGAGTTCTTCTCAATGTCCGCCAACCCATCATGGATGGCGGTCTTTCTAACGTTCATTCTAACCCTCGCTTCCCTCTACGCACTGGGTATGCTCCTCTCATCCCTCTACCTGACCTACGGGAGAGAAGCGGAGTCACTGAATAATGCAATCGGTGAGCCCATCAACCTATTGGCTGGGCTCTACTTCCCATCAATCGGAACAGGATCACCCTTTCCCTTCGCTGTCCAGATAATTGCTTCATTCATCCCTCTAACAATTGGAATGGATGCGCTAAGGAAATCCGTTTTCTATTCTGGTGGTGTTGAAGCAATCTGGTTGGATCTCCTAGTTCTCGCTGTGATGGCTGTCGTTCTTCTATTCATCGGGGATCGAGCCCTGAAGATTCTTGAGGAGAGGGGACGAAGGGAAGGTACTTTGGTGGTGAGGTTGAGATGAGGGTGATACGATCAATTCTAGCGTCCGCATGGATGGGCTGGCAGAGAGAAATGAAATGGACAAACCCGGCCTTGAGCTTATTTGTCAAGGCTGTGGCTCCGACCGCGGCCGTATTAAGCGCAGCCGCGGTGTACTGGTTCGGATCATCGTTCATCGGTCTATTTACTCCGGAAAGGCTTGCTTACATCATAGTCGGCGCATCGATGTACAGCCAGGTGGCAGCATACACATACGTTCCGACTGCAGCTATCACGGAAGGAAAATGGTCCAACCTTTACCCGCAAGTCTACATTACGCCAACCTCCTCAATCCCTTACTTGGCAGGGAGATGTCTGGCTTCGTTCGCTGATTCGGTTCCAGTGATTGTGATATCGCTGGCCGTTTCCTATTACGTTTCGTACGCTCTGTTCGGATCGCCACCCTCGATTACGATCTCATTGACGTCTGTGTTCATGATTGGTGGTGCACTAGTATTGAGCATCCCTGCAGCCACCGCACTGGGTTACCTGCTGGGCTCGTATTCCATTTTTGTTAGCAGGTTTGAGTGGGCCCTTCCGTCATATGTGTCGGGCCTTCTGATGATATTCTCAGAGGCTCTCTTCCCTGCAAACATCTTACCCTACCCGTTATCCTTAATCGCAGAAATCGTACCGTTCACCTACCTCATGCGTGCATCTCGGGCCGCACTAATTTACAACTCATGGTCGATGTACCTAAATTCCATGCAATACCTTGCGCTCGGTGGCATGGTCTTTCTCCTGATGGGTTTAGTCGCCTTCAGGAAGGCAGAGAATAGCGCGAGAGTCAAGGGTTACATCGACAAGAAAGTCATGTAGTAACCTAGACGTACAACTTCGTCTCCCTGGATTTGTTCTCGGCCTGCCGATTCACCACCAAAGGGGTTGCGATCAACGCGAAATCGACGAGAACTAACGTTATGGCTTGATAGATGCGACGTACCCGGATTCAAATCATTCCGGATCTCGCTTCATGAATGTCTTCTTGGCCTAGTCTTTGTAGATTCTGGACTTGCGTCGTCTCTTGCCAGATCCGGTTTTCAGAAGAATCACGCAAAGCGCAATAGAGATGAGAACTAGCGCAATGATCGTGGCGGGAGCGCTGTAATCAGCTTGCCAGTCCGCTGTGATTACACGAGGCGAAGTTATGTACATGGACCAGGTGGTTGACTTCGATGCAACTTGTCCGTTCTCCGACCATCCGGTGAACGTCCATTTTGCTCCAAACGTTCCAAGCGCACCAGCCATTGGAACGGTTGTGGATGGGATTGAGATGGTTGCATTCGTGCCATTATCGTACCACGCCGCACCAGTCACTGCAACCTCAGGGCTAATCACGCTGAGCAGGTACTGCGTTTCGTAGATCGCTCGGATGGTAACGTCACGGGTTAATACAATAGTCCTGCTTATTGCTGCTGCTCCATCCGACCATCGCGTGAATCTTAGGCGCGTTCCGTTATTCAACAAAACAACCTGAGGAACCGACACTAAGTGGGGCCCCTTGGCCAAGTTGAGGAGAACGGTTCCTGTGCCATTTATTCCATCAACGGTTATTGGCACAGGCGGTGGAGCGTCGATACCCAATGTTATCCCTGTGTGCACCGTTATGGTGAAAGTGTAATTGCTTACAGAACTTGAAATTGTAGAGCCGGTGCTATTCCGAAGCGCGGCGACAAAGGCAAGATTCCATATGCTGCTTGGGCTATCGAGCAAGAACTCGAAATTTTCCGATCCTAGAGCAGCGGCCAGCGGAATGTCGCATTCTGCCAACTGAGTAGTAGTAAGGCATGATGAAGGCGTCGAACTGCTTACGCCGCTAACGATAGCGCCGATGTCCAGGTCAAAAACTCCGGCTGCCAAATAGAATCCAGGTTCTGCTCCCTCATAGTTAACGGTGGCTTTCACTAAGAGCGGCGGATTGCTAGCTCCAGTGTCCGAGTTGTAGGTGACGGTTGAGGGAAAGACCAGGTTAGATATGTTAGTCGATTGGGCCATGACGGTGGGGACGCTAACAACCAGCCCGAGGATTAGGAGGCCACAGGCCAAAGCTGTGGGCAGGTTCCTCTTCAGATGATTCAACACTTTGCCGCCACGCTCTTGAGTAAATCGATTCGGGCTCTACTACGAATTAGTGCTTTCTAAGCTCTCCATTTGAACTACCAAAATGAATGGAGCAGCATTCTGATTGAGGAATCGGGTTTCTATCCCGCTCGTGGGCTTCCGC
>Ga0187771_10001886_pt1 | contig 14396 bp, 8 predicted proteins | sample 0116_SJ02_MP15_1_FD_133139 | JGI IMG/M metagenome (GOLD analysis project Ga0187771, IMG submission 133139) | Tropical peat soil microbial communities from peatlands in Department of Meta, Colombia - 0116_SJ02_MP15_10_MG | ecosystem: Environmental > Terrestrial > Soil > Wetlands > Peat | place...
AACCTTCTTGGGATCTCGAATGCCGTAGGCTTTCTCAGGTGGGAGTTCGACCGTGCTCGCTTTTCCTGGTTCGAGGCCGGTTAACGCTTCCTCCAGCCCTTTCGGCACCCACCCTTCGCCGAGAATGATGAAGAATGGCTCGTAACGCTCTTCGCCACGGTAGAGCTTCTTCTCTTTAGCGACGCTCTCGAGCGTCGTGCCCACCGTCTCACCCGTCTCCTTCACTCGCAGCGTGTAATTTGCGAGTATGAAATCTCCGTTCTTGATCGGCAATGTGTCGCACCTTGAATTATCGAAGCGGAGCTACACATTTGGCCGTTCTACATTAATCTTTCAGCGAGAGCCCCAAGCTTCACACATGTTTGGATGTGTGAAGGGCAGTAAGATTCCTTCGCGTCAAAGACGCATTTTCCTGAACACGTAATACTTTGGGAAATCGACACCTAATGTGAATGCTGCGGAGATACCCAAAGCAATGAGTACCTGAGGTATGGTAAGCGAGGGTATGATGACCCCGAAGACGCCGAGCAGGAAGAAGACGACGAGCGTCGCCAAGATTGATGTTATCAGCTCACGGCCTGGTTTCGAAGACCAGAAGTGCCGTCTCTCCCTCACGCTGAGAACCCTAAATTGGCTTGTAAATACGAGCGCTAAGAGCACGAAGCTTTGAAGACGGGCCAAAGCCATCCTGTAGTAGAATACCCCGAGGTACACTACTATGACTCCCTCGATCACTAATAGTAGGCCTATCACGAGCGATGCGAAAGTGATGTTCCTGACGTTCCAGACATTTGGGCTAGCAGTGCTCTCCACGTTATCTTTTGCTAGCGAGGTCGTTGTGAAGTCGTTTGCAAACACCAGTAGGACCATGCCGAGCACGGAAAGGACGATCTGATTCAACCAGAAGAAACCAACGACAAGCACACCGATGAACTGTATTACTTTCGTTACCTTGTTGATCACCCAAGTTAACATGCGTTGATATATTCGCCTGCTCGTGACTATTGCATCTAGGATTACTCTAATCCCTGGTTCGGTGAGCACTATGCTCGCGGAGGCCTTTGCAACGTCTGTTGCGTTGCTCACGGCGACGCCCACTTCCGCTTGTTTAAGGGCGGGGGAATCGTTTACACCATCCCCCGTCATGCCCACCAGATGCCCTTTCGATTGCAACAGCTTTACGACCTTGTACTTGTCTTCCGGGTAAATTTCTGCTAGGCCATCAGATTCTTCCAGGATTCGAGCCTCATCATTCATCGACTGATTCTCGAGCTCAGACATTGAACGAATCCTATCGCCGACCCCTACCTGCTTCCCCACCTCTCTCGCTATGGCCACGTTATCTCCCGTAAGCATTTTCGGAGTTACCCCCATTTTGCGCAGGCCCTCTATTACCTGACTCGCGTCAGGCCGAGGTGGATCCATGAGTGGCAAGAGACCTACGAATTGAAGCCGCTTGGGGTCGACATCTGCCGACTTAGCGACGGCGAGTGTCCTGTACCCTTTCCGCCAAAGCTCCCCCAAGGCGTAATCAATTTCGTTCTTCGACTTTGGATCGAAAGGTTGACAGAGGGAGAGAACGACTTGTGGCGCCCCCTTCATGACCAAGAACCACCTTCCATCTTGTTCGATGACTGCTTCCGACCTCTTACTCGCCGGCTCAAAGGGAGTAAATGAGGCCTGTCTGTATCGGCCGTTGACGGGTTGATACTTTCTCGCGAACTCGACGACTGCGAGGTCGATGACGTCCCGTAGCTCTTCTTTTGAAGCTAAGCTGGCGGTGACAGCGACATCGGCTGCTGTGAAACCATTGAACGGGATGGCGTTCATTACCGCTAGACTGTTTTGAGTTATCGTCCCTGTCTTGTCTAAGCATAGCAGATCCATTGATGCGGCGTCTTCTATCGAATCAAGCCGGGTCACTAAGGCTCCGCCTTTCGCTAGTTGCATGGCTCCCACCGCCAGGACTATTGCGAAGACCGCGGGAAGCGCGACTGGCACCGCACCCATGAGAAATATCAGCGTGAAGGTTGCAATACTCAGCAGGTTTACAGTCCGAGTAAGTACACCTTCCGCTATAACCACGACTAAAGCCGCGATAGCGACGTACATAGTGTACTTGACTATTGCACCCATGATCTGCTGCTGATGCGATTTCGGTTTCGCGATTTTCACGAGTTCAGCAGTCTTACCGAAATAGGTGTTGACCCCCGTATTGAACACTAAGCCCTTGGCTTCGCCCCTCTTCACGATCGAACTTGAATAGATGACCCCAGATTGACCGGTCGCTGCTGTAAGCGATTCTCCAGTCAGCGCAGATTGGTCAACGGACACCTCTCCATCAATCACTTTCACGTCAGCGGGCACCAAATCCCCTAGACCAACCTGCACAATGTCTCCAGGCACAAGCTCACGCGCATCTTTGACGGTCCACCGGCCATCCCTGAGCACCTTAGCTTTCGGAGCCAGACGCGCCTTCAAGAGAGCTAAAGCTCTCTGCGAACTGCGAGCCTGCCTAAAACCAATTGTAGCGTTGATGGTCAGAAGAGCAAATATGATGACGGCCTCCAAATAGTGCCCAATCAAGTAGGAGAGAACAACCGTCGATTCCAATAGCCAGGGCATCGGCCCCCAATAGCGGGAAAGAAAGTCAACTACCGCGCTACTCTTCTTCTCAGGGATTTCGTTCGATCCAAACTTCTGAATTCTCAATTCTGCGTCAGAGTTCGTGAGGCCGTTGTTCGAAGAAGCAAGCAAGGCGAAAAGTTCGTCAACACTTAGCTTGAAGTAGTCGCGAGTTTTTTCACCTAGCACTGTCTGATGATCTGATACGTTACCATCATCACGGCGCATAGGTCTTCGAGCGCATATGAAGACCGCCGACATTTAACCGTCAAGCAGAACAACCGGACCTAAGCCGTCAGCGAAGGACCACAGATTCACAGTCACACAATAACCTACGAATGCATGGTCTTAACTTTCCGAGTCACCCTGAGTACAGATCGTTCGGTCTGGAAATTCCGCCCGCATTCTTTTATCTTCGATACGGAAGTCGTGAGCCGTCAGATTGCGGTGAGGATTGGTGAAACTATTCACGGTTGGACCGGTGGCCTGCTACCCGGAAGTGCTGGAAGCAATGGGGCATCAAATGTACAGCCATCGCAGCAAGGAGTACCTCTCGCTTCATTACGAGACCGTTCGACTCCTGCAGGAGTTCATCGCAACCAAGAATGAGATCTTCCTCTTCTCCAGCACAGGAACTGGTTTCATGGAGGCTTCGGTGAGGAATTGTGTCAGGAAGAAGATGTTGTGCTGCATAAATGGAAGTTTTGGCGAACGTTTCGCAGAGGTCGCGGAATCAAACGGGGTAACCTTGGTGAAACTCGCTCCACCCCTCGGCGAGCCTATCTCGCCGGCGGGGCTGGACCGAACGTTGAGCGAGAACCCTGACGTGGAAGCTGTTGCCCTAACACACAACGAAACAAGCGTCGGCCTCATCAACCCGCTTAGGGACCTGGCCGCAATTGTCAAGAAACATGGAAAACTGCTCTTCGTCGACGCGGTCAGTTCGATGGGAGGAACTGAGATTAGCGTAGACGAATTAGGAATTGATGTGTGCTTCTCAAGTTCACAGAAATGCTTTGGCGTCCCCCCCGGCCTGGGAATGGGCAGCGTTAGCGAACGGGCGTTGACCCTGTCGGCCGCAGCTCAGAATAAGGGATGGTATTTTGACTTCAAGGTTTGGGAGGAGGATCAGAAGAAGGGCCACGGAACCCCAGTCACCTCCGTCATCCCCCAAATAGCGGGCCTAAACACAGCCTTGAAGATGATTCAGAGAAACGGAGGAAAGAAATGGTACTTTGGGCTGTACAAAGAAAGAAATCTGAAGATTAGACAAGGGGTCGAGAAATTCGGCCTATCCACATTTCCCCGAAAAGGCTCAGAGAGCCCAACCGTGAACTGCATCAACGCACCCGAAGGCATGGATGGCGGCACAGTCTATGAGAAGATGCGTCAAAACGGGTTCGAATTGGCCGAGGGATATGGTCCGTTGAAAAAGAAAACATTCAGAATCGGAAACATGGGTTACATAGAGATGAACGACATCGACCTAATGTTGAAAACCCTAGGCAACGTCGCCTTATCCAAACTATAAATGAAACACGACTAGTGAGCAGCTAGAATCCGTAAACTCGCGCTTTCCGTTCAACCCAAGAAGGCTTTTCTGCCTCCGCTCCGTTATCAAAGCGAACAAGCAATGTCCATCAAAGTAGGCAGCATCATGGGGATACCCGTCCGCATACATTACACGCTGTGGCTCGTTTTCCTCCTAATCGCATGGACATTGGCTTACGGCTACATGCCGCAGCAGTACCCCGGCCTGAGCACTCTCACCTACTGGGCGATAGGGATAGCATCCGCCGTGATTCTATTCGTATCCGTCCTCGTCCATGAGCTTTCTCACTCTTATATTGCGAAGAAAAATGGATTACCCATCGCCAGAATCACGCTGTTCTTCTTTGGCGGAGTATCCGAGATGACAGAAGAACCGCAGGATCCCGGACTTGAAGTTCGGATGGCGGCCGCCGGACCATTAATGAGCTTCGTCATCGCCGGGGCGCTTGCTGGAGTCTGGTACGTTGCTGAAGCCGCGCATCTCCCAATAGCCATAACCGCTACGGTAGGTTACGGCGCATTAATCAACGGAGTACTGGGGGCGTTCAACCTTCTGCCAGCCTTCCCACTCGACGGAGGCCGAGTCTTTCGTGGAAGCCTTTGGATGCATTCGAAGAACCTTATCGACGCTACTAGGACCGCAACCCGCGTGAGCGAAGGTCTTTCATTGTTGATGATGTTGGGCGGTTTCGTAGCCATAATCCTCGGATACTTTCTAGATGGAATATGGTTCGTCGTTTTGGGTTGGTTCATAAAATCCGGCGCCGAAACAAGCCTCAGACAGACACTTGTAGGAGAAACCCTAAGCGGGGTAACCGTCAACGACATAATGACACGTCAAATCTTAACCGTCCCACCCGACGTCACGGTACAACAACTCGCGTCCGACTACTTCCTGGTCCACCCACATGGAGGGTACCCAGTCGTCCAAGAAGGCAAACTTCTGGGATTGATAACGTTGGATTCCGTTCGCGCAATTCCGAAAGAAGCACGAAGCTATGAGACGGTCGCAAAGGCCATGATTCCACTCGAACGAACTTTAGTCGTCCCACCCAACTTGTCAGCGCTAGACGCTTTACAAAGAATGGCACGTGAAAAAGCCGAAAGGCTCCTCGTAACAGAAGACGGAAGACTGGTTGGTGTGGTAACTCAGGGCGACCTAATGAGGGCAATCCGAACTAGACAAGACCTCGAAATGAAAACGCCATGGACAACACCCACAACTACCCCTGCACAAGTTCAATACTGCATTCAATGTGGCGCCCAGTTACCAATCGGAACCAGAACATGCCCTCACTGCAACGCCGCTCAACCACAATCAATCGATGCCACCGCTTCCAAAGCATCTTAACACCTCGCCGCCAAAACCTAAGTACTATCGCCAACTACCCTCAGACCGTTGACGAGGGATTACACATGCAAGAATTGAGTTTTGAAGAAGCACCTAGAATCACCGTCAAACCCCCAGGCCCAAAATCCAAAGAGCTCCTAGCCAAGCAATCAACACTTGAAACCAAAGCAGTGGTGTACAGCAAAGCCTTCCCGATAGGCATAGACTCGGCCAAAGGGTCCACGATCAAGGACGTTGATGGAAACCTCTTCATAGACTGGATTTCGGGAATATGCGTGCTAAACCTAGGCCACAACAACCCGATCATCACGGCGGCCGTAAAATCCCAGATCGAACGCATCTGGCACGCCCTAGAAATTCCAACCGAGGCACGCATTCACTTTTTCGAAAAGCTGCATTCAGTTCTGCCGGGAACGCTTCGCGGCAACGCAAAGATACTCACGACAGTGACGGGAGCAGACGCATGCGAAGCAGCGATTAGCCTTGCCAAGCACGTAACTGGAAGGAGCACCATCGTCGCATTCGGCGGCTCCTACCATGGAATCCATCAAGGCATCGTCAGCCTGACCTCAAGCAGACATTACCTCGAATCCGCCCACATAATACGTTCCGGCGTCTTTCACCTACCCTACCCCTACTCGTACCGGTTCCCATTACCAGTCGAAAGAAGCGGAGATGAGGGAAAAGTGATCCTACGGTACCTTGAAGAACTAATAGTGGACGAACACTCCGGCCTCGACCAACCCGCGGGAATACTCGTTGAACCCGTTCAAGGCGAAGGCGGATACATTGTTCCGCCAAACGACTTTCTGCCAGGGCTCAGGGAGATCGCTGATAGGTTCCAAATCCCCTTGATAATCGACGAGGTTCAGACCGGGTTCGGCAGAACTGGGAAGTTTTGGGGTTGTGAAGTAACCGACACGCCCCCAGACATCATGTGCGTTTCCAAGGCAGTAGGCGCAGGAATCCCATTTTCCCTCATAGCGTACAAGAAGGAATATGATGAAACCGTTCCCGAGGCATTCCATCTGGGAACTTACCGAGGCAACCCCCTCGCAATGGCCGCAGGAGCCGCGAGCATAGACTACATCAGAAACGAGAACCTCCTCAACCATGTGAGTAGCCTGGGTGAGAAAGCAAAGACAAAGTTCGCCGAAATAGCCGCATCAAGCAAAAACGTTGGCGAAGTAAGAGGTCTGGGATTCATGATCGGAAATGAGATTGTAGAATCGAAACAAACAAAAACGCCGTCGAAACAGACCGCCGTTCGCATGCGAAGAGACATGTTTGAGAACGGCCTTCTCATGCACACCTGCGGCCATTACGGCAACGTTCTCCGATTCATGGCCCCACTAGTAATTAGCGAAAACCTCCTCGATAGAGGCTTAGAAATCTACGCGAAAGCAGTCAAAGCGTAACCATAGCGAACCGAACAAAGAATAAGGACCACGACTCAGCAGAGGCTGGGGTGACTGGGTTTGACGATCGTAACCATAAACCCGTACACGGAGCAAAAACTGCGGGAATACAAGGAAGACACTCTGGACGACATCAGAGCCAAGATTACTTCACTCAAAGAAGCCCAGCAAGATTGGAGAAAGGACTTGGATGCTAGGGTGGAGCGACTGAAAGAAATCAAGAGGAAAATGGAATCTGAGCTACTCACCCTATCCACGCTTATGAGCACCGAGATGGGAAAACCCGTGGCCCAAAGCGAGGCCGAAGCAAAAAAATGCATGTGGGTGGTCGATTACATAACTGAAAATGCAAGTACCATGCTCAGCCCCGAACCAGTAAAGACCGAAGCGAAGAGAAGCTACATCAGATTCGATCCACTGGGTACGATTTTCCTGATTATGCCTTGGAACTTCCCAGCATGGCAGGTAATTCGAGCCGCCATTCCCGCGATGGCAGCCGGCAACACCGTGCTACTGAAACATGCTTCCATCGTGTCAGGTACGAGCCTGAAACTTGAGGAGATACTAGGCCCGAACATCTTCAAATCAACCGTATGCAGAGGCAGTGTTGCTTCGAGCGCAATCAAATACGTAGACGGCGTGTCCTTTACCGGTTCCACCGAAATCGGGGCCAAGATAGCTGAAGAAGCTGGGCGACAAATCAAGAAGGTCGTACTAGAACTGGGCGGCTCCGACCCATACATAGTGCTCGGAACCGCCAACGTTGACGAAGCCGTGAAAAACTGTGCGTTTGCCAGAATGCAAAATAACGGCCAATCATGCATAGCCTCTAAAAGATTCATAGTAGACGAGAAGGTCTTCGACAGGTTTCATGAAGGAATGAAGCAACAATTCTCAAACGTCAAGATCGGAGACCCACTCGACAGGAACACTTTCCTCGGCCCCTTATCCAGCAGCGAACAAAAACAAACTGTTACGAAACAAGTGGAAGAGCTAAGGCCCCTTGGCCGGGTCGAGGTGCTCCCCGGCAGAAATGACGGAAACTTCGTCCCACCAACGATCGCCCGTACGAACGCCCCATACAACGAAGAAGTATTCGGGCCCGTGGCGATATTGAAGAAATTCAAGACAAACGACGAAGCGGTAAAACTCGCCAACGAGACCCCGTACGGGCTCGGCGCCTCTGTGTGGGGAGAGGCCGAAGAAGCTGAACAACTCGTCCCAACCATTGAAGCAGGAATGGTTTTCATAAACAAGATCGTCTCCTCAGACCCCCGACTACCATTTGGCGGTGTGAAGAAAAGCGGCTTAGGAAGCGAACTCTCCAGATACGGACTCCTAGAGTTCACTACAAAGCGAACGGTCTGGGTGAACTAGCCCAAGGTACAGCTCCGAATACCTTCGCGATCCTCAAGCGGTCGTTGCCAGGCATGAGGCCAGCTACCGTAATACGCTCAGTATGCGCGTTAACCTTGATTATGATTATGGCACACCAATCAACCAGCCCGCCGGTATCATTTCAGGCTCCCGTTTCACAAACGAAGTATGCGGCGCTTGGCCTCGAGGCCGCGAGTTGGATAACCTCATTCCAAGTCACGCCACTCAACGATTCATGGGGAATTCCATACTGGAATCAAGATGCTTGGGGGCTTGACCCATACTATTTTGCGAACGGAACAATAACCGCGGGGACAGGGAATATCGGAGCCGGAGACAGACAAGAATTAGCCTATCTCATCGGCGGCCATGACGCGGGGGAAGGCGCTTACGCTTCGCTCCTAGCCTACTTACAAACGCGGGATTCAAGGTACCAGGACGCATTCAACGTCTACTACAACTACTTCCAATCATCCCAGATACCAGGGCCCAGAACCACAACGCCCGCCCAAGTTACTGTTAGCGTTGACGGAAAGAAGATCACAATTAACAATTCAGGTTTCTGGTCGGAACAAGCGAGCGTCTCCGCGGGAGACAACGGCACTTACGGCACCCGAAGCGACACAACCACGCTCCAAGCGGTTTACCCGGCAGCGGAGCACGGAAACCCCATCGCCATATCCCTAATCGCATATTACCGCCTCACCCAGGACCCATCGGCACTCTCAATGCTGAACCGTTACGGCAACTGGCTCGTCCAAGAACAGATACGTACGGGCAATTATTCAGGCGCCTTCCCAGTGACACAGTACTACTACTATACCTTGGGCTGGAAACCGAGAATGTTTGAAACTACGGAATCTGCGTGGGTTCTTGCCCAACTCTACCTCATCACGGGGAACAAGACCTACCTCAGCTCGGCCGAAGCCGCCGGCCAGTACATGTTGTCCAGGCAATTTGTTGGGCCGCAATGGATCAACACGCCTGTCTACGGGGCGCTGCCTTACGAGTCGAATGAAACGCATTATACGAACTCAGTTTCAACGAACCATGCGGGCTATACGATCTCGGCCTGGTCCGAACTCTTTCAGATAACAGGCGATACACGCTACCTTGAAGCCGCTCAGAAGTACGCTAACTGGCTTTTGAGCTTCCAGGTCACCGATCCGGACACCAGGTGGGGAAACCACACATACGCAAACGATAGCATGGCAGTGGGGGGGTTCTACTATGGCTACAATGTTGCGAAGCACGAGTTTGGTTGGAGAGTCGCCGAATCATTATGGAGCGCATCCTACGCCCTCCCGGCACTCCTGATGCTCTCACAGATCACTGGCAACGACACGTACCGAAGCGCAGCGCTGCTTGCTGCGAATTGGCTTACAGAGATGAAGTTCCCAGACCAATCCCAAATCCCACTTCAAGCCCTAGCGATCGTGAAATACCCTGTCTCAAGCTGGTGGGGCCTCTTCCCCCAATACTACCAACCCGACATGAATGAGGTAGAGAACGCCGGCATCACGGCGTTCGTCAATCAGGGCAGAATGAACCTTTCATCCATAAATGACCAGCATCCTACTTGGTTCGAACGAACCTTCTCCGTAGACTTCAACCTCATCGATTATGAAATGGCAAGCCGCGGCCCAACCTACATGAAGATGGTGTGGAGGTGGTGGCCGAACATCGGCTTCGAACCCAGATACGGCGGCGACATCGCATTCGGTGCCTTCGCAACCGACGGCTATCTGACCTTCAACACAACATTTCGCAGAGCCACACAAACCCTTGCGGAGATCGACCTCCTAACAAGAAACAATACAAACCTACTCTCCAGGAACACCACAACGATCTACGACCAAGCCAGGACGCTCGCTGCTGCGGCCGCCCAGAACTTCAACTTAGGCTGGTACTCCCTCGCACGGGCACAGGCCAACGACGCAATTGCACTCGGAGAGCTTGCGCTAAGCTACGCTCAAATCGCAATCCCACCCGCGCAAAATAACGAGTTACTCTTTGACATCCTTGGAGTTACTTTGGTTCTCCTAGTAGTCTCTAACTTGTATTGGTACCGTAAAATAAATTCAAGAAAAGAAAACACTAGGGCTCGGCCTTAATGTTCGTCCATGTACCGATCGGCTATCTTTCTAGCCTTTTCGTATGCCTCAATCCAGTCCGTCCGGGCAGCTGCACACCCTATCCCAATTACCCTTCCTTTGACATCATGCCTCGCGAGTGGGTTGGCATCTAGGGCTAGAACTGTGTAGCAGCCACGAGGCCGCGATTTGAATATCTCAATCATCACGTAGCTGGCACTGGCCCCCTTCTTCCACAGAAACGGTTTGCCGTTCACTCCCTTCTCGACGATCCGCCAAGGACCTTTCCTACTCACGTTTCCAAATCACCTCTGAGTGAGCGCATTGGATTTACAGGTGGTTGGCTGTTTAGGCCGTTGCCCGTCGTAGCCTGACTATTCTGACGCTAATGATAACCGTTTTTCGACTTCGATTATTTCTAGGGTTCCTGCCGATGGGAACATGCCGATTTGAAAATGTGCTATGGTTGCGTGGGCAAAAAATATCGACTTGTCGGGTTGCTTAGGAGTGTAGTGGGGGGACGTTTTGAGTTTGCGCCGCTCGGCGTTCTAAGAATTACGCTAGGCCTCCGGGCAATCTTTAACATGTATTGGTACAGAAAGTCAAAACACGCCCCACGACGTACCCTCCGCAGACGAGCCAAAGAACCTTGAAACCAATTCTGACCTGGCAAAGTCTTTTCAGCCGGCTTACCCGTTAATCGGATGGATGTTCCATGCCTAAGGTTTCCAGAAGGCAATTCGTCTCCAGCACAGCTTTTACTGCGGGAGGCTTCGTCGTTGGTTTCGCAACTAACAGCTTCATGCTTTCCAACATACTCCCAGCCCCCGAACCGGCCGTGACCACACCCGACGACGCATTGAACAGGCTAATGGCGGGGAACCAACGGTACATGCAAGGCTCACCAACCCACCCAAACCAATCAGCCGAACGGCAGGCGGAAGTAGCCCAGGGCCAGCACCCATGGGCTGCAATTCTTGGATGCATAGACTCTCGGGCCCCACCCGAACTGATATTCGATCAAGGCCTAGGAGACTTCTTCGTTGCACGAACAGCGGGGCAAGTGATCGACAACGTCGTACTGGGCAGCCTTGAGTTTGCGATTGAAGAAGGCGTGAAACTGGTTATGGTGCTCGGCCACCAAAGCTGCGGCGCCGTAAATGCAACAATTAACACAATTCAAAGCCATGGCCACCCAGAAGGCCAAATTGCCACCCTCGTTCAAGCCATTACTCCGGCCGTACTCCAAGCCGAATCCCAACCGGGTGACCTACTAGATAACTCCGTGAAAGCAAACGTGGCGTTGGAGGTGCAATATCTCAAATCATCCAGCACAATAATCTCAGGCGCCGTCGATGAAGGCGCAATTAAGCTCGTCGGCGCCCGATACGATCTTCAAACCGGAGCAGTCAACCTCCTCTAACCCTCTGACCAAGCTGAAGCAACCTAAGATACTCACACTATAAAGAGAGAACCGGGCTGCGCGGGGGAAAAGATACCGACTCATGGGGTTGCTTAGGAGTGAGGTGAGGGTTCGTTTTGAGTTTGAATGGGCGAAGCGACGGTTAGCACGGTGCCTGAGGTAAGGCCGTTCGATTCAACTTCGAAGGTTGCGCTTGCGCTTCCTCCCGCGGAGGCACCGAGTATTAACCAGACGGTCTGTGAGTATGGGCCGAGGTGGTTCGCCACTAGGCTGTGGCCTAGGTATGCGGGGTTGAGGGCTGCGTCCTCGGTGAAACTGACTCCAGACTCTGACGGGGCTCCCTGTATGAGATGGTATGATTCCCCCATCAACAAACCGCCAACTGGCGGGTTGTAGCTTGGTGTGGCACCCTCATTCGCAGCGTACCAGTTAACGAAGTCAACTTCCGCCATCCATCCCCCCTGATACTGAGGTTTGCCAAGTATCCCGCTGTTTGGAAAGTAGGCGGTGGCATTCCAAGTTGGGCCTGGGTTAGGGTAGCAGTCAAGGTCGAAGCCGCATGCAAACGTCCTAACGCCTCCGTTTTCCGGATAGGTGCGGTGTGTGAATACGGGGTCGCCGAAGTACGGTCCTCCCCAACCCGGTGGCGCTCCGTAACTTGTGTATCCCCCCTTTGGAGTCCCATAGAATGCATCTTCTCCAAATGGTGGGACCTGTGGGAGCCCGGCAAGGAGAACCTGCAACGTTGTGGTGCCGGCGGGCAGGAAATTGTACGTGTTCAAGGGCATGGGTGTCGGTCGGAGGGCGCGCCCGCCACCAGCTGTCGTCACAGGCCCGAAGGGGTACTGGCATGTTCCGTCCGCGCCGTTTGCAATTCCAGCCTCGGACATGTATACGCCTTCGCTGGACATCCACTCCGCAGCCAGCATTCCGAAGTCGTTGAATAACCGAACCCGCACAGACATGTTTGCGGCGGTTGGTGTAATGACGCTTTCCTTCATGAACAGGATAGTCAACGTTACATTAACACCCATTACCAAGCTGATTCTAAGGTTCGCCACCTGCGTACTCTGCGCATATGCGACCGCGGGAAGGTTCTGCGTATATCCATATGTGTACGCTCGAAGGCTGTATGCACCAGGAGCGAACGCCGTCGGGTACAACCATAACGATTGAGCGACTGGCGCGTACAGTGAACCGGCTGTTTCGAAGATGAAGAGGCCGACCGTGTACCCACCGACAAACCCTACGGCTCTCAATTCCTGTCCGAAGTATGCACCCTCAGCGCCTTGAAACACGGTGCCAGAAGACGAAGCTACAGGATCCCAACCGCCGCCGACAGCCTGAACCGAACTCGCCGTTATCCCCGGACAACTCGCGCCCGCATCTCCTCCTTGGTAAAGGCAACTAGTTCGAAGCGTGTTCGCAGCCGCCATGCCAGTGATCGAATCACCAAGGAAACCCACCAAAACCCCATTGTTATAGAACCCAACGTCAATCTCCTGCCCAACCGAGTTGCCCGAAAAATCGTACCCCGTTGGATTACCCCAGGACCACGCCGTATTAACGGGCGGAGTCTCCCAGTCGGTGCTGTAGATGCTAAGTTGGAAACCGGCTCCGCGGTAGATGTGAACGCTGACCGAAGTGGGATTGCCGCTGAGCGTCATGGATACCGTAGGCGGAGAATCTTCCTCCAAATAACCCAGCACATCCACTTGGGGCACGTAGGTTCCCGCGGGGATTCCGTAATTCTCGCCCCCCCAAGTGTCGTTAATCCCCCAGAACTGAATATCTGCGGTTCCAGCCTCCACCGCGTGGGCGTTCACCTTTCCTTCGTCGAGGTCCTCTCCCCAAACAGCTTGGGACGTGGTTGGGACGCTGAAGCCCCCGCTGTAAGCTCCCCAAGCAGGATACAGCCCCTGATACCCCAAGAGTGTCTGGTTGTAAGACCAAACCTCCCCCTCCGCGTCGACCAGCACGCCGGACATTAAACCTGCACCCGTATCGATTGGATCGTCAACGGCGCCATTCAGGGTGTCGTGGAAGTGAACAGTCTGGTCTACCCAACTTGAGAGGAGAAGATTTATGGAGAGTGAAACATCGCCGGCCCACTCGTTCGGCGTGACATCGAAGTAATATTCTTGGAATGTGGACCCGTCCAATTGAGTTTGCACATACCGGAAGACCCATGCTCGAACATAGTATCGGCCCGGCGTCAAACCGTTAACCCAAGTCGCGTAAACTTGCGGAACCATACCGCTTAGATCCATAGGTGCCCCGTAATCTCCCTTCGACCCAAATTGGAAATGAAATGGATCGGTGGTGCCACCCTTGACGAACCAAGTCTGAGGAGGACCGACACCCATCGGATCTTGCAGTGAAAGGCCTGCCGCGTCCCCTGCCGAGACCTCGTAATACGATGCTCCAGCCCCTCCGGCGGGATAGCCGAAACCGGAAGCGGGAGTATACTCATGCCAAGGGAATCCGATGTTACTCGCCGTACGCGGATCGCCACATTGCCCCGCGTGACCCCAACCATAGAAGAAATTCTGGCCTCC
>Ga0187771_10001887_pt1 | contig 14395 bp, 14 predicted proteins | sample 0116_SJ02_MP15_1_FD_133139 | JGI IMG/M metagenome (GOLD analysis project Ga0187771, IMG submission 133139) | Tropical peat soil microbial communities from peatlands in Department of Meta, Colombia - 0116_SJ02_MP15_10_MG | ecosystem: Environmental > Terrestrial > Soil > Wetlands > Peat | place...
ACGCCGCCGGTGGTCGGATCGGTGAGAACGGAAATGAATGGCACGCTTGCGTCATCGAGGCGCGCGAGAGCCGATGCGACTTTGGCGAGTTGCATGAGGCTGACCGCACCCTCCATCATTCGCGCTCCTGCCGAACAGGAGACGATCACGAGCGGCGCCTTTTGCGCAAGCGATAGCTCGATCGCGCGCGTGACCTTTTCCCCCACGACTGCGCCCATCGAGCCGCCGATGAATCCAAACTCCATCGAGCAGCAGATCACGGGCCGGCTCCCGAGCTTGCCTTCGGCCGTCATGATCGCGTCCTTCATTCCCAGTTTTTCTTGAGCTTCCTTCAGGCGCTGCGCGTAAGGACGCGTATCGGTGAAATGCAAGGGATCGCTCGATGCGAGTTCGGCGTCGTGCTCGATCCACTGGCCGTCGTCCAGCAGGAGTTCAAGCCGCCGGCGCGCGTCCAGGCGGAAATGATGGTCGCACTTCGGACACACTTCCCAGTTCGATTCGAGATCCTTCTTCCAAATGATTGCGCGACACGCGTTGCACTTCGTCCAAAGACCTTCCGTGCGAACGCGACGTTCGTCCACCGGCGTGGGATTCTCGATCGCGCCTTTTTCTCTCTTGAACCAGGCCATTTCTATATTCTCGGCAAAAGTCTTGACGCGCCCCCCTAGTAGTCGATTCCTCGCTGCGCCAGAATTCCTTTCGTATAAGGATGCTTTAGTTCTCTCATTTCCGTTACCAGATCGGCCGCTTCGACGAGTTTCGGATGCGCGTTGCGCCCCGTACAAATTACGTGCACACGTTCCGGCCTGCCCACAAGTGATTCCACCACTCGATCGGGATCGAGCATCTTGTAGCTAATCACGTAATTGAGCTCGTCCAGAATCACAAGATCGTATTTCTCGCTGTAAATCTGAGTCCGGCCAAATTCCCACGCCTCGTTGCAAAGGCGAATATCTTCTGGATCGGTCTCCGCGCCGCCGATCTTTACAAAGCCACGACCCATCGGCCGGATCTCGAATTTGTCATCGCCCAGCATTTTCGCCGCGTCGAGTTCGCCATAGTGCCAGGAGCCCTTAATGAACTGGACCATCAGCACGCGCAGCCCCTGACCCACGGCGCGAAACCCTGTGCCAAGCGCGCACGTCGTCTTGCCTTTGCCCGGTCCCGTGTAAACGATAAGGAGTCCCTTGCCTTCCGGCATTTATGGCTGCCCCGCGCGACAGTCTCCCATACTCGCCACGCACGAACCAAACGTCAAGCACCGCGCGGCCGTCCGCGGCTATTTTGGATAAGGGTGGCCGGCCAGGATGGCGAATGCTCGGTAAATCTGCTCGGCGAGCACGACGCGTGCAAATTCGTGCGGCATCGTGAGCGTGGAAAGCGAGAGCTTCTGCTTTGCAATCGCACGCAATTCCTCAGGGAAGCCCTCGGCGCTGCCACAAAGGAAGACAATCTCGCGAACGCCGCGATCGCGAAAATCGCCGAGCCAGCGCGCGAATTGCTGCGAAGTGAACTGCTTGCCTGCTGCGTCCAGCAAAACGACCACTCCACCGGGTTCGAATCTGATCTTGCGAAGCGCGGCCGGCGATGCATCGCGCGGTTCGTTGAAATCTACTTCTGCGAAGTGCCGGATGCGTGCGACATAATCGTCGAAGAGCGCGCGAATTTCCTCGCGCTTCGTCTTTCCGAGCATCACGAGCCTGATTCTCATCCGCTAGATCAGCCCGAATTTCTTGCGCTTTTCGAGCAGCGTCTTGCGGCTGATGCCGAGAATCCCCGCGGCCTCGCCGATTTTATAGCGCACGGCTTCGAGTGTCGCCTTGATCGCCTCCCGCTCGATTTCTTCCAGCGATTTGAGACTACTCGCCGCTTGGCTGGCAACTCCCGTCGATTTTGCGATCAGTGGGAAGTCCTCGGGGCGAAGCAGAGATCCTTTCGCGAAGACCAGAGCGTGCTCGATTGTGTTCTTCAACTCTCGCACATTTCCCGGCCAGGAATACGATTCGAGCAGTTTCAGAGTTTCCGGATCGAGCGCTGCGTCGGCACGGCCGTGCACCGGCCCGAGCCTCGCCAGGAAATGCGACGCGAGCGGGGCGATATCTCCCTTGCGCTCGCGCAGCGGAGGCACCGGTAGAGCCACCACGTTCAGTCGAAAAAAAAGATCTTCGCGAAAACGGTTACTCGAAACAGCTCGAGACAGGTCGGTGTTGGTGAGCGCCATCAGGCGCGCGTCTATGCGCAGCGTTTCAGAACCGCCCAGCCGCTCAAATGTCCGCTCTTCGAGCACGCGCAACAGCTTGGCCTGCATTCCCGGCGCGAGCGCGGCCACTTCATCGAGCACCACAGTTCCGCCTGCCGCCAGCTCGAATCGTCCCGGCTTGCGTGCAACGGCGCCCGTGAATGCACCGCGCTCGTGGCCAAAAAGCTCGGACTCTACAAGCTCGGCGGGCAAGCTGGCGCAATCGATCTTCAGAAAGGGAGCGTCGCGGCGCGGCCCGTGCTCGTGAATCCAACGAGCGAGCTGATCTTTCCCCGTGCCGCTCTCGCCGGTGACGAGAAGCGTCGTCGCCGTGTCGGTAATCTTTTGCGCGATTTCGAGGACGCGCTGGGAAGCAGGATCAACAGCAATCCAAACGATGCCCGCGTCGCTCATGGCTGCGTTGCGTCGCTCTCGAGTTGCGGGTGCTGCTCGGGCGCCCTCGCGGGCGGCGGGAAATCGATGCGTTCTGCGGTGCCCCAGAGGCGTTCCAGATCGTAGTATTGCCGCGCGCGCTCGCTGAAAATGTGCACGACAAAGTCTCCGTAATCGAGCAAGACCCATTCTGCGCCAGGCTTGCCCTCCCGGTGTGTCAGGCGCAGGCCCTCGCGCCGCAGCCGCTCCTCGATGGACTCGCTGATGGCTTTGATCTGCGGTTGGCTTCGCCCGGAAGCGAGCACGAAATAGTCCGCGAACGCGCCCACAAGCTTGAGTACCGTGATATCGACGGCCTGCTTGTCCTGGGCCGCTTCCACGGCCGCGCGAATTTCGGGGCGAAGAGGACTTTGCGTCACCGGTAAAGGGCCTGACCGAGAATGTATTCCTCGACGCGCGACGGCACAAGTCCGTGGATGCTTTGCTTGTGATGAAGTCTGTCGCGCACTTCGGTAGATGAAACGTGGCTGGCCACCGTCGTCAACAAATGAACGGCAGTTTTTCGGAGCGCGATTCTATTGGGATCGGACGAGTGCGCGCGCCCCAGTTTTTCGGGCGGAATCACGAGCCGCAGCGCATCCAGCCGAAAACCGGGCCGGCTGGCGATGATGAAGTCGCAGGCATCGAGCAGCGATTCATAATGCCTCCACGTCGGCAGCTCCAGGAACTGGTCCGCGCCAACGATGAAGTACAGGTGATCATCGGCGTGCTCGCGGTGATATCGCCGGACTGTATCGATCGTGTAGAAGACGTGCGCAGTCCCGCCGGTGGGCGCCTCCGCGAGCGAAGGCACGAAGATCGAATGCTCGGCGCAAGCCAGCGCAACCATGGTATAGCGGTGAATGAAGGGTGTGAGTTCCCGCCGCCGCTTGTGTGGCGGGCGAGAAGACGGCAGGAAGTAGATTGCATCCAGATGAAAGCGCCGCTGAGCCGCCTGCGCAACCGCCATGTGGCCCACATGCGGTGGGTCGAACGTCCCGCCGAAAAGCGCGACCGAGCGGCGATGCCCACCGCCGGATGGTCTATGCGCGCCGTGCGATGTCAACGCCCCTCCCGATGGGGAGCGGCCGCATGATTTGTCGCATCCGGGAGCGCGCTCGGCTCCTGCGCATTGGCCTCATATGCCTCCTCGGCCTTTCTTGCCCTTTCGGCGATGGCCGCCGGTTTCGGAAGGCGATCGAGCGCGTTCGCAATCCCGCGGACGAGTTCCGTTACGCCCGCGCCGGTCGCCGACGATATCGCATAGAAATCGAGTCCGCGCTTCGCCGCGAACGCGCGCAGTTTTTCGAGGCGCTCGCGATTCGTCGTGGCATCGAGCTTTGTGGCGACGACAATCATCGGCTTCTGCGCCAGTTCCGCGCTGAAAGCTGCGAGTTCGTGTTCGATGATTTCGAAATCCCGGATGGGATCGCGATCGTTTGCATCGCTCGTGTCTACAAGATGCGCAATCAAACGCGTGCGCTCCACATGCTTCAGGAACCGAATTCCCAGGCCGACGCCTTCGTGCGCTCCTTCGATCAATCCCGGGAGATCGGCGACCACAAAAGTGCATCCAGTCCCCGGAGCGGCATCTGAATCGGCTGACACAACACCCAGATGCGGTTCAAGCGTGGTGAATGGATAAGGGGCAATCTTGGGACGCGCCGCGGAGATTCGCGAGATCAACGTCGATTTTCCCGCATTCGGGAAACCGACAAGGCCGACGTCGGCCAGAAGCCTCAACTCAAGGCGCAGCTGGTGCTCTTCGCCAGGCTCGCCGTCTTCATGCTCCCGTGGCGCCTGATGCCACGGCTTCCGGAAAGCGGCATTTCCGTTTCCGCGACCGCCACGACCACCGCGCGCCGCCCGATAGCGCTGGCCCGGCTCGGTGAAATCGAATAGTTGTTCGCCGGTGTCTGCATCAAAGATGACAGTGCCGACCGGAACTTTCAGAATTGTGTCCGCGCCAGAGCGTCCCTGGCAGTTGGAGCCTTCGCCGTGACGGCCGCGTTCGGCCTGAAACTCGCGATTGTAGCGATAGCGAAGAAGCGTGTTGTCGTTCGGATCCGATTCGATATAGATGTCGCCGCCGTGCCCGCCGTCTCCTCCCGATGGCCCGCCGCGCGGGACGTACTTCTCCCTGCGAAACGCCACGCAGCCGTTTCCGCCGTTTCCGCCTTTCACAAGAATTTTCGCTTCGTCGACAAACATTCAGAACCCGATCTGGGAGGCTTCGCAGCCAAAGAATACGCCATGACGCAGATCAACGACAAAGATGCCCGGAGCATGGCGTGCGCGCTCATGTCTCGGTAAGCACCGCGATCTGTTCGCGAGAAATTGGCAGTGTGCTATTGGCAAACGCGGAGTCCTGCCCGGTGAAAACTTGGAAGGCGAGCCCGCGCGCTCGATCATCTATGCGCTCATTTTGGCAGGATGGACTGTGAGGAAACTCTAGTCGGCCGCCGGTGTCGGGTTGGAAGCAGTCGCAACCGCTTCGACCGACAGCACGCTGATGAAACGGCCCTTTCCGCCCTTGTCTTCGAATCGCACGACACCATCGGTCAACGCAAACAGGGAATCGTCCTTCGCTCGCCCGACGTTTTGCCCCGCCTTGTAACGCGTGCCGCGCTGGCGAATCAAAATGCTGCCGCCCGTGACGAGTTGGCCGCCAAATCGCTTGATTCCGAGGCGCTGCCCTTGCGAGTCGCGCCCGTTAGTAGAAGATCCGCCGCCCTTCTTATGTGCCATAAAACCCTCTAAAGAAATTGCCGCGCGCGAAATTCGCTACGCGAGTTGAATGTCCACCTCAACGGCTGTCAGGCCCTGCCTGTGACCCCGCTGAATCTTGTATTGGCCGCACCTCTTGAATTTCAGGACCTTCACTTTCGGCGCGCTCAGGTGCTCGACGATCTTGCCCGTGACTTTTGCCTTGGCAGCATCGGTGCCGCCCAGTATCTTTTTGTCGTCTGTGCGCACGGCGAGTACGTCATCGAACGTCACTTTCCCGCCGACCTTGCCTTCCAAGCGCTCAATCTCAATCACGTCGCCGGCTGCGACGCGGTATTGCTTCCCTCCACTTCGAATTACGGCGTACATGCTCCCTCCGAGCGTAGTTGAGAAACCTTAATTATATGTGGCGCGAGCACGTTGCGTCAACGAACACTCGGCGCGCTTTCGGACGGTGGCGTCTGCAGTTGGCGCGCTCACACAGCGACAAGCTCGACACCCTATTCGTCTATTCTTCGCTCTCGACGAAAATTACCGGTGCCGCCGAACCCTGTAGCGCCTGACCCCATCGGTTACATTTTTACCCCCCCCCGGTTCTAGCTGCCAATGACCATTCCGTGTCGGTGCTTCTAACCAGTTATCTAGACACGAATTAGCGTGACGGTGCGCTGGCCTAAGAGATGCACTTATCTGGCCGATGAGAATGGACGGCGACAGCCAAGTCAACTTCGAGGAATTTAGCGTGAACAACCGACAAGTATCGGCAGGGAGTTCGCCGACAGGGATCGCCTTTCGCAAAGCCGAGATTGGTTTTTCGGTCGTCGAGCTGATGGTAGTGACCCTCATCGTTTTCATTGTGGCGGGGATGGCAGTCCTTCAGCTACAGCCGGCTTGGCAGCAGCTTCAGGCAAACGCCGCGATGGACGAAGTGAAGAGCACCCTTCGCCAGGCTCGCGAGACCGCCATCTCGCAGCGGCGCACGATCGTAGTTTCATTCCCGACCGCTGCCACGGGCACCGTGTGCCCGCCGGCAGGCAACGTCTCGTACTGCATCGAATTGACCCAGATGAACGTTGTAGCAGCAGTTCCTCCAGCTCCTCCGACGCAGGTAATCGCCCCTGCTCCGTTTCTGGTCATTCCGCTTGAGGAGAATGTGCAGTTCTTGACCTATGTCGGCGAGCCCGATACCCCGGATGGCTTCGTCGGTAACCCGCCGGCGGCTCCCAACGGCTTGTACTACGGCTCCAATATCGGAGTTCCGACCTCTGGGCTGCAATTTCAAAGCGACGGGACCTTCACGAACGGCAACGTGAATCCGATCAACTTCACGATATTTCTTGGCGAACCCAAAATCCCAACCACCGCCCGAGCGATCACAATTCTGGGCAACACGGGGAAAGTGACCGCATACGGCGGCACCGGCAAGGCGTGGTTTGATTGATCAGGAGACATGTGATGAAACTTCGAGCGCGACAATCCGGCGAATCCGGATTCACTCTCATCGAAACGATGATCGCCATGATTGTACTGGTCGTCGGAATCCTGGCATTAGCGGCGATGCTGGGGACCGGTCTCGCGTACATGACAACTTCTCAATATGACTACATCGCCCAGCAAAAGGCTGCGGAGGCTGTCGAATCCGTGTTCGAAGCCCGCGACATCGGGCAGACGACCTGGAACACGATCTGCAACGTAGGCTCTAGCGTTTGCTGCGCTGGGGCCACGGGCTGCACCCCGGCTGGAATCTTCCTAACTGGCGCGAATCCACTCTGCGGTGCCGGAGCGGACGGAATTATCGGGACGGCAGACGATTTTAATGGCGCCAGCTGCGCTGGTGGAACGCTAGCAGCTCCGGATGCGATCCTGGTTCCCAATAGCGGCGGAACTCTGAACCCTCCGGTTGCGGTTCCGCTCTCGACATATACGCGGACTATTACGATTTCCAGCGTGACCAGCAGCACCGGCACCACGATCAACAATCTCCGTCAAATTACAGTGACGATCAATTACTCGGCAGGCTCGTTCAAGAATCGCTCGTACACATTGAACGCCTATATTTCTAACTTCTCGTGACGGCACCGGAGAAACCAGAATGAAACGCGAGCACGGATTCAGCTTGGTGGAATTAATGGTGGCGACGACCATCGTAGTTCTCATTCTGGCCGCCACGCTGGGAACACTCACGAGCGCGCTGAACGCCACGCAGGCAATCACTTTGATGGCCGACACGCAGGAAAACTTGCGAGCCGGGCTGAACTACATGGTTCGAGACTTCCTGCAGGCAGGCGAGGGCGTTCCGCAAGGCGGCATCACAATCCCGAATTCCGCCAGTGTTTCGTCACTGAATCGACCAGGCCCCGGCACCCCAGCTGTCAGCTTCGGCACCTTCCCGACATCCTGGACCGCACTGCCCGCAATCATCTCGGGATTCCAGATGGGCGCAACGACGACGACATCGGGCGTCGCGACTGATATGGCCACCATTATGTATGCGGACACAACTTTGCAGGATGTGAACGGACACTGGTTGAACGAGTTTCCGATTTATCTCAAGCCGGGGTCCAGCGGCACGACCGGTTGTGCCGCGTCGAATCCAAATCCGGCGCCCGCCGGAAGCATTAGCACAAGCGGCTCGACTACCACCGTCACTTTCGACAAGAGCTGCATCGTCATCAACAACGGCAACACGGGCCTCAATCCCGGCGACCTGATCTTACTGCAAAACAATAACACTCTCGGTGATGGCAGCGTTACCGGCACGGATGCCGCTGTTTCCGACAGCACTGGCTCAATGGCGCTTTTGTGCGTTTCGACGGTCAATCCTACGACCAACTCAATCACATTCAGCTCGAACGACCCCTTCAACCTGAACGCCTCGGGTGCAACCGCGGGAACGATCAAGCAAATTCAGACGCCAGCAGGGTCAGGAACCTATCCGACCACGACCGCGACGCGGTTTTGGTTGATTACGTACTACATCAGCACCGCGGCTCCCGCTTCCGCGGCTCAGCCCATGCTGATGCGCCAGGTGAATATGAATCAGCCGCAGGCGGTCGGCGAAGTCATCGAAAACATGCAGATTTTCTACGACATTCTGAACGCGGGATCCAGTCCAGTCACAGTTACCGCGGCGCAGGAGAATCCAACGAGCGCCCAGCTGAACGACATCCGCGACGCCTACATTATGCTCTACGCGCGCTCGCAGGATCCGTTCAACCACACGAACCAGTATTTCCGAAACAATCTCGAAACCGTCGTCAGCATCCGCGGTTTGGATTTTTACAACCAATTCCAGTGAGCGATCGGCACAAGAGTGGCGTAATGAACATCCGTGAGTATTCATGCACAGGAATCGAGCATCGGTCGGCTAAAAGGAGAACGTCCGTGAGGAACCGTCGGGAACAGGGCATCGCTTTGATCACGACTTTGCTGGTATTGCTGTTGCTCTCCACGATGATCGTCGGAATCGCGTGGCTTGTGACTGGCGACCAGAAGCTCGGAGGAAACAACTCTGACCGGCAATTGGCCTTCTACGGCGCTGAGGCCGGCATGGAGTCGCTCACGGCGAGCCTCGAAAATCTCTTTGATTCCAATCCCGCTCCCAACGCGACGGAAATCAACACGCTGATGACTACCCCTGGCCCGCCGGCAAACATTCCCAACGTTCAATACATTGCCCCGGGCAGCACGACCGCGGGGTCGGGATATCAGATCACATTTACGCCGAGTCCCACGAACGCCAATATTCCCCAGTCCAGCGTGGGAACGATTCCGAGCGGCGTTACCGGCGCGGGTCTTTACGCCGTCATGACTCCGTACACGCTCACGGTAACCGCGCGGACGGTTAACGGTTCTGAAGTGAGACTCCAGCGGGAAGTCCAGACCGTCAGCATTCCGGTCTTCGAATTCGGCTTCTTTTCTCAAATGGACCTCGCCTTCTTTGCCGGTCCGAACTTCAACTTTGGCGGACGTGTGCACAGCAACGGCAACCTGTGGCTACAGGAAGGTTCTGGTTCGACTCTTACGATGAGCCAGAAGGTGACCGCAGCCGGTGAAATCATCACGAAAAACTTGGAGAACGGCTGGGTTACGACCACCAACTACGACGGCACCGTAAATATCACCAATGGTTCGGGTGTCTCGAACCTCATCGTGCAGTCTCCAGAACAAAGCGTCCTGGGTAACACCAACTCTTATCCAGGGGGTACCACGATCGGTCCACCGACCCTCGGCGCGTACGATACGACCTTCAAGCCGATGGCGAATACCGTCTATAACAACAATATCGCGGTCTCACAAACCGGTGTGCAACCGTTGAACGTATCCATCGCCACGCCGGGCCTCGGAGGACAGCCAATCGATCTGATTCGGCGGCCTCAGCCAAGCGAGAACACCACGAACTACGCCAAATTCTCAGAGCGGTACTTCGGCAACATGAATCTGAGCTTGCGCATTCTGCTCTCGGACTACGGCCCGTCGGGAACCTGCGCCAGCAGCGACATAGACGCAACCGGTACGAATGCGCTGCCGACTCTTTCGTCCACCGTGCCCGTCGACCTGGCAACGCTCGCTTGGGACGTTTCGGCATCTCCGTTCAACGCGAACAATGGCACGAATCCTCCGGCGTACAACGCTGCTCCGTCGTGGCTAAGTTCTACAGGCAACGTTGGCAAGACCATTTTCCCATTGCCCGTTTCCGGGGCGAGTAGCTCGGGTAACTACAGCTCGGCCAACGGCTATTGGATCAAGCAGTACTATCCCATCATTACGGGCTGCTTGAAGATCGAATACCAGAGTTCGGCGACTCCCGGTACTTGGGTCGATGTCACCCAGGAGATTTTGCAGCAAGGTTATACAGGGCGGAACATCAACCCCCAGACCGGGGTAGCTGCGAACAACGTCTACGCGTACTCTTCTTACACGCTGCCGCTCACCACTGGCGTGCCGCTCGTGGCCTCCGCAAGTGGTTCCATTGAGACTTCCCCGACGCTCACCGGTCCCCAAGTATACGCATCCGGTCCAACCGCGAACACTGCAGTGACCACCGTCGGTTGTCAGGACCCAAGCCCGAACGCCATCATTCGCTTGGCGCGCGTGCGTGACAATCCCTCCACGGCTCTAGGCAGCACCACGGGCAACAACTATTGCGGCGGCAATCCGAGCACCGGGGGCGCCGGAACTTGGTACCCCTCTGGAAAGACTTCAGCCGCGACGTGCACGACCGTAACGATTCCGACGCCTACCGGACCCAACTGCTACTCCCAGCATGGTACCGACTATTGGCCCAACGCCCTATATGACCCGCGAGAGGCTTTGACGCGCGACTTTCCTCTCGTGGATGGCAGCAACAACCCTCAGTACACGCTTGCAGGCGGTATGTATTACATCGAGCTCGATGTGGCTAATTTGATGAAATGGTTTGCCGGAACAATCGGGACGAGCGGCAAGAACGCTTTGAACGTAAACGGCTATGGCGTTTACTATTCGGACCGGCGCGCTGAGCGGCTGGATAATCAGACCCCGCCAGCGTCTGTGGGCGCGGGCCCAATCCTGACCGGCGGATATGGCTTCGAAGATCTGGTCAATGCGGCCTCGGATGTCAACGGCTGCCCTGACGGTACCCTGGAACAAGGCGAAGACGACGAAGGCGACTACACGAATGGCGTTGATTCGGCCCCTTTCCTGAAAACCTACGGCGGCACGCCAGCATGGGATAACATCACCTATGCCCCCACAATCGTCGAGCCGATCGCCACTCTCGGCGCGGCATCCAACGTACTGAACAAGAACAACAATTGCACCGGAAGCATCACCACTCCTTTTGCTGTCGTGCAGTCCGGAGGCGTCGAGCATCCGCAAGAGTTGCGTGAAAATCCTCCTCTGCTTTTCCGTCGGGCGCTCAAGCTCGTCGACAGCGATACCCTCCTGCCGGGATCGCCGCCGACTCTGCTCTGCAATAGCGTCCCGTGCGGTCTCACCATCGCCTCGGAGAACCCGGTTTACGTGCAGGGCTGCTACAACAATCCGGGCCAGTGCAACATGACCTCGTCCACGAGTTGGAGCGCCAACAGCGTGGCATCGTCAATCGTCGCGGACGCTGTCACATTGCTCTCCGACAACTGGAACGACGTGAACTCGTTTATATGGCCGTACGGCGTATACAACTCCGGTAACACTCCCAAGTGGCAGGCCGGTAGTGGTGGACGCAACTCAGCAACTACCACCTACCGCGTGGCCATCGCCGCTGGCAAGGGCCTACCGTTCAAGCAGCCAACGTTCGCAAATGTTGGTCAAGACTTCGGCACGGACGGTGGCGCGCACAACTTCTTGCGTTACATCGAGAACTGGGGCGGCACAACTCTCTATTATGAAGGCTCAATCGTCAGTCTCTGGTACAACCACCAGGCGGAAGGCATCTACAAGTGCTGCAATGAGGTTTACAGCCCTCCAAGCCGCGGCTATGTATTCGACTCGAACTTCCTCACGCCGAGCTTGTTGCCGCCTCTGACGCCGATGTTGAAGACCATCAACACCATCGGGTTCACGCAGATGCTCTTGCCGACGCAATAGAGACAAGGCTCTCAAGCCATCGGAAGCGGCTCCCATGAGGTTCGGGAGCCGCTTATCTTTTTCGCGCGGATGCTGCCTCGCTGTTGAGTCACGGACCAGACGGCTGAATGCGCGGATTGAAATTCGTATCCACTGCGGGAGTCGTGCAAGTCGGCGCGGCCGACGCGCACAGATCGTTGAGCGCGTTGCTGAAATCCGATGGCGCCACGAGACCTACCAGTGGTTCCGCGTAAATCATGAAGCTGTCTCCGACGGGAAGCCGCTCGATATCGTAAGAGCCGTCGAATTGCAGAGTCGAAGTTGACGCATTGCAGCTCCAGCCCCCTAGCGTCGCCGCGATCACGGACCCTGTTTCTGGGTTCACGGCGACTACGTGCGCGCCGAAAATTCCCGTGACCGAAGCTCCAGCGGCTGGTGCCGGAAGCGTGGCGAGCGCAAATGGATTGGCGGGCAAAACCTGCCCGCGAATTGCGCCGATATTCACCGAGTCGTTGGGATCGGGGTAGAGCGAGCGGACACCGGTCCGGTCGTCATCCGCGAGTGGTCCATCGGGGGCTCCAGCGGTCGGTCGGCTGCCCAGGAATTCGCCCGGCGGCGGGGCATACGGAAACATGATCGACCGCCAGACGGCTGAATGGTCGAGTCCAAACCAGTGGCCGAGTTCATGGATCAGCAGCGATTCCAAATCGTACGCGCCCTGTCCCGCAGAAGTCGCGAGCGCAGCCGGCGTGGCAAACGTCGCCTGGCCGTCGTTGCGAAACAGTGTGTCCGCGTCGAGGATCTGGCCTGCAAATGCGGATGGCCCGCTCGCACCGACCGAAATCCCGGGCCCGTTGGCCGTGATCACCCGCGTGAATGCGAGCACGCCGCTTGTGAACCCCATGCTCGACTGGTTGAAGCAAATCGTGTTCAGCCCGTCGATGTTGGTCTCAGCATCGTTGGTGCAAGAGTTCGCATCGCTCACTTCGCCAAGCGGCGCTAGCAATCCCGGATACGCCGCAGAATTAAATGTCGTTCCAGTGACGCCGTACCATGCCCCGAAGGAATCTGAGATCGCCTGCGAGATTTCGCTCAGTTGAGCGCTTGTGCCTTGCGCGGCGACGGTAAGAATCGTTGGCGGCGCGAGCGGCAGTGACGTGCTCCACTGCCTGTTCAGAGGTGACGTTGACGAAAGATTCCAGAGATCGAACGCCGGGCAGCCTCCGCTTTGCGGCACGGTCGTATCCGAGACGTATGCGCTCGCGCACGGACCTAGAGTTAGCGCACACATCGCGAGTCCGGCAGTGGCCGCAAGAAAGCAGCGTCTCATTGTTTTCCTCGTGTGCTCCCACCGAGCGACTCCGCGATAAGCGCCCGAAACGCGCTCAACGGCATGCGAGCGATTCCCGCGGCTTCGAATCGGCGAGTCACTGGATCGAACGTCGCGAATTCCGCTGTGTCTTGCGTGACCACCGGCTCAGCGGAGCGAGCATCTTGCTTCACGCGAAACGTGCCTTGCTCCCACCCTACGACGGAAAAATCGCCGCGCGGCGTACGCTCGAGAAACAAGATCACGATTTCTCTCGTGCGGAAGTGCGGCACGCCCGGCACGCTTGAGGTGACATTTCCGAGTCTTCCGCCGAGCAGGCGCACGTTGAATCGCTCCGGCAGCGATCCCTTCCAAATCTCTTGCGCATCAAACGTCGTAAACGTCCATATCTCGCCCGCGTCCCAGCTTGTCGAGTTCCCGGCACAGCGGGCGCGCACGATCACCTTCGCGGCCTCCGTCAATTTCGCCACCGGCATGCGCAAAAGAGTCGTTGCCGATGCCGATGAGGCCACGGCGAGCAGGAACCCGCACCCGAGAACAGATTCAATAAATCGCTTCTGCATTTTCATTGCACCTCCAGCATCCCCGTGGCGATGGCGCAATCGTTGTTGAGAGTCGTGATGATGAGCGTGCGCACGCCCGGGACAGTCGTATTCGAGATGTGCAGGTCAAGTTCGATCATTCCCGGGAATAGGTCGGCAATCTCCGACGCCGTTACGCCGATGTCAGAGCCTCCGGGCGGTGCTCCCGGTCCCGTGAACGCATACGTGAACGTGGGGTCAAGGTTGTTGCCTTGAATGCAGATGCTCGTCGTCGCGGAGCCCGAGGCGGGCCGCGTCACAGCCAGCGGCGAGCCCTGCGCGCCGCACGTGTTGCCACCCGTAAGGTAGCCTACGAAGTTGACGTTGATTGGCGCTGATTCGGCGGCGGTGGTCGGCTCGACCACGACAATGTTCTCGCCTGTCGCGATGGGCTGCGTCGAGCTCAGCGAAATTGTACCGACTGAAACGTCAAACGGCACGATCACAAGCGGCACGGGGTTTGAAAGCTCCGTCGGCGCGCCCGGGTTTTGCACCTGCACGCTGATCGTTCCGTTCGTTTGCACGTCTGACGGATTG
>Ga0187771_10001888_pt1 | contig 14394 bp, 12 predicted proteins | sample 0116_SJ02_MP15_1_FD_133139 | JGI IMG/M metagenome (GOLD analysis project Ga0187771, IMG submission 133139) | Tropical peat soil microbial communities from peatlands in Department of Meta, Colombia - 0116_SJ02_MP15_10_MG | ecosystem: Environmental > Terrestrial > Soil > Wetlands > Peat | place...
CGGCGGCGCACTGCAAGTTCGTTTGCGGTTTAGTTTTCGCGCGTCTACTTGAATCCCAATGCGGCGAGCGGGCGGCGATCCACCACCGGCACGCGCTTCGCACCGGAGGCCAACGTCACCGAGCCGGGAGTGCGCTGGAAGGGATCGGGAAGGTCGATCTCCTTCGCGTGATCCTTGAGCGCGGGGATCACCTCCTCGGCGAACAGGCGCATGCTGGTGCGGCGGTCGTCGTCGCCGACCGGACCCTGAATGCTCAGGATGATGAAGATGCCGGTGCGCAGGACGCTGAGAATCGTCTTGATTTTGGGGATTACGGTTTTTGGCGTGCCGACGATGACTTGCAGGCTGTTTTCGCCCCTGATCAGGGCGGCGCGGAGCTTGCGGCGGATATCCTCGTAATCGATCGAGGCGTCGGCGCCGAGCATCTGCTCCTTGATCTTTTCGCCGCTGATTCCGAGCCAGGCGCTGACCTGCTGTTTCGCCATGATCCGAATCGCGGCCTTGGAGTTGTAGCCCGGGGGCATCGTGAATTGCGGAGCCGAGAACGCGTTCTGGCCCCCGCCGTAAACGAAGCCGTAGGCGAGCGCCTGGGCCTTCTCCTCGGTTTCGGCGACGACGGTCGCAATCATGTAGCCGAAGTTCTCGGGGCCGGCCTGGTAGCCGTGCTTGGCGGCTTCGTCGGCGTAGAAGTCCCAGAGGTCGCAGGTCGGAGCGAGTTGCGTGCCGAGGCCGATGTAAGGGTAACGATGCTCGGCGCACCATTGCACGGTCTCGGGGCTGAGCGTGCCGGGAATCCACATCGGGGGATGCGGCTTCTGGTAGGGCAGCGCCCACGGATTAACGTGGCGGTAGTGAAAGTGCTTTCCCTCGTAACGCCACGGCCCCGGTCTGGTCCAGGCCTGCACGATGAAGTCGTGGGCCTCGTTGAACATTTCGCGGTTGTAGGCGGGATTGGCGTTGTTGAAGAACTGCTCGGAACCTGCGCCGCGGACCCATCCGGTGACCAGGCGGCCGCGCGAGATCAGGTCGATCTCGGCGAGCTCCTCGGCCATCCGCAGCGGGTGTTTGATCACGGGCAACGGATTGCCGATGAGCACGAGGCGGACTCGTTTTGTGCGATAGGCGAGCACGGCCGCCTCGACGTTCATCACGGAGCCCATGCAGATCGGATTGCCGTGATGCTCGTTGAGGGCGACCACGTCGAAGCCGAGGTCCTCGGCATAGCAGTATTCGTCGAGGTAGTAGCGGTAGTCGTCGGCCGCCTTTTCGCGGTCGAAGAATTTATTTGAGATGGCGAAGAACGCGCGGTTCTTGAGAATCTCTTCCTCGGGGAGCCATCGATAGGGTCGTTCGGTGAAATAGCCAATTTGCATCTCGGTAATCCTTTTCAACTACGAGGGCCGGAAATCGCCGCACGACCGAGCAAGCGTTTCCACGCGCTCCAACGCGATAAATTCGGGGCCCGCAGGCTCCAAGTTTATCGGCCGCCCAAGCCGCGCATCAATCACGGCTGGCGGACGTGCGCAGTTGCTGTCGCCACGATACGTTCCACATCTTCGGCCAGCAACAGCCTCGCGTTTCGAAGTTCGTCAGCGGCGCGTGCGATCGCATTCAGGTAATCGTCGTCAGTGGGATAGCGCTCCTCCAGCGATGGTCTTGGATCGCGCGAATCGAGCCTTCCCTGTTTCGTCGCGGCGAATGGAAAATGCGAGCCGAGCAGGACCAGGTCACCGTAAGCAAAGCCGGCGCGCCGCAGATTCCAGCCGGTATGTGTACCGCGCGCAACGGTGATTTCGGGCACGCGTACGCCCGCGCTCTCGTTGCCATCTTCGTCGGTCGCGGGAACCAGTACGATGTAGTTGCGGCCGGGCAGAGGTCGGGGCGGCTGCACGCTGTAGTCCATTTCAGCGAGTTCGTTGACGAGTCCGGGGTAGGTCACGCCGGGAATCGCGGGAAAGCCATAGGCCTGCGGCGACGGACTAACCAGGGTGCCGTCGCTGGCGCGCGGGAAGCGGCTGGGCGGCGGCAATGTTCCACGGCTAACCCATTGGTCGAGTGCCGCGAGGAGAGCTCGATGCACACAACTATATTCCGCCGGATTGGCCGGGTAGTGATTGAAGGGAAAATTTGCGGCGACGGCGCCGCCGCCATGCTGGATACTCGCGAACAGGTAGAGACGGACGTCGTCGGGAAGCGGAATATCGTTGCCCTTGCCGTCGGTCACGAGCAATCCGGCCCGTCCCTGCCAAAAGTCCGTGCTGCCTTCTGTTTGCATGATCTTCGGACACGTATCGGACGCCTGGCAGCGAGCGAGGATGCCATCGGTTCTGCCGCTGATGGGATCAGTGGTGGTAGCGTAGGAAAAAGGAAATTGATCGCCGGGAAACAGACGGTCTTCATGTTGGCGCGAAAATCGGCCCGGTTGCGCGAACGCGAAGTTGACGAACGTTTTGCGCGATCCGGCAACGCTCGCGATAACTCCGTCGAAGACTTTGCGGCCGCCCAGGTCTTCGTTGAACCCCTGCCATAGGAAGTCGCGAAGAAAACGGCCGGACTGCGAGGCGCCGTAGGCCAGAACGTAATCGGCCGCCGGCCGTGTCGCGTCGTTCAGGGGATTCGGTGTCCCGTCGGCATCGGCAGATTCATGCCGCATGAACGCGACGAAATCGCGCACGGCGGCAAACCCCAGGCCCATCACGATTGGATCGCGCGCGGGGTAAATGAACTCGTAGATCGCACCCGCATCGAAAGCGGCGGGACGCGTTATTTCTATTTTGATCGGCGAAACGTAGCGCCATTGGCCGGGCGGAATCACAAGGCGCTGATCCTGCTCGCGCTGGCGCACCGTGAGCGTCGCCTGTCGCTCATCGATCGTGTTGGCTGGATAAGTCAGGAGGGCGCGAGCGGGATTCCGGTCGTGCTCGAAGATGAATTCGTCGCGGTTTACCGCCACGATCGGAGCGCCGTTATCGGTCGCAATCGGAAGGCGGGCGAGCAAACGATCGTCGCCCTCGGTTACGTCGCCCTGCCATCCGCTCCAAAGCAGTGTGTGGCCTTGCCGCATAAGAAAGCCGTTGCCGGCGTCCGCAGCGGAGGACGGATCGTTCACACGCGGTGCGTCGTTGAAATGGTTGAGCGCGAGCTTGTTGCCACGATTGTTGACGTCGTAAAAGATTCGCCGGCTGCCTCTTCGTAGATCAACCGGCTTGAGCAAGTAGAAATCGAAGCAGTATTCGACCCGTCCGGCCGCGTTATGTGGAGCCCTGGCAAGATTCACGATCCCGGCGTTAAGCCGATACGAAGGATCGACCTCGGCAAATGCGCGGCCGACTATCTTCTCGTAAGGACCGACGTCGCCAAAGGTGACGCCATCGAAGGCCGGCTCGACGCGCATTATTTCCAGCTTCACGATGCAGCCCTCCGCGAAACTCTCCCGCAGATTTTGGGAGGAATAGCACAATCGTGGTAGATCGTCGCGTACGTATGGCAACAGTGAATTTTGAGACGGAAGGACCGTTGGCGATTGTCACGATCAATCGTGTCCACGCGCGAAACGCAGTCGACCGCCCCACGGCGGAGGCGCTGGCCGAGGCTTTTCGCCGCTTCGACCGGGAGGATTCGCTGGCGGTCGCCATTTTGACGGGAGCCGGCGGGTGCTTTTGCGCCGGTGCCGACCTTAAGGCAGTAACCTCCGGCACGGGCAACCGCCTCAGCGAAGATGGCGACGGGCCCCTGGGATGTACGCGAATGCTGCTCAGGAAGCCCGTGATCGCAGCGGTGGAAGGATATGCGGTGGCGGGCGGCCTGGAGCTGGCGTTGTGGTGCGACCTGCGAGTCGCTGCGCGAGATGCAATTTTCGGCGTCTTCTGCCGGCGCTGGGGTGTCCCGCTGGTTGACGGAGGGACGGTCAGGCTTCCGCGCCTTATCGGAATGAGCCACGCATTGGATCTGATCCTCACGGGGCGGGGTGTGAGCGGCGACGAGGCCCTTCGCATGGGACTGGCGAACCGATTAGTCGAGCCGGGCACGACGGTGGTCGCCGCAAAGGAATTGGCGAAACAACTGGCGGCGTTTCCGCAGCGATGCTTGAGAAGCGACCGGATGTCGGCTTACGAATCGCCGGCGCTCCCGATCGAGGCGGCTCTGCGTAATGAGTACAGGCACGGAATCGCGACCGTGCAGTCGGGCGAGACACGCGCGGGTGCGGCGCGCTTCGCGGCCGGCGAAGGACGCCACGGCAAGTTCTAGGAACGTCTGCGCTACTCGACGCGTTGCGGTGCGTGCTAAAGGGTAGCCGCATGAAAGTCGCATTCGGAATCGGCGTGGCGCCGGGCGGGCCGCTGCTCCGGCGTGAAGAGACCGGTCAATTCAGCGATCTGGTCAAGATGGCCGAGGACTACGGCGCGGCGGCGATCGGAACCTATGACTCTGCCTTCATCGGCGGCGACGCGTTCGTGCGGGCAACGCTCATAGCGCTTGCCTCGAGCCGCGCGCAGGTCGGATTGCGCCCAACGAACCCGCTCACGCGCGAGCCGCAGGTGATGGCTTCGTTCCTCGCGTCTATCGACAGCGTGACCGATGGCCGAGCGTTCGTGGAAATTGCCAGCGGGGACAGCGCGGTCCTCAATATCGGTTACAAAATCGCGTCGCGGGCGCGTATCGAGGCCTACGCGAACTGCATCCGGGACCTGCTGGCGAAAGGCGAAGCGACCTATCTTAACCGTCCGCAGCGAATACGCTGGTCGTCGATCGCGGTACGCAACCGGATTCCGATCTATATCTGCGCCGAGGGTCCCCGGATGCTGCATCTGGGCGGGCGGATCGGCGACGGCGTCATAGCGGGAACCGGACTCACGGCCGAAATCATTCGGGACACGGTCGCCAGAATCCAGGCGGGAAGCCGCGAAGCCGACCGCGATCCTTCCGAGGTCGACGTCTGGTTCACGACCCGCACGTCCCTGCACGAGGACCGCGAGAAGGCGATCGAGAACGTCAAGGCGTCGGTGTCGTCGATCCTCAATCATTCGATGCGGTACAGCCTCGACGACAAGAACGTCCCGGCGGATTTTCGCAACAAGATCCAGCAGTACGTAGATGGCTACGAGCTATACGATCACGTGATGCAATCGGGCCGGAACACCCGGCGGATGGAAGAGCTCGGATTGACGGAATACGCGGTCCAGCGGTTCGCTCTTGCGGGAAACCCGCGCGACTGGGTTGCGCGGATCGAACAGCTCGCAGATGCGGGCGCGACGAAGTTATGGGTTGGTCCGATGGGCGGCAGGCTCGACCGCCAGTTGCATTACCTGAAGATACTCGGCGAGAAGATAATGTCGCACTTCGTGTGATAGTCACTGGTGCGAATGCTTCAGAGGAAAGGAGGAAGAAATGCCGTATCAAAGATCGGTGCTGAGCCTTGGTGAGGCGCAAAAAGCGATGGACCGGATGCTGCAAGAGGCGTCGAAGGCGCCAGACCGTCCGGTGGCGATTGCCATATGCGACGATCAGGGCGAACTGATCGCCTTTGCGCGGATGGACAAGTGCGCCCCGTTGCCACTGTCGATAGCGCGCAAGAAGGCGTTTACGGCTGCGCGGACCCGAGCCGATACGAAAGCCTTCGCGGATCGCCTGAAGAGCATGGGGCGGTCGATTTCGGACCTGGGAGAACCCAATCTGCTGGCCGTACAGGGTGGAGTGGCGATAATAGCGGCGGATGGGAGCGCGCTGGGCGGCATCGGCGTGAGCGGTCTCGCGGCGGAAGAAGACGAAGCGATCGCCAAGATCGGCCTCGGCGTTATCGTTGGCCGCTAGCTGCGAGGCGCAAATCCCGGACGCTTCCGAGGAGGGAGACTGAGCTATGGCTACCCGAGCCGATTTCTCCGGGAGGGTTGATGAGGCGTGGCTGGCGCAACATCGTGAGGAGATTATTGAGCCCGCGCTGCCGATAGTGGATCCGCACCATCATCTGTGGAGCCGCGCCGGCAACGTTTACCTCTTTCCGGAGTTATTGGCCGATCTCTCGAGCGGCCACAATATTCGGGCGACCGTGTTCGAGGAGTGCGGTTCGATGTACCGCGCCGACGGACCGGAGGAACTTCGTTCGCTGGGTGAGACCGAATTCGTTACCGGCGTGGCCGCGATGAGTGCGAGTGGCGGTTTCGGACCGGCGCGGGCGTGCGCGGCGATGGTCGGGAACGTCAATCTGATGCTCGGGTCGCAGGTCGTGCCGATCCTCGAGGCTCATATCGCCGCGAGCGGCGGCCGCTTTCATGCGATCCGGTTTTCTACGGCATGGGATGCAGATGAACGCGTGCATAAAACCGTGCCCCGTCCGAAAATGCTTATGGAGGAGCGGTTCCGCGAGGGGTTCCAATATCTGGCCCGATTCGGTCTCGCTTTCGACGCCTGGGTTTACCATCCGCAGTTGGCCGAGGTCGGCGCGCTGGCCGCGGCTTTCCCGCAGACGCCGATCGTGCTCAATCATTTTGGCAGCCCGATTCTGGGCGGCCCCAATGCGGGGCGCTCAGAAGAGGTCTTTACCGAATGGCGGACAGGCATGACGGCGCTTGCCGCTCACGACAATGTTTATGTCAAGCTGGGTGCGCTTCCGGTGCGGCGCTCCGGAGGGTCGCGCCAGGGCGGCGCTGCTCCGCTCTCCTCGGAGGAGATCGCCGCGGCGTGGCGGCCCTTCTTCGAGGTCTGCGTCGAACAATTTGGCGCACGGCGCTGCATGTTCGAGAGCAATTTCCCGGTGCAAAAGCGCTGGTGCAGTTACGTAGTCCTGTGGAACGCCTGCAAACGTCTGGCGGCCGGCGCCTCGGCTGACGAGAAGTCAGCACTGTTCAGCGGGACGGCGGCCCGAGTATACCGTCTTCCCGCGGGACTGGTCTGACCGCGGCGGTGCAGGCGCGGCGCTTGGAGATGCGCCGAAGGCGGTGGTATAGAAAACCACGTTAGTGCGGACGCGCAAGAGGGCGTTTTCGCAACATACGAGCAAGCAGTTACGAAAAATCAAGTTCAAGGCATACGGGGAAGAGCAAAATGGCGAATTCTCTAGAACAGGCACCGGCAGCTCAAAAAGCACCGGAGGCTCAAACTGGGCGAATCGAGAACTTCGACGCGATCGTGATTGGCGCCGGAGTATCCGGACTTTATCAACTGTACCGGCTGCGGGAGGCGGGGCTGTCGGTGCGGTGCGTAGAGGATGGCAGCGGCGTGGGCGGGACCTGGTATTGGAACCGCTATCCCGGCTGCCGTTTCGATTCGGAGAGCGAAACCTACGGCTATACGTTTTCGAAAGAACTCCAGCAGGAGTGGGACTGGAAGGAGCACTATTCCGGCCAACCGGAGAACGAACGCTATCTCAATTTCGTCGCGGACAAGTTCAACCTGCGCAAAGATATCCAATTCAATTCGCGGGTCAGCTCCGCAGTTTACGACGAGCGCGCGAACCGCTGGGAGATCCGGTTGGAGAGTGGCCAGTGCATGCGCGCGCAGTTTCTGATCGCGGCGGTCGGAATCCTGTCTGCACGTTACGTACCCCCGTTCGAGGGTATCGACAGCTTCAAGGGCGAGTCGTATCACACCTCCAGATGGCCGAAGGAAAAGGTGACCTTCACCGGCAAGCGCGTCGCGGTGATCGGCACCGGAGCAACGGCGGTCCAGCTCATCCCGATAATTGCGAAGGAGGTCGGGCAACTCACGGTTTTCCAGCGCACACCGAATTACTGTGCGCCGTTGCGCAATTCGCTGGTGAGTGAGGAGACGCAGCGCCGGTTCAAGGCCAGCTACGACGAAATTCACAGGAAATGTCTCGAAACGCCTGCCGGCTTCCCGTACGACTTCGATCGGAGGAAAACTTCGGAAGTTCCGCGCGAGGAAAGGCTCAAGCTGTACGAGGAGCTATGGGCGCTGCCCGGGTTCAAGAAATGGCTGGGCAATTTCCGCGATATCATGACCGACCGGGTAGCCAACGAAGACTTCGCGGAGTTCGTGCGCAACAAGATCCGTGCGCGGGTCAAGGATCCGGCGGTCGCGGAAAAGCTCGTGCCGAAGGACCATCCCTTCGGTTCAAAGCGTATCCCGCTGGAGACCGAGTATTACGAGGCTTATAACCGGGACAATGTGCTGCTGGTTGACGTGCGCGAAACCCCGATCGATCGGATCACGCCCAAGGGAATCAAGACCAGCGACAAGGAATACGAATTCGACGTCATCATTTATGCGACCGGGTTCGACGCCATAACCGGCGCGTTGACCCGGATCGATATCCGCGGCCAAGGCGGCAAGTCGATCAAGGAAAAATGGGCGAACGGGCCGCGTACATTCCTGGGGCTTCAGACCGCGGGCTTCCCGAATTTCTTCATCGCCACGAATACCGCGTTCTGCAACTACATGATCTGCGCGGAAAAAATCGTGGAATGGATCACGGATTGTATCCGCTACGTCCGCGACAAAGGCTACTCACGCATCGCACCCACGGTGGAGGCGGAGGAGGCCTGGGTGGAGCACGCCAACGAGGTGGGCAGTCATACCCTCTTGAGCGGCGCCAAGTCCTGGTTCGTGGGGGATAATATCCCGGGCAAGGCGCACGCGATCCTGCTCTATGCGAACACGGCGCCCGCCTATCGCGCCAAGTTAAACGAGGTGGCAGGCAAGGGCTACAAGGAGTTTGTGGTGCAGTAGAGGCCTCCAGGCTCCCCGGGCCGGCAGAACATCAGAGCCGCAACGTTGTGGGCTCGGCGTTTCAGCGCAACTGGAACGACGGGCCCACGAATCCAACCGATCCGCTCCATTCCGAGGCTGAAAGCGAGCCGAACGATTGGGCCCGCGCCATGAAGCCGCCGTCGACCAGCATTGCCGTTCCGGTGATCCACTCCGAGTCGTCGCTGGCGAGGAACAGCGCGGCGGCGGCGATATCCTCGGGCTGGCCCGCGCGCCGAATTGGTTGAGCCTGCGCGAGAGCCTGGACGCTGCGCTCGGTGACTGGCCCTCCGATGGGAGTGCTGATCCCGCCCGGACAGATGCAATTGACGCGGATGCGGTCCTTGCCCAGTTCGACCGCTGCGCACTGGGTGAGGTTGATTACTCCGGCCTTGGCGGCGCTATAGATGGTCGGGCCGAAGCCTCCCCGCATTCCGGCGATGGAAGCGGTCGAGATGATCGAGCCGCCGCCCGCCTTGCGCATCGCGGGAATCGAATGCTTGATACCGAGGAAAACGCCGCGCAGGAGAATCGCGTGGGTGCGATCCCAGCTTTCGGTGCTGATCTCCTCGAGCGCTCCGACTGCACCAATCAAGCCCGCATTGTTGAAGGTGATATCGAGCCGGCCGAATTCGCTCACAGCGCGCCCGATCAGTGCTGCGACGTCGGCCTCGGCTGCGACGTCGGCCTTCTGGAAGACCGCGCGCCCGCCGTTTTCCTTGCACTGACGGACGGTTGAGGCGCCGCCTTCCTCGTTGAGGTCGGCGACCACCACTGCGGCGCCCTCTCCGGCGAAACGGATAGCGGTCGCACGGCCCATCCCGCTCGCCGCGCCGGTGATTACTGCGACCTTGTTATCGAGCCTTCCCATCGCGAGGATCCTCCTGGTTTCGATGCTGAGCGGTGTGCGTTATGGGCGGGAAGCCTACCAGATAGAGGGAACAATCCCATAGCGTGCGCGATCGGTGGACGGGCCGCCGCGGATTCCAACACGCGGCATGTCCATTCAGCGCGTTTGCAAACCGTCCGTTCCCGGTGCGAGTGTTAATCGGGATTCGCAATCTAAAATCCGGCTCGAGTCGCGGATCGAAGGAATCGCAACAGGTTCATTAATCGCGAAGAGGTTCGGATATGACAAAGATAATCGATGCAGACGGGCATATCGTCGAGCCACGCAACTTCTGGAACGATTACGTCGAGCCGAAATATCGCGAGCGCTTGCCGCGAATCGTGCGGGACGCCGCCGGCGTCGATCGCATCGCGGTCGGCGATAGAGTCGCAGCCGACAGCATCTATTCTCCGGCAGCGATGTGCATACCAGGAGGGCTCGCCACTCCGGAACTGATGCGCAAGCTGTCGTGGGATGACCTGCGACCCGGCAGCTTCGATCCCGTCGCGCGGCTGAAAGACATGGATTCGGAGCGAATCGACATTTCGGTGCTGTTTCCGTCAATCGGGCTAACCTTCGTCGCGATCAAGGATCCCGAAGTATCGGCAGCCGGATGCCGTGCCTACAACAACTGGATGGCGGATTTCTGCTGGGCTGCGCCCAGTCGACTCTACAGTGTCGCCCCGATTCCGCTTCACGACGTCGATATGGCGATCGCGGAGACGAGGCGAGTGGTCAAGGAGCATGGCGTCAAATCCGTGCTGGTGCGTTCGAATCCTTATAATAACCGGCGCCTTAGCGATCCTGCCTACGATCCGTTCTGGACCGAAGCGCAGGAGCTCGACTGTACTATCGCGCTTCACGCCGCGGTAACCGGCGACATGCCGACGGCAGGCTTCGATCGCTATCACGACTTCTTCCAGCGAATGATTATTTCCCATCCGCTGGAACAACAGATGGCCTGCATGGACATCATTTGCGGCGGGGTGCTGGACAAATATCCGCGGCTCAGGGTCGCATTCCTGGAGGCCGGCGGCGGATGGATCCCATACTGGCTAGGACGCCTGGATGAGTTCCACGAAAAGATCGGCCACATGGTGCCGAAGGCGCGGATGAAGCCGAGTGAGTATTTCCGACGCCAATGCTTTTGCTCATGCGAGCCCGATGATGTGTCGTTGAAGGCGGCGGCCGCGTTAGGCGTGGACGAGTATATGATGTGGGCGTCCGACTATCCTCATTATGACTGTGTCTTTCCCGGTGCGGTCGATGAACTCCGTGAGCATTGTGCCGGGCTGCCGCAGGCATCCCGCGAAAAGATAATGGGCGACAATGCGGCTCGTTGCTATGGATTGAACTGAGTCACGGACATCGCCATTGACGGGGAGGGGGCTCTCATGGCTAGGGCGTATTAGCTTATCTCCAGCGACGGGCACCTCGAGGTAACGCCTGAGCGGTGGACCTAGCGGGTACCCGCACATTATCGGGATCGCCGCCAGCCCTAATCGCCCAGATGCAGTCGGATAAACTCGCCGATACGGTCGATGGCCTGCCGGGCTTCAGGCAGGATCGCCGCGAAGCTGTGCCAGACGTGAATCATTTCAGGCCAGACTTCCAAAGTCGTCGTGACGCCAACGGCCGAGGCGCGCCCGGCCAGACGCAGTGAATCGTCGAGCAGAACCTCGGCCGATCCAACTTGGATGAGGAGCGGCGGGAGGCGGCGCAGGTCCGCATATAAGGGCGATGCAAGCGGCGCACACGGATCGCTGTCGCCCAGATACAACTTCCCCCAGCCCTCGAGCATCTCGCGGCTGACGATAGGATCTTCGGCCGCCTTATTCCTCATCGAGTCGCCGGTCATCGCGAGGTCGACCCACGGCGAGAGACATACCACGGCGCCCGGAAGAGGCAGTCCCGCATCACGAATCGTTACCGCTGCCGCGAGAGCGAGGCCCGCTCCCGCCGAGTCACCCGCAATCGCAATATGAACCGGTTCGATCCCTGTTTCGAGCAGCCATCGATACGCCGCGGCCGTGTCCTCGATGGCCGCGGGAAAGGGGTGCAAAGGAGCCAGCCGATAATTGAGACCGAGCACTCGCATCGAGGCCGCGATCGATAGCCGGGTCATAAGATCGCGGTGCGTCTCGACCGATCCCGTTGCATAACAGCCACCGTGCAGATAGAGCACTACGCGATCGTCTCGAGCTTTCGGAGCCCTCAGCCATTCCGCGCTTACGCCGCCTGCTTCCACCGCCTGGTAACTCACGTCGCGCGAGAGTTCATGGCCATCAGCAATTTCGTCGCACCTGGCACGCAACTCGGCCAATCGGCCAAGCTCTACGATTGTGGGACGCCGTCTTCTCCGAGAGAATCGGCAAAGCTCAACCACAAGTTGAAGCTCGGGACTTGCCATCTGACTCCCACCGAATTTTCTAGCACGGATTTGAAAACCTTGCGCCGATGATGCCGGGGCGTTGCGGTGCAGGAGCGCGCATGTGTATCGTCCTCGTCGATATGCCCAATCCGGGCGTGCAAGCGTGCCCTGCAGGAGTATGTGGCCAAGGAGGCAGCATCGATGGCTAGCCTGGTTGCGATTCTTGGAAGTGTTACGCCTCCGGGACGGTCACTGAAGGTGACGGAAATGGTAGCGCGATACGCGCGCGAAGAAGCGCCCGGAATCGACGCGCATCTGATTAATCTCCGAGATTATCGCATCTCATTCGCGGACGGCCGGTCGCCGCGTGAGTTTGGCGATGACACGGAGCGCGTTGTTAGCACAATCGGCGACGCTGCCGCGGTGATCTTCGCGAGCCCGGTGTATCGCGGCTCTTTTACTGGATCACTCAAGAACCTGCTCGACCATTTGCCGGTCGAGGCCCTGATGGGAAAGCCGTGCGGAATAGTGGCAGTCGGTGCGACTGATCATCATTTTCTCGGGGTCGATTGGCACCTGCGCGACATTCTGGGCTGGTTTGGCGCGTTGGTGGCGCCAACCAGCGTGTATTTATCCGCGCAGGACTTCGTGGACGGCGAGCCGACTCAGGCCGCATTGACCCAGTTGCGCGAACTGGTCAGGACAGTAATCAAGCTTCGCGCAGCCGCGGGAGTGGTCGGTCCCCTACCGTTGGCGGCCCGCCATCGCTGATGGGCCGCTTCTCGTTCCCGGAATATAGCTACCGACGAAACTGCGCCGCCGGATGCGGTTCGCGCAGGCGGGCACGTCCCGGACCCATCAGCTTCTCGCGCAATGTTCCGTCCTGATATTCGGTCTGCATCAAGCCGCGCCGCTGCAAGAGCGGCACGACGCCATCGACGAAGTCGGCGAATGATCCGGGTGTAACCATGTACGCAAGGTTGAAACCGTCCACTCCCGCCTCTACCCATTCCTGAAAGGTTCGAGCCAGTTGCTCCGGCGTGCCCATCAATAGTGGACCGCCGCCGCTGAGTCCCACGAGCTTCATCAAGTCCCGCAAGGTCCATCGACGTTTTGGGTTCGGCTCGATAAAAGCCTGCATGAGCGTTCGCACCGCATTGGTTTCGACGTATTCGAGCGGCTTGTCCAACTCGTACTGGCTGAAATCGATGCCGGCCCAGCCGCTCAGCAGCGCCAGCGCTCCCTCGTACCCGACGTCGCTCAGGTACTCATCATATTTGCGTTGGACGGCAGCTTCCGTATCCGCAGTAATCACCTTGGCATAAAGGAAGAAGAGGATGTCCTCTGGATTCCTGCCGGCCCGGCGCGCCTGTTCCCGCGTATCGCGAATTGACTCTCCAACCTTGGCGGGATTGAGCCCGGAAACAAACACGCACTCGGCATGGCGCGCCGCGAACTCGCGGCCGCGCGGCGATCCCCCGGCCTGATACAGCACCGGCGTCCGTTGCGGAGAAGGTTCCGAAAGGTGGCAGCCATGAGTGCTGAAATACTTGCCGTCGTGATGAACGTCCCAGACCTTGGCGGGATCCGCGTAGATGCGGCGCTCGCGATCCCTGACGACGGCGTCGTCCTGCCAGCTTCCCTCCCACAACTTGTAACAAATCTCGATGTACTCCTCCGCCGCGTCGTATCGTTCGTCGTGCGGCAGCAGACCCGGCTGTCCGATACTCCGCGCTCCGCTCTCGAGATATGACGTGACGATGTTCCATGCGACGCGGCCCTTGGTCAGATGATCGAGCGTCGAGACCAATCGCGCAAAGATGAAGGGATGATATTGCAGAATCGAGGAGGTGAAGGCGAAACCGAGGTGCCGGGTCACGTGAGCCATCGCTGGAATCAGCAGCGCCGGATCATTCACCGGCACCTGTGCCGCCTCCGTCAGCGCGGCGACTCGATTCCCTCGGTAAACATCGTAGACCCCCACCACGTCCGCGAGAAAAAGCGCGTCGAAGCGGCCGCGTTCCAGCAGCTTCGCCAACTCGACCCAGGTGTCGAGATCGGTGTAGTTGTGCATCTGATCGTCAGCACGGACCCACAGCCCCGGCGATTGATGGACCACGCAATTCATATGGAAAGCGTTGAAAAAGATCCGTTTGTTCACGGACTCGCCTCCTCGCCGAATGCAACCTCGGCTCCAGCAGGATACCTAGCCTTATTGGGTTTGCGGGACAATCTGACGAGCTGACTGTGACGCCGAGCTCCCAAACGACAGTTCGCCTGGGAGTAACCAGGACGAGCGATCTTGTGATCGCCAGCCGTGGTGGCAAAACGTGATACAAGCTATCGGGCATAGGAGATAACGGATGCATTTGACTCGAAAATGGATCGTTGCGGTCTGCGCCTTGGCCGCGATGAGCAGCTCCGCATCCGC
>Ga0187771_10001889_pt1 | contig 14392 bp, 11 predicted proteins | sample 0116_SJ02_MP15_1_FD_133139 | JGI IMG/M metagenome (GOLD analysis project Ga0187771, IMG submission 133139) | Tropical peat soil microbial communities from peatlands in Department of Meta, Colombia - 0116_SJ02_MP15_10_MG | ecosystem: Environmental > Terrestrial > Soil > Wetlands > Peat | place...
ACCATCCTCGAGTCCAAGCCGCCAGTAAGCGATATCCCGACAGGCAGGGTGTCTCCTGAGTATTTCCGTACAATATCGCCAAATGATTCCACAATTAGAGGCAAGAACTGTTCCTCATCAAGGTGCTGTTGGCCGACCCATTCCTCCGGGATAAAGTAGGAACTTTTCTTCCTGATCTCTCCATGATCGAAAAACCACATTGAGGCCGGAGGAAGGACACTTACATTCTTATAGAGGGAACGGCTTCCAAGAGTGCATCCACATGTAAGAAACTCCCCGAGTCCCTTTGGATCAAACCCACTTGTCTGAGGCAATATTGCCAATAGCGCCTTAGCCTCCGATGAGAAGTAAAATCCGTCCTTCTCCTCATAAACGAAAATACGGTTCATCCCGTAACGGTCATTGAACAAGAACGCTTTGCCACGGCGGGTATCCAGTAGTAAACCACAAAACCACCCATTGAGTTTCTCAAAGAAGTTTTCTCCATGCTTTTCATACAAGCGAACCAAACTCTTGGCATGGCTTCTCTCATCCTCACTTCCATCCGTAATGGCTTGGTTCTGGTCATTGAAGACTTCTCCTGAGAAAAGAAGAACTACGTTTTTTGCTTGGTTAGTGACTGGCATGCAATCGCAAAATGATTTCGGGTGGCAAGTCCAGCCAACATAAACTGACATGTCAGTATTGTTGTATACTCCAGAATTGTAGAAATCTTCGTATTGCATGGTGGCTAGCATAGTCCCTATTCGTCGTTCACAATTCTCTGGCTTCTGTTTGCTAATGATGCCAACTAATCCGGGCATAATTTACCCTTTTTACTCGAATCCTTGGCTGGAGATCAACTACTGGGAAATGTCGGAAGGACTTTTAAGCAGATATCTTTCTCCCATACCATTTCGCTCGCAGATCACGAGCAGGGGCCATGATCCACTCTGGAAGCCTTTGTTTTATGTTTTTATGAAGACCAAATCGAAGTGCCAGCAAGCCTTTATTCGTAAGGGGAATGTAATATCGCGGGACATCCATTTTCACAAATCCATTATTTTGTTTGAATTTCGTCAGGGAGTCCTCGGCCTTATTGCCATAAATGAACTTTTCATATAGCAGGTAATTCACACCTCGAAGACAACATTGCCTTACTGCTTCTGCAAGAAGAGCATTATTCGGCCTATTATCCCGAAATGCCATCTTAGATAGGATCTGCATAATCGCGCCGGTCTGCTTATCCCAAACAATTTTGAGATACCCGATCATTTCATTTTGAAAATAGGCAGCGAGAAATGTGCTTCGCCTTGCATAGGTGCCATTCTCCTTCTTAACTGATTCAAAATCCTTTCCATAATGCCAAAAATGTCTTCCTTGTCTTATAGGTGATTCATTATATATGGACATGATTCCTCGGACGTAGTCCTCATTGTATTCAGCAATCTGAACGATCACTCCCCTTTTCTCACTCGCTCGGATATTTCGTTTAGTCGCAGAAGAAATCTGTTTTTGAAACCAATGATCATATGTAGAAATCGGTATTACTGCAACATTGTCCCATTCGAGATGAAATCCGTATTTTGGTTGCACGTCAGGGACTCTTTGGGCAAAAGTATAAAGGTCGGGCTTGCCTGGTTTGGCCTGAAGTCTGCCAAGCACTCTCTCTGGTTCAGGCAGTGTGTCAGCTTCGAGCCAATACTCGTCAAAGATTTGCGCCGTTTTGATGATATGCCCCCTCACAACAACCATTGCATCGTTCACTTGAAATGCAGGGGTGGCCGTTCTTTTTCCCTTCACACTAATTTCAAACACTTTAGACATGGTATCTCGCTCCATAGGTGCAGACAAACATAAAAGTGATGATCTCGACTGACTTTATGAATAGAAGGTCCGTTGATATGAATTATGTGCTTGCTAAATTACCATTCGGCAATAAGTCATTCGCCACTGCTTGCTAAGCGGCAAAGAAGCAAAACCAAAGCCTTATATGTGGTTCCCTGTCCCCAATGAAGCATGGGGGTTTTGGCTTTAATCCCCCCTGGATACTCTCGATAATAAAAGTACCCTCTTCTGTCCTGCATGTTCTTAATAGTCCACTTGGCTACTCTTTGTGCCAGCTCCAGAGACGATTCATCGTAATCGGAGAAGTTTGCCAGCGTATCTATCCCCTGAGACGCACACTGACTATCGATCGGATAGGCCCGGTTGTGATAATACTTTGGCCGTCCGTTTTCCTCGAAGAAGTTGTCTTTGTAGAATGTCAGCCCTTTTTCCATCACACCTTCAAATTCTCGGTCACCCGAATAATCAATGTAGCATTTCAAGGCGTCGAGATTATAGCCGGTGTGAAAGTTGTCTATCCAATGATTCTTTGGATCTTCCCCATATAGCCAAGCGCCGCTTGGCAATTGTTTGGAGCAGCTGAATTCCATCGCGCTCTTCGCTACTGCCAGGTATTCCTTGTTTCCATTATGTTTCGCAGTCCGGGCCAGTACTGCCGCGCCTACCATGTTCGAATTGTGAATTGCACCAGCGGTATCGTGATTGTGGTACCCTATGCAAAAACCGGAGCCACTGTGATTTCTCGGTAATTTCACAATCCATGCACATAGACTGTCGGCAATTTCGAGATATCTTCTATCATTAAATAACTCATACGCTTCCAGGAAGGCATGCCCGATCAAAGCGGTCCAGATCAAAATCGGCTCAAAGGCTTTATAGAGCCCTCCCCTGCTCGCGAAATCGAAATGTTTCCCCCAGCTGTATTCCTTGAAACCCGGAGACTTGTTCTCGATCAGCCATTCCAGGCAGGATGCTATTTTAGTCCTGTACGCCTCATTTCCGGTCAGTTTGAACATATGGCAGTAACCCCAGGCCATGTATCCACGGCCGATAGTCGAATCGAGAGGTTTCACTCCGAAAATCGGCCTTAGATTCAGAGGACACTGGCGGATCAGCTGAAGCAACAAGCGATCCATGAAAAGGTTGCCAAAAGTAATTGGTCTGAATCGGGACGAAAGACCATCAAAAGGCTCATACCCTTTGTAATGATGATCCTCCACCCACTTTTCCACTTTCCGGATACTTTCTTTGAGTATTGGTATGAATTCGTCCATTGATTCCAGTTCGATCGCCTTATGTACGTTGCGAGTTGCAGGTTACGCATTATTTAGGTCTAAGCACAAGGCGAAAGGTTCAAGGGTTAAGAATATAGATCGGGACGGAAGTTTCTATTTCTTGAAAAAATTCAGCCGAAAAAAAATTTCCAGCCTCCTCATTTGCTCCTTGCGTATGAACCCCGTGAGTTCTTGCGTAATCGGTCTCTCTTTTCTGCTTGCGGCTGCCCGGACAAACCCTGCCGCCAGACAGAGTCCCCCGACAGCATATGGCTTCCTGGTCACCTGGTACAACGTCCTGAATACTTCCCACAATGGATGGTTACCCAGGAAATAATCCTTGCGGCCCTGTTTAAACCAAGCCATCCATACGCTGCTATTTCCTGTCCCAATTTTCCGGTGGTGAAGACATGTCTTTTCAATAAATGTCCTTGTTTTCCACCCCTTCATTCTTGCCGTCGTTACTGCGGTCCAGTCAATCCCTCCTTCTCTAATCGGAACATACCCCCCTATTTCTTCAAAACACTCCCGCCGAAACAACTGGCAGGCCCCTGAGACATGTTCAATATTGGTAAACCTGTAATCATAATGACTTCCGCCCTCAACAAAGGGTGTTCCTGCCACACCGAGTTCAGGGTTCTCGGAAAATTTGGTCACGAGAAACTCGAAATAATCTTTTTCAAAAGTGATATCTGCATCGAGGTTCCCAATAATATCATAGTCTAATGCTTTTACCCTCGCATAACCCGCATTAAAGCAATTTACTTTGGCTGCAAACTGCCGGTCTCTGTGTTCTGGCATACGTACCAGTTCGATCCATGAATTTGCGGCGAGGTACTGGTTTACAATTTCCTCCGTGCGATCCGTTGAACCATCACTGACGATCACCCATTTCTTAGGTAACAAAGTCTGCGAAACGACAGACTGAAGCGTCTTCTCTATATTTACTTCTTCGTTTCGTGCCGGAGTAATTAGAACGTATTGATATTTTTGTGTAGTCATTTGGCAATACTGAAATCTGGCTACTCAAAAGGTCCTTTTAGTGACTAATTTTAAGCCCAATATTGAAAGTATTTTTCCTAAATGATCGCAATCTCTGATCAGATAATTCATGAATAGATGATGGCCAGCGAAAAGAAATACCGGTAAAGATAACGTATAGCAGATGGAGGCTATCGCAGATTTCAAAGCACTTATACTCAGTAGGGAAACTCCTTCCGAATTGGCCACGCCTCTGAGCAAGGCTCTCTTTAAATAGTATTTTCTATTGAGGCGCTCTACCGGAAGATGCTCATATACAGCCGCTTCATTACACCAAACAAATACTCTTCCGTTTTCAATACTCTTTCTAAAAAAATCACAGTCTTCTCCCCCCGTTTGACCAAAACTTGCATCGAAAGGTAATGGATTCTTATCAAAAAGTGCTTTTGAGAGGAGAACGTTACCGGTCCTCGTGTCCCTATGGTTCTTTATGTTAGTGCCCGTGCTATAAGACCCTCTGTCACATAGTTTTCCTTTAACAACCCATTTAGGAGGTGCAACTTCAAAGTGAGGTATGACCGGCCCAAGGATACCATCGGCCCTAAATTCTTTTATTGATTCGTAAAGTTTGAGAAGCCAATCATCTGCTGGAAACTCATCGTCATCAATGAAGGCTATAAAATCTCCATCGGCATTTTGTACTGCCTTGTTTCTTGCAAGTGCGATGTTTTGTATCGGCTCGACACAGTACTCCATCCTCATTTTCCCCGGAGCCTTGAATGACTCGGCCACCAGTCTTCCGGATCGTTCATAATCGTTATCAACCACAACAATCGAATATGTAAACAGCTCATTCGTCTTCTGGTTTTGAAGCTTTGTCAACAAATTGCATAATAATTTTGGCCTCTTATAAGTACAAATACACACAGAAATATGATCAAGTTTGGAAACCATATTTTTATTTAAACTTACGTATTGTTTCGCTTATATGCTTTATTTGCTTCTCTGTCAGCTCCGGAAACATCGGTAACGAAAGAATCTCCTCAGAAGCCTTTGTGGCTTCTTGGAATTCGCTATTTTGTTTTTCCAAATAGGAATAGGCTTTCAAGTTTGGCAGGACGATAGGGTAATGGATTCCCGTTGAAATGCCATTGTCTTTCAGATAGCTCTGGAGTTTCTCTCTCAGCTCCCTTCTAACTCTGACAACATATAAATGATAAACAGCTTCCACATCGTTGATTTCAGTCGGAGTAAGTAAATAAGTGTCATTTAAGTATTTGTTATACAAATACGCGTTCTCCCGACGTTTTTCTGTCCACTCTGGTAGATGTTTTAACTTCACACCCAGAACAGCCGCCTGTAACCCATCCAAACGGCTATTCACTCCTTCCATCAAATGGTCATACTTATCAATTCTACCATGATTGGCAAACATCCTGGCCTTTAGAGCCAACTCCTCGTCGTTTGTTGTGATGGCCCCTCCATCACCATAGGCTCCCAGATTTTTCCCCGGGTAGAAGCTAAAACATGCCGCATCCCCGATGGATCCAATCGGTCGCCCCTTATATTCAGCCCCATGGGCCTGTGCCGCGTCTTCAATCACTTTTAGATCATACTTCTTCGCAAGATCCAGGATAGGGTCCATGTCAGCGGGTTGACCATACAAATGGACTGGAATCACGGCCTTCAATCTTGACGGAGGGCATGAGGCGTGAGGCACAAGGCGTTTTTTCAGATAATTCTCCAGTTTGTTGGGGTCCATATTATATGTCTTGGGGTCAATATCAACGAACGCCACTCTTGCACCTGTTAGCGTCACAGCTTCTGAGGTGGCAATGAAACTGTTTGCCGGAACGATCACCTCGTCTCCTTTTCCAATTCCAAGTCCCTTAAGTGCGATAAACAGGGCATCTGTCCCATTTCCTACTCCAACACAATGTTTAACATTACAAAAAGAGGCAAACGCTTTTTCAAAAGATTCAACAAATGATCCACCAACAAAGGCAGATTTTGATATTACTTCTGAGATTGCCCCGTCAATTTCTTCTTTAATGGATTCGTACTGGGCCTTCAAATCGACAAACGGAATGTTCATGAATTATACCTCCAAAAATGTCACCGGTTTCAAGTTACAAGTTCCAAGTGATCAACAATCACCAAGTGCACTCTTGCTAATCCGTGGCTACGGCCTGTTGGCCTCTGTTTCCACTATTTTTTTCAGTGTCTGTATTGCGAGGTTATTATCAAAACGAAATCCTGTCCTTAACGTATCGATGTTCAAAACGGCTTTTTCCAACTCAGTTGTATTTCTCACAACTTTTGTATACCCCAATTCTTCAAGTTTGTGGTGCAAATCCTCTTTCATATCGCTTTTGGCAGGAAGCTCGCCCCTCTTATAATCTCTCGGCATAACTATAAACCTTGTCCTATATTTCAAACATTGGGTACCAATCCCAGCACTCTCCTGGGTAATGACATATCTGGCATTCAAGATAAGGTCTTCAATCATTTGAGGTGTGCAGAAATCAAAGACTTCAACACAGTTTGAGCTATATTTTGTACGGCCAGCCTGTATGATCACCTTCTCCTTTATGATGCTTTTTGTGACTAAATCTTCGACTGCTTTTACTAATCTTGTAAACGGCTCATCTCTTGTGCCCAGGGTAACAAATATATATTTCGAGTCACCAACTCTCTTCTGGTCTTCTTGCTGTTTGAATATTGGTCCAATATAGATTGCATTTCCATTTTGTGGATCTTCCCATTGTGTATATATCTTGCTCTTCGTTTTAAGCAGAAACGTCCCGAATTTGGAATAGCCATGAACCCTGGAAAATGTATCAATGTAAATAAATTTTGCCTTCAAAACCCGGGACAGTAGAAAGGGGACTAAAGCCACTCGGCCCGATCCGGTCGATAGTACATGGGTTGGCTTTTCTCCGGCGAATATCTTTAACGCCGGTGTCAACTGTCTTAGGTAGGTCCACGGTTTCTTAAAGTGGCCCATTTCTATGAAGTACGTTCTTTCTTTCTCCAGTTCGCTTTCTGTCTGTTTGTTTCTGTTGGTTATCCAGAAATGGTTATAGCGGTTATAGAAATCGGATAGATTGGTCATTTGTTCAAAATGGCCTCCTCTTGTACAAACCAGGGCGATATTAACTCTTCGATTAGAAGACGGGTTTAGAGGAATTTTCATAACGCATGGGATCCATTGCTATTTGTAGATAGAATTTGAACCACTTTTTTGGCGTGATCCACACCTGTCATACACTTCGTTCCGTTTTGTATGCAGTCAATAAAATGATCAATTTCCACCTTGAGTGGTTCCTTGAAATCGATCTTCGGTAAAAGCACATCGCCAGATCTGTGGTCAAATGTTTGAAAATGGGGACTGTCATAGTCCATGTGTTCTCCCAACACGGCTTTTCGATCTATCCCCTTGTCGTAAATAGCGATTTTGTTTTCAGCCGTATCGTCATACACCACCATTTTTTTAGAACCCACGATTGTCATTGACCGGGCTCTCTGCGGATCGAGCCAACTCACATGGATATTGGCCATGATTTTCTTCGGGTAAAGGATATTCATGAATACGACATCGTCAATGTTTTCCTGGATATAATCAACCCCACGTTTCACGACTGAAATGGGGTCCGGATCGCCAAGCCAATACTGAATAATGCTGATATCATGGGGCGCTAAATTCCATAAGGCATCAACATCAGACCGGATACGACCTAAATTCAATCTTTGGCTGTAGATGTAACGGACATCGCCGATTTCTCCTGAATCAATCAATTTTTTCACGTAACGGACGGCCGCGTTGTAGAGAAATGTATGTCCCACCATAACCACCAAATTGTTTCTGCTGGCAATTTTATCAATCTGTTCCACCTCAGCCACAGTTGTAGCCAATGGCTTTTCTACCAAAACATGTTTTCCTGCCTCAACGGCTCTTACGGACAAATCAAAATGGGTTTCCACTGGGGTAGCAATGACTACCCCTTTGATTTCAGGATCCTGAAACACCTCATTGACGTTGTCAGCTACTTGAATAGCTGGATAAAGACTGCGCACATACTCACACCTTTCCTCCGAAAGATCAACAGTTGTTTTTACTCGGCAGCTCTTATTCGCTACTAGATTTCTTAAAAGGTTAGGCCCCCAGTATCCAACACCAATTTGTGCAACGTTAAGCATCTAAATTCCCTCCTACAATTTGCATACGATAGCGGTTAGGCACCACTTACACTTTACGGTTCATTTCGCTTAATAGGATTTTGGGATCGAGGGAGGCTGTCAAAATACTCTGTTGTCTTTAGAAGGATTTTTTTCGGCATTACCTTCCACAATACTCTTTAATAGGTTCTTTCGCTTCTGAAACAATAAGCTCGCGGTTCCGGGGAGTGCCATTAGGAATGGATCATCGAGTCAAAAGATCTGTTTTTGTTGGTCAAATGATAAAGTAATTTATCTCAATTTCTGTAATTCACTGATCTCACGTTCCGCCAATGAGTCATCACTTTCTTGGCAATCTCCCAACCCGTTACCCTTCCAATAGGATAAATATTTCAAGCTTACCTCACGCGACGGCAGGTCCCCTCACAACTCACGAGCAAGGGTCCCAATTAGCCAGGAAACCCCTGCTGCACCTCGCTCCGATTACCTTCCCTATCCCTAACCGACAGGCACCGCCGGGTTTCGTTCCGCTCGTTTTTAGCAATACAATCCTCAACCGCTTGAGTTACTGATCCGCCTATTGAATCCCACGTCCAATTCCTTGAGAATTTCTCCCAGGCATTTTCCGAAATCCTCGCACCCGACTCAGGATTTCCAGTGAAATGCAGACACGCTGCAGCAAAATCCTCCTCGCGATCGGCGAGCAGCAGGTCTTCCCCATTGACAACTTCATAACCGAAAGCACCCACTGACGTTGAAACAACGGGGCACCTCCGGCTGAATGCCTCAGCAATCTTAATTCGCGTTCCGCCTCCGAACCTTATCGGGACTATCATCGCCGACCAAGTGGCGATCTCATCATTCGTATCCTTTACAAAACCTAAACCGTCAATGTCAGGGCCCATCATCGGGAAGCCGTTATCGCTGCCTTGGCCTACCAATCGCAACCTCGTTTCAGGAGCAACGCGCTTGATACTTGGCCAGACTTTTTGAATAAACCACTCAATCCCATCGCGGTTGGGCATAAACCCAAACGACCCGATAAATCCCAGCCGGGGCATTACGTTGGGGGCGCGGTTAGCCAGCTGTGATGAGGCGGTGAAACCGTTCGGTATGACGTGGATTCGACTATCTTCACCAAGGTATTTACGGTCACTCTGGCTGCAGACTGCAAGCACGTCAAATCGATTCTTGAGAAGGCGCTCGCGTCGCCACCAGATGACAGACATCCGATAATCCAGCAGACTCCTAATGATGCCTGAGTCGGCTTTTGCTCTACACGCGTAAAGTCGACTCTGAATATCATCTATATCCAGAACGGAGTGCGGCCATCGATAGATCCGAAAGTCGTTCGCGGTGCGAGTCGTGTGTACCCAAACCACATCGTAATCACGTACCATCCTTAGCACAATTCCCTGATCATACTCACTTACGGCTGAAAAGTATGTATTAAGAAAGAAAGGGTCCAGTTCGAATCGCATTCGATCCCTGCAATTTTTGATAGGATCTGGCCTCACTCTAACAATATGCCTCACATCAAATTCGGCACGAGTCCGATCCAGACTTTTCTGATCTATATCCTCAGAAGAAGCGATTACAAGAGATACCCTTCCCAGCCGCTTAAGCAGTCGCCCTATGTTTAGTACTCGAATTTGAGCGCCGTAAGAGTGTGCGTGAGGACAATGTGATGTCACATAAAGAATGTTAAGATCGCAACGCGACATTATTAGTGTTTCGTTAACCTATTCCAATTTTAGGGTTGGTGCCCATTGTATTGTTGCCAAACCAATTTATGTTCGGTCCGCCAATAAATTAGTATCTACGAAGAGAGCAAAGAATTCTGCGCACATAATCTCCCGACTTTCCAAACAAAAGAAACAATAATTTCCCATACGCCTTCACCATCCAAGGATCTTTCTGCAAACCGGCCCGAAGGAATTTCCTGACGGACGCCCGATCACCCTGCCAGTATAATCTATCAGCTATTCCCGCGAGAACTCGCGCGCGAATCCAGTTTCTTTCTTTTTCACTTTCAGTACTTCGGCAAAGCGACGCCTCGAACTGATCAATGGTAACAGACCACTTGGACAATCGATTTAACCACTCGTACCGCTTCGATACACACTGTCGCGTATACTCGTATGCGACCGCACGCAAACAGTCCCTGGATACATTTCGTAATCCGGAATCGTTTGCTTTCTCCCTGATCATCCAGGGTACTGCTATATCGGCTGCCGCACAGTTTTCAATCTTCTCTTGCGTAACGGTGTTAGTCATGCTGAGATCGTGTTCTCGGTAACAGACCATGGGTTCCGCGAAGTACCCGACATCGAAAAATAGGGCGAAGGCGCACCATAAATACCAGTCCCCCCCCCATACCATGTCTATTGGGACGTCAGCCCACCTAACGTCGAGAGGGAAGAAGCTTATCTTCTCGTAACATTCGCGACGTGCCATCGCGGACGGAGCCAGTACTAGGTTGCCATAGAGAAGCCTTTTTAAGAAAACGTGACCGTTGGCAATTCGGTCGCGATTCCCGTATGTTGAGTAGTTTAGTAATTCGGTTTCCTCTCCATTTCTCACACTGATACCAGGACAGAATGTGTATCCAACGTTGGGATGTTTTTCCATCAATTCAACATACCGTTGTAATACATAGGGCCGCCGAAGGTAATCGTCGGCGGAAATAAGCCACACGTACTTGCCGCGACTCAGGGTAATTCCTTTGTTATAATTGCGAAGAGGCCCAAGATTCGGGTCATTGCGTATGTATATTACACGAGGATCATCGAATGATCGAGCCACTTCTGCTGTGTTATCCGGCGAGCAGTCGTCCATTACGAGCACTTCGAAGTTAGCGTACGATTGAGAAAGTATGGAGTTGATGCATTTCGGAAGCAGGTGCGCGAGCTTGTAGCAAGGAACGACAAAGCTAACGGTGGTATTTTCCATTCGGTTCTAATCCTGTAATGATTCAAGACAGAATAATTACTTAAGAAAACTCACCTTTTACCCGAAGTGTAGTCCATGAAAATTTTAGTCCAACCATTTTTTCATAGGAACGCCGCCTCAAAGGGTCTCTGGAGGAGCAATATGCAGCCATACAAGCACGCGATGCAGGGAAGGCGGAACCCGGTCCAGGGAGATGAGAGTAACGAGAGCTCGAATCGAGTAAACACCACTCAGAATCACTGCCAATGTTCCGACGCCGGTCGCCAAAAGCGGTGGGAGTACATGAAAGCCACAGAACACCGCTGCGGTCAAGGAAAGGATAAAAAGGCCCGTTTTTATGTTTGCATCTGACCAGCGAAAACCACTTAACCAGCGGATGACCGAGTAGATTATAAGTCCGTGAAAGACGTAGGATCCAAAGAACGCAATGCCAGCGCCCTTCAAACCAAAAGATCTCAAACATAGCCACGAAAGGCCGACGTTGACGATAGTCCAGACCAGTTCGGTTAAGAAAAAAATGGTTTGCTCGCCTTTTGCAACGATGATGAAGCCCATGGGCCAGGTAATTACACGCAGGGTCATCCCAAGGCAAAACCAGCGTAAGATCCCAACGGCCCCATCAAACCTACCGCTGTAAAACAAGGAGATCACCACAGGTGCAAATGTCATAGTGGCCAACACACCGGGCCCGGCCAGCAAAAGGCTGATTTGCGCCTGCTCGTTCACCAGACGGTTGCATACGGCATGGTCCGTGGCGACGGCCGTCAAGCGGGGGTAGAAGTCTGCTCCCATGGCCTGGAGAATGAACCCCACGTACAGGCCGCCTAGAGCCCAGGCTGATTGATAGAGCCCAGCCGCTTCGAAGCCGACCATGCGGAGCACCATCGTGCGAACCGCGTAGCCGGCTCCCATCATCAGAAAGCCACTTGCCATGAATGCCAAGCCGAGTTTCAATAGCGGGGTTGCCTCCTGCTTGATTTGGAGAACCGTCATTGTTGGGGACTGTATCTTGACCTTCCGGCTGTACCACCACGAAGTGATTATTGTCATCGCTGCAATCCCTACGAGAGAAGGCACCACTCCCTTTTCCCCCATGAAATACACCACTGGGATGCTGATCATCGTGCTGAAGACCGTGCCCAGCACGCCCATCCTGGCGAGATCTGAGATGCGTCGCATTCCCTGAATCAGCGCTCCTTGACCGCCGGAGACTAAACCGAAAAACACGGCGACGGATAGCAACGCCACACCAGCCGAATGTTGATTGTTGCCAAAAGTCAAGCTGGACATCTGCTTGGAAAAGACCAGGAGTAAAAGAGCTCCCAATATTCCGAGGAGGATCGCTGTCCGTCGCAGTACGGCAACGGTTCGTGCGATCCGATCTGTTTCACCCGTACCGACTGCCTCGGCGATCTGGCGTACACCACTGCTGTTGATGCCCAAACCAGCAATACTCTGAGCAAGGTTGGCCATCGATTCGTACACACCCATCAATCCCACCCCGGCCGGACCAAGCAACACTGCCATTGCTTTGGTACGAACGATTCGAATGCCAATGGTCATCACCTGCGAGCCGCCGATCAATGCCGAGGACTTGAGTATCTGGTCATAGGTGTGCTTCTCAGGCAGAGCTACCTGTGGCGCTATTGCAATAGCCCGAGGCATAGAAGTCGAGAGTGGATTGCTGCATGGATTGGAAGACATGATTATTCAAAACATCGCATAAGGAATAGATACTGTGAGGCAAAGTTAAAACCAAACAGATACCAATTTCTTATGTATAATTTCAGTCATGGGACCTACACGCTTCTATTAGCACTTGCACTACGTGCTCTTGCTCTTTTTCGGTCATCTGAGGGTAGAGTGGCAACAAGATGCAATGATCTTGAGCCAGCTCCGACTGCGTAAGGGGTTGACGTAGTCCAAAGTCCTTGTAAGCCTCCTCCCGGTGACTGCACATGATTCCCCGCCGCGTGCTGACGCCGGAATCCAGCATGGTCTGCATGACCGCCCGCTGATCGTTCTTCGCGGGCAGACGCACACAGTAGCTTTGCCAGTTACTCTGGGCCCACTCCGGCTCCTCCGGTAGACCCAACCCATTTATACCGGCAAGTAACTCACGATATCGACTGGCCAGGGCACGCCGCCGTTCTACGATGTGCGGTAATCGCTTCAATTGCTCGCGGCCAACGGCAGCTTGAATATCCGTCATTCGATAGTTGTAGCCTAATTCGGGGTAAGACTCGAAAATAACCTGGCTTGCCCCATGCCGCACGGTATCAGGAACGCTCATGGCGTGCTGGCGGAAGAGACGGAATTTGCTATCTAAGTCTCTCCTCTTCGTGGTCACCATTCCGCCGTCGCCTGTTGTAATCACCTTCCGTGGATGAAACGAAAAACACGCCACATCGCCATGGGGTTTCCCGATTTTCTCCCATACCCCTCGCCAGAGGATTTCGGAACCGATCGCACAGGCTGCATCTTCAACCACGAGTAGGTCATGCCGACGGGCAATCTCAATAATTGAAGACATATCGCACGGCATGCCCATTTGGTGAACACAAAGAATGGTGCGGGTTTTTGAAGTAATAGAGCGTTCGATGAGGCCCGGGTTCATGTTGTAAGTTTCGGGTTCAATATCCACAAACACAGGAGTCGCCCCGCAATATCGAATAACATTCGCAGTGGCGATAAACGAATGGCTAACAGTGATCACTTCATCATTAGGTTTCACGCCGACTGCAAGAAGCGCCAAGTGAAGCGCCGTAGTGCAACTTGATACGGCGCATGCATATTCGGCACCGACGAATTCCGCGAATTCCGTTTCGAATGCGGCGACTTCCGGACCCTGAGTGACCCAACCGCTCATTATGGGACGCTTGGCTGCGTCGGCCTCGCGCTCGTCGATGAGAGGTTTTGCAATAGGGATATGTTTCGGTAAATCAGACACTTAACCCGACCTGTATACGGCGTGTAACTCGACAGCGGAACAGATGGAGCCAAAGGTAGCTGTCCGCGTCTTAATATACTATAGTCATGGTGACGCCACCTTGATCCCAACGAATGTATATTTATGTCCTTTGCCGTTGGTGCTCGTGGTCGTCAAGCTAAATGTAAATCTTCCCGTACTTGGATTGAGCGTCCCTGAAAGGGTTCCTGCCTCGTCAACCCCCTGGCCG
>Ga0187771_10001890_pt1 | contig 14390 bp, 11 predicted proteins | sample 0116_SJ02_MP15_1_FD_133139 | JGI IMG/M metagenome (GOLD analysis project Ga0187771, IMG submission 133139) | Tropical peat soil microbial communities from peatlands in Department of Meta, Colombia - 0116_SJ02_MP15_10_MG | ecosystem: Environmental > Terrestrial > Soil > Wetlands > Peat | place...
ACCTGAGCCTGCGCTGGTATGACGCCAGGACCGAGAGGATCAAGGGCAAGCCGGGCGACTACCGCCGCGGCCTCACCTATCAGGATCTCGACATCGGGAGTTACGGCTACAGCTCGATTCCCGAGAACGTGCGCACCAGCCAATCGATGGTCGCGCGCGGGAGCGAAAAGGTGGGCAAGCTGCCCGACATGGGTTACCTGGTCAATCGCAAGTCGGACGTGTGGTCCGACAACGTCGCCGGCCTCTACGAAGAGGACAAAGCGCGGCGCTGGGTGCCGGCGATCGACGTGTCGTGGACCGAACTCGATGCGCATCCGCTCGCGCCGGAGATCGAGGCCGCCTGCGCGCAGCTGTATACGTTCCTTCAGGAATGCGCGCTGGTGTCGCTCGACTTTCCGTCGCGATGGGTGGCGCTCATAAACCAGGACTTCGTCGAGCAGAAGAGTTGGATATGCGCGCAGATGCTCGACTGGGCCCGCCTGCTCGAGGGGTTCCGCAAGCGCGCGCTTTATGGCGGTGCGGGACTCAAGCGCGCGAGCGCGACCGCGGAGCAGGGACTTAAGGAATGGCTGTGGGCCGAAACATTTCCGCGCGGCTCGCTGTCGATCAATCTTTCGCTCGGTGGATTTCTGCTCGTGCTATGCCGGCACATCGCGGCGTTTGCGCCGAGCAGGGTGGATCTGGTCCTGATGCGATATGCGATGCAGGACACCGCGCGACAGACCGCCTACGGGTTGGGTCAACTGCGCTATCATCTGAAGCACCGGCCCAGCGAAGTTGGCGCGATGCAGGAATACCTGGACGACACCGAGCATGTGATGCTCGGGATTCTCGGCAGTCCCGAGTTGCTGGAGCCGCTGATTGTCATTTCCGGTGGCGGGCTTTCACAGGAGCAGGTCAGGGCGGGGCGAATTGCGGCGTCGAAGTTCATTCGCCTCGCGGCGCGCGAATATTTCGAGCGCCTCGAGGCAGCCGGCCTCGAGGGCCGCGCCAGGCGCAGCCGCATCCCCGCAATCATCGATCGAATTCACGTCGCGGCCTGATCGCGGGGCGGGTCCACATGATCGCTGACACGCCGAAGCGCCTGGGTTAACAAGGACGACCGTCGCCATTATCAGGGAGAAAAGGCTCGGCTGCACGTGATGGTCCCGCGCGCCTTTTCCGCAGAGCGCGAGCACCGGCAAGCGGGCGCCGGCGATCGCAAGGATTCTACTTCGCTCGTGTCGGAGATAGATCGAGCGGCGGATAATAGTTCTCCGCGCCAATCTTGCGCACGTCGTTCACCCAACACGATTCGTAAAGCTCGGTCGGACCCTGGAACGGGTCTGCAAGCGTCCACGCCTGGCGCTTGTAAGTCCAGTTGTTGGGCTGCAGCCGATGCGCCTCGCGCCAATGCTTCGGAGCAAGGTCCTGCCGTCCGCTGCTCCACAGGTACTGACCGAGTTCGAAGCGTGCCGCCGCCTCGGCTTCGGCCTTGCCGCGCACAGCGCTGCGCGCGACCACTTCCTCCGGCGCAAGCGCATACTGGCTTGCCTTGCCTCTGGCGACCCAGTCGCGCAACGCGCTCATGTACTCTTTTGGCTGTATACGAATGTTGCTTGCGAGCTTGAGCGTCTCGCGCAACTGCTCGGGGACGTCCGGACTATTAGCCATCTTCTGCCAGTCCGGCGGAGTGTCGCGCTCCGGCCATGCCGGTTCGACTGGCCGCACGATCATGCCGTCCTCATCGATCCAGACGCCGTTGGGAACGTTCACCACGCCGAAGAGTTCATCGACCCGATGCGCGCTGTCGATCAGCGAGGGATGGTTCGGTTTGGTTTGTTCGATCCACGCGCGCGCGGCTTCGGGATCGACATCCAGCGCGATGGTTACAATTTCGAGTCCGTGCGGATGGAGTTCGTTGCGCACCAGCTGCCACACGGGCAGGTCAAGCCGGCATCCTCACCACGAGGACCATGTGACGATAAGCACCTTCTGTCCGCGCAACGAACTTAGGCGAAACTGCTCGCCGGCATAGTCGGGCAACAGCAGTTCGGGCGCGCAAGCGGTCGTCAGCGCGTGGCCCATAGCCTCGGGCCCGAGGCACCACACGCCCGCATCGTCATCGCGAATGAGCGGCATCCCGAGCCGTTCCGAAAGCAGGCGCGCATCGAGTTTGTCCGCGCCCGATACGCCCGCGGGAAGCGCAACGCACACCTCGCCCTTGCATGCCCCTTCGGGTTTAAAGGTCCATCCGGTGCGCTCTTGGAGGGCCTTCGGATCGACTTCCAGGGATTTCAGGATCATGTGTTTTAATCCCACACCATCTATCTCGGGCGGGCGCGGGAGCGTCAATGGCTAAAATGAGAGCGCCGGTCCGGCGAAGTTGGCGCGATGCAGGAATACGTGGACGACACCGAGCACGTGATGCTCGGGATTCTCGGCAGTCCCGAGTTGCCGGAGCCGCTGATTGTCATTTCCTGTGGCGGGCTTTCACAGGAGCAGGTCAGGGCGGGGCGGATTGCGGTGTCGAAGTTCATTCGCCTCGCGACGCGCGAATATTTCGAGCGCCTCGAGGCCGCCGGCCTCGAGGGCCGCGCCAGGCGCAGCCGCATCCCCGCCATCATCGATCGAATTCACGTCGCGGCCTGAACGCGGGTATCAACATTCCGCATCTTATTGGAGCCGCGTGCTGCGCGGTCACGCAGCTTACTATAATCAAGCGCGGACTCACCTCGCCCTGGGCAAGACCGCGACGCTTGCTCGAACCGTTCGGCGCATCGGGCAAATCACTGCGCTGCGGCTGCTCGCAGGACTGCGTCATCAATACGTTCGGATCTAATTCTTCGCAAGGGCGGCTCTTTTCCGTCAGGGTAAATCGCGCTTATCACACTGCTGGCGAAAGCCTGGCCGTGACAACAATACCTCGAGACATGGCTATTGATTCTCCAGCCTGTTGGGCTAACAAATGATTGATTCTCTGGCTGCCTTGCGTTCGGCCTCTGACTTCGAGCTTCCCGGCGAGCTCCATCGGCGCTGACAGATTTCGGTCAAAACGAGATGACGCCCTCCGCGTAGCCGAAAGTCTCTTCGCGACCGCCGGGAAAGTTCGCTGCAATCACCGAACCGCCGAACATGTGGCCGCCATATAAATAAAAGGAAAGGTGACTGGTAGCCTGCCAAGTCAGACCGCTATCCAGAACGGTTCCAAGGTAACTCCGTCCGAAGCTGGGACGGCCGGTATAGCCAAAGATATGATTATCAAATGCGCCACCGCCGGAGTACCATCGGTCGTACGCGGAGGATAGCCACAGCCCGTGCAGCGTGGTACGCAGATTCAAGTCGCCACGCGGGAATATTATCAACTCGCCAAGCGCATCCGTCAGGTTCATCATGTTATAGACTGGATTGAGCGCGTATATCCGCGGAGTCGGCAGTATCTGAAAGAAGGTTCCGTGGACTCCATCGTTGGGATCGCTGTCGCCCGAGGACATGTCATAGCCCGCGCGCAACCACGGCGTCCATGGCGCGTCGTCCAAGCGGTAACCCGCCTCGCCGACGATTGCGTAGGCACGCTGCGTGAGCTTGCCCCATTCGCCGAACTGGTAGGCACCCCATATGAGCAGGTCCGCGGTTCCCGGCCCAAGTTTCACGTCATGAGCCCAGTCGGCGCCGATCGTATCGATGCTGATCGAGCGGAGGTTAGCTTTCGCGCGCGCCGTGGGTTCGTTGTCGACCGGAGTCACGCCTCGGTTGTCGTCGTACCAGATGTAGAAGACCCTGCCGAGCGAGTTGCCCCAGGTTCCGAAATTGTGGATCGCGTCTAGAGCGCCGTAGAAAACGTCGATTGACGAGATTTCATCCATTGCGTTGATGTCGAAAACTCCCTTGGTCGGCACGGCGTAAAAGGCGATCGCTTTCCAGTCGCGGCCGCCGTAACTCACCTGCGCGCCGTCAAACGAGCGCATCACGTCGGACCATCCGAAGTTCCCGATGAGCCGCTGGGCGGCGCGGTTGTCATTGATCCAGCGGAGATCCCTGTCTTCCGGTTCCAGTTCGGCAGCGTCGAAAAATTCGAAGCGCCCGCCCTTGATCTTCAGTCCGGGCAGAATCTGCTGGCCAAATTCAACAAAGCCCTGCTTGAGGAAAATACTCGATACAGTGCCGGTACACGTCTGGGGCTTGGCGTGCGTGCAGTTAGGGGCGAAGTAGTTTGCGCCCAGGCCGAGTGCCCCTCTGGGTGGCGGAGCCGTCGCGTCGTTGGGCAGATTGAACATCGTCGGGTTCATCCCCTCGATGAAAAACTTCACCCCGTCGAGTTGGTAACCGAGTCCCAGCCGCATCACCAGAGCTTCATAGTTGTACTGGTTATCCGAAACAGCGGAGGGCAGAGGGCCAGGATTGAAGTAACTCCAGGTATAGTCTCGAAAGCGCGCCCAGCCGCTCAGAGTCAGAGGCTCGCCATTGATCGTCGTCAATTCCATCGCCGCGCAATCCTGCGGAGGAATCGCGAGTAGCGCGACCAACAGCAGAGACGGGACGCAGAGAGCGAGAGTCTTTCGGTTCATTTGATTTCTCCCGGGAGGTGCGGCTCTTGCTTTATTGTGAGGTTAAGCCCACAACCGACAGACCGGCCGCGCTATCGGCAGCTAAGGCCGCGGTTGCTCGGACGCCTTGCGCCCCTCGTCCTCTCGCGCCTCGGCACGCCTGGCCCAGACTGGGTAGTCGAGACCGGCGAGACGGTTGATGACGATCGCCTGAATAGTCAGGATCCCGACCGCGACCTCCATGATCAGCAAATAAAAAGGTTTAGTAATGATTCCGAGAGAAATGATCAGGGTTGTCGCACCAGCGGGCGGGTGCGCCACCTTGAACAGGATCATCAGCGCGCCCGTCGACGCAAGCGACAGGGCGGCAGCTATCACGCGCGGTCCGCTGACACCTGCGACCGAAGCCGGGGGAGCGTGCATCAGCCCGGTCAACCAGAGAGCGCCGTATCCGCAGGCGATACCGATTGCGTGGCCGCAGATTGTGTGACGTGGACAGGCGCTAGGCGCGGTCGGACTAACGAAAAACAGAAAGGCGGTAGGTCCAAGCGAGGGGAAAACCCACGGAGTGTGGAACACCATCGCAACAGCCGAGAGCAGGCCGATTGTCAGAAAACCATTTACGAACATGAAGAGCGCCCAGACCGGCCGTTCAGGAAAACGCGTCAGCAAATGGGCAAGATGCATGCGTCTTGCCAGCGCGCGTACCACTTCCGGCTGGAATACAGCCAGCTCCCGCTTTGAGCGGCGCGGTTCGTCATTCCCCGTCATAAGTGATTTCCTCCGCCACGAGGTGGCGCGGCTCGGGCGTTTTCGTTCCGGCCCGTGGTCCCCCTGCTTTTTGTCAGAGCGGCCGGGCGCCGCGCCTCATGCCGCGCGCGGGCCAACCTCGGCGGCCGGAGCGCGCCGGTTCCAGATAACGACCTGATACGGCCGCCAGAGATAGCTGAGCGGGACGCTGATCAAATGGACCAGCCGCGTGAATGGAAAGAGCGCGATAATCGTGAAGGCGCCGAGCATGTGCAGCCTCACGATCCACGGCAGCGCGCTTACATACTCTATCTTGGGATTGAACAGGGCCAGCGATACCAGCCACGGCACCGCGGTATGCAAGTACCACTCTGAGCCCCAACGGTAAAGAAGTGCTATCCACAAGCCCATAACTACTTGCGCCAGTAACGCTGCCAGAAGGATCCAGTCCATTATCGTGGTCACAGCGAGCATGCGGCTGTTGCTCAGGCGGCGTACAATCAGCAGGCTCAGTCCGAGCACGGTGATCACAGCTAGCGCATAGCCAGTCACCTCCAACACATAGAGGCGAATGGGCGCCGCGATGAGTGCGGCCCAGGCGCCCGGAAAAACCAATGCGAGCAGATGGGCGATGAGTATGAGGATGATTCCGTAATGCCACGGCACCGATCCCCAGAATTCGAGGCGGTTTTCGAGGAACTGCGACGACTGGCTGGAGTATGAGAAGCGGTCGTTGTAATAGCGATACAGCCCGCCCAATAATGCTAATGCCACTGCGAGATACGGAAACGCGACGAAAAGCACGAGGTCGCTCATGTCCGCTCCCTCTTTGTCGAAGTATCGCTCGCGTCGAGCGGCTGCGGCTCGAGCACCGCTTTCAAGGCTTGCAGCACTAAGCGATAGGAACCGGGCTTCGGGGCCGGGGTTTCGGACTTGCCGGCATCAACGAATCCATCGTCCTGCGCCTGGTTCGGAATACAACCCGCCGGTTCTTCACCGAGCATCTTGCTCAACGCGGGCAAGAGCGCTTCGCTGATCAGCTCCTCCCCAAGCTTCGCGTCGCCGCATGCGGCCAGGAATCTGAGCACCACCGCCAAATGGTCCGGCAGTTCAATCCCGGCATCGAAGCCAAAGGACCGGTAACGTTCCTTGAGGCCAAGCAGCAAGACGCTTCGCTTGTAGCTATCGCCGAGCAGGTGATGTCCGATGTAAGGATGGAACGCGCCTACGAAATCGAAGGTCGCGGTGTATATCTCCTCGACGCGACCGGCCGGCGTCGTTTCCACAAAATTGCCGAACTGCTCAAGCAGTGCGGACGCTTTGCCGCGATCTGCGGTCAATATCTCAGCCGTTTTTCGCACTCCTCTGGCTAATCCCGGATGGGGATAGTCAAGCATCTCGGCGAAGGACGCGAAAATTAGCGAATCGGAGTACGGCTTTAGCGGCATTACCACCTCCGTTGCGGAGGCTCGCGAAATCCGAAGCCGGCCGCCTGCTTGTGGTCGTATGGCTCAGCGAGCGGTTCAATCGCCGTCTCGCGGCTAAGCGGCGGTACCACGAAGCGTTCTTCGAAAGTCGGCATCGCGGTCAGCCGGTAGATCGCTTCCGCTTGTTCAGGTGTCGTGCTCCCAAGTTCCAGAGCCTGTTTCACTTCGCTCTCAGGAACGTCCCTCACCTGCTTGAAGCGCATGTAGAGCCTGACCGCGATCAGCTTGTGGTAAACCGAACGAAGCAACTCTTCATTGCCGGCGGTAAACAGGCTCGCCATGAAGCGCATCGGCAGCCGCGCCTTTTCCAGTGAGCTCAGCATCGGGCCGAGCCCCTCCTGCTCTGCATCCGGAATCTCATAGTGTTCGCGCCTGGAGGCGGCTCGCACCGGGCCAATCGGCGGGACATAGAACAGGGTCGGCAAGGTGCGGAATTCCGGATGAAGTGGGAGCGCGAGCTGCCATTGCTTGACGAACTTGAACGCAGGCGAATTGCCGGCCGCGGCTATAATATCGTCGCGCACGCCGCTGGCTTTCGCCGCCGCAATCACTTCGTGACTATGCGGGTCGAGGATGATCGAGCGCTGCGCCTCGACTAGCTTATCGTCGGGAACCGAGGCCGCCTCCTTGATGCGGTCCGCGTCGTAGAGCAAAACACCCAGGTAGCGGATGCGTCCGACGCAGGAATGGAAGCATGCCGGCGCTTGTCCGGTCTCCAGGCGGGGGAAGCACAAAATACATTTCTCGGATTTTCCAGTGAACCAGTTGTAGTAGACCTTTTTGTAGGGGCATCCCGAGATGCACATTCGCCAGCCGCGGCACTTCTCCTGGCTTACCAGCACGATTCCGTCTTCACCGCGCTTATAGATAGCGCCCGCCGGGCACGCCGCCACGCATCCAGGGTTAAGACAGTGGTTGCAGATGCGCGGGAGATAGAAGAAAACCTCGCGCTCCAGTTCGTTCAGTTGCTGCCGCTCCTCGGCGCTGAGCTTAGCGAGGTTTGGATCATTGGCGGCGTAGATCGGCGAGCCGCTCAGGTCATCGTCCCAATTGGGGCCGGCTTCAATGTCGATTGGCTTGCCGGTGATCATCGAGATCGGACGGGCAGTAGGCTGGTCGTCACCCTCGGGGGCGTTGAATAGATAGTCGTACTGATAGGTCCAGGGTTCATAGTAATCGTCAATTGTCGGCAGCGACGGATTATGGAAGATGTTGGCGAGCGCCGAGACCCGGCTTTGCAATCTCAACTTAAGCTCCTCATTCTTGAGCTGCCAGCCGCCGTGATAGATGTCCTGCCTTTCCCACAGCGCCGGATACCCGGTGCCGGGTTTGGTCTCGACGTTGTTCCACCACATGTATTCGGCGCCCTTGCGATCGCTCCAGATATTTTTGCAGGCGATGCTGCAAGTGTGGCAGCCGATACACTTGTCGAGGTGAAACACCATTGCCATTTGCGCGCGAATGTCCATCCGATTCACCCGTATAGTCGGCGACTCACCATTCGACCTTCGCCAGTTTGCGGACCAGGCAGTGAGTATCGCGGTTGGGTCCGGTAGGGCCCCAGTAGTTGAAGTTGTAAGTGAACTGAGCGTAGCCACCGGCGAGTTGAACGGGGTTAATCCTGAGGCGGGTAATGCTATTATGCGCGCCGGCGCGCCGCCTGCCGCGGATCTGCGATTTGGGCACCGAAAGGGTGCGTTCGGTCGCGTGATAAATCATGCAGGTTCCCGGCTGCACGCGCGAACTCACTGCGGCGCGCGTGACCACCACGCCATTGTCGTTATAGACCTCGACCCAGTCGTTGTCCGCGACTCCGATCTTCGCTGCATCCTTGTCGTTGAGCCAGCAAGGTTCGGTGCCGCGCGAGAGCGTGAGCATGCGATGGTTGTCGGAGTAAGTCGAATGGATATGCCATTTGCCGTGAGGCGTTAGGTAATTGAGCATCAGGCTCTGGCCATCCTGCGGGCTGCGCACGCAATCTCCGCTCCTGGCCGGATCGATGGTGGGCTTGTAGGTCGGCAAGTGCTCGCCGAAATCCAGATAGTGAGGATGATCCAGGTAGAAGTGCTGACGCCCGCTGAGCGTGCGCCAGGGCACCAGGCGCTCGACGTTGAGGCACCAGGCCGCGTATGCGCGGCCATCATTGACTATTCCCGTCCAGCACGGGCTGATCAGCGTGCGGCGCGGCTGCCGAGTAAGATCGGCGAAGGTCATTCGAACGCCGCGTACGTTCTCGGCGAGGTCGGCGAGGGGAAGACCAATCCTCTGCTCCTCTGCCTTAAACGCGGCGTGGGAGACAGCGCCGTTGCTCTCGGGCGCCAAATGGAGCACGAGGTTGGCCGCATCGAGGACGTCTTCGAGAGCCGGATACTTCTGCCCGTTCCACTCGACGCATCGCAAGCGGCGCGGGTCCGGCGTGCCGCCGATGGGGTTGCTGAGCAATTCGTCGTAAAACGGCGCAATCGGGATGTGGACCCCGTTGGCGCTTATGCCGTCGCTTCTGATTCGCGGCCCGTAAGAGATGAAGCGGTTGTAAAGATTCGCGTAATCGCGCTCGACCACTCGCAAATGAGGCATCGTCAGCCCCGGCACCGGTTCACATTCGCCCGCGCTCCAGTCGCGCACCTCCGCCTGGGCGATTTCATCGGGCGTGTCGTGCTGAAGCGGGCGTGCGACCAGGTCGCGCACCGGCTGCGGGAATGCCGCAGGCGATAATTCGCTGACGCGTTTCGCGATCGCTTTGAAGATCTCCCAATCAGCGCGGGCCTCCCAAACCGGCGGTACCGCCGCACCCAGCGGGTGGACAAACGAGTGCAGGTCAGTGGTGTTGAGGTCGTTCTTCTCGTACCACATCGCGGCAGGCAGGATGATGTCCGAGTAAAGCGCCGACGTGTCCATCCGGAAGTTGAGGTCGACGACCAGGTCCATCTTGCCGCGTGGCGCGGGCTCTCTGAAAACCGCTTTCTTGACCCGGCCTTTGGCGCGTTCTTCGGCGATCGCGTTGTCGTGGGTACCCAAGTAATGACGCAGAAAGAACTCATGCCCCTTGGCGCTCGCTTGAATCGCGTTGCCGCGCCAGATGAGCCATACGCGAGGCCAGTTCTGGGCGGCGTCCGCATCCTGCACCGCGAATTTCAGCTTCTCGGACTTGAGGTGCCCGGCCGCCCACTTTGCGATGTCCTCTTCGCTTTTGGCGCCTGCCTCCTCGGCCTCCCGGACCAGATCCAGCGGATTGCGGTCGAACTGAGGATAGAAGGGCATCCAGCCCATCCTGACTGCGCGGCCAACCTGGTCGATGGCGTGCCCTTTCGCCCATCGGGCCTGAGCCGGGACCGCCGCGTACTCGGTGAAGTCGCTCTCATAACGCCACTGATCGCTGTTGACGTAATGCCAGATCGGCGATTGCTGGAGGCGCGGCGGTTTCGACCAGTCGAGCGCAAAAGCGAGGCTCGCCCAGGGAGCGTTAAGCGTGAGCTTCTCCTGGCCCACGTAGTGATTGAGCCCGCCGCCATTGCGTCCGCAGCAGCCGCAAAGGATAAGCGCCGTGATCGGCCCGCGGTAAGTCAGTCCGTTGTTGTACCAGTGATTGACGGCCGCGCCGGTGATCACCATCGACTGCCCATTGGTGGCCTCGGCGTTGGCTGCAAACTCGCGAGCAAAGCGGATAACCGTCGCGCGGCTGATTCCGGTTATGGATTCCTGCCATGCCGGCGTGTAAGCGCCGGCTTCGTCGTAGTTAGATGGATATTCGCCGGTAAGCCCCCGCCCCACGCCGAACTGCGCCATCATCAGGTCGAACACAGTCGTTACCGCCACCCGGCCATCGGCGGTCTCGATATACTTGACCGGGACTCCGCGCACGGACGTCTGTCCGCGGCCGAAATCGTCAAAGCCGACGCCAAGGACGTCATCCTGCGAACCGAGGAAGCTTAGCACCGGCTCGATCGCGCTGTTGTCGAGTCCATCCTCCATCTTGAGGTTCCACTGGCCTGGGCTCTTTTGCCATCGGAATCCCAACGAGCCTTTGGGCACGCGCGGCTCGCGGCTTCGATCGTCGTAAACCGCGAGCTTCCAATCCGCGAGCTCCATCTCGCGATAGCGCCCGAGACTCCGAGCGCGAAGACAGCGACCCGGCCGGAATCGCTCTCCATCGCGTTCCAGCTCGACCAGGAATGGAGCATCGCTGTATCGCTTTAGATAGTCGATGAAGTACGGCACCTGACGATCGACATAGAACTCTTTCAAGATGACGTGGTTCACCGCCATCCAGAGCGCTGTGTCCTGTCCTGCTTTGATCGGAATCCACCAGTCGCAGTATTTGGCCACCTGGCTGAAATCCGGAGCGATGACAACGAGCTTGCTCCCGGCGTGCCGCGCTTCGGCGACGAAGTGAACGTCGGGGGTGCGGGTCATGCTGAGGTTGGCGCCCATCGCCACGATGTACTTGCTGTTGTACCAGTCGGCGCTCTCGCACACGTCGGTCTGGTCACCCCAAACCTCAGGAAAGGCGTTGGGGAGATCTGCGTACCAGTCGTAAAAGCTCATGTTCACGCCGCCGAACAACTGAAGAAAACGCGAGCCCGCAGCATAGGAGAGGTAAGACATCGCGGGGATCGGAGAGAAGCCGAATACCCGATCCGGTCCGTATTTCTTCGCGGTGTACAGGCAAGCCGCGGCGATTATCTCGAGCGCCTCATCCCACGAAAAGCGGCGAAAGCCGCCCTTCCCGCGCGCCTTCTGATAGCGTGAGCGCTTGGACTGATCTTCGACGATCGAAGCCCAGGCATCGATCGGATTCGCGTGACGGCTGCGCGCATCACGCCAAAAGTCGGCGAGAGGTCCCCTTATATATGGATGCTTCACTCGGATGGGGCTGTAGACGTACCATGATGCTGAGATTCCGCGCTGGCATCCCCGGGGCTCGTATGGTGGAAGCGACGAGTCGAGCAGTGGATAGTCATTTTGCTGCATCTCCCACGTAACTATTCCATCCTTAACGTAAACTGCCCAGGAACATCCGCCGGTGCAGTTGACCCCGTGAGTGCTGCGTACCACATTGTCGTGCTGCCAACGGCTGCGGTAGAAGTCTTCCCACTGTCGCGATTTGGGTTCGAGCAGGTCTTGGATCCAGCCCATCGTTTGCTACCTTCGATTGAGTAATCCCTTGCGTACATCACGCAGACGCGCCCGCCATATAAGATGTGCTCCGAGCAACATCATGAACGCCAGAGCACCTACGCATCCGATGAGCCAAGCTACAGGCGGGGAGCTTGGCTGTGCCGCCGCTTCGCTCCTGAAGAAAGCAATCAGGTCGGCCTGCTCCCGATCCATCAGCGGCGCCGCCTCGTATATGGGCCGCATCACTGGCATCGTCGTGGGCCACGCTATCAGCGACGAGCCGAGCTTGGTGTAGACCTTGGTCAGGTCAGGCCCCATCGTTCCGCCGCCCAGGATGCCGACTCCTGCGGCGCTGTGACACGCGATACAGGCGGCGCCGCCGTTTCTGGAACGAACCGTTCCCGTAAAGAGCGCCCTGCCCACAGTCACGTCACCGGCCCCAACAGGCGCCGCGGCTTGCGGTGCGGGCGCAGCGGTCGAACCCGTCAAGTATGCGACCAACGCAGCGACGTCGCCGCTCGTCAAATGCTGGTTAGGCATTCTGATCTTGTATTCGTGGAGAATCGCGACCGCTGTCGCGTCCTTCTCCGCCAGCAACTGGCCCGGGTCGCTGATCCAGCGGGTAAGCCAATCAGCGCTTCGGCGCGTGCCGACCCCTTTGAGATCCGGTCCTAATCTACGGCCTTGGCCGATCGTGTGGCAGGCAGCACAGTATGAGTTAAATATCTTGGCTGCCTGCTGCTCAGAGTCAGTTTGTTGGGGATCTGGTGATTCTTTCGGATACACGGGTCTGTGACGATTGGAGGCTATCGCGGCGGCCGCAGGCGCTTGGGCGGATGCCATCGTTACTTTCGCGAATGCGCACAAGACAAGGATGATGAAGAAACCTGCCCGGCAACACCCCGAGCGGTTTCGTAAGGTCACCAGCCTTAGATCAATGCGCTTTTCACGACGCATGGTTCGTTTTCAGCCGTTTGCTTCGCTCGTTTGCCAAGATGCCGCGTTCCTGGCGGACCGACCTTGCGACGCGTTCCGCTCAAAAAAGCGCGAGCAGATACCAACGCAGGGCGTCAAAAAGCTGCATTTTGTATGCCGGTTTATCGGAGATTTCAAGGGCGTGCCTCATCCAAACCCAATCCTGCGCAACGGGCGGGCCAGGGAGCCTTAGCGGAGGCGCGTGGCGTCGCTTCTGATCCGGCTCTGACTCCTTTTGCACTCTTGGTTCAAGTCACGAGTGAGATTCGAGGCGGGGAACGTGGTGCTCCGTCTGCGGGTTTTGGTGCTGCCCCTCCAGGCGCCCAGGCGGGTCCTTGTAAGAAGAAAGCTGGTCAGGATCGCTGGGGCCAGCAATCCGACTGCCGAGTGGATCGCTGGCATATGACTGAGGTCTTTCCGCGAGATCAAGTGTCCGCGCACTTGATCCGCGAACCGGCAGGAATGCGTCATCCGTAATTCCGGGTCCGGGTTTCGCCCAGGGAAAGAGTAACGCCTGCGCTACAAGCCAGGAGTCGCCCCCTTCGTTTCACGTTCGTTTCCTCGCGCCACTATTCTGTGACCAGCGGCCGACCGCCGGGTCACCTTTCATCAGCACCCAATCCATTCGGATAGCGTCGTCCCGACACGGCGCAATACAGTGCTCTTCGCTGCCGCACTGATCGGGACGAGCAAGCACCGCAACCTGGTCCACGATTTCAAGGCAGGCAGGTCCACAGGCTTCCACACAGAGGCCGCAACCCGTACAGCGCTCCTCCGCGATGACCGGCACCCATTTATACATCGTTACGGCACCGGGCCATTGTTCTGCTGGTTGCGAGAAGTGCACCGTCTACCTCGACTTCTGTTCCAGGGCCGCCGGAGCAGCTCGGCCTTCGGCTTCCATTCCTAATCCCGGCTTGACCGTTACGTCGGAAGATGCATCCTCAATGCATCTTTAAGAAAGTCCCCGGTGCGTGTCAAGAGCCGGTCACTTTGGAAATTATCTTGTTCCTGATAAACGCTCGTCCGCGTGACGGAGCGCGGCAAGTGTGTCACTGGGAGGCACGATGTTCGCGTTACCAGTTCAGATCCTGCTTTAACTGCGCTCGGTGTTTGACGCTCGCGCCTCGCGCGAGGCCGAGATCATGGTCCCGCGCCGACAGTTGCTGGTATTGAATGGCAAGACTCGAAAGCGGGTCCGCTTGCGAAGCATCGATCGTCTGAGTTTGGCCCGGTTTTCCTTGTGCCTGCCGAAAACGAGATGGAGCAAGCGGGCACGATATTGAACCTTCTGCTGAGCGGGGCGTGCGATCGAGGGGGGTTGGTTGAGTCAGGCCGGGGGAGGGGATCAGTTTTGTGCGATGGCCAAACGTCTCGCAAACCTGCCGACCGTGTCGTTCGTACATCGCTACGCGAATCCGTCGGCTTCCAGACCCTGACCGAAAATCGCTCAATCAGGCTTTCCTCGGTCTGGGAGTATACCGGACGGTCACATTTCATGCCGTGGCCGCGCATCCTGCGTGGGCTGCATAAT
>Ga0187771_10001891_pt1 | contig 14389 bp, 17 predicted proteins | sample 0116_SJ02_MP15_1_FD_133139 | JGI IMG/M metagenome (GOLD analysis project Ga0187771, IMG submission 133139) | Tropical peat soil microbial communities from peatlands in Department of Meta, Colombia - 0116_SJ02_MP15_10_MG | ecosystem: Environmental > Terrestrial > Soil > Wetlands > Peat | place...
CAGAACAGGGAATAGGAAAAATGCTTAAACGATTAGCGAAAAGTAGCGGTTTAGTTTTGACGGGTGACCTAAAATTTCACAGTATAAGAAAATGGCTTATGTCTAGGCTTTCCCGTTGCGGTTTCAACGAATTCCAGATAAAGTATGTCATGGGAAAAAGTATCGGCGTTAGTGACCGAACTTATCTCCAAACCCTGAAGGAAGAGGTAGAGGAAAAGTATCCACGGGTTTATGAGGAATACCTTAACATTTCGCCCAAAGGTGTGATCATTGCCGACAAAGATTCGAAAGCAATGATCGAAGCACAAAGGGCAATGATAGAGGCACAAGCTAAGGAAATTGACGCATTAAAGGCAATGCAAGCATTAACTCAGAACACAATGAAGAAGATGTTAAACCTTCCGACAATCAAGCGAGAACTTAAGGAAAGCGAAAAAGTGAAAGTCGATATAGATTAAAGACCCTATACTTTTTCACTCAAAAGGGTAGACCAATTCCTCAAACGGTTTGCTTCGCCGTCCTCATTGTCACATTACTTGATCTACTCGTTACTATCTTCTTTTTCTAAAGTAGTGACCACACGCCCGACAATGCCAAACATTGCCGTTTGAAGCTATATCATTCGAAGCGCACTCAGGGCAGATTTCACCCGTGGTCCGAGCATTCTCTATCTTTCCCCGTTGTTCTCTCTGACCCAGATAATTCAGGAACCCGTCGCCAGATTCGAACGGTAAAGTCGAACTTAACTCTGTTTTCAGTTTCAAGTATAACCCATGAAGCAAAACAGCTTTTGGATCGTTCTCTTGTTCATAATCCACAAATCCTTTCAGTGCTTGAATTATGATGAGCATTAGGGTTTTTGGGTCTAAAAGGTCTAGGTTTATCGCCTCAATTTCCTCTAGGGTCGCCTCTTCAAAGAAGGCATAGGAAAAATTCGAGCCAACAATCCGATTTTCTTCTATGTCTCTCTTCTCAAAATAGCCTCTTATACTCAGTTTTTGTTTTGCCTTCTCGGAAATTCGTCCATTAACCTCTTGCGTCAATTGATCTTTTAGTCGGAAGGCTAAGTTTTCTTCACCGATTAACCGAGCTATCTCTTTCTCGGTTTCTTCTCTTGAAAAGCCCTTATTGACGAGCTGTCTCAGTGCCTCTTCGTGTTGCTCGATGTTCATTCTACCCACTTCTCAGGTTGTTTTTCTGGGCACGGTAACTTAGGATAAAGCGGTTCTCTTTTGGGTTTATACACTGTATTGGGTCACCTTCTTTTGTTCTTCTTTTCTCTGTTCGTGTTTCTGGAGCATTGCATTTAGGATATTGACAAATTCTGCTTTTCCCTCTTCAGAATCGAGCAAGTTATAGAAACTTGAAAGAACCACGATAAGCAACGAAAGGGTTTTCTTATCTGATTTTTCCATTTAATCACCTATAATATCGGATAAAGCTCGATCAATCGCGCTCTGTAGCTCACTTTCATATTGGTCGATTGCGTCCGTGAGAAAGGGCGTTCCTTCCCAAAACATACCGTTCGGTAAAAGATGACCATCATGAACGGGTACGGCATATTGAGAAGTCGGTTGACCTTCACGGTTAAAGGTCGAATCGTTACCCGCACTTATTGAATTGCTGTAGAACTCGTTACCCTGCGATACTGTCAACCGTCCGCTTTCGCTCCCTAACTCGATGCTCGATGCTAAAGCTCCTGATTCTTTTGGGCACAACTCAACCGCTAAATCCTTTATCTTTTGCCAAACAGCGTCCAATTCACTCGCTACTGCCTCTTCCAGAGAATCACGGATTTGCTCTAAGGATTCTCTTAGCTGTTCTTCGGATTCGTACTTCTTTTCCCAATTTATATCGAGAGCCATGCACATTTTAATCGCCTCTCGGAAAAACGTAATCTTTCCCTTCCCTTGAGAGGTTCGCCAATTCTTCTCTGAGTCTTTCTGAGTCGAAGGATAATTTGAATAATCTTTCTCTCATGTTCCGAAAATTAAGACCACATTCGGCAGAGCAATATTTCTGATAATTTCCCGTAACCGTTGTGTGATAGCGAACTATAAATGGCTGATGACACCACAAACAAGACCGTCTTTCTTCTGGGTTAGGGCTACGTCTATGATACTTAGACCTATAAAGGCATTCGCCACTGCAAAATTTCCTATTCGAACGTCCTGTTTCGAATTCTTTCTGGCAATATGCACAATTTTTAATCATGGTCCCCAATCCCTGTCTAGGATTCGCTGTTTAGCCCTTTCTAAAACCTCTTCCTCTCGTTCTCTTCTCAGTTCTCGCAATCGTTGGAGACATTGTTTATGATAGTATCTTTTGTCTTCACTTCGAAACACAAAGCTCGATCTCACTGCAAAATCGATTTTTTTCCGACAGAACGGACATTCCATTTTAATCGTCCTCTGGAAGAATCTTTTCAAAAACCCACGCGACTTTAACGCGTCCGTCGTTCGTCTTTTCGTTGAAAAGTTCGAGTCTCCAATGGACGTTATGTATAGGGTCCGTAAGCATTAATTGAAGGGTTTCTCCTATTTGTTGCAGAATCCCTTTAACGTCTTCGAGAAATGGCTCTTCACTTTCAGCGTCAATTTGTTTAAGCAAATCTTTCGCGTGAGCCTCTTCAAGAATCTGCTTAATCCGTGCCAATTGTTCGGGTGTGGGTTTCTCTTGCTCAACATAACGTTTAGGCATTATGGTTTCTCCTTTTTGATTCATGTTTAACGGCGATTTTCAGCGTTTCAACTTGAATATCGAAATTTTTCTTGATCTTACGTTTTTTCTTGACCATACTATACACCTTTAAGTTTAGGTGTGGAGTGTGTGCGGGAGAAAGATAGAACCCGACTCACCCGTTACCGAAGTGAGACTCCACACCGACACGAGATTCGGGAAGAGTGATTAGCACCCAAACCCGTGCCTATGCGAGACAGAAGAAAAGCTGAGTGCGTGGTTTCTCACTTGACCTTTCTTCTGGCTCTGAGCTTTTGCGAAAGTTACTTAGACTCGTTTAAGGGTGAAGGGTTCGGGTTACTTTCTCGTTTCTTAGCTCGTTTAGTTCGCCGTTCGCCTTCTCGCATTGCGTATTCGTCTTCGACGCTGTACTCTCTCTTATTGCCGTTATCCGTGCCAGCTTTGCGAGCTTCGGTTTGACCTTCAACCTCTTCACTTTGCCAGCGAGCTTCACGTTCTTCGACTCGCCTTTCTTTGAACTCGTCTATGTCCGTTGTCGGTGAATCGCCGACGACCTCACCACTTTTCTTTTTCGCCAAATTTTTCACCTCACCACACGTCTTTTTCAGGGTCGAGCCATAACTCAAGCTCGCCGTTTTTGTTAAGCTGAAAAATCGGAATTCCCTTTTTCAAAAGGTAATTTTCAGGTAACTTGGACGGTTTTCCACGGGTCACGAATTCGCTATTCGGACCACACTCGGACGACACACCACTGTCGAGATCAACTTTGAAAATTTTACCGCTTTTGGTTTTCTTGAAATAGCTGTATTTGTTCACTGAATCCGAGTTAAAGGCATAGTTCAGCGTCATAGAATAATAAGTGTCTCTTTCTTCTAACCCGTCACTTTCTCTTTTCCGTACTATGACTTCTCGCTGTGTTGTTTTCGTTAGCCCTAACTCGCTCGGAAAAACTCTTTCTGTTTCAACCTTAGAAGGCTTTGAATCGTACTTTCTTAGATAGTCGTTCCACGCTGTAGTTTCAACGGTTCGAATAAAGTACGGTTCGGACGTTTTTTCGTCTAAATAGACCCGACTTTTATCAAGCCAACTTACGACCATAGGCTTAGGCATTCCTTCGGTCATTGCTGAACACCCGTTTCGTTTCTCTTTCTGGCTTCAAGTGCCCATTTTCGCAATAGTTGACCGAGTTCTGAGTCGGACGGGTTATTTGGAACCGTAAAAGTGCCTACGGGTGTTTGTTTCTCGGTTAAGTGTAGATCAAGCAATGATTCTGGCGTATTCGGGTTCGGCAAATTATCACCCTTTGTCGAATCGGCTCTTTTAAACTCGTAGTATTTCTTAAAGAGTTCGTTTAAGTAGCTCTCTGCTTCTTTAGACCCGTTTCTCGCCTTCTCTCGTAAATCCTTAATCATCTCTTCATAACTTGAATAAGGCTTAGTATAGAGGTCCGTTTCGGGTTTCCGTCCATATTGAGCCTCGTTTAGCGGAGCACTGCCAGCTTTATCGCCTTCTGGCTTGTTCTTATTGGCTAGATCATTAATGTAAGACGTGAGCATATCCCTTAACATGCCCGTACTCGTGGCTTGTTTCCAAAACTCGAAATTGCCGAATTTGTTAGCTGTTTGAACGATAAGATCGTTTAAACTTTTTTCGGGTTTTGCTTGCTGTTCGTCTTCTTGTTTCTCTTCGTCTTTTTCTCGTAGATAATCGACCAATTGCTCTGTGGCTTTGTTATCGACTTCAATCTTGAGTTTTGCAACTGCTTCCTTTTGTTTCTCTTCACTCATGCTTTCACGTCCTTCGAGTGTTCGTCTTCAATCTGCTTAATGCGTTCTTGAAGGGTCTTCTCGGGTGGCTTAGTGATCGTGCCTTCTAGGACCTTAGTTATGACGTTCGACCCATCGCCGTCTTCTTTTGCTCGGAGTTTCGCTTCGGATTCCTGTATCATCTTTTGAACGGGTTGCGGAAGATCACCGTAAGACAAGGTAGAGCCAAATCGTATCGTTATCTCGCTCTTGCCCATGTCGCTGTCGATCTTCCAGAAAATTCTCGCCGTGCCTTCCAAACTGTCAATGATTCGACCAATATGTTGATACAGTTCACGCTGGAATTCTTTAGACTCGTCCATTGATCGTGCTCGACGTAAACGTTCTATTCGAGCCGTGTCCTCGTCTACTCCAATTGTGCGTTGCATAGTTAATTTCATCTCTACAGTAATACACAGTTGCACCTATTTAAGTCTTTCGACTCTGCTTATCAGTTTTAGTAAGAAATCAATCCCAAATCTGTAGAGCCTAAAGAGGTGGACGGTTTATTGATCTTTTCCATGGATTGTGGTAGTAGCGGGGGACTTATTCTGGGTTTAACTTGTCCATGAATTCGGGTATAGTACCATTCACGATTGGTTGAACCGCTTATTTGACGTTTTAGGCTTGTTTTGGCAAAACAGGGCAATAGCTCCGTTTATTCGCATGGTAAAACTCCATAGCCTCATATAAAAGGGACCCATGAAAATGTCCATAGTTAGAACGTGTTTTGCGACCCTGAACAGTGACTAGGTTCAACTGTTGGTGATTGAGCCATAGCACAATACAGTTACAGCTACGGTTTAATTGACGAATTGCCCTAGACAGTGCTACATAACGCGAAAATTTTGGCAATTTGATTTGAGGACCCAAACAAGCAATCGATCAACAATAGAATGATAACACCTGTGGCTTTATCAGGGCTATTTTGCTCGGTTTCAATGGTGTTTTATGGCTCTTATTGGTTGTATAGTGGCTCAGTGGCTCGTGTTGGTTTCAACAGTATGAAGCGTTCTTACTTCTCGTGAATTGGTGTGACACTGTTAATCAGTTGATTAATTGAAATGCGACATGAATTTTGCCTCGTTTGGAGAATGAGCCGACTGTGCATGGTATTTCTAGAATAACCTTTATATAGACGGATGAGTATTTTATGGTAAGAGTACGGATACTGATGTACAACTGTTCACAAAAGACTCAAGACTTAACAATCAAGCCTTATCAAATGCTGAACAACGGCTCTATCACCGACAGTTAAACCAAACTGTTTTCAATGGAGATCGCCCGAAAAGTCGAGTGCTACATACGAGCGATTTTTGGCTATTTTGATTTTGAAGGGAAAATTTTTTTATAGATTTTCGATAATTTTTTTCCTCTCTCATTTTGGATGGTCACCATCCTTTTCCGTCCATTTTTTTGACCATCCTTTTTTGACTATTCTTTTTTCCTATTTTCCTTTTCCCGTCTTTTTCATTTGACCATCCTTCCAATTTTCCAGAATGTAAGTCTTTAGGGCAGGGGTCTATTCTAACGGTTTCTATGACCCCGCGCACACCCTATAGGCTCGGGTGCTCTCTCATATACACATATACGCACACGTGATAGGTCGGTTGTGTGCTGTTTCTATTGTCGGGTGCTCCACGTGTGTATATATAAGATAGTATGTATATATAATGAAAGATAGAGATATTGAAATAGAGATAGGAATTAAGTAATCTCGCGTCAGTTGATATTTGTTTTTCTTCTTTTTCTTTTCTCTTTTGACTTAGAGCCTGTGCGGTGCTCGGGTGCTGTGAGGACGGGTTCGCACACGTGTATATGTGTATATCGCACAGTTTAATCAACTGATTAACTCACCATAACATTTAAATAGGTGTTTGTTTATGTTAATAATTAGGTGAATAGAAAATGTCCGAAACAGTGCAACTGCGAAAATGCCCTAGTTGCGGTTCGACGCACGTTCAAAAGCTCGGCAAAATCGCCAATTTCAAATTGGGCAAAAAACAACGGTTCAAGTGTGCAGAATGCGGAAAAACCTTCTATTAGGTGATTAAGATGTCTCACAGCGTCCGCTATACTCTTGTCGAACAAAGGAAAGAGAGAATAGACCTCATGGAACGACAGAGCTACGTATGGACCCTTCAAAAGCTACGGGAAAACGAAACTTATTCATTCTCAGAACAAGAAACGTTCTTAGCTGATTATGAACGTAAAACGGGTGTTCGTGACGTAATAGCGAAAGAATATTTTCGGATTCTCTTGAAGTCGGGTGCTCTTGAAGAGGACGAAAACGACCCTAAATTTTTCCGCAATGTCAAAGCAGTTAAAGACTTTGAGGCTCAAAAAACACAACCGCAACAACCTTTAGAGGCGAAAACGTAACCTCTAACCCTTCTTTTTTTGGGTGTTTTGGTCCGCTTAATCAGTTTTGTGCATTGACAAGTCTTTTATCTGAGAAAATCGATTGAGCCTTTTATGAAAGACTATAAGAGTCTTAATTTGCCTTTGTTGACTGAGCAAGATGAAGAGTATAGAATGCTCTCCGATATTGCTGACCTTTATTTGAAACAAAATGCAAAAACTGAAAGGAAAAGGTCTGGTGATGCTGCTGAAATTGGAGTCCGAGACTATCTGGTCAAACATAATCTAAACATGGCTCTTGACAAAGAACTTACACCAAAAGAATTAACAATCAAAGGGTATGAAGCACGCACAGAAGCGGACCGAATAGATGCTTTGTTGTTGAAAGAAGGGACAAACCAGCATAAACTTGTTTACGACCCAGAAGAGGTCGATACGGTTATCGAGATTAAGAAAACAGCCGCCAGCGATACGGTAAGTGACAACATACACAGAAAATTCGAGGCTATAGAGGCACTGTCGCCCAATCTACGTTTTGCCGTTATCGTCTTATCCGAAAGACTACTCTCGCCAACTCCATACAAAAACGCAATATGTGAACAAAAAGTGAATATTAAAAAATGCAAGGTCTTCACATGCGTTCTAAGAAGAAAATATCTTGGTCTGCATCATAAGGCAGTACTTGTCCAAGCCCAAAAGGAAGGTCAGCTATGGAAATCAAACGAATGGGAAGATTTTATTGCTTATCTGAAGCGGTAGAATCGTCAACATAACTCTCTTTTCTGCGTTTCCTATTCTATCCGTCCGTGAGTAGCTCTAATTTTGCGAATTTTAATCAGTTGATTAAGAAACCTTAAATCTCCCAAGCACATAGTAAAAAAACTAAGGGAAAAAAATGAATAGATACCTATTTTGGGCTATATTTGTAGCTATCATGTTCATGGTTTTAATTATCGTAGTAGGATTATTTCAGAAACCATTCGTTAATTATGAAGGTGCAATAAATGGCACGAACCCATTTTACGGAAATCTACATGCTCTCCCATATGGAACTCTTCCAACAGTTATTAATGGAATTACAACAGTAACAAGCATTATCATAGCTCTTAGCGGTGCGATGATTGCCATTGTTTATCGGGGATTTTCTGTAAAAGACACAAAAGCGAGACTATGGCTTTTAACAGTCGCCTTCTATTCTGCTGTTCCTCTTACGATGTTGGCTGTGGCATACAACGCCTTGATTTATGGCGCATTAGATTTTTCATTAAAATGGGTTCAATATGCTCTTTACCTGTCGTTAGCAGATTTTATTATTTCCATGTTAGCGATTATTTATAGACTAAGTTCGCAATAGCCTCTCAAGAACTTTTCAATTCGTTAATCAATTGATTAAAAAAGCGGTTTTTCCATCCTAAAACCCGAATGACATGCTTTGGGCTTCTTTTGTTAGTATAGAAACTAGAAGTTTCCTTACTACGAGGTCAGCCCAACATGAAAAATTCCAGTCCAACATGCACAGCTTCAAACAAGAGTTGAACACGACGCTTTGAAAGCAAAGAATCGGTCCAAACAGGTACTTCCTATGTGACGGGACTTATAAAACCTTGGAAGACCCTGATCGTTCGAGCCCGAAGCATCAGAAAAACCAAAGTCCTCAAAAGGACTTTGGTTGAAGTTCCGAACAGGCACGCACACGTGAGTATTCTTGCGAGTTCTTTCCAAGAATCACAATTACGATGCAAAATAACAAAAAGCCATAAGGCCTAAAGCGGAAAGAGAAGTCTCCGTGTGAGTGTTCGCAATGCGAAAGCCGCGTCTTGTCGAAGACGGCGTCTACAGTGTACCAGTCATTCTTTCTCTGCCCCTTAAGCCCAGGAGAAGACAGTTTGATCAAACGTTACTAGCAGCTCAGAGACGCATCGTCAGGTTTGCCGACAAACATGGCTGGAGAAAGCTGACCGAGCAGAGCTTCTTTGACCGTGCTCGAATCTTTGACACGAAGGCGGATTTCGACAAGGCCCTTGCAGCGGCCGCAGGGTTGTCGCCTTCGACCATTTTTCCGAAGACCTACAGCGCCGCCTTAGAGAACAGGGTGTTAATGGCCGTGTCACCGGAGCTCTACGCTGAGAACTACCCAGAAGGCGTTGAGGAGAACTCATTCGAGAAGCTGCTATCCCACGAGATAGCACACAGACTGCACATCAGGGTCTTGAAAGGCAACGAAGACGCCATGGGACCCACATGGTTCTACGAGGGATTCGCAACATACGCCGCAGACCAATTCAAAGAATACGCCCTCTGTCCCCCGAAACCGGACGAGATCCGCGAAGTCCTCACCAGCCAAGACCGAGGAAGCTACAGAAAGTATGCCCGCGTTTTCCGGTTTCTAGTCGAGAGAGCCCCGATTGACAGGCTCATTGAAAAAGCATCCGCGAAGGACTTTTCAGACTGGCTCAAGAGCATCGTTTTTGCATAAAGTCTTCCCCCACGACACTAGTGTTAACAAAGCTATGTCGAACATCAAGAAGATCGTCCGAAAGGAAATCCTTGGAAAAGGAATTGCGCCAGCTCAACCTCTTCACGGGCCGAAGCTCAGAAGATTGTTCAAAATAGGAAACTCGCGATTAAAGTTTGATTCGTCTGAACGCAACCGTGGCGACCGTGAAGGCTATCAGACTCTCGGCTATGAGCGCCACTATCTCGGCTGGAAGGAGCGGCACGTAGACCTGCAAGAGGCCCGCTCTCAGCATGTCAGCAGCGTACGTCAGAGGGTTGGCCAGCGAAACTGCTCGAATGATCAACGGAGCGTTCTCCAGGGGGTAATAGACCGAACTCAGGAACATCAGCGGAGTGAACAGGACGTTGAGAATGGCGTTAAAAGCCTCGTTGGACTTGATGAAGACCGAGATGGCTAACGTCAGAGAACCGAAGAACATGGACCCCAGCAGCAGCGAACCGGCGATGTAACATATTCCCTCGAAGGAAACCTTCAACCCCACGAGTAACGGAGACGCGATGGCGAAGACTATGAAAGCGTTCAACATCCCCTGAAGCATAATCGAAACCAGCTTGCTAAGTATGTACTGCCACCTGCTGAATGGTCCCACGATTATTTGCGCGAACATGGCCAACCTCTTGTCCATCCAGAGCATCGCTCCCGCCATGGAAGCCGCGAACATTATCTGCATGACCACGACGCCTGGGGCAAGATAAAGGACGTAACTCACTTGCCTGTTGCCGGCGGTCATCGGCGGAATCAAGGAGGCATAACCGAATCCGGCGACGAAGATGAAAATCAACGGGCTTACGAGCTGCACGATCATCATGGATTTCGTCGACCAAAGACCGGCCTTCAAATCCCTGTACAACAACCTAAGAAAGCTGTTCATCGTGACTTTCTCCCTTCGAGTTTATCATCTGAATGAAAACATCATCCAAGGAAGGCTCCTCCACCCTGAGCTCTGTTATGCGTAACCGGAGAGTCGCTGCTGCCTCGATTATTTCGGGCAGCAATGCGTTTGCGTCTTTTACGAATAGCTTCAAAGGTTCGTCTTTCTCCTGCGGACAGACTATTCTCTGAACGCCGCTCAGACTCTGCAGCCGCCGGCACACGTCATCGTTGTAATCGGCGAACCGCACATGGATCACGCTCACTCCTCCGAACTTTTGTTTGACGTTTTTCACCGTGTCCAGCGCTAGGATACGCCCGCGGTCGATTATCGCTATCCGATCACAAACATACTCTGCTTCTTCCATTATGTGAGTAGTGAAGAAAACAGTCACCCCGTTCCTTGCTTTCTCACGAACGAAATCCAACGTGACTCTTCTGGCCTGCGGGTCTAGACCGGTCGTGGGTTCGTCAAGAAACATGAGCTCAGAGTCATGCATGAACTCCCTCGCGACCTGCAGACGCCTCCTCTGTCCCATTGACAGCTCTGGAGGAGCCGTCTTTCGAGCGGCCCTCAAACCGAACTTGTCGAGAAGAAGCTCGATCCTCTTCTTTCTCTCCAGTTTGGGCACGTCCCACAGAAGCCCGTACACGTCAAGATTTCCCTCCACACTCAGAGCATACTCATAGCTCTGCTCCTGCTGAACAACTCCTATCCTAGGCCTGATCTTACCTCCCTCGGAGACGACGTCGTACCCCAGGACAGTGGCACTGCCGCCAGTCGGCCGCAGGAGCGTGGTCAAAATCTTTATTGTCGTGGTCTTGCCAGCGCCATTCGGGCCTAGAAAGCCGAAGATCTCCCCCTTCAAAACCTTAAAGGAAACGTGATCAACCGCAACCAAGCTGCTATACCGCATAGTCAGCTCACTTGCGTCGATTGAGTATTCCGACATTTTCCTTCTTGAATGAAGAATCTATGGTCTTCGCTAAATAGGATTGTGGAAAGAAGTGGCCACTTAACACGAGAAGAAGCAGTCGAGCCACGGTAAGCGCTTTGTTGGAGGCAAGTCTGAGAATCTTCAGACAAGTATACCTGCGGTGCGGTCGCCGTTAAGGTTTGGCGCGCGTCAACCGCATAGTGTTCAGAAGCAAGAGCATCGTTATTCCATCGTCGCCTGAGGCCACGGTGAACCAGAGTGGGATGAAACCCATCAGTCCCAGTCCGCCCAAGAGAATTTTGACAACTAATGATGCTACCACGTTTTGCTTCGCGATTTTCATCGTTTTCCCACTCAGCTCGATCAGATAAGGAATCTGAGCCAGCTCGTCTTTGACCAGTACAACGTCCGCAGACTCAAGGGCGGCGTCAACTCGGCTTCCTCCCATCGCGATTCCCACGTCCGAGGCTGCAAGAGCTGGAGCGTCGTTAACACCGTCCCCGACCATCGCGACGAGTGCTCCACGCGTCTGCAATTCCTCAAGAATGCTTAGCTTGTCCTCTGGAAGAAGCTCCGCATGTGCCTCATCAAAGTCTAGTTTTTCCGCAATCTCCTTCGCGATAGCAGACCTGTCTCCAGTCAGCATGACCGTGCCCAGACCGGCTCTCTTAAGCGCTTCAACGGCTTCAACAGCATCATTCCTAAGATCGTCAACCACACAGACTGAAGCTGCTCCGGCCCTCGAGATGGAGACACACACAGACGTGTGACCGTCGTTCTCCGGCAGCTGCTCCAATCTTTCACAGTCACACCCATACTCCTTCATCAGTTCAGTGTTCCCCACAGCCACGTGAGCACCGTTCACGTACCCGACGATTCCCTTGCCGGGAACTTCCATCACGTCGGTCACCTTGAACTTACTTACATCCATGTGGCTTTCACCTGCTTTTTTGATGATAGCTTGCGCCACAGGATGATTGGAGAACTGCCCCAACGCGGCAGCATACAACAAGGGAACGTCTGAGTCGGAGACCGACCTGACTTCGTGAACAGAAGGCGTCCCGAGCGTGAGTGTGCCAGTCTTGTCAAACACTACCGTGTTGACTCTCGCGAGCTTTTCAATGCACACTCCGCCCTTGACAATGACTCCTTTCTTCGCGGCAATCGTAATCGCCGTGAATATCGTCGCTGGGATCGATACTACGAACGCGCTCGGGCAGGAAATCACCAGAACTATCAGTGCCCTGTACAGCCAAGTCTCCATGCCGCCTGCGAGGACACGCGGCATTAGAGTCGCCGTGAAAACAGCCAGCGCTATTACGATCGGTACGTAGATCCTCGCAAACCTATCAACCAGTTTTTCGACTGAAGCCTTCCTCTGTCTCGATTCCATGACAAACTTCACCATCCTCGAGACAAGAGTATCCTCAACTCTCTTGCTGACCGTCACCTTGAGAACGCCACTCGTAGTCAAGGTGCCAGCGAAAACGCAGTCACCAGTCTTCTTCAGCACGGGCACTGATTCGCCCGTAACTAGAGACTGATCCACCTCCGAAGAGCCCTCAACAACGGTTCCATCCAGCGGAATCCTCTCACCCGGCTTCACCAGTATGGTCATGCCAGGCACGGCTTCTCTGACACCTATCGTTCTCTCGACGTTATCATTTATCAGCCTCACTTCGTCAGGCATGAATCCTGAAAGGTTTTCAACAGTCCCCCGCATCCTCACCTCGATGAGATCTTCGAAATACTCGGCGACGGAATACAGAAAGAGCACCGTTGCAGCTTCAAAGAGAAGGCTCAGATACGCAGCGCCAAGACCGGCCACCGCCATAAGAAACTCGACCGAGAACCTTCTCTCTACGAGGAGCTCCTTGAGTCCGATGAAGCCAACGTACGTGGCCGCTGAGATGACCGAAACATAGTACACTACCACAGAAAGGTTTGCACTCCTGTCCACGATTGGAAGGGTGAAACCCAGGGGAACTCCTTTAGCAAAGAAATCCAGCAACTCACACACGATTATCGTCGAAGCTAGCACGGCGGCCAGCAGAAACCAGACTTTTCTGGTTCGATCATCTCTGAAACCATCGGCTTCGGTATCAGTTTCGCAGCTCATTATCCTCAGACAGAGAATGCCGACTGAATATAATAAGATCGTGCTAGAAAAGAACGCAGTAATATTAAATAGCTATTAGCGTTACATTTAAATGTTAATAATTCGGAGGCCCGAAATTGACGGTGATAAGCATAACGGTTCCGCCGGAACTCCTCAAGAGATTCGACGAGTTCATGGAAGCAAGGGGATACTACAGTCGCTCGGAGGCCTTTCGTGATGCAATGCGAAGCCTCATGACCGAGTCTGAATTGGCAAAAGTCGAAACTGGAAACGTGGCTGCAACCATAATGACGACCTGCGACTATGCAAGGAAGGATGTCGACCTGAAGATGACAGAGCTACGACACGAGTTTGACGACGTAGTAATAGAAAACGTCCACAGACACATAGACGAAAAATACTGCCTAGAGATCTTCATTTCACAAGGAAACAACGACAGAATACTGAACCTCATCAACAGGCTGAGAGGCATGCACGGAATCCAACAAGTCAGACCGATGTTCATGCCGCTCTAACGCAGCGACACCATCATCTTCTGACCCGTGAAAGACAGATAACGGTGTGCCTGCTACTTTCCCCAGTCTAGGAGTCTTCTTTGTCCCTGGATCTTTTTTATGTCCGTTATGTCCTGGGTTACTTCCAGCGTTCCTAAATACTTGTTTTTCTTGTTTCTGACCGCAAAGTATCTGATGTGAACCAGGCGTTCATTCATCGAAATCCAGAATTCAGCGGAGTCTTTCTCGCCGGACTTGAAGGCTTCCATGATCTCGTTAACGACGTGAACACTTTTCTGCGGGTGACACATCTGCACTTTTCTTCCTATTACTGACTTCGTCCGAACAAAGATTCGCTTGTCACTCTTGTTGAAGTATTTGACCGCGTCGTTAGCGTCGACGAATGAAATGTCCACGGGAATCGTGTCCAGAATTGCCTCTGCTTCATCCTTCGATAGGCTTCCGGTTTCAAACTGCAATGTCTCTTCCCCGGCGGGGATAACCTGCTCCGCACCTCTTATAGTTGCCGTTGATTTGGCCACATTTTTCGGTGTGAAGCAGCAGTAGCCGATTTCGTCGAAATC
>Ga0187771_10001892_pt1 | contig 14378 bp, 12 predicted proteins | sample 0116_SJ02_MP15_1_FD_133139 | JGI IMG/M metagenome (GOLD analysis project Ga0187771, IMG submission 133139) | Tropical peat soil microbial communities from peatlands in Department of Meta, Colombia - 0116_SJ02_MP15_10_MG | ecosystem: Environmental > Terrestrial > Soil > Wetlands > Peat | place...
CGCGTACGGAGTTGAAGCCCCGCCGCGAGCCGCCGCGCTTCGCTTGATTGGGCTTGAGCTCGAACGTCTTGTTTGTCATATCTCGGACGTTGGCGGACTCTCCACGGATGTTGGGTTCGGGGTAGCAGCGGCGTATGCCTCCCGCCTCAAGGAATCGCTGCTCCAAGCATCAGTGCAGTGTTGTGGGAGCCGCTATTGGCGCGGAATTTCCGTTCCCGGAGGTTTGCGATTCGATTTGGGTTCCGGCCAAGTGGCAACGCTCGCCCAAGTGGTGTCTCAGGTTCACGAGGAGTTTTCGGCGATGGCGCGATTGCTCCTCGCGACCCCCTCGATCGAGAACCGCTTTGAAACGGCTGGAGTCCTCAGCCCTGAGGCTGCGCGGGATCTTGCTATTGTGGGGCCAGTTGCCCGCGCAAGCGGTGTCGATATCGATGTGCGCCGTGACCATCCGTACAGCCGATACGCGACTTACCCAATGGAAGTTCCCGTAACCCATTATGGCGACGTGATGGCGCGCGCGCGAATTCGGATTGCTGAGGCGGCTGTTTCCGCTGACTTAATTCAGAGCACGGCGAAATCTCTTCCCGAGGGAAGCGTACTCACTCCGTTCATCCTGCAGGGAGATGTCAGGGGATTTTCTGCCGTTGAATCTCCTCGCGGTGAACTTTGCTACTGGCTGGAGGCTAGTGAAGGACGGCTCACTCGATGCCACATCAAGTCGCCCTCATTCCAGAATTGGCCTGCCATGCCTTTTGCCGTGGCAGGCAACATCATTGCGGATTTTCCGTTGATCAATAAGAGCTTCAACCTTTCTTATTCCGGATGTGACCGATGATTGGCGACGTGATTGAACGGAGCCTGCGGCAGCCGAGCGTATTGATTCCAGTTGAGGCGCTGCTCGGAAATTGCAACGGCAGCCGCATGCCAGAGATCGTTGCGGATCGCCTCAGGCCAGACATAGCTCAGAGGCTTATTGAAGTGTGTCCTACGGCAGCCTTGGGTATGGAGGCACATGAAAGCCGTCATCTTTTAAGGCTGTCCTACGGTCAATGCATTGGCTGCGGCAGGTGCGCGGAAGCAGGACAAGGGGCCGTGGCCGTTGCGATGCATTTCACTCGCTGCGGCGTGACGAGAGAGCAGACGGTACGGCTCTGGGACATCGATAGTCGCGAGGAGGTGACACCTCTTGCTCCCAGCCCCGAAGAGGTCCGCGGACGGATTCATTCGCTACTGCAAAGGGCTTTGAACATTCGTCAATTGGATGCCGGGTCCTGCAACGGATGCGAGGCGGAGATCACTGCCCTTACGAATCCGTATTACGATCTGGAACGATTCGGCGTTCATTTCGTGGCGTCGCCAAAACACGCCGACATGCTTCTCGTCACCGGACCTGTGACGCGTAACATGGCCGACGCGGTTAAGGCTACATACGAAGCAGTTCCGGCACCGAAGCTGGTCGTAGCTGTTGGGGCGTGCGGATGCAGCGGTGGAATTTTCAGGGGAAGTCATGCAATCGTTGGCGCTGTCGATGCTGTCATACCTGTCGACGGATTCATTCCCGGCTGCCCGCCAACTCCGGCGATGCTGATAACCGGAATCCTTGAGGTTTTGCGACAGCGCAATGCCAAATGAAGCCCCTCGCGCACCTCAGGCGAGCCTTTCCAGGCTGGAGAGGTTGAAACTCGGCGTAATAGGCGTTCAGCTTGCGCTCCACGCGGCGAAGTCCAACGATTCGAAGAAGAACGAAATATCTCTGCCGTCAGGTCTCTCCGGGAAACGCTTGCGCTCACCACGCCGCACGATCCCGATCACGTGCCGCTTCTTGTCATCCGAAAAGAAGTACTCCAGGCCAACACTAAACACCAAGGCGATTCCGCGAATCTCTTCACCAGTCAAGGCCTTAAACAGTGGCGTTTGCTTGAGGATGGATTCAGGGTCATTACTCATGCGGGGGCACCTCATCGGTCCGTCTCCGACACGTGGACGGCAATCTGGAAATTTACACTCTTATGCTTGTACTTCTCAAGGCGAGGACTCTGCTCTGATCTAGCTACGCGGTGAGCATGAATTAGATAAGTTGCTCGTACTGGTTTCGCGTTTCAAGTACGTAGTGAGCAGGCTCAATAACGTGGGAAATATCGGCGGATGCAACTGACGAAGTTTTTCCTGAGCGGAAGGGAGCCAACTCAACAAATGGCGTTCAATGAAGTCGCGCTCCAGCCGGCGAAGTGAATCCTCGTTCCCATTACGCGGTTCGCCCTCGCGGAGAAAGCGTACCGCCGCTAGGAATTCAAGCTGAGTCACGAGGTGGTCGGCGGGAAACGCCGTGCCCGACGGACGGAGCCCAAGCACGTCGTAGAAATTAACGCAGTCGAGCACGATCTCCTGCGGCACGGCACGTTTCGAGTGAGCCGATTCGAGAAGGGGAACTGGCGGTTCGGGCACCCCCACTTCAAACAACGCGATGTATGCAGCCTCATAGTCAAGATAATCTGAGAATTGGTCCTCTCCCGTCAGTTTCAGTTCCGTCCCGAGTTGGCGCCCGAGCTGCTTCCAAAGTGCACGGGAGTTTTTCCTGGCCAGCCAAACGAAGGATTCTTGCGACGGTTGGCCCAGGCAGAAAGCAAAAAGGCGGAACAAATCGATCCCGGCAAAAGCATCGGCAATGCTTTCCTCAACCGAGTCGAAATCGGGAAAAATCGCTGTCTTCAAGGCTTACTCCAGTTTGAGCCAAGTGGTGAAATATTTGCGGCCATCACGGTCCTGCTGGCTGCCGTTCCAGATCGCAAAGGCGAGAGGCATACCTGAGGGGATGCTGTCCAGTTCCATCGCCAGGTGCCACGCCCCGTCGCGATAGGTTGCTTGGGCGGGAAACGACTGGCCAGTCCTCTTCGTCGTACCGCGGCCTTCGGCTTGCATACGGGCGGTCCCACGCGCGGAGTTCCAGAAGTAAATCGTGACGGGGTCCCCGGCGTCTCCCATTTGAAGAGATGGCCATGTACCCCCCCTCGGTAGCCCCTGGGGATGCATAACCGCCGCGGAATCAAAGAAACGGTCAGTCGCCTCCGTGAGCTCTTTATGTGGCCTGCCCTCAGTCGGAGCGGCTGGCAGCTTGGCGATTTGCGCGGTGTCTTGCGTGCTATCGCACCATACCATCTGAAGGATCAGCTTGCCCTCAGCCCTTGCCAAGCGGACATCCAAGTAGGGAATCTCTGAATCCGCGGGAGCCTCCGTATCATAGAGTCGAGGCGTCCGATTCGTGGCGATACGCTGTGGCGGAATTCTTGTCCACTCGCTCGCCATAGGATCGAGCAGAGTTTGTACCGGAACAGTCGAGTCGGAGGCGTGTAACGCGAGCCCGCTTTGGGCAGGTGCTACTCTCTTTACCGCTCTCTGCTGGCCAGCCGCAGACGATGCAAAGACGGGCGGGAAGAATGCCACGATGGCGGCTACGAGAAAAGTGGTGCAGGTCTTTCTCATGAGTGTTTCCCAATTCTGGATTGGATTTGCACAAGCTGCGGCCGGATCTGGTAACGCGTTTCGGCGTCGCGACCAATAAGCAACTGCAGCAACTCGCTCGAAGTCCCGTTCTGCGCCCTGTTCAACTCTTCCTCAAGCCGTACGATGATTGTTTTGACTTCGGGGCCGAAGAGATAGAGCAGATATTCAAGTGGCAAACGTGGATCCTCAAGGATGCTCCTGCCATAATTTGTGCGCTTCGGCGGGTTGAATGGCGGCACGTAGAACACATTTGGCAATGTCCCTTTTTCGGGGAATAGAGGCAGTGCGACCTTGTAAACGTGCACGAGCTTGTGAACCGCTGAGTTCGGATCATCCAGAAGCCCAACGAATCGCAAGCGCCCCGGACATTGCGCCGCGCAAGCATTGACTTGCCCTTTCTCGAGACGTGGGTAGCAGAAAATGCATTTCTCGGATTTTCCGGTGATTTCGTTGAAATATATCTTTTTGTAGGGACAAGCCGCGATGCAGTAGCGATAGCCTTCGCAGCGATCCTGATCGAGCACCACGATGCCATCTTCCTCGCGCTTGTAGATCGCCTGCCGCGGGCAGGCCGCCAGGCACGCGGGGTTCGTGCAGTGGTTGCAGATCCGCGGAAGATAAAAATAGAAGTTGTCGTCGCCGTTCAGTGACCCGACATCCTCATCCCAATTCGGGCCGGACACAGGATCGGGCGAGGCCATGACAGGCTTTTTCTTTCCTTCGTAGAGCCGTTGCTCGTAATCGAACTCCCACGGCGCGCCATAATCATCAAGGCCGGGTTGCTTGCTGGGTTGTAACTGTCCATCTTTCCAACCGCCGCCGATCTGGTCCCATTGGCGCGGGTAACCAATGCCGGGGCGCGTCTCCACGTTGTTCCAGTACATGTGTTGTGTGCCGTCGCGGTCGGTCCAGAGCTTTTTGCAGGCAATTGTGCAGGTCTGGCAACCCAAGCATTTGTTCAGGTCCATGACCATGGCGTATTGATGGCGTGACATTGCTGTTCCCCTAGGCCTTCACGGGCGTGCCGTGAACCAGCGGCCCGTTGTACTTCTCGACTTCGACCTTGATATCGCGATTGTTCCCTGTGGGACCCCAATAATTGAGGCGGAAGTTCACGTGGCCATATTTGCCAATCAGTTGCGTCGGTTTAATCTTGATATAGGTGAGCGACTGCCAACCACCTTGCTGGAAGCCCAGGAATTTTTCCCATCCGTGATACATCGTGACGCGCCCGGGCTTCTCTCCGGGCATGATCTGCACGCGGCAGATGCAATGGCCGATATCGTTGTAGATACGGACCCAGTCGTTGTCCCGGAGGTTTCTTTTCTTGGCTTCGTCCGGGTGCATGTAAACAATTGGGCCGCCGCGTTGCAGGCGTAGCATGGCGCGGTGATCCCGCCACGTGGAGTGGATGGACCAGCGGCCATGGGGCGTGTTCCAGTAAAGCGGATACTTTTCCGGGAGCGGTTCCTTATAAGCCGGCAGCTCTTCCTTCAATTCGAGATACCACGGATGGTCAATGTAAAACTGCTGCCGTCCCGTGAGCGTCCTCCAGGGTACTTTCTTTTCAAGCTGGTTTTTGAAGGGCGTGTAGGCAATTCCTTCCTCCACGTCGCTGTTCCACGACTCTGGGTCTGTGGTTACGAATCGCTTCGGATGCTCTTGCAGGTTTTGGTAGGTCATGCCCTGCGTCTCTTTGGAGTGGGCGAGGATGAAGTCTACGGCCTGTTCATCGGTGACTAGGGAACCTTTGCCGGTCCAGGATTCCGTGAGCACCGTAAAGTCGCGATCCCACTGAAACGCTTCGTCATGGAACGGCTTTAGACCTTTCTTCTTGGCCACCTCGGCAATCTTTTCCACGAGAGCGTGAAACACGTCCCAATCCGTCTTGCTTTCATAAAGCGGTTCCACCGCTTTGCCAAAGGTGTGCATGTAGCTGTGGCAGTCGGTGGAGTTCAGGTCCACTTTCTCGTAGTAGCTGGAAGCGGGGAGCACGACGTCCGAGTACAAAGCCGTCGTGTCCATGCGGTAGTTGATGTCCACGATCAAATCGAGATCGCGCCACAAGGAAGTCTCGATGATCTCGTTGCCTTTGGCCTGGTTCAGATAATTCGCACGCCACACGATAAAGGCGCGTGGCTTGCGGCCTGTTTTCGGTGTCTCGCCTTCGCGAAGCGCAGGCCACAGAGGCATCCACCCCTTTTTGACGGATTCCTGGATGTACCACTCGACGGACTTGCCGTTATACAGATGCGGGTCCTTGCTGGCGGAATGGACATAGCTCCACAAGGTCGTGTTCTGAAACCGCTGTTTCTTGCGGCCTTCCGGGAATGCCAATTCGAAGAATCCGTGTTCGGGCCACACACGTTCCTGCCCGACGTAGTGGTTGAAACCGCCGCCGTTTTTGCCCACGTTGCCGGTCAGAGCAACCAGCAAGATCATCGCTCGATTCGTCAGGTCGTTGTGGAACCAGTGATTCGTGCCGGCGCCGTGAATGATCATTGCCGGCTTGCGCGTGCCCAATTCCCGGGCGAACGACTCAATTTCGTGCCCCGGCAGTCCCGTCAGTTGCGCCACCTTTTCGAGCGGATACGCCGAAAGGCTCTCCCGCAGGAGTGAGAAGACCGTTGTCACGTCAGCACTTTGTCCGTTAGCGAGGTGAACGGAGAAGGAGCCGTCGAGGGCGGGATCGACACCGTTCCAGTGGATAGTCTTTTCTGTCGAACCCATCGAGCCTGGAGTGGAGGCAGGTTTTCCCGCGTGCGTGTCCCAAACATAGAAGATGTCGTCCTTGCCGTCTTTCTGTACATCGGATTCGCGCAAAAACCGCTTCGAATCTTTCAGCACCAGCAAAGGCAGGTCCGTCTGTTCCTTGATATAGGGAGCATCGATGAAGTTGTTTTCAATCAAGAGGCGCGCCACGCCCATGGCCAGGGCCGCATCCGTCCCCGGGTTAATGCGCCAGTAAAGGTCCGCGTGAATGCAGCTGGAATTGAAATCAGGCGAAATGGCTACGATCTTCGCGCCGTTGTAACGAGCTTCATACGCAAAGTGCGCGTCGGGGATGCGCGTCTGCGAAATGTTCGATCCCCACAGGACAATATATTTCGAGTTAAACCAGTCGGCGCATTCGCACGATTCGGTCTGTACGCCCCAGGTCAGCGGTTCGCCGGGAGGCAGATCGCAATACCAGTCGTAGAATGAGCACATGATGCCGCCGAGATAGTGGGCGAGCCGCGAACCGGCACAGAAGCTGACCGGACTCATCGCCGGAATGACGCTGAAGAAGCCGTTAGTATCGGGACCGTGTCGGTAAATATTGTCGAGCAGTTTTTCTGCAATCAGGTTCAGTGCCTCATCCCACGTTGCGCGCCGCCATTTTCCCTCACCGCGGGCGCCGGTACGAATCAGCGGATAGCGGAGACGCTGCGGGCTGTAGACGTACTCGGTAAAGCAGCCGCCCTTCTGGCAGCCGCGCGGATTGTAGTCGGGGAGGTCTTTGCTGATTCGCGGATAGTCCGCTGCCTGTTCTTCGCGAACAATCACACCATTGCGGACATAAACCTTCCAGGAGCAGGAACCCGTGCAGTTGGCGGAGTGTGTGGAGCGCACTACTTTGTCCCACGTCCAAATCTTGCGGTAGAAATCTTCCCACCCACGGTAGGGATAAGTACGTAGCGGATCAAAATCACCTGTAAGTGTCGTCAGCACCGGCTTCTCTGCCTTGCGGCAGCCGGGAAGAGCGAGCGCTGCGGTGCTGGCTGCTGCGGTGTAAAGAAATCCGCGACGGGTAATCGAGCGTTTACCGTCGTTTGGCAGTTTCGGGTTATCTTTCTTTGCGCTCATCGGAGAGCCTCCGCCGGGTGCTGAGCCGGCAATGGTGTTTGACTCGCTCTTGCTGAAAGCGGTGCGGCCTGCGGGCCCAAAGTACGAAGGAAAACCAGCAGGTCGCCCAGTTGAGCATCGCTGAATCCGAGCGTGCCCGGGGTCTGCGGCTGAAAGCTGGCCATCGCAGTGTTGCGCCGGCCATTGCGGATGGTGGTGACGATGAATTCGTCAGAAGCCGCTTTCTGGAAGACTGGATTGGCAATCTCTGGTGCGATGCCACCGTGCCCGGCGACTCCATGGCAGCCCGAACAATAGCTTGCATACAGAGCCGCACCACGTACGGCATCGCCGCGTGGGGGAACCGGCAGTGTTTTCGCATTTGTTACGATCGCACGCCTAGTGTCGGGCGGTTGGAGATAATCGAGCACTGCGCTGATCTCTTGCGGAAGCAATCCACCGGCCTGTTTGCCCCATGCCGGCATCTGCGTGCCGGGCCGGCCGTTCACAATTTGCGCTTCCAGGTACGCCCGATCGGCGGTGGCTTGCAAGGAAACGCCACGTATCCCCGGCACAAATCGCTTGAATGTTTTGTCCCAGCGCCCGTAACTGCCTTCGCCGTGGCACGCCAGGCAGTAGCGCTGGTAGACTTGCGGACCCGTCAGTGGTTGAGGATGGAGCTTACGAGCCTTTTCTTCCAGCTTGTCTGGCGCAAGATAGCTCTCCGGCACGTCGCGCTGTCGTTGAGACAACATATACACGGTCAGCGCCAATACTTGAGGCCCGGAGAGCGCCGGGTTCTTCATCTGGCTTCCGTCCACGAGTCCGCCGGGATCGCGGAAATGGGCTTGGTGCCAGTCCCATGTCGTGTGGGGAGGCTTCAGATGCGTCAGGATCAGCTGATGCTTCGTCTTGGCGCCCTCATTGTCGAGCGACGGACCCAGGGTTCCCCCGCGTCCTCCCAGCCTATGACAGCCACCGCAGCTTTTTTCTTCATACAACTTCCGCCCCTCCAGTACGAGGGAGACTTCCCGGGCGGGCAACCTGTCGACGTCGTGGCACGCGAGACAGGACGATTGCGTCAGATGGCGGTCAAGCAGCGGATAGTCCCAAGCGGAGTCCACAGCCATTGCATCGTGAAAGGTAGTCGCAGGCCCTTGTCCCTGGTGGCAGATCGTGCAGCCAAACCGGTCGACGGGATGGTGTTGAAGGATGTCTCCCGGATGAACCGCGTGAGGTAACGATACATCTGTCATCCGCGGATCGTCGATTCCGTTATGACAGGCGACACAACGGTCGACCGTTTTGAGCTGGGGGACGCTGATCTGTTTCAACTCGACCCGAAAGTCGCGCGCGATGGCACGCCCCTGGTCGTCCGTGGCTTTTGCATTCAGGATTGTCCGGTATTGCTTCTGTAGCCGGTACCATTCGGCGTAGAAGTTCTCCCGAACGGCAGCGGCAATCAAGTAGCAGATCGTCAGTACGCTCGCTCCCAACAGGATCCAACGGTATTTGCGCGAGGGATCAATCATGGCTGCACCCCTAGTGGACCGGCCATTGCGACGGCCACCAGTAAAAGATCCAGTTCGGGCCTCGATGCACGGTGGCGAAGTACGTCAGAACAGTGAAGCCCACAAGAAAACAGGTGAACAGCGCAACCGCCGCGTGGCGCACGGAATTGTTGCGTTTCAGAACCACGAGCGACCACGCCATGTAGAGCAACACCAAAATCGAGCCGGGGTTAATCAAGATGATCCAGATCTGGCGCAAGTGCGGGAACCAGTTGCGTAGCCATCCGTAATTCACCGTAAATCCGAGCATCCCCACCACCACTAACAGCGCATACAGGAGCGAACTCCAAGCAACGCGCTTCTCTCCCGGTGACCCGAACCAGACTCCTTCTCCAACTCGTGATTGATCCAGGAATGGGATGAGTGCCAACCCAATCCACGCGATCGCCGGAATCAGCAACCCGCCCATGAAGGCGGAATAAGAAACCAGTTCCTGCAATCCTAGGAAATACCAGGGCGCTTTCGCGGGATTCTCTGGAACCGCGGGGTTGGCAAGTTCCTTCAGCGGCGCATCGAAGTAAAACGCCAGAATCAGACTGAAGGCCATCGTCAGCATGAACACCGCCAGTTCCGCCCAGAACAGGTGCGGCCAGCTCATCACGGTGTTTTCTGGCCCACGGTCTACACTCGCACGTTTCCCCTTCACCACCGCCATCAAGCCGTACGTTTTTGTCGCCACTGGTTCAAAGACTTTCCTCATCCTGCCGCCCCATTCGGCGAGCCCTCCCATGGGATCGGCGGGACGTGCGAGGCCCCCGTCTTTCCGGATCCGCCAGAAATGGACTCCGAGCAGAGTCGTGAGGGCCAGCGGGAGAACGAAAACATGCAGGATGTAAAACCGGATCAGCGCATCTTCGCCCACAAAATTGGCTCCGAGCAACATTCGCCGCTGGAACCCTCCTGGGTCAAACCACTGCGTGATGCCGATGGCATCGGTTAGTTCGCGTGGAGAGTTAGCAATGTTCGAGCCGATCGTGATGGCCCAATACGCGAGCTGATCGTAGGGTAGAAGATAACCGGTGAAACTCAACGCCAGGGTCATCACCAACAGTCCGAGCCCGATCAGCCAGTTGAACTCCCGCGGCCTTTTGTAACTTCCCGTGTAAAACACGCGCGCCATGTGTAGAAATACTGCCGCCACCATGATGTGGGCGCTCCAGCGGTGAATATTCCGAATAAACCGCCCGTTAAACACCACGTAATGCAGGTCTTTAATGGAATCGTAGGCAAGCGCCGTCGATGGTTTGTAGTACACCATCAATAGCACTCCGGTAATGCAAAGGATCACAAAGCTCGCCCCGGAAAGGAGTCCAAGCCCCAGCGACAGGCTCGGCGAGAGGCTCCGCACATGAATCCGCACACTGTGAATGTGCAGGAAAAGGTTGTGAAACGTCGCTTGGGACTCCTCTCGTTCGGATTCCGGCGCGTGCCCGAGACGGAACCATGCCTCCTTCAACGTCTGCGGCAACCGCCGCAAATTCTGCCGAAACTCCCTCGTCGCGCTTGGCACAACGGGCTGTGTGGCCGTGCCCATGTCTCCCTCCTACACCTTGAAACGCGTGCCTTCAGGAACTTCGTTGTCTGCGTACACCACAAGCTGCCCATCCGCCGCTCGTCCTACTTCCAGCCAAGGCAGCGCACGCGGCGCTGGGCCCCGGCTCACCTCTCCATTCGCCTCGTAACGCGAACCATGACACGGGCAGGCAAATCCATCCGCCGCACGGGACACCGTGCAGCCCAGATGCGTGCAAACACCAGAAATCGCGTAGATTCCTCCAGCGTCCCGGAACACAAAGAAATTCGCCTCATCCACACGCGTCTCGCTGCCAATGGCGAACTCATCCGGATGCCCGATCTTGAAGCGACGAACCGGGCCGGGCAAAACGGCTGGCCCCGGCAAGCGCAGCGCCCCTGCGAGCGCTATGCCAACCGCGGTGAAGAAACTCCCGATTGCCGCAATGCTCAGAAAGCTTCTCCGTGGCAGAGGATACGGTTCGAGTCGCGAAGGTTTCGGTTCGTTCAGCTCGGACATGATTTCCACTCCTTGGCGAAAGAAAATCGCTCCATGGTGATGGCCCCCGTCGGGCACCTCTGGGCGCAGAGGCCGCAACGGATACATCGCTCTTCATCCTTCAGGATGGCGGAGGATTCCGAGGCTTGGTCTCCCAATACTTCGTTCAAGACTTTCTCCAATTCCGGGGTGCTCTCCAGGCGGTCGATGGAAACCAGCTTCAGGCAGACCGTAGGGCAGACATCTACACATCCACCACAGAGGATGCAGCGTTCGCCGTCGAAAATCGTATTCACGCCGCAATCGAGGCACCGTCCTGCTTCCTCCCGCGCCTGCGTCTCGCTGTAGCCCTTCTCCACCAGCGCCTTGGGATCGAGCAGCCGTTCCTCCGGGCTCCTCGTCGGAATGGGCAGACGCAGCCGCCGCTCGTACAGCTTTTCCCTGCGGTATTGCTCGATTGGAGCGTGAAACTGCACCTCGTCCTGGCTAATTTCATTTCCTGTGAGATGGCGGAAAACGGAACGCGCCGCCTGCTTTCCGCTGGCGATCGCGTGAATCAGCAGTTTTGGCCCGTAGGCGATGTCTCCAGCAACGAATACGCCAGGTGCGGATGTGCCTCCGGTGGAGGGGTCGTTGACGATCAGTTGCGGCGAGCGCATCTCGATGCCGTCGCGAACCGCATCGAGAAAGCTCAAATCCGCCGACTGCCCGACAGATAGCAGGACCGAGTCGCCTTCGAGAACTAATTCTTGGGACTCGTCGAATTTTGGGGCGAACCGCCGGTTCTCGTCATACACCGAAACGCAGCGCACAAAGCGCACTCCGGTTACTAATTTCCGGCCGTTCTCCTCGCGCGTCAGGATTTCGCGCGGCCCCCAGCTGTTGTGGCGGATAACTCCTTCTTCGAGGCCCTCGATGATCTCGACGGTGTCGGCAGGCATCTCTTCGAGCGATTCCAGGCAGACGAGATTGACTTCCCGAACCCCGCGCAGCCGCGCCGCCGTCCGAGAAACGTCATACTCCTCCTGGCGGAGAACCGTGCGGGCCACATCGTACGCCACGTTGCCGCCGCCAATCACCACAACCCGCGAGCCGAGTTCCACTGGTTTGCCAAGCGCCACGTCGCGCAGAAAATCCACGCCACCAAGCACACCGATGGCATCCACTCCCGGAATCGGCAAGGGCCGCGAGCGTTTTGCGCCAACGGCGATGATCACGGCCGCAAAATCTTTGCGAAGCGATTGAAACGGGATGTCCTTGCCAATGGCGGTGTTGCAGCGGATTTCCACGCCGACCGCCTCAATGACCGCGATTTCCGCTCGGATTAATTCGGAGGGCAACCGGTAATCCGGCACCCCTGTGTACAGCATTCCTGCGGGTACCGGCTCCATCTCGAAGATCGTCGGACGAAACCCCATCAGCGCGAGATCATGCGCCGCAGCCAGACCGGCCGGACCCGAACCGATGATGGCGACGCGTTCTCCCGTTGGCTTGGGAAACTCGTGGCGAGCCATAAATTCGAGTAAATGCCGCAGCTCTTCCTGATCGTCGCAGGCGCGCCAGTCGCTCTTTTGAGTGACATAACCGAACTGCTCTTTCCCTGGATTCTCACGAGACTCGGGACCCGAGCGCTCACACACGAACCTCTTGAGAGCGCGGATCGCAATGGGCTGGTCGATGCTTCCCCGACGGCAAGCGGCCTCGCACGGCGCTCCGCAAATCCGCCCACAAATGGAAGCCAGAGGATTCGGGCCGCGGGCGGTCAAGTAGGCTAGTTCATAGTCGCCCTCGGCAATGGCGCGAACGTATCCACGCGCGTCGGTATGCACCGGACAGGCAAACTGGCATTTGATTTGCTCCCGCCAATACGCCTCGTCCGCAATCCGGACTCGGTACCGCGGATTCATGACCTGTTACTCCGTCTCAACTTCGATTACAGCAGCAGTACCCCCAAACAAATCACAGCCCCCGTCTGTACTTGGCCGTACTCCCGATCAGCTTAGTTGCGAAGGCTACTGCTGTCTGTGACCTTAGTCTCAGCTATGGAGCTATTCCGGGAATGCCGCCAGTTCGTGACAAAAGTCATAGTCTGAGGGAGTCCAGGCACGTACCGTAGAACGCAGGCTCACCGAACCATCGAAGCGTGAAACGGAGGAGGGAATAATGACTGTGCAGGAGAATCAAACGGTACGGGAAATTGCGATTTCGAATCCGGGGGCCGCGCGAACCCTGGAAAAATTTGGCATCGACTACTGCTGCGGTGGCGAGAAGTCCTTTGCCGAAGCCTGTTCCTCTGCCAAGGCAAACATGGAGCAGGTTGTCGCCGAGCTGGAACGGTCGCAAACGGAGGTCGAAGAACCGGACTGGCAGAAGGCGACGCTCGCAGAACTGGCAGGCTTCATAGTCTCGAAGCATCACGTGTTCACAGGTGAAGAAATCGCTCGACTTTTGCCGTTGATCGCCAAGGTTGTGGGGGTACACGCGCAGAATCATCCGGAGTTGCGTGAAATCCAGGAGCTCTTTCGTGGCTTGGCCGACGAATTGACGATGCACATGATGAAGGAAGAGCGAATGCTATTTCCCCACATCGTGCAGCTCGAAGAAGCGAAGCGTACTGGGCGACGCCCTGCGCCTGCGATGTTCGGATCAGTGCAAAACCCCGTGCGGATGATGATGTTGCAGCACGACTCCGCGGGAGATGCATTGCGTAAGATTCGCGAAATCACAGGCGGATATGCGGTGCCTGCAGATGCCTGTGTCAGCTACCAGACTCTCTACGGCGCGTTACTGGAGTTTGAGGCAGATCTCCATCAGCACATTCACCTCGAAAACAACATCCTCTTTCCGCGAGCAGTTGAATTGGAGTCGGAGACCTTTTGAAAGATTACGGAACATCTTTTTTCGGGAAAGATTCTTGTAATGCTTGTTGTTGGAAACAATGATCCCGTACTGGGGGTCTATTGCGGCGAACAAATCCTCAGTAACGCCCGAACGCCAAATCAAGAAGCCAGCTGGTCTGGCCGTAGATGCCCTTTGCCGCCAAAAAGAAAGGGGCATCAAGATGACGCAGTGTAGTGAGCAGAGCGCGTCATTGCCCACAGCGTCGCTCTACTTGTGGTTTTTGTGTTGTGCTACTTCCATGCGCGAATCCGCAGCATTCTCGGCAATATCCTAGAGGCTTTTGGGAAGTGTTGCTGTCTGTTCCCTCTGCACTTCCGCCGAATACAGGTCGACCAAGCGAAAGCGAGTTGCCTCCAAACGCTGCCCCACTATTTCAACTGTCCGCCTAAGGAGTTCGTAGCCAAGGCGGGAGTTCTTTTCGCATTTCGCGCGCAGACACTTGCCATTCACAGCAATAGCACTGACGGGTTCGACCGCGCGTGCGCCGAAACGCCAGCGATAAGGAGGAACCAGCCAAGACCACCCCAGGACCTCACCCGCCTCCACTGTTTCCACGGTGAGAGTCGGAC
>Ga0187771_10001893_pt1 | contig 14377 bp, 11 predicted proteins | sample 0116_SJ02_MP15_1_FD_133139 | JGI IMG/M metagenome (GOLD analysis project Ga0187771, IMG submission 133139) | Tropical peat soil microbial communities from peatlands in Department of Meta, Colombia - 0116_SJ02_MP15_10_MG | ecosystem: Environmental > Terrestrial > Soil > Wetlands > Peat | place...
CCTTGATGAACTTGGCCTCGACAGGAGAAAAACCGTAATGGTTTCAGGGATTGGTCAAGCTGCAAAAGCGCCGCAATACCTTGAACTGAGTTATTTTAACGGGCTTCACGGGAGGGCGCTGCCGCCGGCTACAGCTATAAAGGCCTCAAATCCCGAATTGACAGTTATTACGGAAAGCGGGGACGGTGATATATACGGAGAGGGTGGGAACCATTTGCTTCATGCCTTCAGACGTAATCCTGATATAACGCTAATTGTTCATAACAACATGGTTTATGGACTGACCAAGGGGCAGGCATCGCCGACATCGCAGGTGGGGATGCATACGCCAATACAGGTTGACGGTGTATTTGAGGAGCCCGTAAATCCTATCGCACTGGCAGTCTCGATGGACGTCCCTTTCGTGGCAAGGGCTTTTGCAGGTGATATAGATAGAACAAGTGACATAATAAAAAAGGCCATTCAGTTTAAAGGTTTTTCCCTCATCGATGTTTTCCAGCCCTGCGTATCTTTCAATAAGATCAATACTTTTCAATGGTTCAAGTCTCATACCTACTACCTGGAGAATACCTATGACCCAAATAACAGGATGGAGGCATTCAGGAAGTCATTAGAGGAAGACCCGAAACCCCTTGGAATAATTTATATGAATGCCGTCCGTAAAACATATAATGAGAGCCTTGAGATCTATAAGAAAAACCCGGAACCGCTGTACAGGCGGAAACTTGATAGAACTGTTTTGCAAAATATAATGAAGAGGTATATTTGAATTTCAGTGTATCGGCACCCTTCATGAAAAACTATCCTGAGCCTTTTTCTTCTTTACGAGCCAGTCAATAACCGGTTCAAAACCGGTATCTTTTCTGCATGACACTGAAAAAACTACTGCCTTCCTGCTTAGTTTTCTCAGGCCCTTCTCGAAATAGACCCTGTCGAAATCGACATAGGGTAGAAGGTCGTTCTTGTTTATGATAACGGCATCGGCACTTTCAAAAGCGAGGGGGTACTTATAAGGCTTATCGCTCCCGTCCGCGGCAGAGCAGATAATCATCCTCAGGTGCTCCCCGATGTCAAACTCTGCAGGACAGATAAGATTCCCTATGTTCTCAATGAAAAGAAAATCGCCTTCCTTTACTTTAAAAGAATGAAGTGCTTTCTTAATCATGGGTGCATCTAAGTGGCACCCACCCATTGTATTGATCTGAAAGGTCTTTATGCCTTCTTTCAGGAGGTCTTTTGTATCTATATCAGATTCCACGTCACCCTCTATGACTGCGGAATGCCCCGGCAATTCTGGAATGATCTTCTTTAATACTGATGTTTTTCCTGTTCCGGGAGCTCCCATTACATTCACTGCCAGGATATTTTTTTCTGAGAGCGCCTTTCTTACTGAGAGGGCTATCTTTTCGTTCTCTGATAATATATCTTCCATAACATCAACTTTCTGAAAACTCATCATCATCCCCGCTATTCGATGGCAAAGCGCCGTTATTATGTTTCTATATCAAGGCTTTCAACGTAAAATTCCCTGCCCTTGCCAGTCAGTACAGCGTCACCCCCGCAGAACGGGCATTGAAAGGATAGGTCCTCCTTATCAAAATCCCTTCCGCAGACTGTGCATTTGAGCCCGGGTTTTATGCTCTTGATAGTGATCCGGGCTCCCTCTGTAATGCTTCCCCTTGAAAGTACTTCAAAATACATTCTGATTGAGTCGCCTGCAAAACCCGAAAGCTCACCGACAACAAGGTTGATCGATATAATTTTCCGGGCACCGCTGGCCTTTGCGGTTTCTTCTGCGATTTTAATGATCCGCTGAGTTACAGGGTATTCATGCATAAGACATTGCCATAAATGACGATTATAGAATCCCGGGAATGTTTTGTCAAATAGTGCTATATTACTATAATACCTCCCCATTTTACGCGCCATATGAAGTAAGCGTAAGAGTTGCAAGGCGAAAAACTGTGAACAGCAAGTGGTTGTCCGAAGCCGGACCCTGTTAATAATTCAAGTTGATCATAAATTAATAGTGTTTTTAAAATTTATAACTTTCAGGGTCCGGGTGAGTTCCACTTGCAGCAGTTTTGAGCCTTTGCAACTCAAGCTTATTGAATCTAGGCGCGTAAAATGGGGAAGTATTAATAATACTATATCGTTATATTATACGATATAATTCCCGGGAAATGCTATAATAGTAATATGAATTCCTTAGAACTTGTCTCTCCGGCAGGGAGTCCGGAAAAATTAAAATTTGCGGTCGCTTATGGAGCGGACGCTGTTTACCTTGGCGCGAAGTCATTTTCACTCAGGGAAGGAGCTGCTAATTTCACGCTGGAGGAATTAAACGACGGTATCCGGTATGCGCATGCCTGCGGCAAAAAGGTTTACCTTGCTTCAAACATATTTTTTCATGACAGGCATTTCAGTAGTTTCAAGGATTTTTTAAGTGAGATCCATAGCATCGGCCTCGATGGGATAGTCATATCTGATATTGGAGCCGTTTCTTATGTGAGGGAGAAATATCCCGAGCTTCCCGTTCATATAAGCACCCAGGCGAATACGACAAATAGTGAATGCGCGAAGTTTTATGAAAAACTCGGAGTGAAAAGAATCATTCTTGCCAGGGAATTAGGCATTGAAGAAATACATTCTATCCGTGAACATGTCAGCATTGAACTTGAGGCATTCGTGCACGGTGCCATGTGCATTTCCTATTCCGGCAGGTGCCTCCTCTCCAATTATCTTACAAACGGATCGGTTTACAGGCCTGGCGATAAACCACTTGCCATGAGAAGAGAAAAGACCAGGGATGCCAATCTCGGTGATTGTGCTCAATCCTGCAGATGGGAATATTACCTTGTGGAATCCACCAGGAAAAACTCATACCTGCCGGTGGAAGAAAGCGAATATGGCACTTCGATTTTAAGTTCAAAGGACCTGAACCTCTCGGCCAGACTTGACAGGCTCATGCAGGCAGGCATCAACGCTTTTAAAATCGAAGGCAGGATGAAAAGCCTTTATTATGTCTCAAACGTGACCAGGGTTTACAGACATTGCATTGATTCATTTGTATCGGGATTGGCACCTGAACCTTCCATACTCGTTGAGCTTGATAAGGTAAGCCACAGGGAATACACTACAGGGTTTTACTTCGATGAAAATCTGTCACTTTCACCAACAGCGGGCAGCGGGTATATTAGGGAATTCACTTTCCTCGGTTATGTACTGGAAAAGTCCGGCCCTAAGTCCGTCTATGTAAGGGCGATGAACAGGATTGATAGAAAGAAGCCGATCGAGATCATCGGAAAAAAATTTCCCAACAGGAAGCTGAAGAGATTTGTTTTCCAGATGGATGGCAGACATGTAGACACCGTCCATACGGGGAATGAGTTCATCCTTTCATGGGAGGAAGGAGTCGAGCTTGATAATTTTGATATTCTCAGGCAGCGGGTCTATCGCCGAATATGATTCTGCCCAGCCTTAGCATATTAGCGCCTTCTTCAATAGCTATTTCAAAATCAAGGCTCATCCCCATAGAGAGGATCGGAAGCCGCAGTCCTTTAATCGAGTCGGTCAGACTCTCCCTGAGCGTATATAGTGTTCTGAACGATTGCCTTACCGCGTCTTTATCGTCAGTCAGAGGTCCTATTGTCATCAGTCCGGAAAGATCGAGAAACTTGAGTCCGGTGATTGCAGATGCCAGGCCGGCTGCTTCCCTGGGCGTCACGCCGGATTTCGAAGCTTCACCGGAAGTATTTACCTCGAGAAGGACAGGCATGACCTTGCCCAGCGCTGTGCACTTTTTATTGAGCTTTTCAGCTGTTTCCAGGCTGTCGAGCGATTGGACAAGATCGAAAATTTCCGCAGCCTTCCCGGCCTTGTTTCCCTGCAGGTGGCCGACCATATGTTTTGTAATTTGAAGATCTTTAATCCGATTGAATTTATTGTCCGCTTCCTTGACCCGGTTTTCACCTATATGGGTAATTCCTGCCGAATAAGCTTGGGTGATAAAAGAAGTGGGCATGTTTTTCGAAACCGCAACAATTGTGATCGGGTAACGTATTCCGAGGCTCCCGGTTTTTTTTTCTATAATATTCCGGACCGTTTCAATATTTTTACGAATATTCATAAAGTGACCATCTGATATTTTCAATTTCCGAGCACCGATTCAGTTTCCATGGCTATCATAAGTTCCTCATTTGTAGGTACTACCAGTATTTTTATCCTGGAATCAGGGGTGCTGATAAAAGCCAGTTTAGCTCTGGTTTTATTGTTATTTTCCCTGTCCAGCTTGATCCCCCATTCCTCAAGGCCCTCCGTGCACTTTTCACGGATCGCAAATTCGTTTTCACCGATTCCGGCGGTGAAGATTATTGCATCCACCTTGCCAAGTTCAATCAAGTAGCTGCCAATATATTTTCGTATTGATTTGACCAGAATTTCTTTTGCCAGTTCGGCCCTTTTATTCCCCTTCGAGGCAGCTTCGTTAATTTCCCTCAGGTCGTTCGATACACCTGAGATACCTATAAGGCCGCTTTTTCTGTTCAGTATGTCGTTAATCTTGTCCATAGTGAGGTTCTCTCTCTGCAAAAGTGTAAAGATTATAGCAGGATCAATAGAACCTGAACGTGTTCCCATGGGAAGACCTTCAAGGGGTGTATAACCCATGGAGGTATCGAAGGATTTTCCGTTCTTTACTGCAGTAATACTTGAGCCATTGCCGAGGTGGCATACAATGCAGTTGAATTTATCTTTGTCTATGCCCATGAACTCAGCTGCTTTTTTCGATACATAGGAGTGTGAGGTTCCATGAAAACCGTAGCGCCTTATCCTGTATTTTTCATAATACTCATAGGGAAGGGCGTAAATATAAGAACTTTCAGGCATTGTCTGGTGGAAGGCAGTATCGAAGACGGCGACCTGCCTTTTACCTGGAAGGACCTCCCTGCATGATCTAATACCTTGAATATTCGCGGGATTATGAAGAGGCGCGAGTTCGGCGTACTTCTCAATAGATTCGAGGACGCGGTCTGTAATAAAGACGGAAGAATAAAATTCCTCACCTCCATGGACAACCCTGTGGCCGATCGCTTCGATTTCGTTAAGCGATGATATGAAACCGTTATCCCTGCTTAAAAGGTTGTCTATTACGGCCTGTACTGCTTCGGTATGGTTGTTGACATTGACCGGCTTTTTGATCTTCTCACCCTTTTTAGTGAAGTACGTATATTCCGGTCCATCTCCGATCCTTTCAATAATTCCCTTTGTTATTACACTTTCATTTTCAGTGGTGATGAGCTGATATTTAAGTGAAGAACTTCCGCAATTAATTACAAGTACTCTCATACAAATCTCCCCGCTAAAGTGATTATAATTATAAATGTTTATCAGGAAAATGTCTATTTAACGTAATGCCGGTTCATACCTTGACTTTTTTGTTGAATAGTTTAAAAATGAATAGAACAAATTTTGAATTCTGAACATACTGAACGAAGGGGAAGGACTTATCAATATGAGAATGGAAATAAACCAGGAGCAGCGGCAGATCATTTCTCCCGTAATGATACAGACACTCGGACTCGTAATGCTTCCAGGTATGGAACTTAAGGAAAAACTTGAGGAGGAAGCCAAGATAAATCCAGTAATAAAGCTTGAAAAGAAAAAACCTGATTACAGCAGGAGCAGGATACGTTCAAAAAATTCAACTTTTGACAGCCAGGCTTACCTTGAAAACATGTCTGTTTACGATTCAAGTCTTTACAAATATATGATGGAACAGGTCAAGGAGATGACTCTGACGGAAAATGAGATGACCATTGCAGGAATTATCCTGTCCAGCGTAAACGATAACGGTCTTCTCCAGAAAGCAGATGAGAAGGGTGTATTGAGGCCGATACCAGTCGAAGAATTTCTCGATAACGGCAAGATCAAGCCTGAAGACTTTGAAAGGGTAAGAAAACTCATTATGCATTCTGATCCTATCGGGGTCGCTTCTTTCGATTCAAGGGAATACCTTGAGGTTCAGGCAATTGAAAAATATGGTGAAAAGAGCCTTGAATACAGGATTCTCCATGATTATATCGAGCTGCTTGAAAAAAAGTTATATACAAAATTATCAAAAGAACTCGGCGTTTCATATGATAAAATTCAGAAAACGATAAATAATATAAGCAAATTCAATATGGTCCCGGCCTCCGGGTTTTCAAACAAATATTCCCAGTACATTGTCCCTGATGCCTATGTGAATGTGGATGAGAAAGGTATTCATCTGATCCTGAACGATGATTATATACCTGAGGTCAGGCTTAACAAGCAGTATATTGACCTTTATACCAGCGAGGAATTCAAGGGGAGGAGGATATCGCTTTCCAGGGATGAAAGGAGCTTCCTCAAGGAAAATATAGAAAGCGCTAAGATGCTTATTGAGAATCTTCGCTCGCGCAAGGAGATCATTTTTAAAGTAATTTTGAAAATCATAGAAAAGCAGAAGGACTATTTTTTAAAAGGGCACCAGTATCAGGTTCCTTTAAAGTTGAAGGATATTGCCGATGAATTAAATATACATGAATCCACGGTCAGCAGAGTCGTGCGCGATAAATATATTCAGACTAATAAGGGATTGATTGTTCTGAAGAGTTTTTTTTCGTCGAATGTAGGAAATCGGGAGACTTCTTCAAAAAGTGTGAAGGAGATTTTAAGGACTTGCATAGGCGCCGAGGATAAGGATGATCCCCTGAGCGACGACAGGATTGTGCAGATTTTAAAAAAGAAGGGACTTCAATTATCCAGGAGGACAGTTGCTAAGTACAGGGCAGAACTTAATATCCCTCCGGCTTTCATGAGGAGAAACCCTAAATAAGAGAAGGTGGTATATGGATAGGTTGAAAGATTTACTTGGAGAGGACCAGGAAAAGGACGGGGCGCCGGTTTCTGAGGAAAATTTGGCTGGGGAAAAAGAAATCGAGGTTTATGCTTATTCGGCTCAGGAGGCCCTGAAAACCGCAGCGCAGGCTCTACATCAGAATATTGTCAATCTTCAATACCAGATCCTTGAAAGAGGGGTGGGTGGTATGATGGGATTCGGGAAAAAGCCCAACAAGTACCTCATATATATAGCCGATCGTGAAAAGAGCATGGAACCTCTTGCCTATGAATCGTATAAGGAGGAGATCCGGGAAGAGGAAATTCATAAAAACCGTGATGGTTATTTCAAGGTCAGGATTACAAAAGATGGGATCTTTCTCGAGATTGGCCCGGCCCAGGGGAAGGGTAAAAAATGCGATATAGCTGAAGTCGCGGGTTATCTTCAGAGCCACGAGATAGTAAAGTATAATGAAGCCGCAGTGAAAAATGAAGTGGAACATCCCCGAAAAAAACCTGTTAAGATCGGCGACTATAACCCCTCTCAATTCGACAGTCATTTTCAGATCCAGATATCTCCTGACGAGATGAAGGCTTATCTGACTATGACTAAACCTGAAAAGTACGGGAGGATCGTCGATATTGAAGAAGTTGTCTCATCGCTGAAATCCAAGAACGTGCAGATTGGTATAAAAAAGGAGGCAATTGTAAGCGCTGTTGAGAATGAATTATACAATATGCCGATTATCGTTGCTGAAGGAGAAATGCCTGCCGAGGGAACCGATTCAACAATAAAGTATAATTTCAAGATCGATAGTGACTCCGTCAAATTCGAAGTTTCTGAGGACGGCAGTGTGGATTTCCATAAGCTTGATAATGTGCAGAGTGTTGTAGTGGGTCAGGTTCTCGCTTCGAAAATCCCGGCTGAAAAAGGCAGAGCGGGGAAAACCATTACCGGGAGAATCATACCTGCTAGAGACGGCAAGGATCTTAAAATATCCTCGGGTCAGAACACACACCTCTCCCCTGATGGCCTTCAGATCATTTCAGATATAAACGGACAGGCGATCTTTAAAAACAATAAGGTCCAGGTAGAGCCTGTTCTTGAGATAAACGGAGACGTAGACCTGACGTCTGGCGATATTAATTTCCCAGGCAATGTCATAATTTACGGCAATGTCAACGATACATTCAAGGTATATTCCGGAGCAAATGTTGAAGTAAAGGGTAACATTGGCAAAGCGGATGTCGTGGCTGAGGGAAATATTGTAGTACGTCAGGGAATCCAGGGGAAGGATGTAGCTAAGATAGTCTGTGCGGGCGACCTTTATGCAAAGTTCGTAGAGCGTGCCAATGTCAGGGCTGAAGGTTTTATAGTCGTGACGGAGACGATTCTTCACTCGAATATTTATTGCAAGAAGAAAGTCATATGCGCGGGAGGCAAGAGATCTCAGATCGCCGGTGGAAAGATAACGGCATTTTATGAAATCAACGCTAAATATCTCGGCGCCGAGGCCTATACTGAGACTGTACTCGAGGCGGGAATAGATGCTGAAGCCGAGAAAAAGATAGAAGAAATGCATGAAAGGAGGGATGTGCTTCAGAAGGAATTTCCAGAAATCAGCCAGCAGATAAATAATCTAACGACATTGATTTCAGCTGGGCCGCTGCCGGAAGATAAACAGGAACAGTTCAATCAGCTGACTATAAAGAGTAATGAGATGAAACTGGAATTGGCCTCTATCGAAGAAAAGGTCAAACAACTCTGCGATTATCTTGATGGAATAGCCAAGGAGGCCAAGATATCAGCCTCAAAAACCGTTTATCCCGGCGTCAGGGTAAGGATAAGAAGCGAAGCACTTTTAATAAAGGCTGAATATAAGTTTGTAACATTTTACCGGGAAGGCGGGCTAATAAAGATCACTCCATATGAAAAGGCCAAGGAGATGGAAGAGAAGATAAAGGGCGTTTCCAGGACGAGGAACATTTAAGATTTCGCTTGAGGTCAGCATTTCGCAGATAAAATGGATATTTTATTGATTTCGTTATAAAATAAGCGAATTTTATTTAACCGGTGACATAATGAATAGAAACGCCCTTTTGGATAAGGCAAAGAATTATATTGCCGACAGGCTGATTCAGACTCAGAGAAAATTCGAGGTTATATATTCAACAACGGCGGACCAGAAAAAAAAAGAGTCGATCTTAAAATCAGTAAACGAGATTGAAAGGGATATGAAGAAGCTTTTGAATGGAAGATTCGCCGAAGATGAAATGGCTAAATATCATATTACATTTGATGAACTTGCCAATTACCTGGAAAATTCGCAATTTCAGGATGTAACAAAATACAAAATATTGAGGAACATCCCCATTGTAAGGTTGAATCAATTCAGTAAAAGCCGGGATATTAATATTATCTGGTCCCTTTTAAATTATTTCGGAACTGAGTACATGGGGCTCCTAAGCGAACAGAACCTGAGGCTCGATTATGGTCATGCCTTCCAGCGGGATAGTTTCTTCACCAATTTCAATCAGATTATCCGTGCGCTTTCGGATTATGGAAAAGTTCTCGAGCAGATTGAGGCTGCAGAAGCCAATAATATTAAAGATTACAAGGAAAGCCTCTTGAAAGTTCAAAGCAAGGAATACAGGGATATAATAATAAAAACGGGTAATTTCCTCTTCGCCTTACAGGATTTTATCGAGGATATATGGCGCTGTGAAAGTGAGGGAGAAAAGGTATTCATGGAACCTGAAAAAATAGTGGAAATAAAAGGGGTTAATTCAATGCTGGAAGGGCTGATGGCTAAGGATGCTCTCAACGACCTTCTTGAATTTACACATGAGTTCATCAGTTACATAAAATTTCCGGACCTCCGTAAAATTGAAGAGTAGCGGTACAGTGACCTTTAAATAATGAGGAGATTTGAAGTGGCTTTAAAAACTGAAATAACCAACAGCATCATCGGTGAAAAATCTTATTTCGAAGGTAAATTTTTAATTAACGGAACGATCCAGATCAATGGTAAGTTTGAGGGATCGATTCTGAAAGTTGATCAGATCTTTGTAGGACCTGCCGGCAAAATAAAGGCGGACCTCGAAGCATCTTCTGTGGTTATTGAGGGAATTGTGATAGGTAATGTAAAGGCTAATACAAGGGTAATGCTCATGCCGACAGCTCGCGTTTTGGGCGATATTAAAACACCTGAACTTATCATCCAGAATGGTGTTGTGCTTGAAGGAAGATGTCTTATTGCAAACAACCTCAATTCTCCGGCCAAGGAAACGATAGCAAAACTTTATAATGAAAAATGATAAAATTGCCGTTACATTCGGGAATCCGAACGGGATCGGACCTGAAATCTGCGCAAAATCCATTCGAACCTTTCCACCTGATAACCGACGCCGGTTCATACTTATTGGCGACGGCCTCTCATATAATCATTACTTCAGGGGGCTTGAAGATGTTGACTTTATCAGGATCGATCCTCCTGAAGGCCAGTCATATATGTTCAGTCCAGGCTGTCAGGATGCTCCTTCGGGAGCAATGTCCTGGCTTTTTTTAGACAGGGCGGTAAAACTCGGAAAGAGCGGAGCTGTTAAAGGTATTGTTACGGCTCCGATATCAAAGGATCTTATCGTCAGGTCTGGCAGGACTGAATTTAAGGATCATACGACGTTTCTCGCGCGGGCCTTCGGAGAGGAACGCATAAGTATGCTGTTTTATTCAGAAGACTTGAAGGTTATACTGGCTACAATTCATTTGAGCCTGAAGGATGTTCCGGGAATGTTAACCGGTGAAAAAGTTCGGATTGCTATAAAGAATGCACTTTTTTTCGGAAAAAAATACGATGGAAGATCTTACAGGATAGCCGTATGCGGCCTGAATCCCCATGCAGGTGAAAACTGTCTTCTGGGGTTTGAAGAAAGGGATATCATTACCCCGGTTGTTAAAGAATTCCGTGATACAGGTTTTTCTGTGGAAGGTCCTATACCTGCAGATACTGCATTTTATAGGGCTGGTAAAAGAGAATTTGACTGTGTAATAGCGATGTATCATGACCAGGGTCTGGCGCCGTTCAAGATGCTTCATTTTGACGATGGGGTTAATGTCACACTGGGCCTTCCTGTTGTCAGAACTTCGCCCGACCATGGAACTGCATTCGACATCGCTGGAAAGGGAATAGCTGGAGAAAAGAGTATGAGAGAGGCACTTAAACTTGCGTTGAGATTAATTGACGGCTGAAGGCATTAGTTTCTCTTTTGAGCCTTGATCTGCATTATCACAGGCGTCTTTTTCCTTTCCTGTTACCGGTCGCTTTGAACCTCTAAAACATATATTCATAAATTATAGCATTCACGTTGATTTCACGTGTTGTTGTAGGCTGCCATGTTGAAATCGCCCATATTTCTGCAAGATAGAGAGCGATCGAATAAACTGTGGAGATATATTTGTTATTGAACATGAAGTAGTTGAAGGCATTGGCTGAAACAAAGGCAGCATTCCAGAGATTATTCTTAAAAAAGAGATTGGCAACCGGGTTCATTTCATAAGCTGTATAGCTCTGTCCGCCTGATGTATATTCCTTGTACAGGCCTTCTTTGGTATAAATCAAGATATCCTGGAAAATTAGATTGAAAGATTGAACATACTCAAGGGTTTTTGTTATTTCTTCATCGCTGAAATCTGAATTTCTATCAATAAATACATTATTCGTCACAATGTTTTCAGGGGGCTTAAATGCATTCGATTCACCTCCACTTTGAATTTCAAGGGTGAATATTGAACTTAAAATCAAATTAGTTAATTCCATTATACCCTCCTGTCAGGTATCTAATATTGTTATATTAATATATTATAATATTATTATAATTGAATAGATTGTCAAGTAAAATCAGGAAAATATTTTAAACTAATCGGGATTTGCTTTGATAAAAAGTTTTAAGTATAATAAGGTTGTTGTGCAGTAAAATTCTGATAGGGGTGCCCGGGAATGGGGAAAGCGGGACTTACGCTTGGGTATCTTTCGGAAATAAGCTTTGAAAGTCATATGACGCAGATGCTGGACGGCGTTATTAAAGCAGCAAGAGAAAAGAATGTCAACCTCACTTACTTTACGGTAGAGCCTGAACAGCTTGGTAATGCATATAAACGCCAGATCGATTATATTTGTAATATTCTTGAGAGAGTCACCCTCGATGGACTGATGTTCCTTGGTGGGATGCATTATATTGAAAAAAACGAATCTTATTTCCTCAGCAGGATACAATCGATAAAAAAGATGCCAGCAGTTAGTCTTGGGAGAAAAATCGAAAATATTCCCTCAATCATAATAGATTCGGATAAGCACCTCATAGAACTTCTTGAACACCTTTATAATTTTCATGGATACAGGAATATTGCTTTTATCCAGCCTATAACTCCCGATAAATGCTATGCATGCTATGAAAAATTCATGAAGGAAAGGGGAATTTTTGACCCTGAGCTTGTCGTAATGAACAGGGAATGTTCCGTAGAAAAAGACTATTTTGATTACAAAAGGGCTAAAAGAATAGGGGAAATTCTATTTGATGAAAGAAAGGCTCCAATAGAAGCTGTAATTTCAATGTACACTTACGAAGCAGCTCATATAATACAGAATCTGGCTGTCAGGGGCTTTAAAGTACCGGGAGATATTGCCGTTACGAGCTGGGAGGACGGCGATATCGGGAAATATGCCCAGACACCGATTACTTCGGTATATTATCCCTTTTTTGAAATCGGCTACGAGGGCTGTAAAAAAACCATAGATCTTATAGAGGGCGTCAATGCCCGTATGGATACAGTTGTTCCCGCAAATCTGAATATCCGTAATTCATGCGGATGCCGGCCCCTTGATGAGTTGAGAATTGACGGATCCTATGTTTTAAAGGATCCGATTGATAAATATCTGAAAATAAAAAGAAAAAAGCTACAGGTCCTGAGCGGGCAAATTCTTCTGGATATAATGGATATGGAGGAGGATTCATATCTTGAAAGCCTTGAAGATTATATAGGTAAAACGTTGGAAAATAACGATTTTAATGTGCAGGTCCGCGCAATCAATACGATCCGTGATATTCAGAAGGATATACTGTGGTTCTATTCCTTTATAAACGCTAATTTCTCTGATAATGAACAGAAAACCAGAGCCGAAAAAATGGCATTAAAAGTGCTGCTAATACTCAAGCAGAAAACCGAGCAGGTTTTATTTTATAACGAGGCTTTAAAGAGCGGCTCTTCAGATATGATTCAGAATGTGGGACAGAATATTCTGACTGCTTATGATATAGGAAGAGTAAATAAAACCCTCTCTGAAAATATGCTGAAGATCGGAGTGATGAATTATTTTCTCTTTTTTAATCTTAATTCGACTAGCGATATTAATTTAAAGAATATGGGAAAGACTTTCATCATGAATAACGGTAAAACCGAAGCTCTTGACAAATTACCTGATAAATTTGATGAAATCCTCTTTCCTGGTCAATCCAGGCATATTTACTATTTTCATATTTTGCATATAAAAAGCAAACTTCTAGGTTTTATCTTCTTTGAGCCCAGTCAGACAGACGACAGAATCTACTACAATTTTTCAATCCAGCTGTCAAGCGAATTGTACGGCTCTATTGCTCTGGATAAATTAAGATCAGCAAGGGACAAAATAGTCGATGATTTGAAAATTATCCGCGGTAAGACCCTTGAACTCGAACAGTCAAATGCAAAATTGGCCCAGCAGGATAATCTCAAAAATGAATTCATAGCCAATGTGACTCATGATTTCAGGAACCCGCTGACCGTTATTTTAAATCTTGCGGACCTTTCTCTCAAGTATCCCATGGACCTCAACGATGTCGAGACGGCCGATCGTTTTAATACAATCTTCAGTGCATCTCTTACCCTCAAACATTCCATAGACCTTCTCCTAGATATAGCCAGGCTTGACGCCAGCGGAATGAAAGTACATATCAGGAAAATTCCCCTGAAGGCATTTATTGATGATATTGTAGAATTCTATATATCGGCTGCATCTTCCTCGGGCATCCGTATTATTAAAGACCTGCCGGACAAAGAGATAGATGAATTTTACTCTGATGCAGAGAAACTTGATGAGATTTTAAATAACATAATGTCGAATGCAATGAAATTTGTCGAACCGGGCTCGGGTTTAATAAAAATAACATTAAAGGAGAGAGAAGGAACGATTCGTATTGTTATAGAAGATAACGGCATTGGAATTCCAAGGGACAAACTTGAATTCATCTTCGGAAGGTTTGAACAGGTCCAGAGCGGCAGGAAAGGCAAGAATAAAGGGACAGGCATAGGGCTTTCATTCGCCCGCCAGCTTGCCATCCTGCTGAACGGTTCTTTATGGGCTGAATCCGAGGGATTGGGAAAAGGGGCCAGGTTTATACTTGACCTGAAAAAAGGAAGGGAAGTTTTTGAATTAGCCGATGAAAATATCATTTTTGACAGAGATTCTGATATTGTGTTAGC
>Ga0187771_10001894_pt1 | contig 14376 bp, 8 predicted proteins | sample 0116_SJ02_MP15_1_FD_133139 | JGI IMG/M metagenome (GOLD analysis project Ga0187771, IMG submission 133139) | Tropical peat soil microbial communities from peatlands in Department of Meta, Colombia - 0116_SJ02_MP15_10_MG | ecosystem: Environmental > Terrestrial > Soil > Wetlands > Peat | place...
ACCCGCTTATTGAGCAAGCGCAAATCGACATTCTCGCAGAACTGCGGCAAACTATCAAAGCGTCCGAGCTGCCGGCGCGCGGCCAGGACCGACTCGATGGCCGCCGCCCCCACGTTTTTGATGGCCGTCAAGCCAAACCGGATGTCGTTCCCCGCGGGGGTGAAAGCCAGGTCGCTGGAGTTAACGTCCGGAGGCAGAATCCCGATACCCATGTCGCGGCACTCGTTCAGGTACTTCGTCAGCTTGTCCTGGTTGCCGATTTCCGAGGTGAGCAGCGCGGCCATGAATTCCACCGGATAATGGGCCTTCAAGTAAGCGGTCTGGTAAGCGACCAGAGCGTACGCCGCGGAGTGTGACTTGTTGAATCCGTAGCCCGCGAATTGCTCGACCAAATCCCAGAGCTTGCGCGCCTTGAACCCCGGCACCCCATGCTTCTCCGCTCCGGCCAGGAACTTCTCCCGATTGGCGATCATTTCTTCTTTCTTTTTCTTGCCCATGGCGCGGCGCACCGTGTCCGCTTCGCCCAGCGTGAACCCGGCCACTTTGTGAAAAATCTGGATCACCTGCTCCTGATACACAACGACGCCGTAAGTCTCCTCCAGAATTTCCTTTAACTCCGCCAGTTCGTAGGCGACACGTTTTTTGCCGGTGCGGCGGGCAACAAAATCATCAATCATCCCACCCTGAATGGGGCCGGGCCGATAAAGGGCGTTGAGCGCGGTCAAATCGGCCAGCCGGTCGGGCTTGACGCGCCGGAGGATGTCCGTCATGCCCCGGCTTTCAAACTGGAAGATCCCGGCCGTCAGGCCCTTGCCCAGGAGCGCGTAGGTTTCGGGATCGTCCACGTGGAGATTGTCGACGTCGAGCTTTTCCCCCCGCGTCGACTCGATCAGGCGAACGCAGTCATCAATGACCGTGAGCGTGGTCAGCCCTAGGAAATCCATCTTGAGCAGGCCGATTTTCTCCAGGTCGTCCATCGCGTACTGGGTGGTGATTTCATCTTTGCTGCTCTTGTAAAGCGGGACGATTTCCTGGAGCGGTTGGGGCGAGATAACGACGCCGGCGGCGTGCGTGGACGCATGCCGCACCAACCCCTCCAGGTGGCCCGCCACTTGGAGGAGGTCGGCCACGCGCGCGTCGCGCTCCTGGAGCTGCCGCAGCTCCGTGGACTGCCTCAAGGCGTCTTCCAGCGTGATATTGAGAATTGTCGGCACCAGCTTGGCGATTCGATCTACCTCGGCGTAGGGCATGTCGAGGGCGCGGCCCGCGTCGCGGAGAACCGCCTTCGCGCCCATGGTTCCGAAGGTGATGATCTGGCTGACGCTCTCGCGTCCATATTTCTCCGTAACGTAATTAATGACCTCTCCACGCCGGCGCATGCAGAAATCAATGTCAATGTCCGGGAAGGAAATCCGTTCCGGATTCAGGAAGCGCTCGAAGAGCAGCTCGTTTTGAAGCGGGTCAATGTCGGTAATGTGCAGCGCGTAGGCCACCAGGCTTCCCGCCGCCGACCCGCGTCCCGGGCCCACGGGGATGCAGCGCTCACGCGCGAAGCGGATGAAGTCCCACACGATCAGAAAATAACCCGCAAAGCGCATCTGCTTGATGAGCGCGATTTCCCGCTCCAGGCGCTCCACGTAAGCTTCCAGGGGATAGCGCAGCCTGCCGGCGGCGCGCAGTTGGTCCAGGTGCGGGCGGCGGTGCGCAAAACCTTCGCGCGCGACCCGCTCGAAATAACTCTCCAGCGTCTCTCCCGCCGGCACCTCGAAGGGAGGGAAAACGTGCTCCTTCTGTTCCAGGTGGAGGTTTGCGCGCTCGGCGACTTCGCGAGTGCGCGCCAGCGCCTCCGGCAGCTCGCCAAAGAGCGCAAGCATCTCTTCGTACGACTTGAAATAGAACTGGTCCGTCGCGAACCGCATGCGGTTCGCGTCACTCAACGTCTTGCCCGTCTGGATGCAAATGAGCACTTCCTGGGCGCGCGCATCACTGCGGGTCAGGTAGTGGCAATCGTTGGTCGCCACCAGGGGGATGCCGGTCTCGCGCGAGAGCTGATGCAGTTGGGGGTTGAGGCGCTGCTCTTCCGCAAGCCCCTGGTCCTGGATCTCGAGAAAGAAGTTCCCTTTCCCGAAGATGTCACGCAGATCGTAGGCGGCCTGGCGCGCGGCATCGAACTTCTCCGCTAGCAGCAGGACGGGCACTTCCCCGCGCAAGCACCCGGAGAGGCAAATCAGTCCGTCGGCGTGCCGGGCGAGGAGATCCTTGTCAATGCGCGGCTTGTAGTAATAGCCCTCCAGGTAGGCGGAGGAGGCGAGCTTAACCAGGTTCCGATAGCCCCGCTCGTTCTCGCAAAGCAGGAGCAGGTGGTGCGGCCGGTCGGAATCCGAAGAACGGTCAAAACGATTTGTCGCGGCCACATAGACTTCGCAGCCGATGATGGGCTTGATGTTCCGCTTCTGCGCCGCTTCGTAGAACTTGATGGCGCCAAAAAGATTGCCGTGGTCGGTGATTGCCACCGCCGGCATGCGCAGTTCGGCGGCCCGGTCCATCAATTTAGGAATTTCGCAAGCGCCATCGAGCAAGCTGTAATCGGTGTGCAGGTGCAAGTGAACGAAATTGTCGGCTGGCATCGCGATGGCATTTTAGCATAGGGGCGCCAGGAACGATGGAAGGGACATTTTGTGGGGTAGGCTAAGCTGTCAAGTCGTGTGTTATCAGCCACTTGACAGCTTCGCTTTGCAACCTCGACCCTATATTCCGCCTATGTGACCCACCGACGTCGAAACTGGGAAGAGGCCCATGAAGCAGGCGCCTCGTGGACCTTAGGAACCGATCGCCCTCACGACTCGTCAGGTACACCGTGCCGCTTGACCGTCTCAGGATCGTATAACATAAATTAAGGTAATTGTCAAGAGGGGCAATCAACTTTATCGCTACCGGTAGCGACATCTTTCTGAGAGGCTGTTGTGTTCCTGTGTTTGGGAATTGCGCCTCGAGGTTCGCAGCCAACTTGCAGTCTCAGGAAAAAACCGCCAGGCGCCCCGGTAATGCTGCCCGCGGACAGGTTAAAGTGACGAGACTCATTCGTAGTGCAGCGCCACTATCGGGTCGACCTTCGTCGCTCGCCGCGCGGGAATGTAGCTCGCGAGTGCCGCCACCCCCACCAAGACCAGCGGGACCAGCCCAAACGTTAGGGGGTCCATGGGACGCACCCTATAAAGCAAGCCCGACAGGAGCCGCGTCAGTCCCATGGCTCCAATTAGCCCGATGCCCGCTCCGATCGACGCGAGTAACAGTCCCTGCCTAACCAGCATGCCGAGCACCCTGCCTCGATCAGCCCCGAGCGCCACCCGGATGCCGATCTCGCGGGTTCGTTGCGAAACCGAATAGGCCATGACGCCATAGATCCCCACCGCAGCCAGCACGAGCGCCAGGCCGGCAAAGGCCCCCAGCAACAGCATGGCAAAGCGTTGCGGGCCGACCGCTTCTCCCACCACCTGCTCCAGCGGCCTCACGTCGGCAACCGGCTGATCCTTGTCGAGGGCAGCCGCTTCGCGCCGGACGGCCCCTGCCACCGAAGTGGGACTTAAGGCGGTGCGCACGACGAGGTGGCGGGGAGCCAGGTCCCAGGGATATTGCGTGTAAGGCAGGTAGAACTCCTGGAAGAACTCAGGCGTTGGCCACTCCGTTAGGACGTTTCCCACGACCCCGACAACCGTCAGCCACGGCTTGCCGTTCGCATTCACCCGCAATCGCTTCCCTATAGGGTCCTGCCCTGGCCACTGCTGGCGCGCCAGCTTCTCATTTACGATCACTACTCTTGAGGACACTTGCGTGTCCTGGTCGGTAAAGAATCGGCCTTGGCGAAGCGGAATGCCCATCACTTGGAAGTAATCGGGCCCGATGACCTGATAGTTGGCGTCGGGGGTCTCGTTCGGCGGCGGGGAGGGGCGGTCTTCGGTCACAAAGCCCCAACCGTCCCACCCTTCCACGGGCAAGCCACGTGAGACGCTGGCCCAGTGGACGCCGGGGAGCATCCTCACGCGTCCTAGGAGCTGCGTGAAGAACTCCGCCTGAACGCGCTGATCCTTGTACCGAGCGCTCACCAACGGTACCCTCATGGTCAGAACGTTGCGCGAGTTGAACCCGAGGTCAACACGGCCCAGGAGAACTAGCGTCCTGATCATCAGGCCGGCGCCGGCGAGAAGAATTAGCGCCAGGGCAAATTCGGAGACAACCAGCAGGCTTCGCAAGCGATTGTGCCGGAGGCCGCCGCTCGCGCCTCGCCCGCCTTCCTTGAGGGATTGATTCAACTCAGGTGCGGAAGCACTCAACGCCGGGGCCAATCCGGAAACCATACCCGTCGCGATGGTCAGCACCATGGTGAAAGCAAGGACAGCCCCGTTGACACTGATGTCGGCGAGGTCGACGCTTCCCCACAGGCCCAGCGCGGAATTTCCACCGACGGCCGCCAAGGCGTTAATGGCCCAAGGGGCCATCAACAAGCCAACGATACCGCCCAGGAAGGCCAACAGCAGACTCTCAGTCAGGTATTGGCAGATCAACCGTCCGCGGCCAGCTCCCAGCGCGGTTCGGATGGCGATTTCCTTTTCCCGCGCCGCCAACCGCGCCAGCATTAGATTGGCGACGTTGGCGCAGGCAATCAGCAGCACGAACCCCACCGCGCCGAACAACACGATGAGTGGGCGGCGCGTCTCCCCCACCACTTGCTCATGCAGACTCACTAAACCCACGCCCCAGCCTTTGTCGTCCGGCGACTGCTGGACGATGCGCCGGGCGATGGTATCCATCTCCGCCTGCGCGCGCTCGAGGCTCACGCCGGGCTTTAACCGCCCTATGGCAATGTAGGCGTGAGCTGTGCGCTCGGGATTCGAGAGGTCGAGCCCTGGCACCCACAGCTCTCCGGCCCAATCTCTCCAAAAGGGAGGAAAATAGAAGCCGGCAGGCATGATGCCCACGACGGTGTAACTTTCATTGTTGAGGGAAATCTGTTTGCCGACCAGAGAGGCATCGCGGCCGTAACGCCGCTCCCACAAACCGTAGCTCAAGATCACAACCCGCGGCCCGCCCGGCTTGTCTTCCTCCGGCAGGAAGTCTCGGCCCATTAGCGGCTTCACGCCGAGAAGTGTGAAGAGGTTTGTGGCCACCCGCTCGCCCCATAATTGCTCGGGCGTGCCCGTTCCAGAGAGGTTGAAACCCTGCCCGGGCTCAATGGCCGCCATCTGGGAGAAGACGTCATTTTGCTTGCGCCAGTCGAGGAAATTGGCCGCTGAGACAATATTGTGATACCAGCCCCGCTCGGGATTCTGCTCCCACACCATGACCAGGCGGTCAGCCTCCCGGTAAGGCAGTGGTCTGAAGAGGACCGCATGGACCACGCTGAAAATTGCCGTGTTAGCCCCGACACCCAGCGCCAGGGTTAGAATCGCAACGGCTGCAAACCCCGGGTTCCGCCCCAGCGTCCGCAAGCCGTATTTCAAATCCTGTGTTAGCGCGCGCATGTAGCCTTTTATTCCCGGGGGTACGCCACCGAGTGGCCCGCCGCCGTGGGGAGGTTGTCAATCGCCCAAGGACTCTATTGGCCTGGGGGCTGGGCCTGTGCTGATTTCTTTCCTTCCCAGTCACCCTGCATCCCGTCCGGCTCCTTTGACCAATGGCCTTTAAACTGCCCCCCTTCTAGTTTCCCCGTAACCAGGTATTTGGCCTCCGACGTTTCTATGTGGAGTTCAAGCGAATCATTCTTGAAGCTTCCGGAGCTGATCTCCAGTTCTCCGTCGTGAGTGGTAATGGAGCCCGTCACAGTCTCGCCGCTTTGCTCCAGCTTCATCGAGAAGGGGATATCGTCTTCGCCGTTTAGGTGGGCAACGCAGTCCCAAGTTCCGACTATTGAATCTCCCTTGCTTTTCTTCTCTGCGCCGAAAATGCAACATGCTAGCGCGAGCAAGAGCAGCGAAGTTCCAGCTAAGCCTCTAATCCGCTTCATGCCGAGTCTCCTTCCTAGTCCTCGATCTACTTGACCAACGCGGGTTCGAACCAGTGTCCTTCAGCCTCGTACTGTAGGTTACCGCCTAGCGACGACCAAATGCTATTCGTAGCGCAGCGCGACTATAGGATCGACCTTAGCTGCGCGGCGAGCAGGAATGTAGCTAGAGAGGAGCGCCACCGCGACCAGCAAAACAGAGGCGGACACAAATGTTAATGGGTCAGCGGGCCGGACGGAAAAGAGCATACTGGTGATCAGCCGCGTCAAGCCCAAAGCGCCCGCGATGCCGATCACCACACCGATTGACGCGAGCGTAAGCCCCTCGCCCGTTACCATCCGGACCACCCCGGCGCGTCCAGCGCCGAGCGCCATGCGAATGCCGATCTCGTGGGTGCGTTGCGCAACGGAATAGCCCAGCACGCCATAGGTGCCGACGGCAGCGAGCAGCACAGCGAGCCCGGCAAAGACGGCGAGCAGCATCATGGCCAAGCGGTGGCTGGCCACCGAGTCCGCCATCAGCTCCTGCATCGTGGCCACGTGATAGACGGGCTGGTCCGGGTCGATTTCCTGCGCCGCTTTCTGAATGGCGGCCGCCAGGCTCGCCGGATCGCCGGACGCACGGATCGCCAGCCCCATGCCCGGATATGGGTCTTGCGCTTCCGGCCAGTAAACTTCCACCCGGGATGGCGCGGTGAGCGTCCGATAGCGCACGTGGCCCACAACGCCAACCACGGTCATCCAAGGCGCCGCGGACTGTGTGCCCACCTTCAGACGTTTGCCGATGGGGTCTTCATTTGGCCAATAGGTTTGCGCCAAGGTCGCATCAATCACCGCCACACGAGGAGAGGATTCCGAGTCGCGCTCGTCCAAATAGCGGCCCCGGATTAGGGGGATGCGCAGGGCCTTGAAGAAGCCCGGCGTCGCCGGCCTTAAATCGGCTTCTGGCGTCGTCTGGTCGGCCGGGACCGCGCGCGTCTCCACGGTTACGGTTCCGGATTCGCTCTCACCGCTGAGCGGAAGGATATTGACAGCGCCTGCTGCCTCGACCCCCGGGAGGCTTTGGACGCGCTCGACAAGCTTGGCGTAAAAGGCCCGCCATTGCTCGGGCTTCGTGTACTTCTGCATAGGCAGTGCAACGCGCATGGTGAGGACGCCGGCCGGATCGAACCCAGGCTTGACCTCCAGGATGCGAACAAAACTTTTGAGCAGGAGCCCCGCACCGGCAAGAAGGACCAGCGAGATGGCCGTTTCCCCGACCACCAGGACCTTGAGAAATCGGTGCCTGCCCGCGGCACTCGTCCGGCCGCCCTCCTTCAGCGTGTCAAGTCGGGCGCCTCCGAGGCTTTGGAGTGCGGGCGCCAGGCCGAAGAGAATTCCCACCAGGAAGGACACCGCCGTCGTGAAGGTCAACACCGCATTGTCAATCTCCACATTGGCGACCCTCGGAAGGACAGTCCGGCCCAGCGTGACGATGACATGCAGGATCTGGGGCGCAAGCCCGAGTCCGACAAGCCCACCTACGCCGGCCAGCAGCACACTCTCCGTGAGCAACTGGCGGACGATGCGGAGCGGCCCGGCGCCTAGCGAGACGCGAATCGCCGTCTCCTTCCCGCGCGCCGCCGTCCGCGCCAGCAAAAGGCCGGCTACGTTGGCGCAGGCGATGAGCAGAACGAACCCCGCCGCGCCCAAAAGCGTCCATAAGGGGGTCTTCACGTCGCCTACCGTTTCCTCGAGGAGCGGACTCAGCAGGACCGCAAAATTGAACCGGCGATAGGGATAGCCCTGGTTTTGCTGGATGATGTTGTTGCTGACCGCCTCCATATCCGCCCTGGCTTGGGCCACTGACAATTCTGGCTTGATCCGGGCCAGGACTTCGTAGCTGTGATTGCCGCGATTGTTAGGGCTGAGGTCCTCGGGGGTGAAGGCGAGCGGAGCCCACATCTCCGCATGGCTGGGGAAATCGAACCCCGGCGGCATGACGCCTGCAACCAGGACCGTGGAACCGCTGACGGTTGTGGTCCTGCCCACAATGTTCGGGTCGCCGCCGAAAGCGCGCTTCCATAACCCGTCACTGAGCAAGATTACGTTATTTTTGCCCGGCTGGGCCTCCTCGGGGAGGAAGGTTCGCCCAAGGCGCGCCCGCACACCCAGAACCGAGAAGAGACTCGGAGAAACGTCGGCCCCTTCGATGCGCTGCGGTGTCCCATGAACACCGAAATTGAAAACATCTTCGCCAATGGCCGCCACACCAGTGAAGCTCCGGTTGAACTCCGTGAGGTCGCGGAACTCAGGGGGCGAAACCCAGTTGCGATCGTTCGGCAGGCCGATGTCCGTGAAGCGCATCCAAACCATCATCAAGCGACTCGGATCGGGGTAAGGCAGCGGCCGTAACAACACTCCATGGACGACGCTGAAAATTGCCGTGTTCGCGCCAATGCCCAGCGCCAGGGTCAGCACCGCGACAGCGGTAAAGCCCGGATTGCGGGCCAGCATGCGCAAGCCGTACCGCGCGTCCTGAATCAATGTCGTCATTTGAACCTCGGAACCCAAACGCGAATCGCGGACTGCGAATGGTGAGTTGGGGGCTCATGCATTAGGCCGCCCGGTACCGTGCGGCACTCACCACTCGGACTCTGCAGCTCGCTGACTCGCCTTAACCAACATTGCCCATTGAAGTCTGGGGCACTTTGCATGCCAAGAGATTCAAGAGACTAACTATCTGAAAGCTAAGGGGATGTTCAAAGGGCGAGGTATGTACCCGAATCACCCATGTCCGTTCTTGGGATTGGCGAGTTCGGAATCGAACACTCGCAGCGAGGCGGTAAGTTATAGATCCGCCTGGCGGGCGTCAAGAATGAGGGTTCTCAGCGGGGAGAAGCTGGCGGGCCGTTATTGGGCTCCCGGCAGGGGGGATACAACAGCCCCTCAGTGTGACCGTTTTAAGGCACGTCTCCCCTTTTTCGGAATCTGCGGTTTGTCCGATCCGTGGGCGGGGCGTGCGGAGCGCATTGCGTGCTTTTGGGAGGCAGCCGAAGGCACCAACTTGCGGCGAGGTTCGGCGGAGGTCACGGCTTCGGCAGCCGGCGCTTCAGCGCGCGCGGCTCCCCCGCCCTTCATGGCAGGGTGCGCCTGTGCGGCCGGCGGCGCGGCCTTGGCACCCGCCGCTTTTTTCTCCTGCTTCCCGAGTCGGGGTGGCGACGGTGGTGTCCGAGGCTTCGCGGCAGGCGGCTTCGGCGGCGGCTCCTTGATTCCCGCCAGCTCACGCAGGCGCTTAACCAGTTGTTGATGATTCTTGATCTTGCCGTTCAACTGCTCGACGAAGGTGCGGTCAATGATTGCTTCGAATTCCCTGCCAGGCTTGACGCCGAGCGATTGGAGCTCGCCGCGCGCCAACCGGGTGCTGGCCTGGCAATATTTGTGGAAGTAATTCTTGATCCGATTCTGAATAACGGCGCGCGGCGACGTAGCGCGCAGGTAGAGGAGCAATTCAACCGGCTGAGGCGCGAGCAGCGCATAAATCTGGCTGGGCAGCTTCGACTTGGCGCTGCCCAGCACACGGCCAAGTTTTTTCGCATCGCGCTCAAATCCAAGCGCCATTTTGGTGGCCTTGGGGTCGGCCACGACTCGCGCAGACAAGCGTGCCTGGGTGCTGCTGCCCAGCTTCTCCACCAAACAATTGAAATTCAAAAGGAACGGATCGGCGCCGGGAACGTCCCTGCAAACGCTGCGGATTTTGGCAAAACGGTCATAGGGAATGCGGCTCGCTGCAATCTTTTTGTCGAGCCCGGCCAGGAGCTTGCGCTCCGCGAGCAGCTTGAAGATCCGCCCCGGGTCATCTTCCTGGAGAATGGCGCGCAGTTCACGCGCCTGCTGGGACGGATCGAGACGTTCCCAAACGCGCTGTTCGAGCGCGCTGTCGAGATAGAGCTGGGTTTTTTCTTCTGGCTTGAAGCCCAAGCGAAGGCCCAACCGCAACAGCCGGTAGGTACGCAGCGGGTCTTCGAGGAAGCTTCGGCTGTGCAGAACGCGCAGTTCCCGCCGCTCGATGTCCGCGGCACCGTTGGTGGGGTCGAGCAGCAGGCCGCGAGAGTTGGGATGAAGGGAAACCGCCATGGCGTTCACAGAAAAATCGCGGTGTTTCAAGGAGTCAAAAATCATGACGGGACGGATCTCAGGGCGCTGGCCCGGCTTCGAAAAAACCTCCAGGCCGGACATTGCCAGTTCCGCGCGGGCGCCGTTGGCGAAATGGAGATCCGCGACAGCTCGGCGCGCGTCGAACCGCTGATAGTCCAGGCGTGGCGGCGCCACTTCCTCTTCCAAGCCCCGCATTGTCCCTTTCGCCGGCTGGGCCGCCAGCGCGCGGGAATCCAGCTGCCGAAGGACCCTCTGCGGATTGCCTTCCACGGCAAAGTCAAGGTCGCGGACCACCTGCTGGCCGTAGGTCAGGTCGCGAACCGCCCCACCCACTAAGTAAAGATTCAGCCCTTGTTCAGAGGCGATCCGGCTAAGCAGGCTCAGGACCTGGTACTGTTCGGCGGAGAGCCGGCTTTCCATCAGGAAGTTATAATCGCTCATGTGTTTAGGGGACAGGTCACTGGGTACAGGTTACAGGCTAAGTCCCCCCTCAGCCATCCGAGTGCACTCCAGACCTGTTCCCCGTCACCTGTACCCTCTAACTTGCAGCCTCTCCCCCCTCCTCAAGCGCGGGGATGATGCGACTGATAGACTTGCTTCAAACGCTCCTTGAGCACATGCGTATAGATCTGCGTGGTGGAGATGTCACTGTGGCCCAACATTAACTGAACGGAGCGCAAATCGGCTCCCCGTTCCAGCAGGTGGGTCGCGAAGGAGTGACGAATCACGTGCGGGGTGAGCCCAATGACGATTTCCGCCCGCTGCCCGTACTTTCTCAGAATCTTCCAGAAACCGACTCGCGACAGGGCGCCGCCCCGGTTGTTCAGGAACAGATGCGGCGTCCCCGCATTCTTCAGCAGCTTGGCGCGGCCGCCCCGCAGGTAAGCTTCCACAGCCCTCAACGCAGATTTCCCTATCGGCACCAAGCGCTCCTTGCCGCCTTTGCCCTTGCAGTGGAGAAGCCCGAGATTCAATTCCACGTCTCCCGTCCGCAGCCCCACCAACTCTGACACCCGGATCCCCGTGGCATAGAGAAGTTCCAACATCGCTTGATCGCGCAGGCCGGGAGGAGTTGAAGGGTCCGGAGCCGCAAGCAACTTCTCGACCTCCTCGCCGGAAAGGTAATGCGGCAGCTCCACTCCGAACTTCGGAGTCTGCACTTCGGCCGTGGGGTTGCGGTCAATCAACCGCTCCTGGACGAGGTAACGGAAGAAAGTGCGCAATGTGACCAAATGGCGCGCGACGGAACGCGCGCCCAGGCCGCGCTGGTACAAGGTGGTGAGGAAGCTCCGGATGTCTTCGCGCCGGACGGTCTTGAGCGCCTTCTTGTTCGCCGGCAGGAAATCGGCGAACTCGGTGAGGTCGCGACGATAGGCTGCAACACTGTTGCTTGCCAGCCCCTTTTCCACCCGCGCGTAATCCAAGAACGCACTGATTTCCGGCGACTGAGCTCCGCCTGTTATGCCGAGGGAAGTCGAAGGGGTTGGCCGAAGCGGACCGGGCTCACGAGCTGGGCCCGTGGCAAGCTCCGATGCCGCAGATTGGTTGTGGGCCTTTCTCGGAGTTGACATTCTCCTCCCGTCAACGGAGGAGACAGATGATCGGGTGCAGGCGACAGGGCTGTGCCGAACCGGGAGCCGCGGCGCCGGGCTTCCTTGTTCCCTGCAACCTCTTCCCCGTGACCTGTTTCCTTAGCGCTTCTAAGCCTTGGTTTTTCAAGAGATTAGGAGATGTCACCCGGAATGGGTCTCCTGCACTTCCCTCAAAGACTTGACACGCGCACCGACGCCCCTATACTAGCACAAGCTCAATTCTACGGCCAAGCAGCATTTCGCGCGCACCGCGTTGCGGAGGTCAGCCGCCGTGAGGGGCACACGCTCAACTCGCAAGCAAGTCGTGGTCAGGAAGCTCGATAAGGGGCTTGTCAAAGGGTTCGTGGATCCGGACGCTTATTTACACCCGGAGGGCGTGGAATTGCTTGATCGTGAAGGCCGCCTACTGCGAATTCCCCTCGAAGAGGTCAAAGGGGTGTTCTTTGTGCGCGAGTTCGACGGGAACCCGCAAGCCTCTGAGCGCAAGATTTTTCACAGCCGGCCCCGCCTGGCGGGCTTATGGGTGCGAATGACCTTCAAGGACAGTGAGGTCATGGAAGGATTGGTGGCGAACAACCTGCTGGCTATGGACCCTCTGGGTTTCAGCGTGACCCCGCCCGACTTCTCCTCAAACAACTTGCGTATCTTCATCCCCCGCAGCGCGCTCTCCAACTTCGAAGTCTTGAGCGTGGTTTCCGGAAGCATCGGACGCCGCGGTATGCGCCGGCGCGCCGCCCCGAAAGCCAAGGCTGCGGATGCCACGAAACAGTTCGATCTTTTTTCCGCCTTGGAAACCGAGCCCGTCAAACCCCTTGCCAGTTAGACGTTAAGGAGTGGCCTCTAACGGCTGGACCGGTGGAATCTCCAGCCGCTGGTGAATGACGTAAAGGACCAGCTCCAGCCGGTCGGACACGCCGACTTTATCGTAGATGGCGCGGAGATGGTTCTTGACGGTCTGCTCGGTGATGGAAAGTTGCGTGGCGATTTCGCGATTGCGCCAGCCCAGCATCAGGCAGCCGATGACCGTCTTCTCCCTGCGCGTCAGAGTCTCCACGGGCCGGGCAGACCCTTGCGAAGAGGCTTCCAGGTCCTTGGCCATCTGAGTCACTTGGCGTTTGGGGACCCAAAGCTCACCCTCCGTGACTTTGCGGACGCACTTGGGAAACAGCTCAGGATCGGCGGATCTCAGGATGACACCCGCCGCGCCCCCTCGCACGTAGTCCAGGCCCTCGGCCTCTCCCTGCGTGGTCACGGTGACCACGACCTTGCAGCGGGGTGAGGCGTGATGCACTTGCGAGATCAGGTCGGCGGGCCCTTCCGAAAGGATCTCCGACTGGAGAAATACCACCTCGGGCTTGAAGCAGCTGGTCATGGCGACCAATTGCGCTGCGTTTTCGGCTTGCGACACGACTCGTAAGTCATCTTCGACGCCCAGAAGTTTCATCAGGCCGAGGCGGAATACTCCCTCCCGGTCAGCAACCAGGACGCTGATCTTCTTTTTCGTGGCGCGTGAAGTGCGCGTTCCCAAACCTTAACTCCGTGGCGCGGCCACCAGCCGAAAGGATGGTCCTCCGCCTCGCGTGAGGAGATGTCTCTCCTTCCAGCCTGCGACTAGTTTTCGAGGAAATCCCACGGGATCCGTGACCCTTGGGCCTTGGATTGCCGGGACCGACTTAAAGTTGTGGGAGGGCGGTTAACCCTGACGGCGGGCAGGGCGGAGTTCGTATTGGTCGATGGTCGCCGCTATGCCCGCTCGCTCCCCCGCTTTGCTCCACCGCACCACGCGTCCGTGACAACGCAGCTCCAGCGGGACTCGCGTCACCTCTTCGGGGAGCGAAACGGTGATCGAGATGGGCGTCTCCCGGCGTAGCCGTACCGGCACGGCCATGAACATGCCATTGCCGCTGATGTTGTCTGTTTTCCCGGTGATTTTGCGATAGCCTCCGGCGGAGCTTTTCCAGCGCACCTCAATCGCTAGCTGAACCGGAACTCGGGAGCCTGTTCGTGGATGCCGCACCATTATGGTTTCTCCAAGACCTCGCACAACCTCGGCCAGGTCAGTTTAGCTTGTCTCGAGGCACGCGGCAAGGGGTAGTGCCATTTTCACTCTGGCCACGTACTCAACGTGGCAACATCCCATTCCGCGACCCCACACCAAGCGGGCCGCACGCGAAATGACACCAAGCAAGTAAGCGCCAACTATCGGGGCCTTAAACGCAGAGCAACGGCCACTAAACCTTCCGCACTCAGTGTGCGGGGCTGCCCATCCCTCAACGGGAGAGGCGGGGACGGATTCACGCCGGCTAATCAGACGCCCCGGAGTCTGTTTCCAGCGTCGCCACTACCATTCCGTCCCCGCCTCAAACCGAAGGGCGCAGGCGCTCCTTCTCGGAGCGGGACGCATTAGGGAGCCGGCCATTCCCTCGCGGAGCCGGCCAGCTTCCTGCTCTTCCCCGCAACTACCTGGGGAAAGCTAGTGCCGTTCCAATTTATCTCGCCTAAGTAGATGGGGGTGGCGCCTTGCCTAAAGCCGCCCTCGCCATCGGTACAGCTAGTGCAAGAGAATCTGGAACGGCACTAGCGTATGACAGAGTTTCCCATCCCTTGGGAAGCGTGCCAAGATAACCCCTGTACCAGTACTTTAGTACT